>ERZ772948.992-NODE-992-length-17477-cov-12.551774_pt1 | contig 17477 bp, 16 predicted proteins | sample MGYA00511945_ERZ772948 | MGnify/ENA primary metagenome ERZ772948 (study PRJEB29015, sample SAMEA2737927) | human oral metagenome | biome: human oral; feature: human-associated habitat; material: dental | place: China | collected 2141 ... | reverse complement strand
GGATCACCGATGAACCGCGGCCACTTCCCCTCCGATGAGGCGGTGATCAAGCTGCCGAAAGCTGGCGATCTGCGACACCCGTGGACAAACGAGCCCGAGAACGCGACAAGGACAAAGGACTGCCACCATCCAAGCGCAAGGCCAAGGGCAAGCTCGTCGAAGGACAGATCACCACCGACTGGAACAAGGCCCTGGCCCAGCCCCGCCACCGCCTACCCCGACCGAATCAACCCCTACCTGTAAAACGCTCACACAGAAAACTGGACAGGCCTCGCCCTCGCGCCGGCGCTGCCAGATAGCCATTTTCAGGGCGTCCAGGGCCAGGTCAGCGCGCACTGGCCGGTAGGTGGTCTGCCAGACGATGATCCGCCGCGAGTACACGTCAGTCACGAAAGCCACATAGACCCAGGATCGGCTACACCTACCTGCACACCGCCATCGACGGCTTCTCGCGTCTGGCCTACACCGAGGCCCTGGACGGTTGAGAAGGCCTCCACCACGATCGGCTTCTTCTGCCGCGCCCGGGCCTTCTTCACCGCCCACGGCATCACCAGGCTCGTGCGGGTCGTTACCGACAACGGGGCGAACTACCGCGCCCGGACCTTCACCGCGACAATCACCTCCCTGGCTTCACGCCACCAGAGGATCCGCCCCTACACCCCACGTCACAACGGCAAGGTCGAGCGCTACAACCGCATCCTGGCCGAGGAGTGCCTCTACGCGCGTTCCTACTCCTCAGAGCAGCAGCGCCGTGACGCCGTCGCGGCGTGGAACCACCACTACAACTACCATCGACCCCACACCACCTGCGGCAACCAGCCTCCCGCCACCCGCGTCCCAGCACACGTCACCAACGTCATGACCTCATACATCTAGGACACGCCTCGGACTAACACTCGCGGAACTGATGGGCCGGATTATAGGAGTAAATATAGATGCTCAGCATCTTCTTCACCCACATTCACCGAAGTATCTGGCGGTTCAAGCCAGTCAAAACGCGGCCGGGACCAATCTCTTGAAATTCTGAAACGCCAAGGTGTGCAACATAACGAACACTGTCGCACCATTTAACGGGCTCCACTAATTGACGCAAAAGCATCACCGCGATCTGATCGAACTTATACTCCCTTGCTGAGGTGTTCGCAATTACCGGAACTTTCGGAGGACTAAAATAAGAACCCCTAACAGTCCGTTCATACTCCCGCGCTGCGGGTTCCATAAATCGCGAATGAAATGCACCACTAACACGAAGTGTCACATAACGTTTAGCACCCGCTGCAATAAAAGCATTCTCAGCTTCAGAAATCTGCTTTCGATCGCCAGAAATGACAGTCTGGGATGGAGAATTGTAGTTCGCAACGCTAAGTCGAGAGAAATTATCGCTATCCAACACATTTTGAACTTGAACACTGTCAAGACCTATGATGGCAGCCATACCTCCTTCTCGCATCCCGTCCATGAGTCTTGCTCGTTCCTTAACTAAGAGCAAACCGGATATGAAATCGAAAACTCCAGCGGCAAATAACGCCGCATACTCACCAAGACTATGCCCGAGAAAGTAATCTACTCCAGAATCATCGACATTAGACCTAGCGAACAACAAATAATCGAGCGCAGACACCACATACACCGCAGGTTGAGTAAACTCCGTTTGGTGTAACCTTCCGTTAGAATCTCGCAAACATAGTTCCTCAACAGAGTATCCAAGCACGTCATTTGCTTTCGATACAAGTTCCGGAAATGCGTCGAAAAGATGCTCCCCCATACCAACATACTGCGATCCTTGCCCCGGGAACATAACGGCTCTCATCGATACCTCCTATTCTTCGCCTCAACACGTATCCCTCCCCTCACCCCACCGCGCCTTAAAATTTCGCGGCAATTACCTAGACGTCTCGCTATCTGCTACGACCTAGATCACTCAGTAGACGGACTCACCTTTCTGCGGTGCGGCATAGGTGATATCGCGCAGAGTCTTGACACCGATATCATCGCCAAAGTAGGCCACGTAGCCATCGGGGCGTACCAAATAGACACGGTTCTTCTTTGGTAGTCCCCTCGCGGCGCGAGAGAGAAAACGTGGACCGACTTCCAAGCGAGATTCAGAGCGTAACAGTGTTCTTACTTCCAGACCGAGCACACGGGCCCCTGATAGGACCCCCAACAATTCGCCTCGACGAACTGCGCCATCGATCAGTATAGTATACCTATCGTCGGGGAGCGCCAGCCGAAGCGAAGTCATTTTTCCTGATCGCACATCGAATACGTCGCAGTTGCGAATCAATTCACCGACGTACTTTCCATCCCTGCCCTGACGCGTCCGCATACTAGCATACCTGAAACGAACGCCGGCCAACCGCGGAAAGTATACATGTGAAAAATAAGGAGTATGTGCCGCAATCTTCAACAACGCGTTACGCAACGCGATTTTATACCTGCCCGACAGAACCCACAACTTCGTTTGTTGATCAGCTGACTTAACGACATCAGTAGCAACTGGTCTTCGTTCCAAAGCGTAGGTGTCCAGAAGCCTTTCGACTGCCTTCTCATGATACACAGCCGCCATTTTCCAGGCGAGATTATGGGCGTCAGCAACTCCGGTGTTGAGTCCCTGTCCGCCAGCCGGGCTATGGATATGTGCCGCATCGCCAACAAGGAAAACGCGACCATCCCGAATACGTGACGCTTGTCGAGCATGCACACGAAAAGCACTTATCCAGGAGTAATCTCGCAATTTGATTCTTGTAGTAAATGCCCGACTATCAACAATCTGTTGAAGGGCAGCAAGGTCCATAGTGTCGGGATCTTGATTTGGAAGTGCTGATGTAAAGAACCGGTACTCACCATTCGGAAGTGCGGAGACGACCATCACCCCCTGGGTAGAACAAAAATAGTGTGTCAGCGCGGGGTCAAGGTTGCCCTCGATATGAGCATCAGCTACTACAAAAGTAGCTGGATATGTATCGCCAGTAAACTCGATACCTCGCTCCTTGCGCACCAAACTAGAAGCACCATCCGCACCAACGAGATAGTGACAACTGATAGATTCTTGCTGCTGTGGGTTACCTACGTCATTGACTATTGCGACGATGTCTCCATTGTCGTTCGTATAAGTCGACTTCAGCTCTTTACCCCGCTCAACGAGCACATCCCGGGATTTGAGTTCTGCCTCCAAGAAACCCTCTACTTCGGGTTGTGGCAAAACCGTAGCTCTTGCATGATCCGTGTACGGAAGAGTAACGAGCTCACGTCCGTCTGTATAGTACCTGATGCCAGCCTGGTACTGGCCAAGTACTTCCATTCTCTTCGTCGGGTCGATACGTCTAAATAATTCAAATGTCCGGGGCCACACACCGAGAGCCTTGCTATATGGCGACGACTCTTCAAGTTTCTCGATAATGCGAACTGGCACACCTCGACGCGTCAACTCCACAGCGGTCATTAAACCTGCTGGGCCGGCACCGACAATAAGTACAGGGATATCTTCGTGTTCTTCAGCCATGTCTGTCTCCTATCACATATCTTCGATCGTATTGTCATTTGCTATCCGGGTCTTCGACTCGCTCATCAACTCTTGATTCCCCCTTCATAAGCACGAGGGTAATGGCAGCCGTTAGAATCGCAACTATCAGCATCCCACCTAGCACAATATGGAGCGCACTGGTAAATGCCTGAGACAGTACACTAGTAAGAGCGTTATCACCGCCAGCAAACTCCGTGATGTTACCACCGAGAACCTGATTTGCTGCCTGATTGGCACTTTTACCCTGCAGTACAGCAGCACCACGTAGATCATTCTGTACGAGTCCAACAAGCAACGTTCCGATTACAGCTACTCCGATCGTCTCGCCAGCGAGACGAGACGTGTTGAACATACCCGCAGCCGTACCCGCACGCTCAGGTGGTACCGAACCAACGGCAGCGCCATCAAGAATCCCCGCAGAAAGGCCCATACCGGCACCAATCAACAATAGACCGGGCGCTAATGTGGCAACGGACGTCTTTGGATCAATAACAAGTAATGCACCTGCACCAATACCGACTAGAAGCATCGAAATGGCTAATAGCCAACGAGCGGTTGCACCACGAGCCAGCAATTGACCGGCTACCAACGGAACTAGTACTACTGGAACGGTCATGATTACCATGATCCAGCCCACAACACCAGAGTCGAAGCCGTAGGCGGCCGTAAAATAAATCGGCAGGTAAACCAGCAACGAAACGAACGAGAACGCAAGCGTAACTGGGATCAGGCATAAGGTAAAGAACCGTGGATTACGCAAAAGCGTGAAATCGAACATTGGATGGTCAGACTTACGTTCAGCCAAAATGAATAGTACGCCAAACACGACACAGGCAGCGCCGGTGATCATTACAAACGGAGATGTCCAACCGAGCTGAGGTCCCTGCATGATCGCTAGCACGAAGGCGAACAAAGCCGGAGTGAATGTGCCAGCTCCCGCCCAATCGATGCGAGATGTTCCGGGTGCCTCTTGTCCTGCCGGAACCCCGACGGTGAGAAGCAAGATAACGATCGACACTGCTAGGTGCAGGCCAAAGACTGAACGCCATCCTGCCAGTCCCACCAGAAATCCCGACAACGACGGTCCAATAGCTAATCCGGCACCAGCAGCAGATCCGAAAATAGCAAATGCCTTTGCCAACTGCTCTCCCGTGTATGCCTGAGCAAGCAGGGCACTACCAGCAGTCATCATCGCTGCCGCTCCGACACCCGATAGACCACGGGCCACATCAAGCAACAAGATGTTGTTAGCCAATACACTTGCCAAAGAGCAGACAGCGAACAACGTTGTGCCAAAAATGAATACGCGCTTACGGCCAAGAATGTCTGCCAGCGATCCGGAGATCAGCATAAAAGCAGCGAACGTTAGGTTGTACGCATTTACAACCCACTGCAACTCTACGAGACCAGGGTGCAATTCAGCGTTGATCTGAGGGATTGCGACCGATGTCCCGGTTAGAGATGCGGGAAGAATGAGCACCGCCAGACAAGCAGTCAGCAACGTCAGCAACTGCTGTGAACGGCTTATGGAATGTGGAGTAGACATTGAGTAGCCTTCCTTCTCGTGAGAGGTCATGGTTCAAGAAAAATGAAAATCTATGAGTCAGGATTCAACACGTCGCGAGAACGAGTCGATACAGTCTGTGACTGTCAAGATATAATCCCGACCTGCGATTCTCTTTTAAGGTAGTCCATGACACCGTAATTTGATTTATCTCCAAGCGCATTGTTCTCCACCAACGAGCTGAGTAACTCACTCGGAGGAGGCACATCTTCGGGGAATGCTTGGTGTAGATTCCATTGAATAGTGCAAACCGTGTCTGCCCCAATAAGGTCAACTAATCGAGAAGGTCCAATGGGGAACTTAAATCGTTGCACCATCAGCATGTCGACCTCTCTAACATCCTCAATAGAACAAAAGGACGCGAGACATGCGTTGAGATATGGAATCAACAAACGGTTCACGATAAAACCTGGTGAGTCTGCGCACATTACCGCTGTCTTATTAAAGAGTCGAGCGATACCAAGTGCACGTCGCTGCAAATCCGGGTTATCTCCCGCTATAATCTCAACTAGTGGATTTACCGGCGCTGGGTTGAAAAAATGTAGTCCAATAACTTGTTGTTCTGCTCCAAACACTCTCGACACGTCTGCTACACGAAGACTCGAGGTCGTTGTCGCAATCAAGTTCCCGGCATCTAGCCGTGTGGAGACCTGGTGCCACGCAGATGCTTTGGCCTCCAGATTTTCCGAACAAGCTTCGATAATTAGGTCCCAACGCGTAATGGGTAGCGCATGAAACGTTCCGGAACTGATACGGCTGACTCGTTCTTGCTTTTCAGTAAAATCGCTGACGCCTCTGTAACAGTTTTGACGTACCTTTTCATGGGCAGCCGCAACACGGCCAGCGTTTCTGCCAGCAATATGCACACGACATCCACTGCGAGCGATCATTTCCGCAATACCTTGCGCCATCGTCCCGTTACCAAGAACTAGCACATTATATTCTTCCAACTGCGCATCCTGAAAATTAATGGCAATTGGCTTGAGATCCACCCAGTCATCATAGTCATCAAATAATGATCTCGGCATACGGCATCCTAAATGCATCGCCTTTACGATATCTGCATTCGTTGCGACACCAGATTCAGCCAGCCGCAGGGCACCATCGCGAATCTTAGCGATAGCCTCGAAGACATCATGCTCAACATTAGGGCGCATACGGTTCCTCCATAATATCGTCGTGCCCAATAATGGTTACATTATCGAGCGTTGGTATATCTTCATACGTACTTTCCTTGTTTTTCGTCACTAAGTACCGTTCATGGGCAAGACTCAGCAGCGGGCTATCTGACACGTGATCTCCGTATGCCCAAACTTGCCCGACAGAATCGCCGATACTTTGGAGGTAGTTTGTTGCCGCATATGCCTTATTTTCACCAATCATGGATCGTTCGATTGCTCCGGTATAGCAGCCGTTTAGAGTTTCCAATTTTGTTGCTAATAACTTATCGCACTGTAGGAAGTCAAATAACGGCGCTATTGGAGCGTCGAATGATCCAGTAACGAGAACAACCTTGTGTCCAAGTTCGTGATGTTGCCGTAGTCGTCTAGTGGTAGAGCCGATTAGTAAACGAGAAATACCCTCACGTTCAAACCACTCCCTACCAAGCTGTAGGACGACATCTTCTCGATAGCCCTTCCAGATTTCATAGTATTCCCTATTGCCTCTGGATCTACCCCATGTAGAGTCAAGCGAACTCCAAAAGTCGGACCAACTAGGCAGCCCGTCAAGCCTTTGCGCGGCAAAATCCAAAAATAATGCCATTGACTTGCCGTCGAGAATTGTTTCATCGACGTCAAAGAACGCAATATTGGTGACAGTTTCCTTAAGCATCAAGCTGCCCGCTCAAAGACGATTGCCGCGTTATGCCCGCCGAAACCTGCAGAAATCGACATCGCGTAATCGGTGGAAAAATGGATCCCCGGCCCCGATAGCAACTTTACACGGGTATCGAAAGGAGGTCGTTTTAGATTGAGTGTGCCGGGTATTGTTTGATCTTTCAGTGCAAGCATCGTAAAGATTGCCTCCATAGCCCCAGCAGCGGCCAAGGCGTGCCCTGTCGCACCTTTAGTAGAACTTACCATCGTTTGTTCCGGCAAAATACGATCAAGCGCTGCAAGCTCAACCTGGTCATTAATAGGCGTCGACGTGCCGTGCGCATTTACGTATCCTACTTCGTGGGGCGTTATGCGCGCATTTTCCAAGGCCCGTTGAACGCTTGTTTGCAATCCAGTTCCGTCAGGCTCTGGAGCCGTCAGATGATATGCATCATTCGCAGCGCCATATCCTCTTAGGTACGCAACCGGTGACTGAGCATTATGACGAGTCTTGTGAAACGATGCGCTTTCGAGTACAACTACACCAGCAGCTTCCGCGATAACAAAACCGTCACGTTCTGCGTCGAATGGCCTGGAGGCATAGCGAGCATTGGGATTTTTAGAAATGGCACCTATTTTTGCTAGTCCAGCCATAATGGTGGGAGTGATCGCAGATTCCGATGCACCAGCAATTACTACATCGTACTGTCCGCTCTGGATCAACTGCATTCCGTGTCCGATAGCGGATGTACCAGAAGCGCATGCGGAACTAATGGCATAAGCCTCGCCAGTGACGCCAAGATCAATTGCTATGGAACCAGCCAGCATATTAGGCATCCATTTGGGAACTAGCATGCCAGACACCGAATCATAACCTTCGGATGTCTCAGTTTTTACCTCTTGCTCGAGTGTTGTTGTTCCCCCAAGCGAGTTTCCCATAACAACCGCGACTCGAGTCGGATCGCATTCTTTAACGTTCAAATCGGCGTCTGCTATAGCTTCACGAGCCGCAACAGTTGCCAATTGAGAAAATCTATCCATTCGCCAGGCTTGTTTCACTCCCAAAAGATGACGAGCATCGAAATCGGGAACCCTACCACTATTAGCCCACGGCACATCCCCAAAAACGGGATCGCGGCGAAGGAAACAGCAGCCCTCTAGCAAATCATGCCACGCAGAACGAACGCCGACTCCTGCCGGAGACACGAGGCCAAGCCCCGTTACTAGAACGTCGCTAACTTTGTGATGACGCGCGTCGATCATCACTCAGCGCCCTTCGTAGTCACAAGTTCCGTTAGCTCGGAAATAGTAGTATCGGGGGTAATCTCTCCTTCTTCGATACTCACGTTGAACTGCTTCTGAATTTCAAGTCCCAACTCGACGATTGCAAGTGAGTCCATCCCGACTTCTTCGAGCGATGCGTCAGAAACCGCATTGGTTGCAGCAGCACCAAACTTATCGTCAAGAATGTGTACCAGCTTGCTCCGAATAGTAGTGGTCATCGTTTGTTGTCCTCCTTGTATGTGTAGTTGGCTTGTTTAAGCCATGGTTCAGGCAAGCCACCGGAAGGCGGCTGCTCCCCAGGTAGCTCCTGCGCCGTACGCAGCAAGCAACGTGGGGCTTCCAGGTGTGTAGACCTGGGAGTCATAGGCTGCACTCATAGCTATCGGAATCGACGCCGCAGCCGTGTTGCCGACGTCCGCGATATTCATGAATGCATGGTCCTCTGGAACGTCCAGCTGTTCTGCAAGAGCTCTAATAATACGTGCATTAGCCTGGTGGGAGACGATCCCGTCAAGTTTCGACGGTTCCCATCCAGCATCGTCAAGAGCTAGCCTGGCAGCTTCCTCCATTTTGAGTACCGCTCGGAGAAAGACCGCCTGACCATTCATTCTAAAGTATAGATCAACTGGACTGTCTGCCATTCGCTCCCGGACTCCGCCGCTAGCAACGTAAATATCATCTTGCCTTGTCCCGTCGCTACTCAAGCGAACAGACAGAATCTCACCAGGAGCCCCTGCGCTTCCTTTTTCAACTACCACGGCCCCCGCACCGTCGCCAAAAATGACGCGGGTTGTGCGATCCGTCGGATCAAGCAACGTACTAAATGCTTCGGCCCCAATCACCAAGACGGAATCATACGTCCCTGACCGAATCATGCTGTCAGCAATCGAAAGCCCGTAAAGAAAGCCTGTGCAGGCGGCAGAAATGTCGAGAGCTGGCGTGTCTTGCAGACCTAGCGAAATTGCTATAGCAGGAGCCATCGCAGGACACGTTTGGTCGGGTGTCGTAGTCGCGACGATAACCATATCGACATTGTCTCTTGTGGCTGCTGCCATTGCCTTTTTTGCCGCCTCAGTTGCCAAATCGCTTGTAGTCTGATCCGACAATATAATATGACGTTGGCGGATTCCCGTTCGCGTTTGAATCCATTCGTCAGATGTGTCTAGAATCTGCGAAAGATCGTCATTGCTGATGACATTGTCGGGAAGATATGAACCGACACCTGAAATTACAGACTTCACAATACTCCACTCATTCTTATAACTGAATTCATTGAGATGACCCATGGTAGATAGTATTTTTCAGAATTCTGCCATCACTCCAGTAATCGTGAATCCAGCACCCGCACTCAAATAAATTAGTCGGTCGCCAGTTCTGATTGTCTTTGCGTCGAGTGTAGTTGCAATATTTGCTACTAGATCACCCGCACCTAAATGACCAGTGTCAGCTCCGTAACTAAAGCAGTTCACGCCAGGAATTGCATCATCCGAACCTGCTGCGTATGTCGTTCTGATGATTTTTTCACCGACTCGAGGCATCACGATTCCTCTAAATTGTGTCTGTTGCCCGATAGCAGAACTATGTTCCATCAATGAAATAATGATATCTTTCACGGCATTTCGGTTCTGCAATAGAAATGCGTCCATGTCGTTGGACTGCATATATGCACGTTTCGTTCGGCGTACGTTGATGCGATCCGAAACTTGACGAGGCGACTTACTGAAACGGTCGTCTCCTCGATGCATTTTTTCAGCCTCGCTCATGACACGCGATTCAATGTCGAGTATTCTTGGGCCCTGATTATCTGAGTACGTGCTGACAGACCTCAACAAAAGCGCGGTGCCTGCGTCACCATATGCAATGCCGAAATCGCTCGCCCAACGGTCAAAAGATTCGTCGGGGAAAATGTCTCCTGTCGTAATGAGGACATTACTGTATCTCCCATGCTTCAACAGGTCAGTTGCGAGAGATATAGCAATCGCACCGCCGTTGCACATCTGGTTAATTCCTATTGGCATCGCATTATGTGCTCCTAAAGCGTTGGCGATATAATGCGCAGGTGACCAAAAATCATGACCTTGATAGTGTGTCCATGAATGTAGCAATAGGTCTATTTCAGAAGCCTTCATTTTTGCTGAGTCAAGTGCACTTTGGGCCGCCAGTTTCGCTAGGCTGGGAGCATTTTCACCGACTGTAGCAACCGGCACCTGGTTTACGGCAATCTGCCGAACCGACTCCTCATCCAAAGTTCCTTTATTGACTGCGTGTGTGCTTGTCTCGGTATTCGCGCCTAGAGCAGTTGTAGCGGCGACAATTTTCACTTGATGCAACTTGCGACCTCCGATTACGTTATTACTCTTCTTCTGAGCCAATAGCCATCGAGATGAACGCGGTCTGTTTATCTAGCTGAGTCACACTGACAGTGAGATTGTCATGAGAATACATGCACTCGATATACGCAGGCTCACTTAATTCTGTGTATGCATTAAATTTTGCAGCCACCTTATCTAAAGAGAAGGAAGGGTTGTTATTACATAGTGCTATTAACTGACGAGCAGCCTCCATAATGACCATTGCTGGAACATGGTCCTGTGCGTGATCAAACATACTGCGATTGTTTAGCGGAGGCCTAAGCTGAGCTCGCATTCCATGACTTGATCGTTCTGGATTTGTTACAACAACATTGCTAGGTAGTGATCGCCCAATAGAGTCTGGTTCGACAGTAGTTGGGACAGCTGTTAGTTCAGTTGATCGAGCGATTTCAGTCGGTGCCGCTGCTCTCACAGCTGCGTAGGTTTCTGGCGTCACGTAGGACACGTCAAAATCGATCTTCCCAACTTTAACCATCTCACTCGTGTTCGACTTGACAAATATGTTGATATTTTCAGATGCCGAACGAAGCCGCGTACCTACGTGACGCTGATTACTTACTTTGACATCCATCAGCAGTGACATCGGCTTATCGCTGCTACTGTAGTTCGAAAGATCAGAAATCGAGTACTGCCACTGGTGAAGTAGGAAGTGAGTCCCCTTTTCGACGCCGAGATACTTATGGGCAAGCATCGTTTCTGCCTGCCTCGACGCTTCAACTATAGCTAAGGTATCGAACTGTCGATCTTCCGTATCGTTATAATATGAGTGTGATGTGGGCAGTTCGGCACCAAAGTAATAATGTCCGTCATACTCAGCGGAATCAGTCAAGAATACCTCGTTCACGGCATTCTTATGAACCATGTCTCGTCCTACTGTAGACGAATAGTGTAATGACGGGAATGAGGGGGTCATCTGGATAACTACCTTTGCTGGGGATGTATTTGCGTTGCCTTACTTCGTACCCTGTCATTCGACAGCCTACATCGATGCCACAGAGCCCTGCAACGCGAAAGAAGCGAATTGATCCGATCGATTGGGTGATTTATGCCACCGCTGTTGTCGATCTGAGTGAGTCCACTCACCAAATTGTGCGCTCGGCCGAATGAATACGGGCGCTTGCGAGAGGATGAACTAATATCCACCCGTCTTCGCAAGCGCCCGTGTCTCGGCGTCTCAGCAGATATTCAACGACAGAACAGACTGTTCAACATCGATGGACTTCCGTTGTGACCGTGGTGTCCAGATAGGCTTTGAGTGAGTTACCACTCTGCTGCGCTATCGAACACGCAGCGCCACCTTGCCTGTAGTTTGGCCAGTTTCGAGGGCTTCGAGCAGCCGTGCAGCATCGGTGATGTTAGCGACGTCGGTGAGGTCGACGCGAATGGTGCCGTTGGCAACGGAATCAAGTGACCACCGTAGCGACTCGGTTCCTTCCTCTGGGTGGGCAGCTAGCCAAGCACCAACGTTGAACCCGGCGGTAGTCTTGTTTTGCAGCCAGTGCTGCGTGGAGTTTACAGCAACGTCTTCTGCTTGCGATGCATTGCCAACACGAATCAGTCGGCCACCACTGCGCAGGACGCGGAAGGCATCTTCTGTCGCTTTGCCACCAACAGGGTCAACGACGATGTCGTAGAAGTCCTCGGGGATAGCAGCGAGGTCGTCGCGTAGGTAACTGTTATCGTAGCCAAAGCCACGTGCGATCTCCTTCTTGGCGTCGGTACCAACCACGGCATCGACACGGCCGGCCCCCAGCGCACGGGCTACTTGGGCGAACTGCGACCCCAAGCCACCAACGCCGGCGTGAATCAGCAGGCTCTCGCCGGCGGCAAACCGGGCCACGGTGGTCAGCGCCAAGTGGGCGGTAACGGTGTTGATCGGCACAACAGACGCAAGGTCCATAGCCAGCGCGTTGGGGACCTCGGCTACTAGCGAGGCTGGGGTGCAGACCACCTCAGCGAACCCTCCGGTATTTGGCAGGATTGCGGCCACCTTTTGACCGACAGTGAGGTCGGTAACACCTGTACCGAGCTCACGGATGGAGCCTGATACCTCCAGTCCGGGAATACGACCAAGCCGAGATGGCATCCGCCCAGTTGTCCACAGCGCGTCAATGAGACCAACGCCTGCGAAGTCAACGTCGATACTGACTTCACCTTCAGCTGGCAATGGCGTCTCGACTTCTGCGTACTCCAGCCCGTTGAAGCGGTCGTGGCGGTTGATAATGAGTGCGTGCATAGAGGTTTCTCCTTCTTGTGGTGGTTAGTTGGTAGAGGTGGGCTAGATTGAAATGAGGCGCTCACGGCGTTGACTAGTCCAGTTGGGGTCGTCGATGTCGCAGCGCTCGCCGATGACATCAGCCGCTAACGCATCGAGTGCACACATATCGTCCAAATCGAGAGTGACCGTCATCGAGCGGATATTTTCGTCAATTCGATGCTTTTTTCGTGTGCCCGGGATAGGAGCAAGTGCAATACCTTTACGTTCAGCTGTTGCGTACAACCAAGACAATGCAATCTGTGCCGCCGTGGCTTCATACTTTTTGGCCACCGTGTTTAATGTTTTCACGATCGCTTGATTTATTGCGAGCGCGTCGCCACTAAATCGCGAGAATGACCCACGCCAATCGTCGTGAAGTTGCTGCGCATCACTGATGGTCCCGGTGAGGAATCCGCGACCCAACGGCGAATATGGTACAAATCCGATTCCGAGTGCAGCAGCAGTTGGAACGACATGCTCCTCTACGTCACGACTCCAGACTGACCATTCGCTTTGTATAGCGGCAATCGGGTGTACCGCTTGGGCTGCTTCTATCTCCGGAGCAATGACTTCCGACAGGCCTAGATGGCGAACCTTTCCTTTCGACACCAATTCACTCATAGTTCCCACAACATCTTCGATCGGTATCGAAATGTCACGCCTGTGCAGATAGAGAAGATCGATCACGTCTACGGACAAACGACCAAGACTCTCATCAACTGCCTTACGAATGTATGGCGCATCGTTGATGACGCGAACGGATTTCCCGTCGGCAGAGCGCGAGATCCCCACTTTGGTTGCAATGGTCATCTCGCCTCGTCGATGCTTTGCCACCTCACCGACAGTGAGTTCATTCCTTCCGTCACCATAGATGTCTGCCGTGTCGATGAAGGTGACACCGATATCGAGTGCATGATTGAGTGTTGCAATGTCATCTTCATGAGCACTGTAGCCATACACGCCAGTCAGTGCCATAGCACCGAACCCCATTCGGCTGGTGACTAGTCCATCTCCGAGAGTGACAAGTGCGGAGCTCACTAAGCTACCTCCTAGGTTTGAATAGCGGCCGTTGAGGAGCGTGATGGCAGGCTAGCATGAGGGTCCTGTCGTATGACAGACTTCGATCATCTGACAACCGATCGTCGCGAACGGCGCGTTATGCCCGCAACCGCAACGTTCTTGTCCCATCAACCCACTGACCGGAAGGTGCGATATGTCACTCACCGAATCGTGACGAGCCGGCCCTCGATGTCGACCACCGAATGACCTCTCGCCACCACAAACAGAGCAACAGCACTCACCCAGCTGCCAACACCTAAAGTGAGAGCGTTGTCACAGTCGATTTTGCGAGTCATCGTATGGCATCGTGTTGTATCGCAGGGAACACCGATGGCAGTGCGGCTCGGTGAACATCACGCTTCCGGGGCACCCGAGGCGGTTCCACTCTCAGCGCCGACACACAGCCGACATTGAAGGATCAATCATCCGACTACACTGGAGTGGACAGTGTTAGATCAGCCGAAGACAGGACAAGTGTGACACATCACTCAGATCAAGCGCAGTGTAGTTGCAATGAAGATATGACACTACGCCTCGGCAATGGAATCAAACGGGTCGAGCAGCTCCTTATGGGAGAAAAAGCTCGAGCCTTACGTGAATTTGAGCTGACAGTACCTCAGTACGCCACCCTGGCAACACTTGCCCACTCCCCTGGCCAGTCCGCCGCACAGCTCGCGCGAGCAGCGCTTGTGTCACCTCAGACGATGGCAACCATTCTCGGTAACTTAGAGGCGAAAGGGCTGATTGAGCGAGACGTGTCGTCATTACACGTCAGGGTACTTATATGCCATTTGACTAGCGCGGGCTACGAACTAGTGTCTAACGCGGATCGAACGGTTAAATCAATCGAAGACGACCTTCGTTCTAATTTCACTGAAGACGAGTTTCACTGTTTCCGCGAGTATCTGGCTCGTTCGGAACAATACTTACTTACACGAGTAGAATCATAACACAGGATTATCTGCTCGATGGTCCTAATACACATTTCTCCTGACTGGATTTCCGTCGCAGAAAGTCAAGGCTCGCCTATAGATACCCTATACGAAGAGGAAATAGCATACCTCAAAAAGGCGGGACAGAAACGCCGGCAAGAGTTTGCGGCTGTTAGGCACTGCGCAAGGATCGCGCTGCAATCACTAAACTACGAGCGACCGGTAATGGTTCCAGGAAGGTCTGGGTTACCCACTTGGCCTAATGGTCTTATCGGTAGCATGACGCATTGCAATAGTTATTGCGCTGCCGCGGTAGCGCCTTCTCAGGTTTGTAACGCGATCGGAATCGACGCCGAGCCAAATCGGAGTCTTACTCCAGGAGTGTTAGATCGCATCGCGTCTTCAACGGAATGCGAACACGTCCAATATTTACGCGCTTTACATCCACACATTTCGTTCGATCGGCTTTTATTCAGCATCAAGGAGTCTATCTATAAGGCAGTATTTTCGAACTCCGGCGACAGCCTCCGCTTTAAGGACGTTCGGGTTTTAGTAAACCCGAACGGTAACTTTGATGCACAAATAACGTCACCCCATTTGAGGTGCGCGTCACTTCAAGGAAACTGGGGCGAGCACGACGGAATCTTGGGGAGTATTGTTACCATTCATCCCATAGATCCGCCTGCCAGAGCGACGGTTCTAGCAGAACCTCACTGACATCTACCTCACACGCAGCGGGCCGTTCCCCTTATCAGCAGTCACCAGCGCCCGGCCGCCACAGGTGACTCTCGCCCTCCCGGATCATTAGAAGACAGGGGCAGCCCACAGCAGCTGGCCCAGCCCCCGGCACCTACCGCCAGGGACCACCAACAAGGTAACGGGTGACGTTTCTCCCACCACCGTATTTCTGAGGTGAGCACATACCGCTCGCGCGCTGAGCAGATCTTGGGTGCTGTTTGAACAGGCACTGTGCCACACCGTGACGATCGTCTGACCATTACAGAGCCGTCAGAGAATTTGTTGATGGCGCAACTACACATGGTTGGCTACGTGCCGCCTAACTTTAGTGTCTAGAATGATGATCCAGCAGCATATGAGACCCACTTATCTATCACCCTTCAGGCAAGGTCCGGCCGATCACCCCATCAACCCTCGTTTGCCTTGAGGTGTTTGCTCACCGTATCCCGCCCAAAGCCAAGCTCCAGGCCGATCTCGATGTAGGTACGGCCCTGGGCGTGGAGCAGCTGAGCACGACGGAGGTCGTCGTCCGTGAAGCGTCGCTTGCGGCGGGGTGGTTGCTTGGCCTGGCGGCAGACGGCCTTCACCGTGGAAGTGGATGTGCCGACCTGCCGAGCGATCGCGCGGGCGGACATGCCGGTGGGCTCCAGATCGAGTATCTGCTGCTTCTTCGCCGCGCTGATCGGACGGCAGGCCGTCTTGCGGATGGCGCGGGCCGTCGTGGTCTCGCTGGCTTCTGTCGTAGGCGCTACGCTAGACTTGCTCGACTCCGGAGCCACCTCACCCGCCATGAGACGCTTGCGGAAGGCGAGCAGGGGTAGCCAGTTGTTCGAATTGATGCTGCCCAGGTGTACCAGCAAGCCCCTAACCCACCCCAGGACAGACCGGGTCAGATGGAGAACACCTTTGAGCACGACGTGGGTCTCACTGTACGAAGCGGCCAAGGCTGTTCAGCATCCTCGTAACGTGTCCTCATATATCGAGGCGGGCGGTGTCGCGGCTGCAGTGGAGTCGTCCTCCGGAAGAATCTATACGGGTGTCTGCGTGGATACGGCCTGCACACTGGGAATCTGTGCCGAGCGCAACGCGATTCTCAACATGATCACCAACGGTGAGGACACGATTCGGCGTGTTCTGACCATCATGCGCGATGGCTGTACCGGTCCGCCTTGTGGAGCGTGTCGAGAAATGATGACGCAGCTGATGCCGAGCCGGTTCGGCGCTATCGAGGTGATGATCGACTACGTCGCGGGGAAGACGATGACTCTTGCCGACCTGACTCCCCAGTGGTGGCTACGTCGCTGAAGCTGTGACCGGGAAACTCCGCCCGGCGGGTCCCTTGCCTCACCGATTTCTCAGTGGGAAGCAGGTGCCGGAACAACGTCGTCCTGAACCGCGGAGAGGGGCCTCCCGCCATTAGGCGGGAGGCCCCTCTCCGCGGTTCACCGGGACACCTCAGACCTTGTAGTCGCCCGTCTCGCCCACGGTGTGGACTCGGATCGAGTTGGTGGAGCCGGGAGTGCCCGGAGGCATTCCGGCCACGATGACGACGGTGTCCCCCGGCTGTGCCAGGTGCTTGTCCTGAAGGATCTCGTCGACCTGGGCCACCATTTCGTCGGTGTGCTCAACCTCGGGCACCTCGTAGCACTGCACGCCCCAGGAGACTGCGAGCTGATTGCGCGTCTCATGCAAAGGCGTGAAGGCCAGCAGCGGCAGGGGCGAGCGCAGGCGCGACAGGCGCCTGGCCGTGTCACCGGACTGAGTGAAGGTCACCAGGTAGGTGACATCAAGGTGCTCGCCCATCTCAGCTGCGGCACGGGTCAGGGCCCCACCGCGCGTCTGCGGGTAAGAGCCCAGGCCGGGGATGCGCTCCCCACCGTGCTCCTCGACGTTCTCGATGATGCTGGCCATGGTGCGCACGGCCTCGATGG
>ERZ772948.989-NODE-989-length-17501-cov-8.486014_pt1 | contig 17501 bp, 14 predicted proteins | sample MGYA00511945_ERZ772948 | MGnify/ENA primary metagenome ERZ772948 (study PRJEB29015, sample SAMEA2737927) | human oral metagenome | biome: human oral; feature: human-associated habitat; material: dental | place: China | collected 2141 ... | reverse complement strand
CGCCACGGCGGCCGCCCGGCGCGCGCGGGCCGAGGCCCCCGGCGGGCCGTCGACGTAGGTGATGCCCCTGTGCCCCAGGCCCGCCAGCCACTCGACGGCCTCGCCCATCCCCGTCCCGTTGTCGCTGGTCACCAAGTCGGCGTCCGCGAAGGGGCGCTCCTGGCCGATGACGACCACCGGCGCCCCCGGGTCCCCGGCGCCGCCCAGGCACCTGGGATCCACCACGACCAGAGCCTGGATCCGGAACTCGCGCAGGCGCCGCAGGGCGGCGCGCGGCGGGCCCTGCCCTTCCACGGACTCGACGACGACGCGGAAGCCCGCCTGCTCGGCGCGCTGGAGGACCTCATGGCGGTAGGCGACGTGCAGCTCCTGCGACAGGTCGCACAGCAGGCCCACGACCCGCGGCTTCGACGCGCGCAGCAGGCTGCCGGCCACGTCGGCGCGGTACCCCAGCCGCTGGGCGATCTCGACGATCCTCTGGCGGGTCCGGGCGCTGATCCGCTGGTCGCCGCGCAGGGCCCGCGACACGGTGGAGACGGAGGCGCCGGCCCGCACGGCGATGTCGCGCAGGGTCGGGGGCCTCCTCCCAAAGGGCTGCCTCTCCACAAGAATCCCCCCGGCCTCGCTGGAACGTCACCGAACAGCATAGCCCGCGTCCCGCCCCTGACCGCCTCCCGCCCCGGGCGGCGCGCCGAGCCTCGCCCTCCGGTGCCCGGCCGCCCGGGCGTGTATCGTTACGGGTGATGTTCCTTTAATGACCGTCCCGTGAGGCGGGGAAGGAGAACAGCGTGGGCTCACCGCAGCCAGATCGCGCCACCAGGGGCAAACAGGTCCTGGGACCGGACGACATCGCCCGCTCCCTGACGCGCATCGCATACGAGATCATCGAACGCAACGACGGGGCCGACGGGCTCGTCATCGCGGGAATACCGACCCGGGGGGCCACGCTGGCGCGCCGCCTCGTCGAGCGGATCGCACAAGTCGGGGGAGCGCGCACCCAGTACGCGTCCATCGACACGACGATGTTCCGCGACGACCTGCGCGCCCAGCCTCTGCGCCCTCCCCACCGGACGGAGATCCCCGAATCCGGCATCGACGGGCGGCCGGTCGTCCTCGTTGACGACGTCCTCTACACGGGCCGCACCGTCAAAGCCGCCCTCGACGCGCTCGGCATGACGGGACGGCCCTCGCGGGTGCAGCTGGCGGTCCTGGTGGACCGCGGGCACCGCGAATTGCCGATCCGCCCCGACTACGTCGGCAAGAACCTGCCGACCTCGCACTCCGAGACCGTCACCATCCTGCTGGACGAGACGGACGGCGCGGACGCGGTGCTGCTGGGGGTGCGCTGATGGGCCTCGACCACCTCATCTCCATCCGCGACCTATCCCGCGACGAGGCGGTCCTGCTGCTCGACACCGCCGAGAGCATGGCCGCCACCCAGTCGCGCGCAGTGAAGAAACTGCCCACGCTGGCGGGCAGGACCGTCGTCAACCTCTTCTTCGAGGACTCCACGCGCACGCGCATCTCCTTCGAGACCGCGGCCAAGCGCCTGAGCGCCGACGTCATCAACTTCGCCGCCGGGGGCTCGTCCCTGTCGAAGGGGGAGTCCCTCAAGGACACCGCCCTCACGCTCCAGGCCATGGGGGCCGACGCCGTCGTCATCCGCCACCCCTCCTCGGGCGCCGCCCACCGCCTCGCCCACGCCGGGTGGATGGGGCTGCCGGTGCTCAACGCCGGGGACGGCACGCACCAGCACCCCACCCAGGCCCTCCTCGACGCAATGACGCTGCGGCGCCACTACCGCCCGGATGGACCGGACGGCGGGGGAGCGGCCCCCGCTCCCGGATCCGGCCTCGACGGCGCGCACGTCGTCATCGTCGGCGACGTCCTCCACTCGCGGGTCGCCCGCTCAGGCGTCGACCTGCTCACCCTGCTGGGCGCGCGCGTCACCCTGGTCGCGCCGCCCACCCTGCTGCCCGTCGGCGTGGAGGCATGGGACTGCGCGGTGTCCTACGACTTCGACGCGGCGCTGGCCGACCAGCCCGACGCCGTCATGATGCTGCGCGTCCAGCGCGAGCGCATGAGCGCCCGGGGAGGCGGCTTCTTCCCCTCCGTGGGCGCCTACCACTCCGAGTACGGGCTCACGCCCCTCCGCTTCCGCTCGCTGCGCCCCGACGCCGTCGTCATGCACCCCGGTCCCATGAACCGCGGCCTCGAGATCTGCGCCAAGGCAGCGGACTCGGACCAATCAGTCGTCGTCGAACAGGTCGCCAACGGGGTGTGCGTCCGGATGGCGGCCCTCTACCTGCTCCTCGCACCGGAAGGGAAACACCGTGACTAGCACGCGACGGGACATCCTGATCAGCGGCGCCGACGTGGTCGGCTCCGGCAGGGCCGACATCGCCGTCAAGGACGGCACGATCGTGGCCGTGGGGCCCGGCGCCGCCGACGCCCTCACAGACCCGCGCCGCATCGGCGCCGACGGCCTGATCGCCCTGCCGGGCCTGGTCGACATGCACACCCACCTGCGCCAGCCCGGAGGGGAGGACGCGGAGACCGTCCTCACGGGCACGCGCGCCGCCGCCGTCGGCGGCTACACCGCGGTCCACGCCATGGCGAACACCAGCCCCGTCGCCGACACCGCCTCCGTGGTCGACCAGGTCCTGCGCCTGGGCGAGGAGGCGGGCTGGGTCCAGGTGCGCCCCGTCGGCGCGGTCACCGAGGGGCTCGGCGGGGCCCGCCTGGCCGCCCTGAGCGCCATGGCCCGCTCGCGCGCCCGGGTGCGGGTCTTCTCCGACGACGGCAAATGCGTGTCGGACCCCGTGCTCATGCGCCGCGCCCTGGAGTACGTGAAGGGATTCGGCGGCGTCATCGCCCAGCACAGCCAGGACCCCGCCCTCACCGACGGCTCCCAGATGAACGAGTCCCGGCTCTCGGGCGAGCTCGGGCTGGCCGGGTGGCCCGCCGTCGCCGAGGAGGCGGTCATCGCCCGCGACATCCTGCTGGCCAAGCACGTCGGCTCGCGCCTGCACGTGTGCCACCTGTCCACCGCCGGATCCGTGGACCTGATCCGGTGGGGCAAGCGCATGGGCGTCGCCGTCACCGCCGAGGCCACCCCCCACCACCTGCTGCTCACCGAGGACCTCGCCTCCACCTACAACCCCCTGTACAAGGTGAACCCGCCGCTGCGCAGTGGCGAGGACGTCGAGGCGGTGCGCGAGGGCCTGGCCGACGGCACCATCGACTGCGTGGGCACGGACCACGCCCCCCACCCCCTGGAGGCCAAGGACTGCGAGTGGCAGGCCGGGGCCTTCGGCATGACCGGCTTGGAGACGGCCCTGCCCATCCTCATCTCGACGATGGTGGAGACCGGCCGCATGACGTGGGCGGACCTCGCGCGCGTCATGAGCGCCGCCCCCGCCGCCATCGGCCGGGTCGAGGGGCAGGGCCAGCACATCCGCGCCGGATCGCGCGCGAACATCACCCTGGTCGACCCCGCCGAGCGGCGCACGGTGGACCCCCAGCAGCAGTGGACGCGCTCGACGAACTGCCCGTACACGGGCATGGAGCTGCCCGGGCGCGTGCGCTACACGATCCTGGCGGGCGCCATCACCGTGGACGACGCCGCCCCCGTCGCGAAGGAGGACCGATGAGCGGCGACACAGCGCTGCTGGTCCTGGAGGACGGCACCGTCTACCGGGGCCGCGCCTGGGGCGCCCGGGGGCGCGCCCTGGGGGAGGCCGTGTTCTCCACGGGGATGACCGGTTACCAGGAGACCCTCACCGACCCCTCGTACCACCGCCAGATCGTCGTGATGACCGCGCCGCACATCGGCAACACGGGCGTCAACGACGAGGACCCCGAGTCCGCGCGCATCTGGGTCGCGGGTTTCGTGGTGCGCGACGCTGCCCGGCGCCCCTCGAACTGGAGGTCGAGGCGCGGGCTCGACGAGGAGCTGTCCTCCCAGGGCGTCGTCGCCATCGCCGACGTCGACACGCGCGCGGTCACCCGCCACATCCGCGAGCGCGGCGCCATGCGCGCCGGCGTGTTCTCCGGGGACGCGCTGCCCGCGGGCGCCGACCACTTGGGGCCCGAGGCCGTGGCCGCCCTGGTGCGCATCGTGGCCGAGTCGCCCGGCATGAGCGGCGCGGCCCTGGCGGGGGAGGTCTCCACGGGGGGCGCCTACGTGGTCGAGCCCCTCGGGGAGTTCGAGGGGGCCGAACCCGTCGCGAGGGTCGTCGCGGTGGACCTCGGCATCAAGTCCCGCACGCCCCACCACCTGGCGGCCAGGGGCGTCCAGGTCGTCGTCGTGCCCTCCTCCTACTCCTTCGCCCAGATCGCGGACCTGCGCCCCGACGGGGTGTTCTTCTCCAACGGGCCCGGCGACCCCTCCACGGCGGAGCACGAGATCTCGGTGCTGCGCTCGGTGCTGGACGCCCGCATCCCGTACTTCGGGATCTGTTTCGGCCACCAGCTCTTCGGCCGCGCCCTGGGGTACGGCACCTACAAGCTCGACTACGGGCACAGGGGCATCAACCAGCCCGTGAAGGACGTGGAGACCGGGCGCGTGCAGATCACCGCGCACAACCACGGCTTCGCCGTGGACGCGCCCGTGGGGGGGCCGTCGATTTCGCCCTACGACTCGGGGCGCTACGGCAGGATCGTCGTGTCCCACGTGGGCCTCAACGACGGCGTGGTCGAGGGGCTGAGCGCCCTGGACATCCCGGCCTTCTCCGTCCAGTACCACCCCGAGGCCGCGGCCGGCCCCCACGACGGCGAGGGCCTCTTCGACCGTTTCATCACTCTGATGGCCGCCCGCCGGGGCGCCGCTAGCGCGAAGGAGGGCCGCTGATGCCCCGCCGCACAGACCTGCGCTCGGTCCTCGTCATCGGCTCGGGCCCCATCGTCATCGGCCAGGCCTGCGAGTTCGACTACTCGGGGACCCAGGCGTGCCGGGTGCTCAAGGAGGAGGGGCTGCGCGTCGTCCTCGTCAACTCCAACCCGGCCACCATCATGACCGACCCGGGGATCGCGGACGCGACCTACGTCGAGCCGATCACCCCCGAGGTCGTCGCTTCGATCATCGCCAAGGAGCGGCCCGACGCGCTGCTGCCCACGCTGGGGGGCCAGACCGCCCTCAACACGGCGGTCGCCCTGGCCGAGGAGGGCGTGCTGGAGCGCTACGGCGTCGAGCTCATCGGGGCCTCCATCGACGCGATCCGCGCCGGGGAGGACCGCGAGGCGTTCAAGGCCATCGTGGAGCGGTCGGGCGCCGAGGTGGCGCGCTCCTTCATCGCGCACACGATGGAGGAGTGCCGCGAGGCGGCCGAGCAGCTGGGCTACCCGCTGGTCGTGCGCCCCTCCTTCACCATGGGCGGCCTGGGCTCCGGTTTCGCCCGCACGCCCGAGGACCTGGAGAGGATCGCGGGCCAGGGGCTGGCGGCGTCGATCACCACCGAGGTGCTCCTGGAGGAGTCGATCCTGGGGTGGAAGGAGTACGAGCTGGAGCTCATGCGCGACAAGGCGGACAACGTCGTCGTCGTGTGCTCCATCGAGAACGTCGACCCCGTGGGCGTCCACACCGGCGACTCGGTTACCGTCGCCCCCGCTCTGACCCTGACCGACCGTGAGATGCAGCGCCTGCGCGACATCGGCATCGCCGTCATCCGCGAGGTCGGGGTGGACACCGGGGGCTGCAACATCCAGTTCGCGGTCCACCCGGGCACCGGGCGCGTCATCGTCATCGAGATGAACCCGAGGGTGTCGCGCTCGTCGGCGCTGGCCTCGAAGGCCACGGGCTTCCCGATCGCGAAGATCGCCGCCCGCCTGGCCACGGGCTACACCCTGGACGAGATCCCCAACGACATCACGGGCTCGACGCCCGCGTCCTTCGAACCGGCGCTGGACTACGTGGTCGTCAAGGTCCCGCGCTTCACCTTCGAGAAGTTCCCGGGGGCCGACCCCTCGCTCACCACCTCCATGAAGGCGGTGGGGGAGGCCATGGCCATCGGCCGCTGCTTCACCGAGGCCCTGAACAAGGCCCTGCGCTCCATCGACAAGCCCGGGGCGCAGTTCCACTGGGACGGGCCCGACCCCTCGCCCGAGCAGACGCGCGCGCTCGTGGAGCGGGCGGGGACGGCCACCGAGGAGCGCCTCGTGCAGGTCCAGCAGGCCATCCGCGGCGGCGCCGGCATCGACGAGCTCCACGCGTCCACGGGGATCGACCCGTGGTTCCTCGACCAGATGGTCCTGCTCGACGAGGTCGCCAGGGAGACCATCGGCGCGCCCGCCCTGACCGGCGACGTGCTGGCCCGGGCGAAACGGCACGGGTTCTCCGACCGGCAGATCGCCTCGATGCGGCGCCTGTCCGAGGACACGGTGCGGGAGGTGCGCGGGGCATTCGGCATCCGCCCGGTGTACAAGACCGTCGACACCTGCGCGGCGGAGTTCGCGGCGCGCACCCCCTACCACTACTCGTCCTACGACCTGGAGACCGAGGTCGCCCCCCGCAGCCGCGAGGCCGTCATCATCCTCGGCGCCGGCCCCAACCGCATCGGGCAGGGCATCGAGTTCGACTACTCGTGCGTCCACGCCGCCATGGCGCTGCGCGGGGACTACGAGACCGTCATGGTCAACTGCAACCCGGAGACGGTGTCCACCGACTACGACGTCTCCGACCGCCTCTACTTCGAGCCCCTCACCCTGGAGGACGTCCTGGAGGTCTACCGCGCCGAGTGCCAGGCCGGCCCCGTCAAGGGCATGGTCGTGCAGCTGGGCGGGCAGACGCCGCTGTCCCTGGCGGCGGACCTGGAGCGGGCGGGCGTGCCGGTGCTGGGGACCACGCCCCACGCCATCGACCTCGCCGAGGACCGCGGGGAGTTCGGGAAGGTCCTGGAGGCGGCGGGCTGCCCCGCCCCCGCCCACGACGTCGCGCACTCGCCCGCCCAGGTGCTCCCGGTGGCGCGCTCCATCGGATTCCCCGTGCTCGTGCGCCCCAGCTTCGTCCTGGGCGGGCGGGGAATGGCGATCATCAACGACGAGGAGGCGCTGGGCGCGTACCTGGACCGGCCCGACATCGACGTGCTCTTCAGCCGCGGGCCCCTGCTCATCGACCGCTTCCTGGACGCCGCCATCGAGATCGACGTCGACGCCCTCTACGACGGCGAGGAGCTGTTCATGGGGGCGATCATGGAGCACATCGAGGAGGCGGGCGTCCACTCCGGGGACTCCTCGTGCGTGCTGCCCCCCATGACGCTGTCGGCGCGCGAACTCGGGCGCATCACCGCCTCGACGGAGGCCATCGCCAGGGGAGTGGGGGTGCGCGGACTCATCAACATCCAGTTCGCGATGCTCTCCGACACCCTGTACGTCATCGAGGCGAACCCCCGCGCCTCGCGGACCGTGCCCTTCGCCTCGAAGGCGACGGGCGTGCAACTGGCCAAGGCCGCCGCCCTCATCCAGGTGGGCCGCACGATCGCCTCCCTGCGGGCCCAGGGGCTCCTGCCCGGGCGCGACGCGCGGACGATCCCCGACGGCGGCTCCATCGCGGTCAAGGCCGCCGTGCTGCCCTTCAAGCGGTTCCGCACCGCGGCGGGGGAGGTCGTCGACACGGTGCTCGGCCCGGAGATGCGCTCGACCGGCGAGGTCATGGGCATCGACCGCGACTTCCCGACGGCCTTCGCCAAATCCCAGTTGGGCGCGTTCACGGAGCTGCCCACGCGGGGCACGGTGTTCATCTCCATCGCGGACACCGACAAGCGGGCGATCGTCCTGCCGGCCGCGCGCATGGCGGAACTGGGCTTCACGGTCCTGGCCACGTCGGGCACGGCCTCGGTGCTGCGCCGCAACGGCATCGCGGCGCAAGTGGTGCGCAAGTCCTCCGAGGGGCGCGGCGCGGAGGGCGAGCCCACCGTCGTGGACCTCATCAACGAGGGCCGCATCGACCTGGTCGTCAACACCCCGCAGCGGTCGGCGAACCGCCACGACGGCTACCGGATCCGCGCGGCCGCGGCCGCCCACGACCGGCCCGCGGTGACGACGCTGCAGGCGTTCAACGCCGTCGTCCAGGCGATCGAGGTGCGCGCGCGCGGCGCCTACTCCGTCCGCTCCCTGCAGGAGTGGGACTCCCACCGGTCCAAGGAGGCCCGATGAACCCCCTCAACGCCAAGGAACCCGCCCGCATGGGCTTCGGCGACAGGCTCTACGAGGCGATGGGCGCCCACGGGCCCGTCTGCGTCGGCATCGACCCCCACGCGGCGCTGCTGGCCCGCTGGGGCCTGGACGACGACGCGCGCGGCCTGCGCGAGTTCTCCCTCAGGGTCGTCGAGGCGCTCGGCGGCCGGGCCGCGGCGCTCAAACCGCAGTCCGCCTTCTTCGAGCGCCACGGGTCCCAGGGGGTCGCGGTCCTGGAGGAGGTCGTGGCCGCCTGCCGGGAGCTCGGGACCCTGTGCGTCGTGGACGCCAAACGCGGCGACATCGGCTCCACCATGGAGGGCTACGCCGACGCCTACCTCTCTGACGCCTCGCCCCTGGCGGGCGACGCGGTGACCCTGTCCCCGTACCTGGGCGCCGGGTCCCTGGCGCCCGCGCTGCGCCTGGCCGAGCGCACCGGCCGGGGCGTGTTCGTCCTCGCCCTCACCTCGAATCCGGAGGGCGCGGACGTGCAGCACTGCCGCTCGCGCGAGGGCGTGTCCGTCGCCGCGCGGATCGTGTCCCAGCTGGCGGACTTCAACGCCTCCTGTGACAAAGTTCATCTGGGTCCCGCGGGGGTCGTCGTGGGCGCCACAGTGGGCTCGGCGGTGGCCGATCTGGGGATCGATCTGGCGGCACTGCGCGGCCCCGTCCTGGCGCCGGGCGTCGGCGCTCAGGGCGCCGGGCCGGCGCAGGTCAGGGATGTTTTCCGCGGCGCGCGTTCCGCCGTGCTCGCGTCCTCGTCGCGTGCGATACTCGAATCGGGTCCCGATTTGCGGGGGCTCCGTTCGGCGTACAAACGGGCCGTAACCGAGCTCGCCGGATAGCCCGGAACGGCACGGCGCGCGGAAAGCAGGAGAAAAATCATCCGGTTGGTGACATAGTTAATTCACGAAGACCCCAATGGAGGAAGTGATCAGAATGGCACTACCTGATCTCACGCCCGAGCAGAGGGCTCAGGCCCTCGAGAAGGCCACTCAGGCGCGCCGTCGGCGCGCCGAGGTGAAGAACGCGTTGAAGGCCCGCTCGATGAACCTCTCAGAGGTCCTCGAACTGGCGGAGAGGGACGACGCCGTCGCGAAGATGAAAGTCGTGACCCTGCTCGAGTCCCTGCCCCGCGTCGGGACGAACACCGCGGCAGTCCTGATGGACCAGTACAAGATCGCAGCGAGCCGCCGCGTGCGCGGACTCGGCCCCATCCAGCGCAAGCAACTGGTCGAGCGTTTCGGATGAAGCGGTCCGGCGTGGCACGATGGGCGCATGACCGAAGCACCCGCACTCACCGTGCTCGCCGGCCCCACCGCCGTTGGGAAGGGGACGGTCGTCGCAGCGCTCAAGGAGCGCCACCCGGACCTGAGGGTCTCGGTGTCGGCGACGACCCGCCCGCCCCGGCCCGGCGAGATCGACGGCGCCCACTACCACTTCGTCTCCGATGAGGAGTTCGACTCAATGGTCGAATCCGGGGACATGCTGGAGTGGGCGCTCGTCCATGGCCGCAACAAGTACGGCACCCCCCGCCGCCCGGTCGACCGGGCCATCGCCCAGGGGCACCCGGTGCTCCTCGAGATCGACCTGGACGGCGCCAGGCAGGTCCGGCGCACGCGGCCCGACGCCCGTTTCGTCTTCCTGGCGCCCCCCTCGTGGGAGGAGCTGGAACGGCGCCTCGTCTCGCGCGGCACCGAGGACGGGGCCGAGCAGCGGCGCCGCCTGGAGACTGCCCGCGTGGAGATGCGGGCCAGCGCCGAGTTCGACCACATCGTCGTCAACGACTCCGTGGAACGCGCCGTATCAGAACTCGCCGCCCTGATGGGCCTGGAGTAGACTGCCACTCACGCCGTTGAACAGAGGAGACACGTATGTCAGGAATCGTCGCCCAGCCCGTTGGCATCACCTCGCCGCCCATCGACGACCTGCTCGAGCACGTCGATTCGAAGTACGCCCTGGTGATCTTCGCGGCCAGGCGCGCCCGGCAGATCAACTCGTACAACCTGCAGCTCGCGCAGAACATGATCCAGTTCGTCGGCCCCGTCGTCGAGACCTCCCCCGACGAGAAGCCCCTGGCGATCGCCCTGCGCGAGATCGACGAGGGGATGCTCACCCTCGAGGCGTCCCCCGGGGTCTGACATGGCGACGGTCGTCGTCGGCGTCACCGGGGGCGTCGCCGCCTTCAAGGCCGTGAGCGTGGTCCGCGAGCTCATGCGAGCGGGCCACGACGTGCGCGTGGCCGCCACCCCCGCCTCCCTGAACTTCGTCGGCCCCTCCACGTGGGCCGGCCTGACGGGCGCCCCCGCCGTCGTCGATGTCTTCGGGGCCGGCGCCGAGCACGTCGAACTGGCGCGGGCGGCCGACCTGGTCCTCGTCGTCCCGGCCACAGCCGACGCCCTCGCGCGGATCCGCGCGGGCATGGCGGACGACATGGTGGCGCTCACGGTGCTCGCCTCCACCGCGCCCGTCGTCATCGCCCCCGCCATGCACTCCGCCATGTGGACCAACCCCGCGACCGCCTCGAACGTCGCGGAACTGCGGCGCAGGGGGTACACGGTCATCGACCCGGAGGAGGGCGCGCTCGGCTCGGGCGACACCGGGGTGGGGCGCCTGCCCGAACCCGCGGCCATCGCCTCGCGCGCCCTCGTGGTCCTGGCCGGGACCGGGCGGTGCGGCGGGCCGCTGGCGGGAGCGCATGTGCTCGTCACCGCCGGCGGCACCCACGAGCCCATCGACCCCGTCCGCTTCATCGGCAACCGCTCCTCGGGCCGCCAGGGGGTGGCCATCGCGAGCGCCGCCGCCGCGCGGGGAGCCGATGTCGCCCTCATCGCCGCCAATATCTCGCCCGAGGTCCTCGCCCCGCTCGGCGAGTCGACGGCGGCACCGGGCGCTGGGACCGTGCGGATCGTCGAGGCGCCCACCGCCCTCGACATGGAGACCGCCATCCGCTCCGAGGCATCGACCGCCGACGCCGTCGTCATGGCGGCCGCCGTCGCCGACTTCCGGCCCGCCCGCCCCGGGAGCGCCAAGATCAAGAAGCACCGCCTGGCCGAGCCCTTGGGGGAGACCGGGGCGGGGGAGCCCGGGGGCGCGGGCGGGGAGAGCCCGGCGCCCATCGAGCTCGTGACCAACCCCGACATCCTCGCCGGGCTCGTCGCCGAGCCTCCCCAGCCCGGCCAGCTCATCGTCGGCTTCGCCGCGGAGACCGGGGACGAGGAGGGCGACGCCCTCGCGCACGGCGCGGCCAAGGCCCGCCGCAAGGGCGCGCACCTGCTCGCCGTCAACGCCGTCGGCGATGGCAAGGGATTCGGGGACGTGCCCAACGCCGTCGTCGTCCTGGACGCCCAGGGCGCGGAGGTGGCCCGGGGCGAGGGGACGAAGGCGGAGGTCGCCGAGCTGCTCCTCGATCTCATCGCCGAGCGCCTGCCCCGCTGAGCCCTGCCCGGCGCGCGACGCGCTGATCGCCACGCGGCGGGGCGGTGAGCCAGCGGTCAAACATGTCGGTGGCCGTGGTTAAGATGCGGCCGTGACATCCCAACTGCGCCTCTTCACCTCCGAGTCCGTCACCGAGGGCCACCCGGACAAGGTCTGCGACCGCATCTCGGACTCCATCCTCGACGCCATCCTCGCCCAGGACCCCGATGCGCATGTGGCCGTCGAGACCATGGTGACCACGGGACTGGTGCATGTCGCGGGGGAGGTCACCACCTCGGCCTACGTCGAGATTCCCCAGATCGTGCGCGACGAGATCGTGCGCATCGGCTACGACTCCTCCGACGTCTGCTTCGACGGCCGCTCCTGCGGCGTGTCCATCTCCATCGGCCAGCAGTCGCCGGATATCAACGCCGGCGTCACCAAGGCCCTCGAGGCGCGGGACGACTCCTCGGGCCTCGACCCCCTCGACTTCCAGGGCGCGGGGGACCAGGGCCTCATGTTCGGCTACGCCTGCACCGACACCGCCGCCCTCATGCCCCTGCCCATCCACCTCGCGCACCGCCTCGCCGAGCGCCTGGCCGCCGTGCGCAAGCAGGGGATCCTCCCCGGCCTGCGCCCCGACGGCAAGACGCAGGTGACCATCGGCTACGACGGCGATCGCGCCGTGAGCATCGAGAGCATCGTCATCTCCAGCCAGCACGATGAGGACCGCAGCCGCGCCTGGCTCACAGACGCCCTGGCCGCCGAGGTCATCGACCCCGTCATCGCCGCCGAGCAGGCCGCCGGGATGGACATCGCGGTCGACGGCATCGAGCTCCTCATCAACCCCTCCGGCCAGTTCGTCATCGGCGGGCCCACCGGGGACGCGGGCCTGACCGGCCGCAAGATCATCGTCGACACCTACGGCGGCATGGCCCGTCACGGCGGTGGCGCCTTCTCCGGCAAGGATCCGTCCAAGGTGGACCGCTCCGCCGCCTACGCCATGCGCTGGGTCGCTAAGAACGTCGTCGCCGCGGGGCTCGCCACCCGCTGCGAGATCCAGGTGGCCTACGCCATCGGCGCCGCCCATTCCGTGGGTCTCTACGTGGAGACCTTCGGCACCCACACCGTCCCCGTCGAGCGCATCCAGGCCGCCATCGACGAGGTCTTCGACCTGCGCCCCGCCGCCATCATCCGCGACCTCGACCTCCTGCGCCCCATCTACGCGGCCACGAGCGCCTACGGCCACTTCGGCCGCCCGGGCTTCAGCTGGGAGGGGACCGATCGCGCTGAGGCGCTGCGCGCAGCGGTCTGAGACGGCGGGCGCGACGCGATGGGCGAGCCGATGACGGGCGCGGCCCAGCAGGGCGAGCTCATCGCCGCGCCCGCGCGCCCCGAGCGCCGCGTCACCTCGCCCGACGGCGTCGTCGACCCCGTTGCCCGCGTGCTCCTCGACACGCCCGTCGCGCACCTCGACCGGCTCTTCGACTACCTCGTCCCCGCCGCGCTCGACGCCAGCGCCCAGGTGGGCACGCGCGTGGCCGTGCGCTTCGGCGGCCAGGAGACGCGCGGCTGGATCTGGGAGCGCGGCTCGACCACCACCCACCCGGGCACGCTCACACCGGTGCGAAGGGTCGTCTCCGACCTTCCCGTCGTCACTCCCGCCACGATGCGCCTGGCCGAGGCCGTGGCCGAGCGGAGCGCGGGGTCTCGCCCCGACGTCCTGCGCGTGGCCATCCCACCGCGCCACGCCCGGGCCGCGGCCTCCGTTCGGGAGAGCCCCGCGCCGGTACTGCCGCAGTGGCGATTCCCCGAGGCGATCGGGTGGGGGGCCTACGAGGGCGGCGAGGAGATGCTGCGCGCCCTCGCCGACGGCGGCGCCCCCCGCAGCGTGGTCACCGTCCTCCCCGGGAGGGCGGGTGTCACCCGGCCGTGGCCCGAGCTGCTGGCCGACGCCGCCCGAGCGGCGCTGAGCGCCGGGCGGGGCGTGCTCGTGCTCGTCGCCACCGCCGAGATGGCCGAGGACCTCGCGAGCGCCCTCACGGAGCTCCTGCCGGACGAGCCCGTGGTGGCACTCGCCGCGGATCACGGGCCCGCGCGGCGCTACCGGGCCTTCACCCGGCTGCTGCTCGGGCAAGCCCGCGTCGTCGTGGGCACACGCGGCGCCGCCTTCGCGCCGGTGCCGGACCTCGGCCTGGCCGTCATCTGGGACGACGGCGACGACCGCCTCGACGAGCGTCACGCCCCCTACACGCACGCCCGCACCGTGCTTGCCCTGCGCTCGAGCCTGGAGCACTGCGGCCTGCTCATCGCCTCCCATGCGCGCAGCGTCGAGGCCCAGGCCTATGTGGAGCGCGGATGGGCGAGGAGCCTCACCGCGCCGAGGAGGATCGTGCGCGCCGCCGCTCCGCGCGTGGAGGTCCCGGGCGTGGAGCTGGAGGCGGAGGGGGCCTCGGGCGCCGCCCGCTTCCCCTCCTTCGCCCACAGGGCGGTGCGCGCCGCCGTCGACGACGGGCCCGTCCTCATCCAGGTGCCGCGCGGGGGCTACGCGCCGCTCGTGGCCTGCGACGCCTGCCGGGCGCCCGCGGCCTGCGCCACCTGCGGCGGCCCCATGTCCATGGAGCGCGGGGGAGCGGTGGCCTGCCGATGGTGCGGCCGGGCGCCGCACGGCTGGCACTGCGCCAGCTGCGGGTCCGACCGCCTGCGGATGCGCAGTGTCGGCTCGGCCCGCACGGGGGAGGAGCTGGGGCGGGCCTTTCCCGGCGTCGGCGTCGTCGTCTCGGGGGCCAGGGAGGACCACGGCGTCATCGCCGAGGTGGACGACTCGCCGAGGCTCGTCGTCGCCACGCCCGGGGCCGAGCCCGTCGCCCAGGGCGGCTACCGGGCGGTCATCCTCATGGACGCTGGCGCGCTGTCCTCCCGGGTGGATATGGGCGCGACCGTGGAGGCGGCGCGCCGCTGGACGAACGCGGCCGTCCTGGCGGGCCCGGGGGCGCGGGTCATCGTGCTCGGGGGCCCGGAGCCCGTGGCCGCCCAGCACTTCCTGCGCTGGGACCACGAGGGCTTCGCCCGGCGCGAGCTGGCCGAGCGCGAGGAGCTGCACCTGCCGCCGGCCTGGAGGACCGCCCGCCTGGATGGCCCTCGCCGGGCCATCGAGGACCTGCTCATGGCCGGCCAGGCCGAGGGCTATGAGGCGCTGGGGCCCGTTGAGGCGCCGCGCGTGGGTGCCGGGCGGGTCAAGGCCTCCCAGGAGGCCGTCCAGGGCGCCCACCGCGGGGTGCTGCGCGCGCCGGTGTCCCGTGGCCGCGAGCTCGCGCTCTGGCTGCGCCACCGCCTGCGGGACCGCTCCGCCCACCGGGAGGACCCCATCCGGGTCGAGCTCGATCCCACGCACCTGTGGTGACGATTCGGTGACACCGGCGGATCGGCCGGATTCTGGTGCTACGTTGCCGATATCAGGTCCTCGTCGATCCCCACGACGGTCTCCTGAGGCTCGCTGGCGACGTCACCGCGCGAGCCCCTCCCGTCCCTCTCCCTAGGAGCCAACCGTGCTACCCCTGCGCCGTTCCCTCGCTTGTGCTGCCTGCGCAGCGCTCGCCCTTCCCCTGCTCGCCGGCTGCGACACCGATGCCGCTGCCTCCTCGACGAAGCCGACTCCGAAGGCTGTTGTGACGACCGACGCCAGCGCCGCGGAGGCCGAGGCGAGCCAGGCGGCCGCTGCCGAGGCGAGTCGCGCCGCCAAGGAGGAGGCCGACCGCGTGGCGGCCGAGGCTGAGGCTGAGGCCTCCCGTCAGGCGGAGGCCGCTCAACAGGCGGAGCAGGACACTTCCTCCAGCCAGGGCGACCAGCAGATCGCCCCGTTCGCGGGTGGCGGCGGCTCCTCATCCTCCAACCAGGGCGGGTCCGTCTACTACTCGAGTTGCAAGGAGGCCAAGGCGGCTGGCGCTGCGCCGCTCTACCGGGGCGAGCCCGGATATAGGCGAGGTCTTGATCGGGATCGGGACGGCATCGCCTGCGAGAGGTGACGAGCGAGATCCTCGTGCCTTCGACCCGCTCCCGCCGTCTCATCCCGCTCCCGCGCCCTCAGCCCGCAGAAACCGTCTCATCCCGCTCTCGCCGTCTCATCCTCGCAGTTTGAGGGCGCGAAAGCGGGCTGAGGGCGCGGGAGCGCGGGACGGGAGGCGTGACTGGCGCTACAGTCCGACGATGAGCACGACGAGCACAGGTCCCTCTTCCTCGCGGCCCCAAGCCACCCAGCCGTCCCCGGGCCAGGCCCGTCCCAGCAGCATCGACGCCGGGGCGCCAATCGACACGATCATCCTCGACCTGGGCAACGTGCTCTACGTCTGGGAGGCCATCGCCGCCGTCGCCGGGCGCGTGAGCCTCCCCGCCTGGCAGGAGTTCTGCGAGGGCGCCGACTTCGCCGCCCTCAACCGCCGCTCCGACCTCGGCGAGGACTTCGAGTCCGTCGTCGCCAGCCTCGCCACAGCCCATTCCGAGCGGCCCGACTGGGTGGAGATCCTGCGCACCTACCGCGCCTGCTTCCGCGACGCCCTCACCGGGCCGGTGCCCGGCATGAGGGACCTCGTCGACGAGCTCCTCGCCACCGGCATCCCGCTCTACTGCCTGACCAACTACGACGGCCCCACCTTCGACGACACCCGCGACCTCATCCCGCAGATCGACCGCTTCGCCGGGATCGTCGTCTCCGGCAAGGAGCACCTCATCAAGCCCGACCCCACGATCTACCGCGTCACCCTCGAGCGCTTCGGCCTCGATCCGGCCCGCACCCTCTTCATCGACGACTCCCCGGCCAACACCGCCAGCGCCGCCGGCCTCGGCATCCACACCCACACCTTCACCGGCGCGGGGGCCCTGCGCGCCGAGCTCATCGAGCGCGGCATCCTCCCAGCCCGAGCGGCCCGCCCCTAGACTGGCGCCCATGCGCATCCTCTTCGCCGGGACCCCGGAGCCGGCGCTCCCCGTGCTGCGGGCCCTCATGGACTCACCCGAGCACGAGATCGTCGGAGTCCTCACCCGTGCCGACGCCCGCTCCGGCCGCGGCCGCGCCCTGCGCCCCTCGTCCGTGGCAGCGCTCGCCCGCGAGGCAGGCATCGACACGCGCACCCCAGCCACCCTCAAGGACCCCGGGACCCAGGACTGGGTGCGCGCCCTGGGAGCCGACGCGGCCGTCGTCGTCGCCTACGGGAGGATCGTCCCTCCCGCCCTCCTCGACGTCCCCACGCACGGATGGCTCAACCTCCACTTCTCCCTCCTGCCCGCCTGGCGCGGCGCCGCCCCCGTCCAGCACGCCCTCATGGCGGGCGACGACGTCACCGGCGCCTGCGTCTTCCGCCTCGAGGAGGGCCTGGACACCGGCCCGATCCACGCGCGGCTCACCGAGCCCATCGGCCCCGCCGACACAGCCGGGGACCTCCTGGCACGTCTCGCCGACGCCGGAGCGCCCCTCGTCCTGGACGTCCTGGCCAGCCTCGCCGCCGGAACCGCCAGCCCCACACCCCAGCCGAGCGACGGCGTGAGCCTGGCTCCCATGCTCATGCCCGACGACGGGCGCATCGACTGGACCCGACCCGCGGCCGACATCGACCGCCAGATCCGCGGCGTCACCCCCGCGCCCGGCGCGCACACCACTTATGGGGGCGCCCGCTTCCGCCTCGGGCCCGCAACCCCCATCGAACCGGTCGCCGACGCCGACGATGCGGGCAGTCTCGCTCCCGGCGAGCTGCGCGCCACCAAGCGGGAGGTCCTCGTGGGCACCGGCTCCGGCGCGCTGCGCCTGGGCCAGGTGGCGCCCGCGGGGAAGAACTGGATGGACGCGGCCGCCTGGGCCCGCGGCGCCAGGCCGGAGCCCGGCGCCCGCCTCGGCGAGCAGACCGCTGCCACCTCCGCGA
>ERZ772948.986-NODE-986-length-17532-cov-4.067346_pt1 | contig 17532 bp, 16 predicted proteins | sample MGYA00511945_ERZ772948 | MGnify/ENA primary metagenome ERZ772948 (study PRJEB29015, sample SAMEA2737927) | human oral metagenome | biome: human oral; feature: human-associated habitat; material: dental | place: China | collected 2141 ... | reverse complement strand
CCTGGTTGCTCTGGAGTTCCCGGTTGCTCTGGAGTTCCTGGTTGTTCTGGAGTTCCCGGTTGCTCTGGAGTTCCTGGTTGTTCTGGTTTTGCTGGGTCTGTTGGTTTCACATCCTCAACTTTTTTAGTACCACGAGCATATAATTTTGCTACACCCGGTTTAATCTCTATTCTATCCATTAACATTGTGTATTTAGGTATATGTACACCATCTACATAAATCTCACGTGTAATTGTTCTTACTACCATTGGACTTCCAGCACGTTTTAAGACAATTTTACCTTCTTCTAACGTATCGTCATCCACATATTCTACTTCTAAATCTACACTTTTATCTACTGACACTTTTTTATACTCAATTTTGTGTCCTTTATGTGCATCATCTAAAATGAATTGAAGTGCTTGTAATACTTCTTCATCTGCTGGTAATAACCCATCAACACTTGGTTTTTCAGGAGTTTCTGGTGTACTTGGTTTTTCAGGTGTTCCCGGAACTTCTGGTTTACTTGGTTTTGTCGGTTGGCTAGGTTTTAATCCATTATCATATTCAAATGATACATTACCTTTGATTTTGTGACATCTAATTTCTTTTGAAAACTCTACTTTATCAGATACTACTGATGTTTTTGGTAAAACTTTAGCTGTATTACAGTTTTCATCAAGATTAACTTGAATTTCTCTTACTTCTCCTGCTTTTAAATCTCCAAAAGATACTACCTGACTTTTCGTATTATCTACTGAGTATGTAGTTTTTACATTTTGGATATTTGCATGTGCACTAACTCGGATTACAGCTCCTGCTTCATTCTCTATTATCTCGGTACTTAGTCTATCTGCTGAATTTGTTAGTTCTGCGATTGATGTTATATCTTCTTTTGCGTTTACTAGATTTTCTATATTACTTGATAGTGTTGATACTGATAATCCTGCCACAGTCATTATTGATAATATTTTTTTTGTATTTTTCTTCATTAAAATCCTCCTTAAAATATGTAAATTATGAAATTATATCTGTATAATTTTCATTATAAAAAAATAATTATCTTTCATATCTTTCTAGTTGGTATTTTATCAAAAAAAAAAAAAGTCAACAATTTTAAATAAAAAATAATTTAATTATTTAAAAAAGTTAACAAAAAAATTGCAATGAATATTCATTGCAATTCTTCTTTTTTATTGCGTTAGCTTTATTCAATATAATAATCACTTTCTTCTTTCAATATTTTTTTTATTTCTTCTTGCTCAGCTTGTTCTTTCTCCCAACATAACTTATCATATTCACTATTGTAACACTCAACACATTCTAATATAGAATCTATATTTTTAAATATATTCTTAATCTTGTTTAACTCTTTTGTTATATCTACACTTTCTTCATAACCACAAAGACTAGCATATTCTTTATCAAAGTGATATGTGCCTGTTTTAAGTTCCCTTATTCCAGTAAATACTTCTGGATTATCTATTCTATATTTAATATCTAACTCTGTAAAAATAAGTTTCTGTAAATTTTCAATTATATCTACATATACTTTCAAATAACTTTTGTGAAGATTTTCATTCATCCAATTAGCTAATGCACTAACTAATTCTATTAATTCTTCTTTCACCTTTTTATGTTCATCAATATAATGGACTCTTTCTGATACTGTAGTAGTAAAATAATTATATAAAGTGCTATACTCATAAAATAGCAACAAAGCGATTCCCATTAACAAATATTTTCTATATTTTTTTTTTAAAATTGTTGGAATACTTTTAACTCTTTTCTTTTTAAATACACCACAAAACCCCTTCTCTTTTGTTGGATGTTTTTTAATTTTTTTTGGTTCTTTATATTTTACCATAAAAAATATCATTCTATAAAATTTATTATCTATTTTTTCCGTAATCATCTTTAAAACTTCTTCAGTCTCTTTTCTTCTCCTTTTACTATCTGATAGTAAATCATTTATAGACGAATTTATATACATACCTCTGCGTTTTGGTATTCTTTTAGACATATTTTCATCTGTATAGTTTTGTGACTTTTTACTTTCTTCTCCTGTGTCTAGATAACTTAATACAGTTTTACTTATGTGATCAATATGTATAGACTTATCAATATATCGTAATATATAATTTTTATATACATATACATACTTTTTTTTGAAAAAATTATCAACTTCATCTTTAAATGATTTCATTATTCTCAAAACATCATTAAATTCATTACCCATACTATCTAATAATATTTGAGTTTCTTCATTATAGAAAAATGATTCTCCGCTGTTAGCATCTGTAAATTCTAAGAAATTAATATCATCTATTTTTTTAGACTCTAGTGCAATTAACTCTTTTTTCTTATATTCACTATTTTGTAAGAAAATAAATATACTACACCCGCCAGATATCTTTTCCCAGTCATCTTTTTTTATTTCATAACTTTTATTTCCTTTACTGTTAAGACTATAAATAAAACTATTTCTATATTGTCCTTTTCTATTTTCTATTTCTGCATTACAATATAAAATTAATACATCCTTTATATACTCTTTTTCGAATATATTTCTGTTCTTTTTTATAATGTTTAGCATATAATTGACTTTTTTACTTTCTATTTTCGCCATTATTATTACCTCTTTTTTATATTAAGATATGAAAAGATAATATATTTAATTTTATTAATTTTATCAATTTTCATATCTTTTGTAAAGATTATACCCTACCTTTGTTAACAATCAGTCGACTTTTTTTACAATTAAAATAGTCGACCGATTTAAAAAACTCATATGTTATATTATATGCAGTGCTATTTTACTAATATTTTAAATAGGAGGTATCTTTATGGAAACAGCACTAAATAAAATAATAATATTTTTCAAAAAAACATGTGAAAATATACTTTATGTATTCCTAAATATATTAAATAAAACAAAGGAGGAAAAAAGCATGAAAAATAATATGCCGATTACAGATATTGAGTATTTTGATACTCTGATTAGTTTCTTATTAGACAATAGTAATAATCATTCTGGTATTAATTTTTGTACTCGTTTAGAGGAACTGTATTTAAATAGTATTAATTCTTTTAATGAAGAAAAAAAATTAAACGGGCAAGAACCTTATGTTCCTCACCCTAATTTCTTATTAGAATTAAAATATACGGATATAGTTTGGGTTAGAAATATGATTAGTAATAATTTTCTTCAAATAATCTATGACAATACTAGCTTCTATAAGATTTTTATAAAATATAAATTAAATGAAGCTGAAAACAATAATATCCAAGATGTCAAATATATTAAAAATATTTTCAATAATTATTGTCATAACATGATGATATTTCCAAAATTACCTATTTTTTGTACAGAAGTTGCTAAGGAAAATAGATACTTGGTATTTACTTTTATACACTACGGTAAACATAAAGAAATAAAAACTAAGGAGATAGATTTTCATGATGAAGACTTCTATTAATATTCTAAACGCTATTGATGATAATAAGAAAATAAGTATTACTTTGACTTCATGTCCACACTACTTAATAACTGGTGGAACTGGTTCTGGTAAAACAACTTTTTCTCTATATCTGATTGCGAAGCTTTGTTTATTATATAAAGAAGCTACTGTTTATATTTTAGATTTTAAAGGAGATGAACATTTCCAAAGATTTAATAATTATGAAAACTATTTTAGCTATGTAGATTGTATAGCAGGTCTAAGAGAAGTTTATGAAGAATTTAGCGAACGATTAAAAATAACAGGGGATTTCCCACCATTGATTATATTCGTAGACGAACTAGCATCAATGATTTCATATTTTTCTAGAAGCACTTCTGAAAAAAATGAAATCCAAAGAATAATTGCTGAAATACTTATGATGGGTCGAAGTAAAAGTGTTCATATAATCACATCAACACAAAGACCAGATAGTAGTTTATTTTCTAATGGTGCTAGAGATAACTATACATTTAAACTTGGTTTGGGCAATTTATCTTCCGAAGGGAAAAAAATGATATTTCCTTCTTCCGATATAGTATTTAAAAAATGTAATGTAGGATATGGTTATTTGAGTTTACACTCAAACGAGCCTATATTTGTTGGCGTACCTGTTTTCTCAAATTATGAAAAAATATATTCAATAATTAAACTACATTTAGGAGGTGAGAAGAAGTAATATTAGTCCAATTTAAATTGATGACTTTAAAAGCTATTTAAATTTAGAAGAAAGGAGGATTAGGTTATGAAGAAATTAAAACAATTTGCTCCATTTAACGCAGATTTATTCTTTTCTAAGATTGAACTACAATTCACTAAAGTAGAACCAATTAAAGTCGATGGTGCTACAGTTGGTTTCAAATATAATTTATTAATTTGCGATGACCAACACAACTACGGAGAAGAAAGTAGTTTAAATATGGGAGAAGTTATTAAAGTAAAAATTGAAGATGCTAATAGTGATACTAACTTTATCTTTGGTCAAAAAGTAAAATTGGTAAACCCTAAAGCATCTATATACGGAGATTTTTCAAATCAGTTATCCGTAAAAGCTGATAAAATCATTGTAGTAAAATCTGATAAGTAATTTGAATATTGCTTGAGAGGAGCTTTGCTCCTCGAAATAGCAATATTCATTTAACTTGATAATTACTACACATCAGAACCAATTTTTAAAAAAGAAGGTGATTGTTTGAAAAAGAATTCATCTGAAATTAAAACTATTTATCCTGAACGCATAGTAAAATACTATACTTATGGCGATACACTAGAAATTTCTAATGTGATTAGAGAACAATCTATAGTTGTTCTCCCCAACAGAAAGTACGCTATCCTCTCCACTGGGGAAATAAAAGATATGACTAATAAAGGTGATACTAGGGATTCTAATATCTCCTCTATAAAAAGAACAATGCGAACTTTAAGAAGATTAATTTCTAATAATTTTAATGGAGGGGTTAAAGAATTGTGGGTAACTCTTACTTACCGAGATATTATTACAGACCCCAAATTTATATATAATGATTTTAAAGTTTTCATAAAGAAAATTAGAAAACATTATGGAAAAGTCGAATACATTTCTGTAATAGAGCCCCACGCAAAGTATGGGAAATTTCATCTTCATGTACTTTTAAAAAGTGATAAGAAGCTATATATAGAAAATTCTCATTTAGCAGAACTTTGGGGCAAAGGTTTTACAAAAACTAAAAGGCTTACTAACAAAGACTCAATTGCTAATTATGTTGTTAGTTACTTAACCAATTTAGATACAAGTGAATTAAGTGAAACTAATATTTCTGAAACTGGTAAAAAATCGATTGTTAAAGGCAGTAGATTATGTTTATATCCTAAAGGTTTAAGGATATATAGAAAATCAGATGGCATAGTTGACCCAGATGAAGGGACTGATAGCAAGAAGAACTTGATTGAAAAATATAATCTTTCTAGCACCCCTGAATATGTAGGAAATTATAAAATAAAAAATCAGGACAAAGAAGAAATTTTGATAATAAAAGAATTCTACAAGAAAGGATTGAAGCAGAAAAGTAACAACAAAAAAGATATAAAAATAAGCCGCTATAACTTGGAAAATAGCGACTTAACGATATAAAAAGTAGAGTTTCGAGTCCCTACTCTTTATATTGTAACATAATATGGAGTAAAGGTGGTAATAACACATGAAAAAATTCAAAAAATATCCTCTATTGTTAAATAGAGAACAAGCTTCTGATTTTCTTGGAATTGATCCAAAATCATTTGATAAGTACATACGAAGTAATCCCGATTGCAAATGCTTTATGATTGGCAAACAGCAAAGATTTTTAATAAAGTATTTAATTGAATTTATAGAAAAAAATAGTATATAAAATAATTCTTGATAAAATAGTTATTTGCATTTATTATATAATAATGACTAGTCTATTTTATCAAGAATTACTATAATGAAAGGAATTGATAAAATATGGCACAAATTATAAAAAGAAATAATTCATATAGAGCTATTGTTTCACTATATAAAAATGGTAAATATAAGAGAGAAAGTAAGACTTTTAAAAATAAAAAAGAAGCTAAATTATGGACTCAAGAAATGGAACTAAGTAAAGGTCGTGGAAAAGATATAGCAATCCGTTCTACACTATTTACTGATTTTTATAAAGATTGGGTTTATTCAGTCAAACAGAACGATGTCAGAGCTGGAACATTCATAAATTATGAAAGAACAATTACTATAATTGAAAATCTTTTTGAGGGTATTAAATTAAAAAATTTAAATGATATAGTTATGCAAAAGAAACTTGATGAATATGCTAAAACTCATTCTAAAAAAACAACTAAAGAGCTTGTTTTAAAAATTAGAAGTTCTTTAAAATATGCTTATGCTAGAGGTTTATTAACAAATGATTTTGGTATTCTCCTAAAAGCTAGAGGAAAAGAACTTCCAAAAAGAAATATACCTTTATCAATTACTGAAATGGCTAGACTTAGAAAGTATTGTATTGAACATTATGAAGATGAATTCAATATCCTTGTACTTCTTGCATTAGAAACTGGTGCAAGACGTGGTGAATTACTAGGTTTGCAAAAAGAAGATATTTATCAATATGGAATTAAAATCAGAAGGTCTATAAGCCCAACTAACAATGATACAGATTTAAAAAATAAATATTCAAAACGTGATATTTCAATAAATAAAGACGTATACAATGTAGTATCTACACTGTTTGCTAAAAATGAAAAATACATTTTTAATTGGAATGGATTTAAGCAATCTGAAGACTTACAAAAATTACTTAAAAACTTAAATTTGTCTAAAACAACATTTCATGGTCTTAGAGATACTCATGCTAGCTTTTTATTTTCAAAAGATATTAGCATAGACTACATATCTAGAAGATTAGGTCATAATTCTATTCTTACAACACAAAACTATTACTTATCTCTTATGCCAGAAAAAAAGCACCAGCAAGATGCTGATGCTTTGAGTCTCTTAGACGAGCTTTCAAAACTATGATATCGTATATTAACACCAATTGACACCACAAAACGTGTACAATCGTTGATATAATAGTGTTTCGATTAACGTTTTGAGAATTGAGGAGCACGTCTCGCACCACGAAGACCGTATTTTTTACGTTCTTTCATACGAGGGTCACGAGTTAGTAATCCTGCTGGTTTTAAATCTTTACGGTATTCTGGATTTACTTCTAGTAAAGCACGTGCAATTCCGTGACGGATTGCTTGAGCTTGTCCTGTATATCCTCCACCAATAACGTTAACTAAAACGTCATAGTTACCTGTAGTAGATGTAACTTCTAAAGGTTGCATTAAGTCTAATACTAATGATTCTAATGGTAAGTATTCACGCATTTCTCTGTTGTTGATAACAACTTTCCCTGTTCCAGGTACTAATCTTACACGTGCTACTGAGCTTTTACGGCGTCCTGTACCGCGATATTCTACTTGTGCCATTTAATTATTTCCTCCTATATTATCCACGTAATTCGTATTTTTCTGGTTTTTGTGCTGCATGTGGGTGTTCAGCTCCACGGTAAACGTGAAGTTTCATTCCTTGAGCTCTACCTAAAGTATTTTTTGGTAACATACCTTTAATAGATAACTCTAAAAGTTCTTCTGGATATTTTTCTACCATTAATCCAGCAGTTCTTTCTTTTAACCCACCTGGGTGCATTGTGTGACGACGGTAAACTTTATCAGATAATTTTTTACCAGTTAACACAATTTTTTCAGCGTTGATAATGATAACATTATCCCCAGTATCGATGTGTGGTGTATAAGTAGGTTTGTGTTTCCCTCTTAAAATTGAAGCTACCTCTGATGATAAGCGACCTAAAGTTTGTCCTTCAGCATCGATTACATACCATTTTTTTTCTACAGTTGATGGCTTTGCCATATATGTTTGACGCATGTCTTTTTTCCTCCTAGATGTTGTTTTTAATCTGTCATAACGACTAAGTTTTCCGGGGCTTACTCGTGAAGATATATAAACAATATCGTAAATAATAATACATTATTTACGGGTAATTGTCAAGTTTTTTTCTTTACTTTAAGCTATTTTTCTAAGAAAAAAGTGAGATTAAATCATATTGAATTAATAGTAGATTTAATCCCATCTTTTTTTAGTAATTTTTATTATTTAATTAGTTCTAATGCCGCTTTTACACGTGCTACTACTCTATCACGACCTAATAATTCTAAACTTGTGTTTAATTCAGGTCCATGCATTGAACCAGTTGAAGCTATTCTTATTGGCATAAATAGATTTTTACCTTTTATACCAGTGTCTTTTTGAATAGTTTTTATTAAAGTTTTAATATTTTCAGAACTAAAGTCTCCTGCTACTTCTAATTTCTCTAAGAAATCTTCAAACACAGCTACTGTTGTTTCTTGTTTTAAGATTTCTAATTCTTCTTCATCAAATTTAATTTCTTCAACAAAGAATTGTTTAGTTAATTTTACGATTTCAGCACCATAACTCATTTGAGGTTGATATAGAGAAATTAATTTTTCAAACCACGCTCTATTATTATCAACTTCTTCTTGAGTTGCAACACCTTCTTTTACGAAGAATGGTAAAGCTAGGTTCACTATTCTTTCTAAAGGTTGAGCTTTAATATATTGGTTGTTAATCCATGTAAGTTTATTGTTATCAAAGAATGCTGGTGATTTACTTAAACGTTTCTCATCAAAAATTTTAACAAATTCTTCTCTTGTAAAGATTTCTTGTTCACCTTCTGGAGACCAACCTAATAGAGTAATAAAATTGAATAGGGCTTCTGGCAAGTATCCTAAGTCGTCATATTGTTCGATAAATTGGATAATTGTTTCATCTCGTTTAGATAATTTTTTCTTGTTTTCATTAACAATAAGTGTCATATGTCCAAAAATTGGAGGTTTAAATCCTAATGCTTCATAAACTACCAATTGTTTCGGTGTATTTGATACATGGTCATCTCCACGAAGAACGTGAGAAATTTCCATTAGGTGATCATCGATTGCTACTGCAAAGTTATAAGTAGCTACTCCATCATTTTTTACAATAACGAAATCTCCAAAATCTTTTCCTTCAAATGATAGCTCTCCTTTTACCATATCGTTAAAGCTATATGTTCTATCTTGTGGGACACGAATACGGATAGACGGTTTACGCCCTTCTTTTTCAAATTGCTCTTGTTCTTCTTTTGTAAGATGAGCATGTTTCCCACTATAACGTGGTGGTAGACCATTTGCAACTTGTTCTTCTCTTTCCGCTTCTAACTCTTCTGCTGTCATGTAACATTTGTATGCTTTATCTTCTGCTAAAAGTTGCTCCGCATATTTTTGATAAATTTCTATTCTTTCTGATTGACGGTATGGACCAAATTCTTTTTCTTTTCCTATACCTTCATCATAGTCAAGACCTAACCAATCCATATATTTAAGTTGGCTACGTTCTCCTTCTTCTTTATTACGTTTAAAATCAGTATCTTCTATTCTTAAAACGAAGTCTCCTCCGTAATGTTTGGCAAATAAATAGTTAAATAATGCTGTTCTTGCATTTCCGATATGTAAGTTTCCTGTTGGAGATGGTGCATATCTTACTCTTACTTTTGTCATAGTTATCTCCTTTTAATCTTTTAAAATTTATATACTTAATAATTATAACATATATTATATTTATTTTTCAATGGGAGAATAAAAGTTCCACCATTCTCAATTAAAAATAAAAGACTTTGAGTTCTATTGTCTCAAAGCCTTATATTTTATTTTATCTCTACTGGATGTTTTAAACTCTTTTCAATAGAATTTATCATCTCTGCTATCCCATTTTGGTTTAAATGAACTCTATCTGGTTCGAAATAATCACCTTGTGAATTCGCCACAGTATACCAGTCTACTATAGTAATATTTTGATGCTTCTCTTTAAGATCATTTAACGCTGTGTTAACTGTTTTTTCCCATGCACGTGGTACTTTTACATTAACGAAATAAATATCTGATTTATCAAAAAGTTTGATTAATTCTTCCGCTTGCGCTTCTGTGAATGGACCATTAGTTCCTAATTGGAATATAACGGCTGTGTTTTCACTATTATACTTAGTATAGTTTTGAGCGGTTGTTGTTGCTGCTGTTAGTTGACGGCTAATTTTTCCATCAATAATTGCTCCTGGGTATTTTTCTTTTACTTTTTCCCCTATATCAACTGTTAGAGAATCGCCAATAATTAATAATGTGCTATATTTTTTTTCTTCTTTATTATTTTGCTCAGCTTCTTTTTTTTCTTCCGATGAATTAGAATTATTATCTGTGTTGTTGTCATTATTTAAAAACTGACTTTCTTTATTTGCATCCATTTCTTTTACAAAAGCTGTAGAAAGGAATGGAACACCTTTTCCGAATAATCCCATCACAGATAATATTAATACGACTGCAAAACTTGAAACTATTCCACGTTTTACATTTAAACGAAGTTTTCGTATTCTCTTGTATAGTAAATTGATATAGTTTACTAATCCCAGTTTTCGAATCGGTGTTTCTACAAATAAATAACTTAATGTTGCTGCTATAAATGTTAAAATAATTCTTAAAGTAACATAAAATAAATTTGGATTTCCTATTTCTGAAACCGGTGTTGTTAATACGATTATTGGAAAATGCCATAAGTATAAACTATACGAAATTTTCCCTATAAAAACTATCGGTCTAAATGATAATGCTTTTGATATAAAGGTGTGCTGCTTACCACTACTTATAATAATTATTAGCCCTAAAACAGCAACTAATAAGAAGCCTCCTTTATACAACCATGTATTATATTCACTTGTATAAAACATTATTGCTATTAATGTAGAAATCGAAGTAAGAGAAACTACACTATATAGTACACTTTCTTTAGCATTTGTTGGACTCGATAACTTATCCATTGGATAAACTAATGCTCCTACCACTCCTACTAATAACGAAAACGCTCGTGTATCGGTTCCAAAATAAATTCTATTTATATTATTAATATCAAATAACAAAATATGTGTTATCAATGACATTAAAATTAATCCTAATACAATATATATAAAGTTTTTATTTAGCGAAGATTGTTCTCCCTCTTCTTTTTTTCGACGATTGAATATTAAGAAAATTAGTGGGAAAAACATATAAAATTGTTCTTCTATCGCAAGTGACCATAAATGTTTAAATGGACTTTGCGCTCCAAAGCTATCAAAATAATCTAACTTATGGAAAATATACCACCAGTTACTTGAATATATATAACCAAATACCGCATCAAGATGACTTTTTCGAAGTAAAACTCCATTAAATAATACCATGAATACTAAACAAACCGTTATCATAAAATAAACAGCTGGTAGTAGTCGACGCGCTCTTCTTATATAAAAATTATATAAGTTAAGGGTTCCTGTTTTTTTATATTCTTTTATTATTAATGAACTAATTAAATACCCTGATAAGACAAAGAATAAATCAACTCCTAAAAATCCGCCAGGTAAATAATTTACATCAATATGATAAATAATAACCGCTAAAACTGCTAATGCTCTCAAACTATCTATACTAGGAAGGTATCTTGTTTTATTATTACTCATTTTTACCTCCTTAATCTTTAAACATTGCTAGTGCCACACGACCTCTTTGTTTGTCTATATCTATAACATAAACATCTACAATTTGACCTACACTAAGAACATCTAACGGATTTTTTATATAATTCTTACTAATTTTTGAAATATGAACCATTGCATCTTGTTTTAAACCAATATCAATAAACGCTCCAAATTGGGTAATATTCCTTACTGTACCCGCTAATTTAACACCAACCTGAAGATCATCTATTGTAAGTATATCTGATTTTAACAATGGTTTAGCAAAAGATTCACGCTCATCTCTAAGTGGTTGTTTTAAATCTTTTATTATATCTTCAAGGGTTTCTATACCAATACCAATTTTTTCAGCTAGCTCTTTCTTATCAACACCATCTACGATACTAGAAAATTTCTCAGTACCTACTTCTTTTGTCGTTAAGTTTAATTCTTTAAGCAATGCTTCTGCTGCTTTGTAACTTTCTGGATGGATACCTGTTGCATCAAATATATTTTGGCTATCTGGTATTCTAAAGAAACCTACGCATTGTTCAAAAGTTTTTTTACCTAATCTAGGAACTTTGGCAATTTCTTTAATAGTTTCTATCTTCCCATTTTCCTGTCGATAAGCCACGATATTTTTTGCAATTTGTTTATTAACTCCTGATACATAAGATAGTAGTGAAACTGATGCCGTGTTTACATTAACTCCAACTTTGTTAACAGCCGTTTCTACAACAAATGTTAATTCTTTTTCTAAGTACTTCGGAGTTATATCATGTTGATATTGTCCCACACCTATTGATTTTGGATCGATTTTTACTAGCTCACTAAGCGGGTCTTGAATACGACGTGCGATTGATACTGCACTACGTTCTTCAACATTAAAATCTGGAAATTCTTCACGTGCTACTTCACTAGCAGAGTAGACACTAGCTCCAGCTTCGTTAACTATTACATAATCTAATTTTAATCCAGCTTCTTTTAAAGTATCAACTACAAATTTTTCTGTTTCTCGAGAGGCTGTCCCATTACCGATAGCAATTAAATTAATATTGTATTTATTAATAAATTTAACCAAATCTTTTTTTGATTTTTCTTGCTTGTCTATAGAGGCTGGTTTGTGTGGATAAATAACCATTTTATCAATAAAATTACCATATTCATCTACTATTGCCATCTTACATCCTGTTCTAAATGCAGGGTCAATCCCTAAAACTTTTTTGTTTTTTAGTGGGCTTTGCATTAACAGTTGTTTTAAATTTTCAGAGAAAATAACTACTGAATCTTCCTCAGCTTTTTTAGTTAAATCGCTACGAATTTCTCTTTCAATTGATGGATAAATCAAACGTTTCATACTATCGGCAATGCATTCTAACAATAGTTCATTTACTTCTGTCTGCTGATTTCTTGTTAGGCCTCGAAGGATATAATTATGCAATCTTTCCTTGTCATTTTCTATACTAACTCGAATAATTCCTTCTTTTTCCGCCCTATTTAATGCTAATATTCTATGTGAAGCTATTTTTGAAACTTGTTCACTATACTCGTAATAGTTTTTATATGTCCCATTTTCATCTTTTTCTTCACCATCTTTTTTTACACTTGCTGTAATTTGACCGAATTTTCTTGTGTTTTCTAATACATATTCACGATATTTTGCATTATCTGAAATATTTTCTGCAATAATATCTAAAGCATAAGTAATTGCATCTTCTATGCTATTTACTTCTTTTTCTTCACTTATATACTTCTCAGCTTCTTTATTTAAGTCAGCTAATTTTTTAGGTAGTTTCAATATAAATTCCGCTAATTTCTCTAACCCTTTTTCTTTAGCTATTGTTGCTTTCGTACGTTTCTTTTCTTTAAACGGACGGTATAAGTCTTCTACCCTTTGTAATTTTTCTTGAGCTAAAATATCCTTTTTTAGTTCATCGGTTAATAAACCTTTTTCAGAAATTAATCTAATTACCTCTTCTTTTCTTTCCTCAAGTGATTTTAAATAGTTAAACTCATCTTGTATTTTTTTTATGGCAACCTCATCTAAAGAATTAGTTAACTCTTTTCTATATCTTGCTATAAAAGCTATTGTATTACCCTCTTCAAGTAAATTAAGTACATTAGTAACATACTTTTCATTTATCTTTAGCTTATTAGCTAGATTTTTTGTAATTTTTTCGTACATTCTATAACTCCGTATTGTTTAAGTAATATTTTCTTGGTACTCTACGATTTATACAACAAAATATCTCATAACTAATAGTTTTTTGATAATCAGCAAAATCATCTACTGAAATTTTTTGATTATTGTATTCACCGAAGACAAGAACATCATCCCCCACTTTAATATTTTCTGAGCATCTAACCATCAGTTGATCCATACATACTCTTCCTACAATTTCACATTCTTCTCCCGCTACATTGAGTTTAAAGCCTTGTGCTCTTCTTAATAAACCATCTGCATATCCTATTGGAATTGTAGCAATATACTCATCTTCTTGAGTTTCATAAGAGATACCGTATCCAATTTTTGTCCCTTTAGGCACTTTTTTCACATGAGTAACCTTACTAACTAATGAAGCTACTGGTTCTAATGATAACTTATTCAGTCTTTCTATATTTGAACTTGGATAACATCCGTATAAAGCTATACCTATTCTTGACAAATTACAAATATCATTTCTATCACTATATTTTATTGTTCCCGCTGAATTTTCAATATGAATATACTTCGGTTTAAGTTTAAATAGTTTAATCAAACTATTAAAATTAGCTGTTTGATAATCGTCATATTCATTATCTTCACCATCTGCATTAGAGTAATGAGAGAATATTCCTTCAAACTCCACTTTCTCAGAGTAGAAAAGATTATGAATTTCCATAATCTCCTCTACCTCAGATGTTCCTATTCTATTCATACCTGTTTCAAGTTTAATATGAAGTTTTAACTTGCCATCAATTTTTTCAAGTTCTTTGAGTGTTTCCTCAAACCATTCTTTTGAAGGGCAAGTTAAAGAAATACTGTTTTCTACTGCATATTTTACATTTTTTGGATTAGTTACACCTAATACTAAAAGTAAACTTTCTTTAATATATTTTTTTAATTCAAGTGCTTCCTCAAGTGTTGCAACCGCAAAATGTCTTACCCCATTTTTATATAAATAATCTGCAATCACCTTTGAACCTAATCCATAAGAATCGGCTTTAACTACTGCTAAACTAGTTTTTAATCCATTAAGTTTATCTAGTTTTCTATAGTTATTTAATACTGCATCTAAATTTACTCGTAAATGTGTTGGTCTATCATTAATCATTATCTTGTCCCCCTTTTTCTAAAATAACAAATGCAACCACAGTTGAATCAGTATGACTTATCGTAAGGTGTGTGTGAAAGTCCTTATATTCTATATAAGGTTTTCCAAATTCATCTTTTTTTACCTCTACATCATGAAAAGAAAAGTCTTTCGAAATTCCAACTCCCAAGGCCTTTGACATTGCTTCTTTCACTGCAAAACGTCCTGCTAAAAATTCCAATTTTCTTCTATGATTAGATATTTTATAAAACTCATCTAATTCTCTTTTTGTATATAATTTTTCTAGTCGTTTATTATTATCAACATACTTTTCGAAGCGATGAATATCGACTATATCACAACCTATCCCGTAAATCATTTTACACCTCTTCACTTATATGTTCTTCTGATATTATAACATTAATATAGTTTTTATGAAAGTAACGCACATAAAAAAATAATAAATTCTAATTATATTAGAATTTATTATAGTATTCCTTGTTTAATCTATGAACAAGGTTTTTAATTTATCTTTTTTTAAATCTGTGCCAATAATTACAACATTATTACCAAATGCCTCTTCACTTCCAGTAATCTCATAGTTAGTTCCAACTAAATCAAATTTATAACTATTATTTTTTATTGTTAAGTAATCTTTAACCCTTTCTATATTACCTAATCTTTTTGACATCAAGTATAAAAGCAAGTAACTAAGCTTATCTAATGAGTTTATTTGTATATTTTCAATAGTATATTGATCTAATTTCTTCTCGATTTTATTTTTATTTACCTTCAGCCTTATTGATAATTCATTTTCTATATTTTCAATCGTACCACTAGTATTAAAAATATATTCCCAAATATCATTCTCCCATTTAGAATAATGAATTAATGGAAATACCGACTTATTATCAACATTTAATATATTTTTTATTTCTAAAAACTCTTGCTCTGTGATACTTTCCGATTTACTAACTACTATTAATCCATTATATTTAAGCTCATCACTTAAATAATCATTATAATTACTCAGTACATTATCTAAATTTTTTGAATCAATTATTAGTATCGGTAATCCCAATTCAATTCTTTCATAACTAATAGTTTTTATTTTTTCTATAATATTTTTAATTTTTGCTACCCCACTAGGTTCTATAATTAAAAATTCAGGGTTTATAGTATTTGCTATTGTAAGTATAGAGTGTGTAAAATCAAGATTAGTTGAGCAACATATACAACCATTTGTCAATTCCCAAATCTTAATATCATCTTGAGTATTATTACTTTTCAAATATTCACCATCAAGATTTGAATCACCAAACTCATTTTCTAAAATAACAATACTTTTAGTTGTTTTTTCAACTAACGTTTTAATAAATTGAGTTTTTCCTGCTCCTAAAAACCCAGTAATTAAAATAATTTTCATAAAAACACCACCAAATAGAGGAAAAGCCAACTAGCTTTTCCTCTTAAATTTTATTTTTCTTCTAAAATAACTATTGGTTTAATTAGATCAGCTGGTTTATCTTTCATAAGTAATAACGCATCTTCTACTTTATCAAAGCCTTTAAATTTGTGTGTTATTAAATGTGTAACATCTAATTTGTCACATTGAATTAATTTTGCAAGTTTTTCTAAACGTAAACGACCTCCAGGCATTAATCCTCCTAGGATTTGTTTATGTCCCATACCTACTCCCCACTCAACACGAGGAATATTTATATAAGTACCTTCTCCTAAGTAGTTTACATTCCCTACTTTACCACCTGGTTTTAAACATTTAATTACTGGCTCTAGAGTTTCTACAGTACCACCAGCAATAATAGCTTTATCTACACCTTCACCATTAGTAAGTTTTAATACTTGCTCATCAATAGGTCCCTCTTTATATCCAATAAAATCGGTTGCTCCATATTTTTTTGCAGCTTCACGGCAAACTGCTCTAGTCCCTACAGCTATTATTCTTGAAGCACCTCTTAAGTTTGCTCCTGCAACAGCCATTAACCCTACAGGTCCAATTCCTACTACTAATACAGTATCACCAAATTGAACATCTGCCAATTCTACACCATGAAATCCTGTTGGAACCATATCAGATAACATACATGCTTCTTCTATACTGACCCCTTCTGGTATAAGAGCTAAATTACCATCTGCATCATTAACATGGAAGTACTCCCCAAACATTCCATCTTTAAAATTAGAAAATTTCCAACCTGCTAACATCCCCCCTGAATGCATCGCAAAGCCAGCTTGTGCTTCTAGTGAATTCCAATCTGGAGTTATGGCAGCAACCATTACTCTATCCCCAACCTTGAAGTCTTTAACTTGATCCCCAACTTCAGCTACGATTCCACAGCCTTCATGCCCTAGAATCATATCTTTTCTTTCTCCAATTGCACCTTCCCATACTGTATGCACATCAGATGTACACGGAGATAGTGCTAATGGTTTTATTAAGGCATCATTCGGGCCACAATGTGGTTTCTCTTTTTCTACCCAACCAATTTCCCCTATCTTCTTCATTGCTAATCCTCTCATAATGTTTTCCTCCTTTTTAATTTATTATCTTAATTATATTATTATTTTACTTATTTATCAACAACTTAATCTATGAAAAATATAGATGATATAAATATATCTTTACTATTCACTAGAACAAACTAT
>ERZ772948.977-NODE-977-length-17639-cov-5.250739_pt1 | contig 17639 bp, 20 predicted proteins | sample MGYA00511945_ERZ772948 | MGnify/ENA primary metagenome ERZ772948 (study PRJEB29015, sample SAMEA2737927) | human oral metagenome | biome: human oral; feature: human-associated habitat; material: dental | place: China | collected 2141 ... | reverse complement strand
CCCAGTAGTTCGATCCAGCCCTCGCCCGAACAAACTTTACAATCCGGATTTTTGCCCTCACAGAACGGACAGCTCAGCGCAAATTCAAAGCTCGGTTCGGTGAACGGGAAATAAAATGGATTGACACGCACATCAAGTTTTTTGCCGTAATATTCCTGCAAAAACTCTTGCAAGGTGGCGATGAGATTACCGACATTGACACCCTTGGCAACATACACGCCTTCGACTTGGTAGAACGTGTGCTCGTGCCGCGCGTCCAAATCTTCGTTGCGAAATACCCGGTCGGGCACGATGGCGGCAATCGCCTCGCCGTTTTCTAGGTTACCGTGATATTTTTTCAACACGCGGTTTTGCATGGTCGAGGTGTGCGCCGGCGCAATCAAGCGGTCACCATTAGCATCAGTTTCCTCAGTCATGAACGTGTCATAATCATCGCGCGCCGGGTGACCCTTTGGGAAGTTCAGACTCTCAAACATATGAAATTGATCGTCAATTTCACGCGACTCTTCCGTCACAAAACCCATGCGATTGAAAATGTCAGAAATGCGGTCAATTTCGCGCATCAATGGGTGGATCGTGCCACGCTCGCTTGGCAGCAAACTAGGCCGCGGAGCATTGACGTCCATCGGCGCTGTCACGTCAATTGGTGGTAAATCAACTTTTAACAGTTCAGCTTCACGAGCCGTGACCAACCGCTCCAGTTCCTGCTTCAATTCATTAACCTTTTTACCAAACGCCCCGCGCTCTTCACTCGGCAACGTCGCGATGATGCCATACAACTCCCGCAGCTCCGCACTCCGCAACACACTGCGCGGTTCAGCCACCTCTGCTACACGTGATAATAATGCTGATCGAACTTCATCTAGCTTTTCCATATCATCGTCCTTGCATTAAAAATATACCGACAACCCCTGCCGCCATGATAACAATCAAAACCCACGCCCACGCCAACGTCGTCGTCTGTTTTGTGCCTTCTAGATATTTCACATCTTCCACGCCGTCCAAGCTAGCTTTCTCCTGCAAGCTCGACGCTTTCGCCTTTTCGCGTAGTTCCGCCGCAATGCGTTCTTGCAGCTCACTGCGCTGATCGTTCTGATTTACAAATAATCCCATAACTACAGTATAGCAAATTATGCTATAATAGTCGTGATACTACTTTAAGGAGGGAATATGGCTACGAAGAAAACTTCAAAGAAAGCCCCGGTTAAAGCTACGGCAAAGAAAACTGCTGCAGCTAAGACCGAAACCAAAACGACCGTCAAACGAGTCGTCACCGAATCTGCTGCGGCCAAAAGCAAGCGCGCCAAATTGGGTTCTACATTACCAAGCAACTTAATCAACATCGTCATCGCAGAAATCATCGGTACATTCATCTTGACGCTGACTGCACTGTTCGCATCGGACGTTCTGTCATCAATGTACGTTGGTTTTGCATTGATGCTCATCGTTACTGCTATCGGCGGTATTTCTGGCGCACACGTCAACCCAGCCGTTACTTTCGGTTTGTGGTCAATGCGCAAATTAAAAACCGCTTTGGTACCATTCTACTGGGGTGCACAATTCCTCGGTGCCATGGCGGCAGTTGTACTAATCGGCTCAATCACCAACAACGGTTTTGCGCTCAGCTTTAACCAATTCACTGCATTCTCATGGAGCGTCTTTGCGGTTGAACTGATCGGTGTTGCTGTCTTCATGTTCGGCGTCGCCGCAGCATTGAACCGCAAAGAAATCAGCACGACTGGCAAAGCTGTTGGTATTGGTCTGGCATTGATGATCGGTTTGGTCGTATCAGGCTCAATCACGTCATTTGTCCGTGCATCAGTCATAGCCAAGATCCAAGATAACCAAGTTGCAGCACAATCAGAAAACAGCGAGCGTCCATACCCACGAGAAATTTACATCTCAGGCGCAACACTCAACCCAGCTGTTGCTTTGGCGGTCACAGAAAAGACTGACACTCAAGTGCGCAGTAATAGCCCATTCCCAGCTAAGAACGAGAAGAACTACTCTCGCTTTAGCCTGGAAGTAATTGTCGCAACACTCATCGGTGCAGCTCTGGGTGGTAACTTGTTCTTGCTCATCAATTACCGTAACAAGGAAGAAGAGTAAATCATAGTTCTACTATAACGATATCCCGCCTGGTTTGGCGGGATATTTTTTATATTCAATCTTCCTGCGCTGGCCGATCGATCAGTTCTGGCTGCGTTTGATGATCACCACCAGCGATCCGCACCACGTCTTTATCAATCTTGCCCAGCTCCTTGTATGAATTATTATAATGCCCGACAGTCGTACTGAGGCTCTTACCCATCTTGGTCATCAGCTCGTCAAACTTTTTGATATGCACGCCCAGCTGACCGACACGCACCTGGATGTCCTTGGCCTGCTCTTCAATCTGTAGGCTCCGCAGCCCCTGTAGCACCGTCTGCAAATACGCTAAAAAGCTGGTCGGGCTGACGATGATCACCCGCTTGTCACGAAAGGCATATTCGATCAAATCGCGGCTCGAACCGCCCGTACCAACATTGTTGATGAGTAGATCATAATACAGCGACTCTGATGGAATGAACATAAAGGCAAAATCCATAGTATTCTCACGCGGCCGAATGTACTTGCTGGTTTCGTCGATGCGCCCCTTCAGGTCAGCCTTCACCTTATTCAGCCACAACTCGCGCTCAGCTTTAGTCTCAGCGTTGATCATCCGGTTGTAATTTTCCAGACTAAATTTACTGTCTACTGGCAAAATCTGCCCCTTGTCCAAAAAAATCACCGCATCAACAATCTCGCCATCCTTGAAGCGATATTGCATCTGGAACTGCTTGGCTGGCAGTACATTGTCCAGCACACTTTCTAAGTAAAACTCGCCGAACACACCGCGCTGCTTGGGATTTTGCAGAACGTTCTGCAAAGTTTTTAGGTCAGTCGCTACGTCGACCACCCGCTTGTTTGTTTCATCCAACTTGGCCAGCCGCTGTGTCACGTCCGCCACCAATTTGGCACTTTCCGACAGCTGCTTTTGGACCGAAGTTTGCACTTGAGCATTGCTGCGCTCTAATTTGTCGCTAACTGATTCATTCAACTTGGCGATGGTTCGCCCCAGCTCCACCACGTCAGTTTTGATGAGCTCGACTGATGATTGCTGCTTCAGCTCACCTAGTTTTGACTGTAGTACAAACAGCGTTGCGCCCAAGCCCATAACGATAATACCTAAGAGAATAATGATAATGATTTCCATACCCTTAGTGTACAGGGATTACAGAGACAAGACAACTCGCGCCAAAATCACAAACACGATCATCAACAAAATTGCTGCGCCGTCGCCGCGAATCCTATTGAGCCATGTTAGGCTAGCGTATACCACCATATAGGTCAATGATGCGATCAACGCCGCTACAATAGTGTGCACCTGCCAAAAATTGACACCCCACAAGGCAATCGTTGCTGCCAATACCACGACCAGCGGACGCTTGATACCAAACAATATCAACACTGGTACCAACATGATAGCCATGATAACTGTGGCGATATGCCCTGCCATCATGGTGCTGTTGCCACATAACAACTGGTTGGCGCCATCTTTACACACGATTGGTTCCAAAATAACTCGGTCAATCCCCGTTGCCACCAGCCACACCAACAAGCCTGCCGCTGCCGCAGTCAACAACAAACGACCAAACACTGCTGCTCGCATATTGAACAAGTAGTCTGATATCTCCTCTTTAAATATAGTTGAGAGAATTTTCATAATATTCTAATATTACACGAAAATTGCCAATAAAGCAAATGTAGATTATGAATATATTTATGCTAACGCTTTATCAATGGTTTGTACCAGATGATACCGATGCACGCTATCAACAAACCACCGGCGACATCAAGTGGTGTGTGCACCAATGCCAACACCCGACCAATTCCAACCAGCAGCGTCAACACTAAACAAACGCTCGCTAGTAGCTTATCGCGCGTACCAAACCACACCGCCAAGGTGATCGCCATGGTGAACAACGCATGGTCTGAAGGAAACCCAGGATTATTGAGATAAGCCGCGCCTGGCTCAACACCCATCAGTTCAAACGGACGCAAGCTTTCTGGTTGATAGAATGTTCCCACCGTCTTGGCTACGACATACGCTGTCAAGCCCGCCATCAACACTCTAGCGTATGTCTGATATTTTTTGTTGTTCGGCACTTTGCACAGCAATGCGTACGCACCAATCAAGACCACCGGTATAACCAAACCGTCTGCTACCAATTTGACAATTGCTTCCATGCAATCATTGTATCATCCGCCAGCCTACACATCCAGAGCTTGCAGCACGCCATGTTTTGTAGTACAATCAAATACGCATTGGGGATTAGCCAAGCGGTAAGGCAGCGGGTTCTGGTCCCGTGATCGGGGGTTCGAATCCCTCATCCCCAGCCACATTGATTTTCACGATACATCGTTAGCGCGATGTATTTATTTTTTTTGACGTTTTGATGGCGATGCCAAACAATACCCATAACAGTCCCAGCCACACAAAGTCAATCATACTTGATTCTCGGGATAATATATTGAACAGTATGGAAATACCGCGCATATCTGCAAAAACCACCAAAACCGTCAGTAGCTGCAGCGCTATGATTAAACAACAAAAGCTCAGCCGTAGCACAGAAGCTCTCGCCCGTAGCCCGATCAACCAAGGGAGCGCCAGCACTTCCGTGTATACCAACGCCACAGCGAGCACCACTGCCGTCGCTTCGGTAAATCCAGCGAGCTGCAATAGCCCCGGAAACTTCTCAAAGGCAAACAATTGCATCAGCACCGTCAGCAGCAACGTTACCGCCAGCAATAAACTAGCCAGGCGGCCTAGACCAAGGTTTCTCATCTCTTTTTTCATTTGTTTGACTGACAGCTTTTTCATGCCTTTATTATAATGCGCAAGCTCTATAACCACAAGTTTGTTGTATTTTTCACTAAATTACTTGCAAAAAAACAAAAATATACGTACCATAAACATAAGCGAACTATACAAAAATAAACACCACAAATTACGTATCTTTCGCTCTACGACCATCCACCACAACAAAATACCGCTGCTTTTCATGTAGCGGTATTTTCCGTTGGTTTAAGTATTATTCAGCTTTTTGCGAATGCGTTTTGCGCCACTCGGCGATCATGGCATGATTGCCGCTCAGCAAAACCTCTGGAACCCGCAAACCATTGAACTCGGCAGGGCGAGTGTACTGCGGAAACTCCAAAGTCTCGCCATCTGAAAAACTCTCAATCGCCGCCGATTGCTCACCACCCAAAACCCCTGGCAGCAGCCGAACGATTGAGTCGATGATAGTCATGGCCGGTAGCTCACCGCCAGTCAGCACATAATCCCCGACGCTCAGCTCCATATCCACCAGTTCCATGATTCGCTCATCGTACCCCTCATATCGTCCACAGATGAAGATATAACCGTGCTCTTTTTCGGAAAAATCTTGCGCCAGCAACTGCTTCCATCTGGTGCCACGTGGCGTCATGATGACTACTTTAGCAGTTGGATCCTGGCTCTTGGCGTGCATCACCGCGCTCCACAGCGGCTCAATCATCAGCAGCATGCCATCACCGCCACCATATGGCGTGTCATCAACTTGCCGCCGCGGCCCCAGGCCAAACTCACGCAAATCAATCGTCTCCAGGCTCACTAAACCTTCTTTTTGCGCTTTCCACATCATGGAACTACCAAACACGCCCGTCAACATTTCTGGGAACAATGTAATCACTTGAAATTTTCTCATCTCTAAAATTTTAGCATACACTTGACTAAAAACTAATTTTAGTGTAAAATGATGTCTAACAATTTAAAGGAGTTTTTGTTATGAAGGAAACATTACCAAAATCTAGCTTTCTGCGCGATAAAGTCGCTAAGCCTGCCGCAGGATTAGCCATCGTTGGTACTAGTCTTGGTATTGGCGGCTGTTCACCAAAAGAATCATACCTCGTTGAATTATCAGTTGGAGTTCGCTGCAGTGAAGGTGTTGACGGAGCTAGCAAGCCTGCAGTGGAACAATATGTTAATAATATAAATGGCTCAGGAAAAGATGCCGTACTCGTTGCCTGCCACGTTCCTGAGGCCCTTATGCCATACACCGACAGTAGGCAAACTGACGCAGAGCCTGTTGGTGACCCACAGGTAAAGACCGTCAAGGACGAGGGGAACCCCTATGATACAAAAATCTTTCTCGACGAACTTCATGAGACCAAAGAATCATACGATGTTGTCGTCCCGATTAAAAGCGAGAAGGGAGATGCAACATCAATTCCTCAGCTTGATAGTGTAGTCACCGGTACTTATGCCGAAGGGGATGGTATGTCAGGGGCGTTTTGGGTTACCTTTAACGATAAAACAGGTCAATATGATCTAAACACGAAAGCGCTCCCCGAGGGAATGTACACGCAAGATGGCAATTCTTGGGTGAGGCCTGACCGTCCTATAGAGGATGGTGGTGAACTCCTTATCCCTGGATCACGACGCTAGAACAAGCCATCTCAATATCCAAAAAACCGCCTCATCACGGGGCGGTTTTTTAGCACAAATAAGGCTCTCAATGGTTACCCATTGCTCGCATAGAGCTGTTCTCGCATGTTGTCTGTGCTTGAACTACGTTTATTATATATCAAGGTCGTCCAGTTCTGCAAGCTCTTTTCGAGCATTTTCTGCGTAGGAAGATTGACTTTCCACAGCTTCCTCTGTTGGCTTTTCCACAGCAGAACTAGAAGACGCACTACCTTCACTACTCTGCGCGCCAGTAAAGCCATCGTTGTTGACGATTTTCAAATTGTAACGTGCGTCATTTTTCGTGCCCAAAGCTCGCAACAAAGTACGAACACTTTGTGCAGTACCACCACGCTTACCAATCACTCGACCCAAGTCCTCAGGGTTGACAGTCAGCGTCAACAGTACACCTTTTTCATCAATCAACCGCTCAACGACAACATCATCTGGATGTTCTACAAGTGATTTAATGATGTATTCCACAAATTGCTGGTCAATCGTTGACATTCTGCCCCTCCTTCGGAATTAAACTGTATAGTTAGTATATCATAAACGTTTTAGCACGAGCAATAACAGAATCAGGCTCAAGCAGCGTTCTCTGGTCCATCATTGAGCCGCCGATATTCTGCCAACGCAGCCCGAGCCGCTGCTTGCTGGGCAACTTGTTTGGAAGGACCACTGCCCTGGCCCATCAAACGGTCACCGACAAACACACCCAACCTGAAAACTTTGTCGTGATCAGGCCCTTCTTCGCTCAGTACTTTGTAAACCGGCGTTTGCCCGTCCAGCCGCTGCGAAACCTCCTGCAAATGAGACTTCGGATCGCGCCAGCTACCAGTTTCCAAAATGTGATCTAGTTTGACGATGATGTGTTTATGGATAAAATCACGTGCGTCATCAAAGCCACGCTCCAGGTATATCGCGCCGATGACCGCCTCAAACGCATTGGCCAAAATCTGCAAATGTGCCCGATCTGAGCCGTTCTTCTCGCCCTTTGACATGCGAATGAGCGGACCATAGCCCAACTTATCACCCGCATCACCGATGCTCTCTGTGCGCACCAGCGCCGCCCGCCACGCCGTCAAAATACCTTCTGGCTCAGAGAAATGAGCAAACAGATATTCAGTCACCGCCAACTCCAAAACCGCATCGCCCAGAAACTCCAGCCGCTCGTTGTGCTCGTGAACTGATTTTCGGTGCTCATTGACATAGCTGCGGTGCGTAAGCGCAGTGATCAAAAGATCCAACTTTGTAAATTCAAAACCCAGCTTCTCGCGCGCAAACTCTTGATATGGCGCGGTGTTCATCCCACTCATCTACAAATTCTCCTGTCTGATACGTTTCATGGCGAGCAAAATCAATTTGCCAATATCCTCATATTCAATTTCGTCCAAAGCTTCGTGAAATGAAAACCACTTGAGACCATTCATCCACGCTTCTTTTTGCAATTTTTCATTTGGATCAAGTGCCTTGACTAGATATACCTGTGTCGTCATCAGCACCAATTTATCAATCCGTCGGTAGCGAAAATTGACCTTGCCCAGCCAGCCACAAACTTCAATCTTTTTCAGGCCAGTCTCTTCACCGATCTCTCGCTTGGCGGTGACCTGCGCCGTCTCACCTGGCTCAATGTGTCCCTTTGGGATAGTCCAGCGATCCCGTGCGTCTTGATACAACAAAAATTCGGCTTCGCCTTTTTTGTTGCGGCGAAACACGACGCCACCAGCTGTCGGCTCGCGCACAATCTCCTGAATTGACGGCTTTTTATGTCCGCTAAAGTATTTGCGTATTCCGCTAAAATTGTCCTTTGTCATCGGCATCCTCTTGGAGGGAACGATATGCCGTACCCAGCACACCGTTTATAAATTTCCCTGAGTTATCCGAACCAAACGCTTTGGCTAATTCGACTGCTTCATTGATGACCACTTTTGGAGGTGCATCTTTTGCGTGATTGAGCTCATACAGCGCTAACCGCAAAACTGCTCGGTCAATCCGCGCAATCTGCTCAATTGGCCATTCGGGAGCCAACGGACGCAACTGCTCATCCAGTTCCTGCTGCACCGAGATCACGCCGCTCACCAGCTTATCCACAAAATCGACATCATCGACTGATGACTTGTACTTATCAAGATTTCTCTCAAGAATGTCTTTGTATTCGACTGTATCGTCTCCAACCTCACGGCGAAATTCATATTCATACAATGTCTGAAGAGCGACGATTCGTCCTAAATGACGGTTTGAAGCCATGCGTAAAACGTTCCTGTTCGGGTTATATTACTACTATTTCGTTTTTTTGCCAGTTTCTCGCTTGGTAGTCCAGGCTTTAACTGGTGAAGAACCGTTTACACGGCGAGCTAATTTCAATACCAAGTGGCTGCGGCGCAGGCCAGTTTTTCGCGGGCTGCTCTGTTTTTTAGGTTGTGCCATAATCTCTCCTTTATCAGTTTATATTAACACTTGGGCTTTATTATAACGGTTTTTACGATTTTTCTCAAGAGTATAGACTGGGATATTTCACAATATACTTGACTTTTTATGCTGCTTATGCTATTATACTAACTATGAATAGCGAACGATTACCAAAAACAAGTTTTACAGAAAAAGAAAAAGGGAAAGCAGGCAAAAGAGTACGAAGAACCGCTGCAATGTTAGCCCTGGCTGTCACCGGGTTTGGTGTTGGCTCATATCCGTGGGAAGGTAGGTCTGGCACACCAACACCAGACAACCCTGCCGCCACTGCAGAACAAAACGCTGTTGATTTTGTTAACGCAGTCCATGAAAACCCATCGGTATTAGACGATAAGGATACCGCTACTGTCACCCTAGAAGACGGCGACTCGGTTAATTCTGCCACGCAGCGAGCCGCGGAAGAGGTCGGCGAGCGAGAAGGTTGGTCCGCAGATCAAAAGAGCCTTAATATCGGCGTGATAGCAGAGGCCAGTCAGGAAGTACGGCATACTAACTCAGAAAATACTGGCACTACCTACAACATCTCCAAAGTAGGAGACACAGTCACTGTCGTCAGAGAAGACGTTAACGGTGATGGTATAAAAGAATTCTTCCCTGTAGATGCACAGCCTAAATAACAACGTTGACTAACTTACCCGGAACATAAACCATCTTTTTAGGTGGTTTATTGTTTGTGAATTTTTGAACATTGGCGTCAGCTAAAGCTGCTTCTTCAATACCCTGCTGGTCGATGTCGGCTGGCAGCTCCAGCTTTGATCGAAGCTTACCATTGACCTGGACGATGATGGTCATTACATCACTCACCAGATATTTCTCGTCCCACTTTGGCCAGTGATTGACGTGAATGGTATCAGTGTGGCCCAGTTCCTGCCACAACTCTTCGGTGATATGTGGCGCGAATGGCGCCAAAATCTGTAGCAGGCTCTCCAGAGTAAACTGCCACGTTTCTGTCGCTTGCATACCGTGTGCTTCTTTGAACTTGTATAGGCCGTTCACCATTTCCATCATTGCCGCCACCGCTGTATTGAACTTTTCGTCCTCAATGTCGCGAGTGACTTTTTTGATGGTTGAGTGCGTTAGGCGCAGAAGGGTGGCGGCATCACCTCCTCCGACAGAGGCTGTGGAGGGTTCGCGAGTAGCGGACGCTCCAGCCGAACGCTCGCGAGTAATCTCCTGTGGAGATTTGAGCGAAGAGTGTACTCTGGAGAAGGATGGCGCCGCCACAAACTCCTGCACCACATTCCAAACTCGATTTAAGAAGCGATACGTCCCCGGCACTCCGCGCGGATCCCACGGTGCATCCATATCATATGGCGCGATAAACATCTCATAGACGCGCAGCGCATCAGCCCCGTAACCACTGTCCATGATTTCCATCGGATCGATGACATTGCCCTTAGATTTGGACATTTTTTGGCCGTCCGGCGCCATGATGTAAGCGTTATACATCATCCGCTTGAATGGTTCTGGTGTCGGGACCAAGCCAAGTTTATAGAAAAATCGCATCCAAAAACGACTGTACAGCAGGTGTGCCACCGCGTGGTCAGCACCATTATAATAATCCACCGGCATCCAGTGACTAATGCGCGCTGGATCCCACGCCTCGGCATCATTGTGCGGGTCAAGATAGCGTAGGAAATACCAACTCGAACAAGCATAGCCATCCAGCGTGTCAGTCTCGCGTCGGCCTTCACGCCAATTGTCGCCCGCCGGCTTTGGCTCAGTAATCGGCACGGTTTTACCCGTCTCGACGTCAACCCACACGCGCACCCAATCATCAACTTGCGCCAGGACCGACGTATTACCGCCCGTTGGTTTAAAGCTTTCGACCTCTGGTAGAATCACCGGCAAGCATTCATCCGCCACAGCAATTGGTGCAGAACCGTCGACATGGACCATCGGAATCGGCGCACCCCAGTACCGCTGGCGAGAAATTAACCAATCGCGCATTTTATAAGTGGTCTTGCCACGACCAGAACCCTGCTGCTCCAGCCATGCCACAATTTGCTCGCGGGCATCCTCGCTGCGTGTACCGTCAAATTGCCCAGAATTGATCAATTCACCTTCACCAGTGTAGCAACCAATGTCCGCCGAATCCTCTGGCTTATCAACCACCTGAACAATTGGCAGATCAAATTTCTCAGCAAAGGCAAAATCACGTTCATCGTGCGCTGGTACCGCCATAACCGCACCCGTACCATAGCCACTCAGTACATAGTCAGCCACCCAGATTGGCAGCTTTTGGCCATTGACTGGATTGATGACATAGCTGCCAGTAAAGACGCCAGATTTATCTTTGTTTTCCTGGCGCTCAACGTCAGACTTCTGCTGCGCCGCTTGAATGTATGCTTCAACTTTGGGGCGCGTGTCAGCATTGACCAACTGAGAAACCAGTGGGTGTTCTGGCGCCAAAGCCACGTAGCTAGCACCAAACAAGGTGTCAGGTCGCGTGGTGAATACGGTGATTGGTGGTACATACTCGAAATCATAAACCGTGAATGTATCCTCTAGTGAAACTTCTTCACCATAGAACTTTTTAAAACTCAACAATTTTTCATTATCATCACTATAACGTTCATGTCCAGAAATATCGTTAGATATATCTCTTAGTGGAAGCTGGTGGATATTAACTATTTTTATATATCCAAATGAATATACTTTTTCTCCATCACGCACCATAGCATCAGCAATATCGCCAACCTTCAGTTTTTTAGCTTCATACCTAATTGTATTGGTTTTTTCACCAGAAATAACTTTTTCTGCCAGATCAGGAGTAAATTTCAAAGAGTCAGATGCCGTTAAATTAAGGGTAAAGTCAACTTCCGCGCCAACCGACCGGCCAATCCAATTTTTCTGCATGGTTTTGACCATCTCCGTCCAGTCCAAGTCGTCAGTTGCCTCCAACATCTCATCGGCGTAGGCGGTGATGCGGAAAAACCACTGTTTGAGGTTGCGCTTGGTGACAGGATTGCCGCAACGCCAACATTTGCCGCCCTCAACCTGCTCGTTAGCCAGCACCGTATTGTCAGTATCGCACCACCACTGCGGCTGTTCCTTTTGGTACGCCAAATCGTGTTTGTATAGCTGCGTAAAAATCCACTGAGTCCATTTGTAGTACTCTGGATCAGCCGTAGAAATTTCCTTCGACCAATCATAACTAAATCCGAGTCGCTTCAGCTGAGCGATGAAGTGTGCCTTGGCTTCGTCGTGCGCCACTCGCGGCGTTTTACCAACCTTGATGGCGTAGTTCTCCACTGGCAGGCCAAAGCTATCCCACCCGATTGGATGATATACATTGTAGCCTTGCTGACGCTTCAGGCGCGCTTTGATGTCAGCAAACTGAAACGTCCGACCGTGACCGATATGAATACCAGCCCCGGTAATGCCAGGAAGCATACTCAAACTATAGTATTTTGGGCGCGTCGTATCACCAAGGTCAGTGACGTAGGTGCCATCAGCCTCCCATTTATCTTGCCATTTTTTCTCAATTTCCGTCGGATTGTAGCGTTTCATATCTGTAATTATAGCACGAAAATCGCCCCACATGAGAGTGGGGCGATTGACTGTCAACGAAAGGCTAGTTACGCTTCGTCAGCATCACTGGCTGAGTTTGTCGAAGTACTAGTTTTTGGAACAAAGCTAGACAGTGGGCTTGATTGGAGCTTTTTCATCACATCTTTCAAGTCTTTTGCGTCAGATGGCGCTTCAACCTTCTTGGCATCGCCATACATAACACCCGTCTCAAGAGAGATCTTGTTGCCCTCAGATGAGCCTTCAAACTCTACGCGGCGCACTTGTCTCTTTGAGTTGTCGATCCACAATTTCAGAGAAACATCTACCTTCTTGAAATCAAGTGCATCTGTGTCGAGCGCTTTCGAGCTACTGCCGCCACATTCTTTGATCTTCTTGGCGTATGTTGTTTCGCTCAATGCTTTAGCAAAATTCTTACGTTTTTCAAGAGTAGCGTCGCTCAGGTCAATTTCAAATCCACGCAGACCATCTTTTGTTCCCAAATCTTTCTTGATTTGCAGGAAATTATTGTCGCGGTATACTTGAGCGATTTCTTCGCGAACAGCAGCATCGTCCTTAGCACGGCGAACTGCATTCATCACACATTTCGCTTCCTCTGACTGCTCTAGGTCGTCTGAAGAGATCTTGATCCAGTGGCCGTCGATCTCATTGATGAGCGTCTCAAATTGTTTCAGCATCGTTTCTTTGAGTGATTTTGTCTGAGATCGGCCAGAAATCGCACCACCTGGCGAGGAAACGCTTTCCATGTAACGATCTATCGCTGTCTCAATTGAGCTACGAACATTCTCCAGCTTAATATACAGTGCATCTTCGGTGTTTCGCACGTTCACTTTTGGCAGAGAGAACTGGATTGACTTGTCAGAACCACCGGCGTTAACTGTTATATCAGCTTGCAGCTCTTGACTCTTCTCTGCGTCTGATGATTTGAGCTTGATGGTGACTTTTTGATTACCCTTACCCTCAAAAGTCAGCCGTCCTTCAGTGACAGAGTTCTTCGACATGATCGCATTGACAATTGATGCTTCCAGCGCACGCTGTGGGTTATTAAATACCAACAGATACCACAACAGTCCTGCAATCAAGCCGATGGTAACTAACAACCCCACAACCAAACTAATAATCAACTTTTTGCGGTTTTTCTTTTTCGGTTTGTTGATCGCATCCATGATAGGCGGCTGTTCAGCCGGCGGCGTTGACTCAGCCGGTGCTGTTGTTGGCTGCTGTATGCTCATATACCCTCCAAATTACTACTATGTTACATATTATATCAGCTAATCACTAAAACGAGAGAAAAATGCGTTCTTCCTAGCTATCCACTCTGGCGTTTGACGAACTAATTTGTTTTCATCAACCGCTGTATGGAGGTTAATTTTGATGGCTTCCTCCAGCCAGACACCGCCCGAAGAACCTTTGAACAGCGCAATACCGTCTTTTTTCAGTTTGTCGCGCACAAAACTACCAGCTTCGATGGCGTCTTTGCATTCTTTTACCTGGCAGCCACGCTGACGAGCCGATGGCGCCAAATACTGGTTGGCCATTTCTCCGACAGTCACCACCCAGTCAAGTTCATTGGGGTTACACAGATAGCCTAGTTTAGACATTTCTTGTGGCATCGACTCTCTCAGACCGTTGATATTGCCTAGGACAGCGATTTTTTGGGGAGCGCTCAAACTATACAATGTCTGAATAGCCGCAGTTGTGGTTGATGGCGACGCGCTGTAACTGTCGTCCAGAAGCATAGTACCATCAGCACCGCGCAGCAGCTGCATTCGCCCTGGGATCGGGCGCAGCGCCTCCAAGCCTCGCTGAATTGAGCCAACATCCATACCTAACTTGACAGCCACAGCCATGGCAGCCACTGCTGGCCTGAGGTTGTGTTCGCCCAGCAGTTTCAACTGTGTTTGGATGCCCTCTGGATACTCCGGTGAAATCATAGCGCCAAAATGCCCTTCAGTGAGCGAAAAATCATGTTCATCAAAATAGTATTCTGCAACCCCACTGGTGCCATAAGTGGTTATGTTAGGATTTGTCACAAACGCCGCAAACCGACCTTCGATGTCATCGCGATTGATCAACGCCATCCGAGAGTTATTACCCAACGTAATCATTTCCTGAGCGACTTCTTCTATGGTATGTTCGACGCGCATGCGCCCCGTAGTAACGGAAGTGATGACGGCAATATCCGGTAAAATGACGGTTTTGAACCAATCATGAAAGCCAATGCTTTGCGGACTAAACTCCTGGACGATCACTTGCGCTTCTGGATGTTCAGCGCGAGCTCGTTTTTTGACAGCGCGGTACATATTGCGGCGTGCGAAGAATCCCCATTTTTTTTCAGGACCCTCAGGATAGCGTACTCCCATAATCTGCAGCAAGGTCTGCATGTGAGATTTTGGCTCCAGCTGCGGCATAGCGATAGCATAGCGCTGCGACAAAACCGTACCGATGGCGATCTTGGCGCTTGTCTTGCCAGTGCTGCCCGTCACCGCTATCAATTTGACATCCGCGTGCGAAGCAAAAAACTCACGCACTAACAATGGAATTTTCTTTTCAAATGATCGTCGAAACATATACTCATCATACCATAAGCGACTTGCCGAAACCAACGCAAGTCGCCGAAATAGCAAAGCGGAGCTGCTACGCGCCCACCCGGGGCATGTTGAAAATGTGTTTGTCTTTCAATTGGCAAGCATAGGAGATGCCCCTATGCGTACCAGCTCACTTGTGATTATGCACCAATTGCCATAAAAACACAAGCACTATTTTTGCTTTGTGTATTCTGGCAATACTTTTCCGGCGAGCGCCACTGCCATCAGCACTGCAAAACCGCACATAATCGACGGGATGCCAGTGATGGTTGATGGATCGATGATATTGACAAATGTCGTTGGCGCAATGAACAGCACGTAGCCGATGATCAATGACCACAATGAGCGGCGAATGTGTTTTTTGGCGTTTTTGCCACGGGTGTAAGCGTAGGCAATCGCCACGAACAACAAGCCGTAATAATACAATCCGTACCATTCACTGATGCCTGGTTGATTTTTAAAAATGACATAATTTCCCAGACAGACGCCAGCGCTAACACCGTTTACGGCTAGCAAAAAGTAGCTGATGAATACAGCTGCTAGGACGTATCCCAACACCGGAATCCAACGTCGTTTGTCGGCAGAGATTTGATAGACCAGATGAATGCCAAGAGGCGGCAACATGGTAATCGCTACGTAGCCAAGCTTTGCCCAGCCCAGGCTATCAAACAGCACCGTGCCTTCGCAAACGTTATATTCAGCCCATTGAAACAGCGCTAGACAAACGAGCAGCGCCACGACGATCCTCGTCACAGGATTTAGTTTGTAGCGCCACATCGTATGAATCGCTAAAATAATCTCAATAGCCAAGGTTGCCAGCATCACAGGCGGCGAAAAACAGTAGAGTTTCGGTGTTCTGAATTTATCCATGTATGCATTATACACTAGTCTTAGTCGGTCTTGATGTGGTGCTTTCGGTAGAATAACCTGGCGGACTGCTCAATCTCCCGATGGCGGGCCTTGCCGCGAACATCAATATCCAGATGCATACAGACGATATCTCCAGTCACCATAATCTTCACACCCGCCTCACGTAGCCGATGCGCCAAGTCTTGCCCTTCGTGATAGCGAAATTCTGCGTCATACCCGCCGACCTTTGCAAAATCATCAATCATCAGCGCGAAACTTCCCTCGGCGACCCAGTCAACCTGGCGATCCTCCGTAACCCGCTCACCCCAAATCCATGGATAATCCCAGCCTTGCTGTTGCAACATTTGGCGATCGTCTGCCTGAGTTGCCCGCGTAAATTGCCAGTCGTGCTGCGGGTGCATTTCATGACCATAATTCCAGGCCATCGGCTGACCGTTTGCGTAGAGGATGGTACTACCAAGCATAATATGATTTTCGCCAGCAAACTTTTGACGCAATATATCAGCAACATTCTCTGTCTCAACACGCATGTCACAATCGATAAACCATACAATGCCTGTGTTATGTAAGTCCAAGAAACGATTACGATTCGCGCCCGCACCAATATTTTTCTCACCAAAGATAAAATTAACTGCCGGAAATTTACGAGCGACGTCTTGCAGTACTTGCTGGTCAGTAGAGTGATCATCAAGCACCGTGATACTATCAAACTCCTGTTCTGTTAGCTGCACCAAAAGATTTCTCAAAGCCCGAGGAGCGTTATAGTGTGGGATGGCAACGTGAACTTGCATATTATTTACCCAGTTAGCGGACTAGTCGCCAAGCTCCTGTCCTTCACTATCTACTGTTTCCTCACGATACTTCTCTGACTGGGCACGGAAAATTTCTACCCATTTACTATCATCAACCAGGTCGTTATATTCAATATAATGCCGATTATCAAAGCCGCCCTTTTTCTGCTTTTTGCGCGCCATTTCTTCTTGGACTTGCTCTATAGAAAAGCCAAAATCTTGGCGCAGCGCATCAACAACTTCTTGCAAATCGGCTAGCTCCTTGAGCGCCTCATCCTGCTGATCGTCACCGAGTGGTATTTCCTCCGTTTCCTCGTGAATTTTACGCACTAACTCGCGGCGAAATTCCTGGCTGTCCAATTCACGGTATTCCGTATGCAGCACTTCTGGGTCATCCAAACAATTTGGCACCACTCTATCACGCACTAGTTTTTGTAAGTAAAATCGGACCATCTCATTACCTCCGTTGGGTTACTGTTTCAACGCCGTCTTCATACACCAAGTCGCCAATCTCAACTTCGTAAATATGTTTATCGTCGCGAAACGCAAAAAATCGGACGGTTTTATGTTGCTGCCAGGCTTGAACTATTTCCGCCCGCACGCCATCAGCGATGTCACCAAACACCCACAGCTCATCAGCGCGCGCCACCAGCGTATTATTGGCGCGCCGTACGGTGTCACGCTCCACCGCATCGAGCAAAAAATAGTCAAAACTGGTGAATGAGTTAATCGGCACAACGCCTTGCTCAAGCGCAAATTTCGTGACGAACAATCTCATGTAAAAATACTTTTTCGACATGGCAGTAAATACAACCGTGTCGGCGGGTTTGATAGCAAGGGCGCGATGTGATTGCTGTGTCATGG
>ERZ772948.973-NODE-973-length-17665-cov-7.565417_pt1 | contig 17665 bp, 9 predicted proteins | sample MGYA00511945_ERZ772948 | MGnify/ENA primary metagenome ERZ772948 (study PRJEB29015, sample SAMEA2737927) | human oral metagenome | biome: human oral; feature: human-associated habitat; material: dental | place: China | collected 2141 ... | reverse complement strand
CAGCGCCCCGCCCGCCCCGGGTGCGCCCGACCAGCCGCCCCGGGCCCCGAAACGAAGGAGAAGCAACGATGCTCAATATCGCCGTCATCGGCGCCGGCCGCATCGGCCAGGTCCACGCCCGAACCATCGCCTCCCACCCCGGCGCCGTCCTCGCCCTCATCGCCGACCCCTTCGGCGACGCCGCCGAGAAGCTCGCCGCCGTCCACGGAGCGCGCCACACCACCGACATCGACTCCGTCTTCACCGACGACTCGATCGACGCCGTCATCATCGGGTCCCCCACTCCCCTGCACATCCCCCACCTGCTTGCCGCCGCGAAAGCGGGCAAGGCCGTCCTGTGCGAGAAGCCCATCGCCCTGGACATGGCGGACGTCGAGGCGGCGCGCGAGGAGCTGGACGCGGTGACCACGCCCGTCATGTTCGGCTTCAACCGGCGTTTCGACCCGTCGTTCGCCGCGCTGCGGGCCGCCGTGGCCGACGGGCGCGTCGGCGACCTGGAGAACCTGCTCATCATCAGCCGCGACCCGGCCGCCCCTCCCGTCGAGTACGTGAAGGTCTCCGGCGGCATCTTCCGCGACATGACGATCCACGACTTCGACATGGCGCGCTTCTTCCTGGGCGACATCGTCGAGGTCCACGCCTTCGGGCAGAACTTCGACCCCGGGATCGCCGAGGCCGGGGACTTCGACGCGGCCGTGGTCACGCTGCGGAACGCCGAGGGCGCCGTGGCGACGATCATCAACAACCGCAAGTGCTCCGCCGGCTACGACCAGCGCCTCGAGGCGCAGGGGTCCACGGGGACCCTCAACGCCGACAACGTGCGCGCCACCACCGTGCGCCTGTCGAACGGCGAGGCCACCGACGCCGCGGAGCCCTACCTGGACTTCTTCCTGCAGCGCTACGCCGACGCCTACCGCCTAGAGCTCACCGCCTTCATCGACGCCGTCGCCGAGGGCAGGACGCCCCCCACCTCGATCGCGGACGCCATCGAGGCGCTGCGCCTGGCCGAGGCGGCCACCGAGTCGGCGCGCACCGGCCGGGCCGTCACGCTCTGACCCAGGGCCCGGTAGAACCGTCGGCGGGCGGAGCCCGGCGCCCCCACAGAGCCCCGGTGGGGCGGGCCCGCTCCGCCACACCGGCCCGCCTCATTCGTTCGGGCGCGGCCACGGCGCCGCGCCGCGCAGAAGGGAAGTCACGCGATGGCAGTGCGCACGCGACCGACGACCCAGGCCGATATCGCGCGCGCCGCAGGGGTGTCGCGCGGCCTCGTCTCCATGGCCCTGTCCGGTTCGGGGAGGATGAAGGAGGACACCCGCGCGCACATCCTCGAGGTGGCCCGCGCCCTCGACTACCACCCCCACGCCGCGGCCGCCGAATTGGCGGGGGGCCGGTCGAACCGCCTGGTCCTGATCCTGCCCTACCTGATCAACCCGTTCTTCGACGCCCTGGCCCGGCAGCTGCGCAGGGCCGCCCGCGCGCGCGGGTACTCGCTGGTGGTCCTCGTCTCCGAGCTGGGCTCCACCGAGGACATCGAGTCGCAGACCATTGACGAGGCCGTGGCGATGCGCCCCGCGGGACTGATCTTCGCGGGGACCTCCCTGCCCAGCGAGGCGCTGGCCGGCCTGGCCGAGCGCGTCACCGTGTGCACCCTGGACCGCGAGCTCGCCGAGGGCAGTGTGTGGGCGACCCGCATGGACGAGGCGCGGGCGGCCCGCCTCGTCATGGACCACTTGGCGGAGCAGGGCTACCGGCGGTTGTTCTTCCTGGGCCCGGGGCCCGACGCGCACGAGGCGATCGTCGATGAGCGCCTGGGGCACTGCCGGGCTGCGGCCGCCGCCTCGGGCATTCCCTTCGAGGTGCTCGCCGAACCCGGCGCGGCCGGTGCGATCAGCGCGGTCACCGACTCGTGCGGGCGCGGCGAGACGGCGGTGGTCGCGTTCAACGACCTGGTCGCCCTCGAGGCCGCCGCGGCCATCTACCAGCTCGGATGGTCGATGGGGCCGGACCTGGGGGTGGTGGGCTATGACAACACGGCGATGGCCGCCCGCCCGGAGTTCGCGCTGACCTCCATCGACCAGAACCCGGCGCGCCTCGCATCCCTGACGGTGCAGCAGGTCCTCACTCCCCCGGTTCAGAGCCCGCGCACGCGCGTGGTGACGCCCTCCCTGGTGGTGCGCTCGTCATCACTGCGCACGCGCCTCTGACTCGCCGTCGGGAGCACCGGACCCGGGCCCGCAGCGGGCGGCGTGCTCCACCGCACACCCCCACGACGGGCGGCGCACTCCACCCGCGAGGGTATAGGCAGAGTCTATGGCCCCACGCGGGGAACACAAACCCCAGCCCACCCGTGCGCCCGCACGAAACGCGGCTTCCACCTCGCGCCCCGGGGAAACGAGCCCGCGCGCGTCTACCCAGAACGCGAGCGCCACCCTGCGCCCAGCCGGACCCGGGCCCACAGCGGGCGGTGTGCTCCACCGCACACCCCCACGACGGACGGTGTACTCCACCCGCGAGGGTATAGACAGAGTCTATGGCCCCACGCGGGGAACACAAGCCCCAGCCCGGCTGAACCCGGGCCCGCAGCGGGCGGCGCGCTTTGACGAGGAAGGTCGCGCCCTCCGCGCTCTTCGCGCACTCGGCCGGCCCCGGGCCCGCGCGAAACGCGGCCCCGCCCCGCGCTTCCGCCTCGAACAACTTCAGCCGAATGTCTGGACAATCAACCTGTCTTCGGTAGAATAGAGGCACCGCCGGGCGCCGCGGAAGGCGCGCGGGGCACCGGAATCCGCGACTCATAGGAGAGCTGCAATGGCCACGACCCCCATCCACGACCCCCACGGCATCACCTGGGGCATGCACCCCATCGCTTGGCGCAACGACGACATCCCCGAAGTGGGCGAGTGGAACACCATCGACGTCATGTTCGACGACCTGGCCGCCACCGGGTACGCGGGGACCGAGGTCGCCGGCTGGTACCCGCCCAAGGAGGAGGTCAAGGAGAAGGCCGACGCCCACGGCCTGGCCATCGTCGCCCAGTGGTTCTCCAGTTTCATCGTGCGCGACGGCATCGACGCCGTCGTCCCCCCGTTCAGGGACAACTGCGAGTACCTGCAGTACTTGGGCGCCACGCGCATCGTCGTGTCCGAGCAGACCGGGTCCGTGCAGGGGGCGCGCGACATCTGCATCTTCGACAACAAGCCCGTCCTCACCGACGAGCAATGGCCCGTCCTGGCCGAGGGCCTCAACCGCCTGGGCGCCATCGCCCACGAGTACGGCCTGGAGCTGGTCTACCACCACCACCTCGGCACGGTCGTGCAGACCAAGGACGAGACCCTGAAAATGCTGGAGCTCACCGACCCCGCCGTCGTGTCCCTGCTTTTCGACACGGGCCACGCCTACGTGGGCGACGGCGATGTCATGGGGCTGCTGCGCGGCGCCATCGACCGCATCAAGCACGTCCACTTCAAGGACGTGCGCCCCGACAAGATGGCCGAGTCCCGCCAGGCGAAGCGATCCTTCCTGGACTCCTTCCTGGCCGGGATGTTCACCGTGCCCGGCGACGGCGCCATCGACTTCACCGAGCCCTACGACTTCCTGGTCTCCCACGGCTACGACCAGTGGATCCTGGTCGAGGCCGAGCAGGACCCGAAGATCGCGCCCCCGTTGGAGTACGCGAAGACCGCCCGCGCCTACATCGAGTCCACCCTGCTCCCCCGCTGAGCCCGCCCGCCGCGGTGGCGAGCGGCCCCGGCCCCCGCCTCGTCGACACGCCCGCCCCGACGAGGCGGGAGCCGGCCCGTCGGCACACCGGGCAGCGGCGCCCCCCGGACACCGGACCGTCGGCACCCCGCGGAATCGGGAACTCCGCTTGGCGCAGCAGCGCCCCCGGACGCCAGCAGCTCCCCCGGAGCACCGCGCCGCACACCCTGCCGAGCACGACCCACCCGCCCCAAAACCGATCACCGACGACCAGGAGGCACCCCATGCCCACACCCCTATCCGTCGCAGTCATCGGGGCCGGCATGGCCGGCACCACCCACGCCAACGCGTGGAGGCAAGTCGGAACCGTCTACGACCTCGGACTGCCGCCCATCCGCCTGGCGACCATCGCCGACACCTACCAGAGCGCCGCCGAGGACGCCGCCGCCCGCTACGGCTACGCCTCCGCCACCACGTCCTGGCGCTCCATCGCCGCGGACCCCACCATCGACATCGTCTCCATCGTGGTCGGAAACGCCCTCCACCTCGAGATCGCCGCCGCCATGATCAAGGCCGGAAAGCACGTGCTGTGCGAGAAGCCCCTGGCCGACACCCTCGAAGCCGGCCGCGAGATGGCCCGCCTCGAGGCCGCCCACCCCGAGGTCGTCACCGCGGTGGGCTTCACGTACCGGCGCAACGCGTCCCTGGCGAAGATCGCGGAACTGGCGACCACCGGGAACCTGGGCGAAGTCGTCCACTTCGACGGCCGCTACTGGTGCGACTACGGCACCGACCCCACCACCCCCATCGCGTGGCGCTACAAGGGCCCGATGGGATCCGGCGCCCTGGGCGACCTGGGATCCCACCTGATCGACGCCGCCGAACTGATCTGCGGCCCCCTGGTGTCCGTGTCCGGCGCCGCCATGACGACGGCCATCAAGCAGCGCCCGGCCGCCACGGGCTACGTCACCAGGGGCACCGCATCCGCCGGGGAGGGCGCGGCCATGGAGGACGTGGAGAACGACGACGTCGCCACCTTCACGGGGCGCTTCGCCTCCGGGGCCGTCGGCACCTTCTCATGCTCCCGCGTCGCCTGGGGCCTGCCGAACTCGTTCATGGTGGACGTGCTGGGCACGAAGGGCCGGGCCGCGTGGGACCTGGCCCGCTGCGGGGAGATCACGGTCGACGACACCACTTCGCCCGCTGGCCTGGGAGGACCGCGCCGGGTGCTCGCCAACCCCGGGTTCCCGTACTTCGCGCGCGGGTCGTCCATGGCGTTCGGCGGCGTGGGCCTCACGCAGATCGAGCAGTTCACCTACCAGGCCCACGCCTTCCTCCAGCAGGTCGCCGGGGTCGAGGGCCTGCCCCCGTGCGCGACCTTCGCCGACGGCTACCGGCAGATGCTCATCATGGACGCGATCGCCCGTTCCGCCGAGGCGGGTGGCGCGCGCGTCGACCTGTCGTTCTGAGGGGCGGCGCCCGTCCCGCGAACACGGCCCCTCCCGCACGCTCGACGGCGAGGCCCCTCCCGCACACTCGACGGCGGGCCGCCCCCCGTCCGCCGTCCCGCGAACGCGGCCCCCGCCTCGTGCCCCCGCCGCCGGCCCGCCTCCGCCATTGCCCGCCCCGACCGAACCACCGACGAACCCGAAGGAGAACACCATGGCCCTCACCTACGGCGCCTACACCGCGTGCCTGCACGACCGCCCACTGGCCGACGCGCTCGCAGTCCTCAAAGACGCCGGGCTGTCCGGCGCGGAGGTCAACGCGGGCGGCTTCATCCCCTCCCCCCACTGCCCCGTCGACGCGCTGCTGGCCTCCAAGGCCGCGCGCGACGACTACCTGGGCGTGTTCGACGAGGCCGGGGTGGCGCTCACCGGCCTCAACGCCTCCGGGAACCCCACCTCGCCCCTGCCGGGCGAGGGCCTCAAGCACGCCGAGGACGTGTTCAAGGTGATCGAGTTGGCGTCCCTGCTGGGCGTCGACGAGATCGTCACCATGTCGGGCACGCCCGGCACCGACCCGGGCGCCAAGTACCCGACGTGGGTCGTCAACCCGTGGAACGGCATCGACATGGAGATCCTCGACTACCAGTGGTCGGTGGTGGCGCCCTTCTTCAAGCGGGTCGACGAGTTCGCCCGCGACCGGGGCGTGAAGGTCTGCCTGGAGCTGCACCCGCGCAACCTCGTGTTCACCGTCCCCTCCTTCGAGCGCCTCGTCGAGCGGACCGGATCCACGAACCTGCGGGTCAATATGGACCCCTCCCACCTGTTCTGGCAGCAGATGGAGCCCATCGAGGCGACGAAGCGCCTGGGTGCCCTGGTGGGCCACGTCCACGCCAAGGACACGAAGATCCTCCCAGGCGCCGCCTACCGGGGTGTGCTCGACACGGACTTCGGGCGCGTGCCCGCCGAGGCGGAGGGCAAGGTCCCCGTCGCCATCGGCTACTGGTGCAACTCGTGGCCCGCCGACCCCGCGTGGCGCTTCGTGGCCTTCGGCCTGGGGCACGGCACCGGGTACTGGACGCGCTTCCTGGCCGAGATCGCCCGGATCGACCCGGACATGAACGTCAACATCGAGCACGAGGACGCCGAGTACGGCAACGTCGAGGGCCTGAGGATCTCCGCCTCGAACCTGCTGGCGGCGGCCGAGGGCCTGGAGCGGTGAGGACCCGGCGCGCCCGGGCGGCGAAGGGGCCGCGCACGCGGGGGTGGGGTCCGTGCTGGGCCTGAGCCCCACCGACTGGCTGGCCGTCCTGGCCGCCGCCGTCCTCACCGGGTTGGCGAAGACGGCGGTGCCGGGGCTCGCCTCGATCGCGGTCGCCCTGTGCGCCCTGGTGCTGCCCGCGAAGGAGTCCACGGGCGTCATGCTGGTGCTGCTGCTGGTGGGCGACGTGCTGGCCGTGTGGGCGTACCGGCGCGACGCGGACCGTGCGCTGCTGGCCAGCCTGGTGCCCTCGGTGGTGCTGGGGGTCCTGGCGGGCGCCGCATTCCTGCGGTGGAGCACGCAGGACCAGACCAGGCGCGGCATCGGCGTGGTCCTGCTGGCCCTGGTGGCCCTCACCGTGTTCCAGCGCCGGCGGGGCAGGCGGGGCCGGGCCCCGGCCCCGGTCCGCACCGCCTACGGGGCGCTGGCCGGTTTCACGACGATGGTCGCCAACGCCGGGGGCCCCGTGACCAGCATGTACTTCCTGGCGTGCCGTTTCTCTGTGGCCGCCTTCCTGGGGACGACGGCCTGGTTCTTCTTCGCGGTGAACCTGGTGAAGCTGCCCTTCACGGTTTCCATGGGCCTGATCCGCCCCGAGCACCTGGCCCTGGACCTGGTGCTGGCTCCCGTTGTCGTCCTGGCGGCCCTGGCCGGACGCCGCCTCGCCGCCCGCCTGCCTCTGCGCGTCTTCGAGCCCCTGGTCATCGCGACCACCGTCATCGCCGCCGTTCCGCTGGTGCTGTGAGGCCGCGCCCGGGAGTACAGCCCGAGCAGGCGGGCCGACAGCGCCGGGTCCGCCAAGTGGTGTTTCGGCTTGGCGGCGAGGCAGTTGAGGGCGCCGTCGACCGGGACCCACGTCGGCAACGGGTCCAGGAGCCACAGCGCGGTGAGCGCGTCGCGGTACGCGTCCGCCGCCCCGCGCGAGGGTTTGTCCGTCTGCCCAGGAGTCGCAGCATCGAGGATCCGCGTGTACGAGGCGGTGGTCGATTCGGCGGCGGCGGAGGCGCGGGTGGTCCAGAATCATCGATGGCGAGGCGCGGACGAGCGTCTGGCGCTCCCACTCGTCGAGGCGGACGACCGCGCCCACCCGTTGCCCGGCTGCCGTCGTCTTCCCGACGGCCTTCGGGTCATCGAGTGAGATCGCAGCGATCTCGGGGAAGACCTCAGCGAGCTCATCATCAACGATTCTGCTTTGGTATTCCGCGGTTCCACCATGCGCCAGACGACGCCCAATGCGAAGAACGCAGGGTTTCAAATGTGAAAAACGCAGGGTTCTCATTGTGAAGAAGGCCGATTTTTCTGGGGATGCCCGACAGCGGCCGTCGGCAGCCGGAGCACCTGGCGGCGCGAGGGACCCCCTTGATGTTCCCCCAGCGGGGCCATAGACACTGGTTATGGCCCCGCCTCAATGCACCTGGTGGCGCTGGGTGCCCCCTTGGCACGCAGTACCCGGTTACGCACACAAGGGACGGAATAACGCAACACAACACCGCACACAACGGCTTGATCCCGCCCTTGTGTGCGAACAACGTTGCCTAATTCGAGCCCCTTGTGTGCGCACTTCACGGCAGAAGGGGACAGGAGGAGCGCCGACGGCGCGTGCGCACGAGGCACCACCACTGTGCTGGTCGACCCGTACCCCTGGCACTTGGGCAGAGGACCACGACCTGCTCCTTTGGAGCAAGAGCACAAATGCACCTGATGGTGCTGGGTGCCCCCTGACGACGCCGCGAAGAAGACCGAGGCCATATCTGATGCCGAGTGTCTCAATGCACCTGATGGTGCTGGGTGCTCCCTGACTCGGGGACTACGCGAACGGGATCAGGTGGGGTGTGCAGCGGTCTTAATGCACCTGATGGTGCTGGGTGCTCCCTGACCAAGATCGCGGAGTACGCGGGAGGCAGCATCATGTCTTAATGCACCTGATGGCGCTGGGTGCTCCCTGACGATCTTCGACATCATCGGTCGAACGACCTGGGAGGACATGTCTCAATGCACCTGATGGTGCTGGGTGCTCCCCGACAAGGCTCTCCAGACTCCCCGCACTCGCGCCCGTCAGAATGTCTCAATGCACCTGATGGTACTGGGTGCTCCCCGACGCGCCAGCCCTGGATTTCCCCCCAAACCGTAGGAAAAAGTCTCAATGCACCTGATGGTGCTGGGTGCCCCCTGACGGGTGGGCCGCCGTGGTCGCGCGCGGCGGCGGTGTCCCTGGTCTCAATGCACCTGATGGTGCTGGGTGCCCCCTGACCGCGTCATCACCGCGATCCGCACCGGCGCGGGCCTCACGTCTCAATGCACCTGATGGTGCTGGGTGCTCCCTGACGGAGGGGGAAGTACTGCTGTGCGGTTGCGTGATTTGCAGTCTCAATGCACCTGATGGTGCTAGGTGCTCCCTGACTGGGGAAGACCACGACCACCTACCACCTCGCCCGGGGTCTTAATGCACCTGATGGTGCTGGGTGCCCCCTGACGAGCCGTGCGTGGTGGCCCGCAAGCCCCTGTGCGGGACGGTGTCTTAATGCACCTGGTGGTGCTGGGTGCTCCCTGACGTTTCGTGCGAGGTCACGGGCCGCACCCCCTCGGGGTTGTCTCAATGCACCTGATGGTGCTGGGTGCTCCCTGACGCGGTGGATCCCCTCCTGCGCCAGCGCGCGCTTCAAGGTCTCAATGCACCTGATGGTGCTGGGCGCTCCCTGACGGAGGCCGCCACCACCGGGTACGACCCCCGACACCATCTCAATGCACCTGATGGTGCTGGGTGCCCCCTGACGAAATGAACACCCTGGTGAACGCCCTCGATGTGCTGGGTCTCAATGCACCTGATGGTGCTGGGTGCCCCCTGACCAGTTGATATGTTCGTGTTCCAGTTGCGCATTAAAATGAAGTCTCAATGCACCTGATGGTGCTGGGTGCTCCCTGACCCCCTCGGCGTGTCGAACGGCAGCTGACCTGCGCGAACTCCATGCCGGATCGCCAGTGGCCGAACAGGGAGCCCTCCGGCCGGTGGGCACGGGCCCAGTTTAGGGGACTTTTCGTTGCGAACACAAGGGTCGCCACCGACGCCGGATCGGCTCCCGGTCTGCCGGATTCCAACCGCTTTCCAACGGAAAGCCGGCGCCAGCACTCGCGGAATTGTTACACACATCACCACGTTATTTACTACACAACCCTATTCCTCCGCTCCGAGCGCGCCACGCACCAGGTCGTCCAAGGACGCGCCGGGGTCCGCGCCGCAGCGGGCCTCCAACTGCTCCACCGTGAAAGAGGCCGGGCCCGCCAGGAAGACGACGCGCGCCTCGACGGCCGACTCGGAAACGCCCGCGCGCTGGGACCAGGCCTGCCGGTACAGGCGCAGCTGGGTGATGAAGTAGCGCAGCTTCGCGGGATCCGTCCGCCGGTCCACGGCCCTGCCGGACTTCCAGTCGATGACGACGAAACGCGGCCCCCCGCCACTGGTGCGCTCGAAGACGGCGTCGATGCGGCCCTGCACGGACACGCCCCCCACCTCCACGCTGAAGGGCTCCTCGATGCCGACCGGGGAGCAGCCCGCCAGCTCCGTGGCGACGAACTCCGTGAAATTCGCCCGCAGCACCTCCAGTTTCGCCCGGGACCGCTCGTCCAGCGCCGCCTCCTCGACCACCTGGGGGCCGCCGCCCAGCGACGCGTCCACGCCCCCGCCGGCCCCCGCCTCGTCCACCGGGAGCAGGGAGCCCAACGGCCCGTCCCCCGGAGCGGTGGGATCGCCCCCCGCGGGTTCGGGCGACGCCAGGTGCAACTGCCGCTCCGCCCACGCGTGGAACACCGTGCCCAGAGCCGACGACTCCGACGGCTCGGCCGGCATGGGGCGCCGCACCCGCGCCGCGAAGGCCTGCGGGTCGTCCAGCAGCTCCGACACCGAGGTCGCGGGCACGCGGTCCTGCCAGATCTCGACCACCGGGGCCTCCAAGGACACGCGGTGCTCCTCCAGCAGGGCCACCGTGTCCGCCACCCCCGGCTCCCCCTCCATCTGCGCCAGCAGGTCGAACACGTCCGCATCCGCGCGCATCGACGCGATCTCGCGGCGGACCTGGGCTGCGGCGCGCGCCACCGCGGCGCGCGAGGGCCCCGGCCCCTCGGGGAAGGCGGCCTCGGCCTCAGTGAGCGCCAATCGCCCCAGCTCCTCCTCGTCCGGGCGGGGCACCACCAGGGCCGACCCCACCCCGGGGACCACCAGGGGCCCGCCCGCCCCCGGCGCGGCACTGCCGCCAGTCCCGGACACGCCGCCCGCTTCCCCGAACGCACCACCGTCCTCGCCGAGCCCAGTCCTAGCCGCCCTGGGCACACCATCAGTCCCGGACGCACTACCGTCCTCACCGGACACGGCACCGCCGCCCGCCGCGGCCCCCCCGAAGAGCTCCGCGTGGGCCTCCATGAGGTAGCGCGACGGGTGGCGCGGCGAGGCGCCCGTGCGGTACATCCACGAGCCCACCAGCAGCTGCGCGCTGCGCGCCCGCGTCATCGCCACATACGCCAGGCGCCGCTCCTCGCGCTCCGCGTGCTCGCCCAGGCGCGCCTCGTAGTCGCCCTCCAGCCACTTCTTGAAAGCGGCGGACGGCTTCGCCTCGCCCTCCACGTCCAGGTCGAAGTCCGGCAGGTCCATGTGGTCGCCGCGCAGCGGGTAGGGCAGTGCGCTCGCGTCGCGCACCCACCCCGAGTCCGTGGGCGGACCGTCCCGCCAGTCCACGGTCCTCCTCTTCGAATGCGAGGGGAACACGCCGTCGTCCATCGCGAAGACGACGACCCCGTCCCATTCCAAGCCCTTGGAGGCGTGGACCGTCATGATCTGCACGGCCTGCGGGTCCGGCTCCGACACGGGGGCCTCCAAGCCGTTCTCCCGCTCGTCCGCCATGTCCAAGTACGCGAGGAACGAGGACAGGGAGGCGCCCGGCACCTCCGCCTCATAGGAGGCCGCCACGTCCACGAAAGCGTCCAGGGCCGCCCGCCCGCCCGCCGCCAGCGGGTCGGAGACCACGTCGTCGAGGATCCCCATGATGGAGACCGCGCGCTCCACCTGCTCCACGACCGAGCGGCCCGCGCCCGCGCGCACCGCGCGCAGCCGAGACCCCAGGGTCCGCACGCGGCGCACCGCCTCCCCGCTGATGGCAGGGCGCCCCCGCGCCCCGCTGCTCGCGCTCCACCCCGGCTCCGGCGGGTTGTCCACGGCGTCCAGCAGCACCGCCCGGTGGGGGTCGCGCCCCTCCTCGCGGGCCAAATGGCGCGCCCAGTCACCCAGCGCCACCAGGTCGGCGGCGCCCAGGTCGATGCCCGCCAGCAGCCTCGCCAGCCACGGCGAGGCCTCCACGTCGTCGGCCAGCACCAGGGCCGCGCGCGCGTCCTGCACGGACGGCTGGTCCAGCAGGCCCCCCAGGCCGACGATCTGCGTGGGCACGCCCGCCTCTCGCAGAGCCATGTCCACGTAGGGGAAGTCGGAGCGCCTGCGGCACAGGACAGCGGTGGTGGGCCGTTTGCCCTCCCGAGTGCCCCGCGCCCTGTGGGCGGACACGAAGTCCACGACCGCGCCCAGGGCCGAGCGGTAGTCCTGCGTGTAGGCGACGTCCACCCTCCCCTCCCCCGCCCCCGGCCTGGCGCGCAGCACCGGGGACTTGGCGGCCCGGGAGTGCTCGCGCAGGGGCGCGGCCACGCGGTTCGCGGCCCGCAGGATGTTCCGGTCGTTGCGCCACGCGGTCGACAGGGTGAGGGTCTGGCCCGGCTGGGCGGGCCCGTCCTGGAAGCGGTCGAGGAAGCGCTCCAGGGACGAGGCCGACGCGCCCCTCCACCCGTAGATCGCCTGGTTCGGGTCGCCCACCGCCGTGACGGCGTGGTCGTGGAAGAGCAGGGACAGCAACTCCATCTGGATGACGGAGGTGTCCTGGAACTCGTCGAGGAGCACCGCCTGGAACTCGTCGCGCACCTGGGCGCGCACGGCCGGGGCCCCGCGGACAATACGGGTGGCGAGCACCAGCTGGTCGGAGAAGTCCAGCAGGCCCCCCTCGCGCTTGCGGCGCTGGAACTCCTCGACGGGCCCCAGGTAGGCGAGGCGCCGCGCGTTCGCCCGCAGGGTCTTGCGCGCGGTGTCGTTCGTGGCGCCGATCTGCTCCAGGTCCCGCCCGAACCCCTCCAGGGCGTCTCGCGCCTCCTCCACCGTGTAGCCGTGCTCGCCGACCTCCCCCGCCAGGTGCAGGCAGTGCCCCACCGCCGCCGACGGCGACAGGTCCTCGTCGAGGTCCGTGGGCCACCCCTCGACGATCTGCGTCATGAGGTCCACGGCGCCCGCCTCGGTGAGCATCGTGAAGTCCGGGTCGATGCCGATCCTCATGCCGTGCTCGGCGACGATGCGCTCGGCGAAGGAGTTGTAGGTGAGGGACACGGGGTCCTCGTCGAGGCGCTCGCGCAGTGAGGGGACCCGCCTGGCCAGCAGGGCGAGCCTCTGGCGCAGCCTGTCGCCCAGCTCGCCCGCGGCCTTGCGCGTGAAGGTCAGGCCCAGCACAGACGAGGGAGCGATGTCCTCGTGGTTGGCCACCAGCCATAGGACCCGCATCGACATCGTCTCGGTTTTGCCCGAGCCCGCGCCCGCCACGACCAGGAGGGGGCGCCGGGGCGCCTCGATGACCCGCACCTGCTCGTCGGTGGGGGTCTTCCCCGGGTCGACGAGGGCCTGGATGCCCAGTGCCGACAGGTCCTGGATTCCCAGGGCGGACAGGTCCTGGCGCCCATTCGCGCTGCTCATGTCAATCCACCGTCTTCCTGCCGCGGTCGCGAGCCGGGCACAGCCTGTCGAAGGAGCAGAAACGGCACGCCGCCTCTGAGGGGGTCGCCTGGAAGGAGGGGCCGCGCGCCGCCTCCCCAACCCGGCGCACCGCCGCGCGCCACTCGTCAAGGGCCTCGCCGCGCAGGGCGGGCTGGTCGAACACCCGTTCCTTGTCGCCGCCGACCAGGGCGATGCGTCCGCCGACCACCGGCTGCCCCAACGCCAGCAGCGCCATCTGGTAGGCCGCCAGCTGCGGGTTGTCGGGCACGCTCTTCGCCGTGTACCCGTAGCGCCCGGTCTTGATGTCCGTGACGCGCACGCCCCCGTCGACGTGCTCGACGCGGTCCATCCGGCCGCGGATCGTCACGCCCTCCACGTTGGCGGCCACGGTCCCCTCGACGTCTACTGCGCCGGGGACTCCTTCCATGTAGGAGGCCAGGTTGTCGATGACGGCGTAGGCGTGCGCGTGGTCGCGCCTGCCCGCCCAGGTGCCCAGGTCGTAGCCGAGCTCCCCGATGCGCTCGTCCAACGCGGCCCGCAGCTGCTCGCGCGTGCCGTTGGGGTGGCGCTCGGCGATGTCGTGGACCAGGGTGCCCAGGGACTGGGCGGCCGTGCCCGGCCCGTCTGCGCCGATGGTCGTGAGGAACCACCGCAGGGGGCACTGGAGGGCGCTCTCGAACTGCGAGGGGGAGAGCACCGCCTCGCCCGTGAGGGCGGCGCCCGTGGTGGGCGTCCCGCCCGCCCCCATCCACCGGTCCGGGTGGGCGGCCCGCACCCCCTCGCGGGCCAGCAGGGCCAGCAGCCGCACCGCCGAGGCGGCCCGCTCCGACCCGTCCGCGCGGGCGGCGTCCTGGCGCAGGGCCGCGATGTGGCCGCTCAGCGACAGGGGCGCGGGCACCTCGTCCAGGGGGACGACGCCGCCGGTCCTTGGTGTGCCCGCGTGCGTGGCCACCAGGTCGAAGAACGCGGAGGGCGCCTGGTGCTCGTTCCTCACGGCGCCCGCGTGGATGAAACGGGTGGCGCGCGACAGGGCCGCGACCAGCAGGCGGTACTCCTCGTCCAAGACGGATTTGCGGGCCGCCCTGGTGGAGTCGATGAGAGCCTCGTTCCCCTCCGGGTCGGTGGTGGTGCGCCCCGCCCCCACGTCGGCCAGCAGGTCCGCGCGCAGGATCCGGTCGCGCAGCCGCATGTTCGGCCACGCCCCGTCCTGCAGGCCGACGACGGCGACCACTTCCCAGTGGTGCCCCACCGCCTGCGCGGGGGTGAGCACCTCGACGCCCTCGGGCCGTTGCCCCACGCGGGAGATCGTGTCGATGGGGACCGAGCCGCCCAGCAGCTCCTCGGCGAAACGGCCCGCCGCGCCCCCGGGGTTGCGCTGCTCCCACACGTCGGCAACGCGCAGGAGCGCCACGACGGCGTCCAGCTGATCGTCGTACCAGCCCGACGAGTCATCCGACGCGATGGCCCGCGAGCGCCACTCGCCGGCCACCCCGGATGCCTCCCAGAGGGACCACAGGCGTTCCTGAGGGCGCACACTGCCGCTCATCCCCAGCTCCCACAGGCGCACGGCCGTCTCAAGCGGACGTGCGAGCATTGCGGCGGCGCGAGCGCGCTTGCCGCCCGTCTGTTCAGCCTGCTCCAGGTCGGGCCGCCAGGTCTGCGGGTCACTGACGAGGTCGGCCATCGTCAGAGGAATCGGCGTGGTCTCCTCTCCGGCCTCCTCCGCGGCCTGGGCACGCGCGGCGTTCAGGCGGCGCAGCAGCCGGTGGACCGCGAGCGCGTCGGCGCGCACGAGGGGCGACGGCAGGAGGCGCTCGGCGAGTTCGCGGCGCACGGCCACGTCCGTGTCGCTCTGGCCCGTCGGCATGGTCACGAGGTCCAGAAGCAGGCGCGTGGTCGGCTGTGTTGCAAAGTCGAAGGCGCGACTGCCTCCCGCGACGGGCACGCCGCCACGCTCCAGATAGCGGCGTGTTTCGACGACCATCGAGGAGCTGCGCACAATGACGACCTGATCCGAAAAATCGATGCCGTCGTGCAGGTGGTGGGACCTGAGGGCTCGCGCGATGAGGGCCCCCATCTGCGAGGGCGTGGCGCCCAAGTGGGTGACCAAAGCGCCCTCAGGAGCGTCGTCCGCGACACCGGCCTCGCGCCGGGTGGGCGATCCGGACTGTGCGATGCGCGCGCATGCCTGGCGCGCCAGCTCCCGCACGGCGCGGGACATGTCGTAGACCTGGCCGAGCTCAGCGATCTCGACGCCGAGGGCGGATGCGAGCCTGCGGTCCAGGTGCGGCTCGCCGCCGCGATACCCGGCCACGGCCACATCGGAATCCGAGAAAGCAACGATCCGGGCACCCGCGTCGCGGCACGCTGCCAGCAGCGTCAACGTCGAGGGAGTGCAATCCTGCAGGTCATCGACGATCACGACGTCGGGCACCGGGCAGGGCGCCTGCACGCCACGGGAGGGCGCGTCCTGCTCCCACGCGTTGATCAGGTCGGCCGCAAGCGCCTGGATGCGCGACAGGTCCACGCGCAGGGTACGCGGATACTCCGGGGAGCGCTCGGGCCCCTCCTCCAGCGCAGCAATGATCGCGCCCGCGCCCTGCCACTCCGGACGGCCGAACCGGGCCCCGGCCTCGGACAACTCGGCCGCTCCCATCCCGGCCTCACCCGCGCGGGCCACCAAATTGCGCAGCTCCGCGCGGAACGCCGGCATCTCGCGCATCTGCGGAGCAATATCCTGCGGCCACGGTGTCTCCACGGACTCCAGGGCCTCGGCGAGCATCTGATCCTGGGCCGCGCCCGTCACCAGCTCCACGCCCTCCAAGGGCACGTCGCGCTGGGTGCGCCACGTAGCCACCACCTGATAGGCGAAAGAGGCAGGGGTACGCACCGGGCGCACCGCATCCGGGCCAAGCGCCTGCGCGCGCGGGGTCAGCACGTCGGCACGCGTGCGATCGGGAGCGAGAATCAGCGCGGAGCGGCCTTGGGCGTCCGCCTCCTCAAACACAGCCAGGGCACACGTCGAGCGGCCCGACGACGGCGCGCCACGCGCAATCACGTCACCCGAGCGCGCCGCGTCCACAACCGCACGCTGGCGCGCTTTCAGCTCCGGCAGACGCCACCAATCGGCGTTGCGGCTACGCAACCTGACCTTGATTTCGCTCATAACGCAATACTCCCAGACCCCACCCGCATCTGCGGCACATATGATGTCCATGACGATATTTACCAGCAAGGAGTCAACATGGAGATCTTCATCGGCATCCGCGACAACACGCGCCAGCTCGCCCTCGACGTCGACATGAGCGAAAACGAGCTCATGGCCAAGGTCAACGAGGCCCTTGCCTCCCCCCACGGCGTCCTCGACCTCACCGACACCAAGGGCCAGCGCACCCTCGTGCCCGCCCACGCCCTCGGCTACGTGCAGATCGCCGACAAGACCGAACGCCGCGTCGGCTTCGCGATCCACTGATTCGCACCCACACAAACGAGGCCGGGGAACCCGAGCGGACACCATACCGCCCGAGGAACCCCGGCCTCGTCTATACCCTGTGACCTCAAGCCTTCAGGTGAATGTCTGTCATGCGCTCCCCGTGGCGCTTGATCACGTACTCCGTGATCTCGTCGACATTCTCCGGGGATGCCGCCAGCGACGGGTAGGTGAACAGCGTCGCGCGCACGAGGCCGAGAGCCTCACCCGCCACGCGGCGACCCCACAGGGACAGGCGCGCCGACAGCTGCTCGTCAGCCTCGATCTGCGGGCCCAGGTGCGCGCGCACCCAGTGCCCCTGCTCGAAGGGCCACACGTCCTCAATCCCCTCAAACAGGCCGTGCACCTGCGCGACGCGTATCAGCATGTCACCCAGCATGCCGCGGGTAATAAACGTCTTGACAGAGCGCTCCGCGAACGTCGTCGGACGCGTGCGCGCATCCAGGTCGTCGTACGCTCCCGAGAACGCGTTACCGGCCGCCAGCAGATCAAAGCCGCGGTGCGCACTCCACACCTCAAGCTGCTGATAAAGCTTGAAGCACTGCGCGGCCATGCGCGCATGCTCCACGTGGGCCTCGAACGTGGGGGCCTGCTCGCCATCCTTCGCCAAGCGCGTCATGAACGCGAGCGACGAATAGGCGAGAATACCAAGGACTTCGGCGTCGTCGGCGGGGACGGAATCAAACTCGTGTGCCATGACTCCAGCATAGTGCCTGACAAGCTCCACGGCCCGGCGCATGATTCCTACTTCTGTGCATTTGGTAGCCGTCTCTGTGACCAGCCCCTCCCCCGCGAACTCCTCACACACCATTACACTGAAAGGTGACCACCGGAAGACCGGTCGCATTCTTGAGACATAACACGTACGCGCGGACGAGTTTCCCCGCGCCAGATAATGCGCGATCGGCACCGACCCCAACCCCGGAAAAGCCCGGGAGACAAGGTAGATCGTGACCAACACGAGCAACGAGGCCACCGCGCCC
>ERZ772948.971-NODE-971-length-17687-cov-4.199637_pt1 | contig 17687 bp, 17 predicted proteins | sample MGYA00511945_ERZ772948 | MGnify/ENA primary metagenome ERZ772948 (study PRJEB29015, sample SAMEA2737927) | human oral metagenome | biome: human oral; feature: human-associated habitat; material: dental | place: China | collected 2141 ... | reverse complement strand
GCACATATATCAACCCTAAATAGGTTAATTCATTGTGATTGGGGGAGTATATCAGTCGCCGACAAAATTCAGCTGTGTTTTACATTTGCGGCAAAAATAGACCGCACTTTCGCGTTGGATCTTATTGTGTCGGCGAATGGTTAATTGGTGCGTTTGACAGGCGCAGCGGTAAGTAAAGGTTTTGCCTTGCACGGAAGACAGATCAAACTGATGGCAGGTATCGGCCGGTAAATGAAAAATCTCCTTCATGACAAATCGCCATTCTTTGCCGTGCGGCTGAACATGGCCGAAATGTTGATAAACAATGAGATGAGCGAGTTCATGTAAGGAGACCTGCTGAATGAATTCTTTCGGATTTTCCAACATCAAAGTGCGGTTAAAACTGATGGCGTTTTTTTGTAAATAAGCGACACCGGCTTTTATTCCTCTTAACTCATGAATTTGCGGAAAATGAAAAGGGTGTTTGAAGTAGTCTTCCGCCAACTGCATACCATAATGCAGGCGGCGGAGAATTTGCATTTTTATCATGCGAAAATGATGTTCTGTTTGCATAACATAAAGTGTTGAAGGCGGTTTTTATCCGCTGATCTGTGTTAAACGCAAAAGGGCGTTTGTGGCTACGTTGAATACCTCATCACAATATACCTTTAACGCCATGTTGTCATGCGTTCCGATGGATAAAATCGGGTAAGAACGGAGATAGACGAACGAGCGTATAAAAATTTGAAGAGAGAGGTCACAGAAGCCATGAAACCGCTTGCAACTTAATCAAACAAATAATAAACTTTTTGAATATGCTTCAGAAGTATATTTAGCAAATTTAAAAGATGACAGTGAAAAAAATGATAATTTTGAATTATTTCATCTTTTGGAAGAAAATATAGAGGTGAAAAAAAAGGCTATTCTGGTACGGCAATTTTTTCAAAAACTCCTGCTATCCGCTATATCGACGGCTTCCCCGATGAGATTATCACGCAATTTGCGCTAACAGGCGACAGTTACGGCGACCCAAACGCCGAAGGGCGCATAATTTCGGCGGAATTCGATAATTATTGGGTAGTCACTTGCTATACACCAAATTCAAAAGGAGACTTGTCTCGTCTATCCTTGCGCTATGACAAGTGGGATAGGGCGGTGCTAGCACACCTCAGGCAACTCGAAGCGACCAAGCCAGTACTCTACTGTGGTGATATGAACGTCGCTCACACTGAGATTGATCTAGCAAACCCAAAAGCCAACGTCGGTAAGCACGGCTTCACAAACGAAGAGCGAGAGAGGTTTCAGGATTTTCTGGACGCAGGGTTTGTCGACACCTTTCGCATGGCCCACCCAGATACGCCAGGTAAGTACACCTGGTGGACGCACTGGGCAAATGCTCGAGCGCGCAACGTTGGCTGGCGTATCGACTACTGGCTAGCTAGCCACGATATCGCTTCTTGTGTCAAAAATCCGCAGATTCACCCCGATGTCATGGGTAGCGATCACTGTCCAGTTAGTATCGAGATATAACGCCCTCTACATTGCCTCAAACAGAGGTGCGTGTTATAATAAGCCAGTAATCTCGCCATTTTGTCAAGAGGAGGATTTATGACGAACCACGACCCAGCGCGACAAAAGCCAGGTAAGCTTGCGGTTTTTGACCTCGATGGCACATTATTTCGCTGGCAATTGTACCATGAACTTGTCTTCAAACTAAAAGACAAAGGCTGCTTCCGCGACGACGTCGCCGAACAGCTAGACGAAGCTCTTTTGGGCTGGACGTCTCGTCGTACCTCTTTTCATGACTACGAAAAGAAGATGATTAAACTGTTTTCCAGCGAGCTACCGCGTATTCCGACGCAGATTTTCGACCAAACCGCCAAAGAAACCGTCAGCTCAAGTAGTCACAAGATATACCGCTACACCCATCGATTACTCAAGCAACTCAAAGAAGAGGGATATTTTCTACTTGCTTTGAGCGGTTCACAGCAAGAGCTAGTCGACCAATTCGCTAAACTCTACGGTTTTGACGATTGGATTGGGTCATTATACGAACGAAATGAGCAGGGCTTTACTGGCGGGATCGTTCGAAATGTGCCAAAAGACAAAGCAGGGATAGTCACCGCCTACGCCGACAAGCATGACTATGATCTACTAGACGCCCTAGCCATCGGCGACTCGGAAAGCGATATCGGTATGCTTGAACTGGTCGGTACGCCCATCGCTTTTAATCCCGCTGGAGACCTCCTCGGAACGGCTCACGAAAGAGGTTGGCGAATCGTAGTTGAACGAAAGAATATCGCTTACCAGATGATCAAGCAGCCAGACGGCACGCTGGCGGTTACCGATATGACCGTTTACTAATCGCTTATGCATGACAATCACCCCTTTAGAGCGTATACTACGACAACTATGGCAAAGCAAAAGTTTGCAGTATTTGATATCGATGGCACGCTATTTCGTAGCGGGCTATATCGTGAGGTCGCCTATGAACTGATGAAAATGGGCGCATTGCCCGACGATATCCTCGAAGAGACAACCATGGCCAATCGCAAGTGGCGCCATCGAATCCACGGTAATGCCTTTGAAGAATTTGATACGCTCGTCGTTGATCGCATCGACCACATACTGCCACAACTACGTATCGACGACTACGAAGAGGCCGCCCAGATGGTTATCGACAAGCGTGCCGACAATGTCTACGTCTACACACGTGATTTAATTCGCCAACTTAAAGAAGAGGGTTATTTCTTGATTGCAATCTCTGGTTCACAGATCGAACTTGTCGAGCCGTTTGCTGCCAAATACGGTTTTGACGTCTGGGTTGGCCAGCAATGGGAGCGTGGTGATGAATACTTCACCGGCAACATCATCAAAACCCACACCAACAAAGACATCATCCTAAAAGACCTCATAAAAAAGCACAAACTAACCCTAAAAGATAGCATCGCTGTAGGTGACAGCAACGGCGATCGCCACATGTTAAAACTTGTCGACAATCCGATAGCATTTAATCCAACCGCTGAGTTATACGAGCAGGCGATTAACAACAAGTGGAAAATCGTTATCGAACGCAAAAATATGATGTATACACTTGAGCCAAACGACGATAATTATCGACTTACACAAGCTACACCGCACTAGCGTATACTAGAGGAGTGACGATACATCCATATTGGCATCAACAAGCCATTGATAAGCCACTTTTTCCAGATATAGAGTGGCAAAAACCCGAGCAACGCAGTATGCGCGGTAAGCTCGGCATAGTCGGCGGCAACAAACTCGGATTCGCCGGAGTTGCTGAAAGCTATTCAACCGCCCAAGAGGCCGGTGCTGGCACTGTGCGAGTTTTACTACCAGACTGCCTGAGAAAAATGATCCCGACCAGTATGACCGATGTCGTATTCGCTGATTGCAACCAAAGTGGCGGATTGTCGCGCGACGCTCTCGGCGAGCTTCTCGCACTAGGCGCATGGTCAGACTGCGTACTACTAGCTGGCGATGCTGGACGCAGTAGCGAAACAGCACTTGTCTACAGTGACTTTATCCGTGAATACACCGGCCCGCTAGTCATCACACGCGACGCCATCGACCTCGTTAGAAATGATACTGAGGCCCTTGTTGATCGACCAGAAACAACCCTGGTACTGAGCTTTGCCCAGCTCCAAAAGCTGTTTCGGTCGATTTATTATCCAAAGATGTTAACTTTTAGCATGCAACTGATGCAACTTGTCGAAACACTTCATAAGTTTACAGCCATATATCCAGTAACGATTGTTGTGCTACATCGCGAAAATCTCATTGTCGCACACGGTGGGGAAGTCACGACGACAAAATGGGACAACCCTATGGCAATCTGGCGCGGACACACCGCCACCAGAATAGCAAGCTATTTAATGTGGACGCCAAATCAGCCACTAGAAGCAATCAGCACCAGCTTGATTAAGTAAGTCTCGGCAATCAAGCAACCTCTAGCTATTTTTGAGCTTTTTAGGCAACTACCTCAAACCACCGAAAAGCGCTTGATCCGATACTACCATATATCTAGGCGTCCTTTAGAAGCTTGTTCATCGTATTCACATCACCAGGAGGGCTTTAGTATAAAATACATCAACTTGGTGGGCCGGGCGGGACTTGAACCCGCACGAGATATTTCTCACCAGATTTTGAGTCTAGCGCGTCTACCAATTCCGCCACCAGCCCATCAAGTTAATATATTTTAAATTACCGACTAGACAAACCCTTTTTACGTATAGCGTCAAACAGGCTCTACTCATTGTATATCAACGTCCTCTGAAATTAAACAGACCAGTGTCGATAAGCAGACAACAACCGAACCTGACACACTCTTCTATTATAGCATAAGATATAGATTTTTACAATATATCACCTCTGTTAATGAGAGCTTTTGGTGCCAAAAAGCATAACCGTTATTAGAGTGGCGTGATATAATTAGAAAAGAATATTCTACTATGCGTCCAGAAGATTCAAGACCCACCAACCCCCTTGTCATCCCATCTCGCCAGACGGTGGGCGGCTTGTCGTCGACAAAGAGGCAAGCTAGTAACGATGCGGCAGCAGAAGTGGTACGAAATCAAATAGACAATATCTACCGACAAGACCCAAACCTAACAACAACTGCCCAGTCCACCCCTCCGAACCAGCCATTACCGCCCCCGCAGACTCAGCCCGCAACTCAGCCAATCGGGCCCGCCAAAGACACAAACGGTATGCGACCAGGACCCGGTGCGGTCAATATGCAAGTAGCAAATCAGCAGGCTAACGTACCAAACCCGTACGAACGAACTCCTCAGCAACACCGTCAAATTCAAGCCAATGAATGGAAACGGTACCATAGCGCTTGGCAGAATTATTACCAGCAATACTACGAGCGCTACTATGTTGGACAGGTTCACGCTGCAAAAAAATCCCTCGAAGCAACCGTACAAATCCAGAACAACAAAAGCAAAGACGATTCAATCAGCACCGACGAAGCAATGCACGACCTGCGGAGTAGACTACGCCGTCAGATCAACGAACGTGCCAAAAAGGTCCGCAAGAGCCGTCATTTTGTCCCCGTATTAGCCGCAGTGATGGTGATGTTGATATTTCTGTTTCTCCAATATAACCGTGTCCTTTTCTCGAATGTTAGCGCTTATATCACACCCGGGAGCATGGATCCAGCAACGCTTATCGTCGATCCAAATGCATCGTCAACCGTCTCGTCTGATCCGCGCCTCATAATTCCAAAAATCAATGTCGACGCACCAATCGTCTGGGACGCAAACGCTGCCAGCAAAGAATCACTTGACGCTGCAATGGACAAGGGGGTCGCTTGGTTTAATATCCAGGGCGCAAGCGCACGACCAGGTGAAAAAGGTAACTTCGTCCTGTCTGGACACTCATCAAACGACTGGCTCGACAGAGGTGATTATAAGTTTATTTTTGCTCCACTCGAGCGTATGAAAGCGGGCGACACTATATATGTCAACTACAATAGCACCCGCTACGTCTACACGATCACCCACACAAAGGTCGTTAAGCCAACTGACGTTGCCGCTCTACAGACTGGTACCGACAAGCCACACATGACGCTTGTAACCTGTACACCTCTCGGTACAGACCGCGACCGACTACTTGTGTTTGCTGATCAAGTCAGCCCCGATCCAAACGGCGCGACAACCGCCAAACAAGATACTAACACTTCTGCAAATGCCACAAAGATGCCAGCGAACTCACCAACATTCCTCCAGCGACTATTTGGTGCTCGCTAGACTAAACCAAATATCAGTCTATTCGATCATTCTGATACGTTGAAGCTTTATCTCTAAACCAGCCTGCGCAAAGTAGTATAGATAGGTGTTGCCATCAGCCATAAAGGCTGGCTGTTTCACAATATTTTGAGCAAACACCTGAGCATTTGTACCGTCAAAATCATAAAAGCTACCGCGCCCGTCACTAGTATTTATCAAGTGATAGCCATCCATCCACTCTGGCTCACGATCAAGCGGTGTCGACAGCGTAACCACCGAGGAATGTAATAACTCTAGATCATAAGTAGTGATCTTCGTGCCTTTTGCGGCATAAACAAACCGATTCTCACTGGGCGATAGACCGAGATAATCAGCCCCGCCAGGAATTTGATACGACGCTGCGTCTTTGAGCTCAATAGAGGCCTTTGTGTCACTCGACGGTAAATTACCTCTATAAATATCAACCGTATCGCCATGCGAAATCACAACGTATCGCTGACTATAATAAATCCCGGTCGAGATATGCAGTGGATCAGTAGAGATATCAGCATAAGATTTCAACTGCTTAGCGGTTGATGAACCAGAACTAAGGTATCCAACACTACGCGCACCTTTCTCGTCTGCTAGCGTCGTATACACGACCGTATCGCGGTCTGGCATCGAAAACTCAGCCACATTCGACACTAACGGACCAGTTATAGTCGACTGCTCCAGATCCGCCCTACGCAGTTCATGGCTCATCGTCAAAATATAAGCCATTCCACTATTCGCCATCGAGTAACGAACATTTGCAATATCGACTCCCAAAGAAGTTGTGATATTACGAGAATGAGACAAGTCATCAGTGTCGACCGAAAGATACTCGGTCTTATCACCATAAACATGTTTCACGATGAGATATCGATTATTAGCGTCCCACATCACCAGAGAAAAATCCGACGTCACACCTTCGCCAGGCACTGTATAAACACCAGCTGGAATCGTTAGTTTTTTTGTCTCGGGTTTATCTGTGTTGATCGTCGTCATCGAGATTACAGGTTGCGACGAGGACTCAAAGAGAGCTAGCTTCTTGTGATTTGGGGCAACAAGTGGCGTAACTACACCAGCATAGGTAGCACCGGTTGAAACTTTAGGAGCAACTGGCAGTAACTGCGCATAATTTAGCCACAACACACTGCCCGGTTTTACGTTCACGGTTTTTTTCCATGTCGTGTAACCCTCGCGAGAAATCATAACCTCGTGCGGACCAGCCGAAAGGGTAATTTTGCTTGCCGTACGGTTAGCAAGCACCATCCCGTCAACCGAAACCGTCGCACCCGTCGGACGAGAATTAAATTGAACCAAGCCACCCTGTTCAAGCTTTCCATCAAAATGATTAAACCTATAGCCCTGTGTAATCAGAATCAGCACCACAACAATCGAAATAACCGAAAGTACCATCAAAAAATATATAAACGCTAGTTGAGTACGCTTTTTGCGCTTACTTGGTGCATGATACATACACCAACATTATACCTTGTCGACCCCAAAAACAACACTTGCACCCAGCGAGGGTGATAAGCTATGATAAAGTTAAGCATGAGCAGGGTAGGCTCTTGATAGTAGGGAGAAATACATGACCAAACAAACGATATCTGTAAATGGCACTGTCTACGACGCGCAGACTGGTATGCCGCTTCGTGTGGAGCGCGGCAATGCCATCACACCCCGGCAACACAATGCACGCCATATGCACACTCAGCCGCAACGCTCAAAAACGCTTAATCGAAAATATGTTCGTCGTGAAGCAAAAGAACCCGCCCCAAAGGCTACCAATCAAACCGCAAACCCTACCATCATTACCCGCCCAAAACCAGTGCGAGCTCCTGCCGCTACTCAGAGCGAGCAAATCACCCACTTCACAAAACCCACGCCTAAGCAGATCACTCCTGTCGCCGTAGACCTTGCCCCTACCAAGCACCATCTATCTGAACGCGCCAGTATCCGGATGTCCGCCAAGCGACCAGCGGAGCGTATGGTCAAGCCTTCACAAGTACTCAAACAAGAGGCTATCAGCCAAGCAAGTGCTAAAATGCAGCCAAAGTCCCTCAAAAAAGACATCAAACCAGCCAAAAAACACCGTTCAATTGGTAGGTTTTTGAGTATTGCTTCAGCCTCGCTAGCCACCCTCGTGCTCGGAGGTTATCTAACATACCTAAACATGCCAGCCTTATCGACTCGCGTAGCAGCCTCACAAGCTGGCATTAGTGCCTCGTACCCAAGCTACCAACCAAGTGGCTATAGCCTAAGCGGCCCCATTACATACCAGCAGGGGAGTGTTACCATGAAATTCGCCGCCAACGGTGGACCACAAAACTTTACGCTATCACAGACTCGATCAGACTGGGACTCTAGTGCTGTTCTCGAAAATTACGTCTCACCACAAGCTGGTAAAAACTACACAACAACTACGACCGGCGGCCTAACCATCTACGCCTACGGCAGCAATGCTGTTTGGGTCAACAATGGAATCTTCTACACTATATCAGGTAGCGCAACACTCTCTGGTGACCAAATCCAGCGTATCGCAACCAGTTTGTAGTCACCTAGGCCTATAAGCCAAAAATCAACCTGTTCATCTGGAATCGACCAACTCACATCTGTTATACTAGTGGGCATGAAAGTTCGTACTCGTTTCGCTCCAAGCCCTACCGGCTTTTTACACGTTGGCGGTATTCGCACCGCTCTTTTTGCTTATTTAGTGGCACGTCAGGCCGGTGGCGCTTTTGTGCTACGACTAGAAGATACCGATCGAAAGCGTCTGGTTCCGGGCAGCAAAGAGCATTTGATCGCTAGCCTAAAAACTATTGGCATAAACTACGATGAAGGTCCAGATATCGGCGGACCATTTGGGCCATACGTCCAGAGCGAGCGACTCGATAGCTACAAAAAATGGGCCCAAAAGCTCATCGATAGCGGACTGGCTTATGCCGACCCGTATACACCAGAAGAGGTTCAGGCCTTTCGAGAGCAAGCACAGGCAAACAAAAAAGCCTTTCTATACCGAGACCATCGCCCTGAGAATCCGCCGGCCTGGGATGGTACACAACCGCTGAGGTTCAGATCTTCACCAAAGAGCTACACCTATCACGACGAGGTTATGGGCGATATCACGACCAGTCCAGACGTCATTGACGACATAGTTCTCATCAAATCAGACGGCTATCCGACCTACAACTTCGCTCATATCATCGACGACACCGAGATGGAGATCACCCATGTGATCCGTGGACAAGAGTTTATTTCGAGCATGCCAAACTACCTGGCGTTATACGAAGCTCTGGGTATTGATCGACCGATTTTTGCCCATATGCCACATATCATGAACGAACAGGGCAACAAAAAACTTGGTAAACGCGATGGTGCGAAAGACGTTCTAGATTATATTCGTGACGGCTATCTGCCAGAGGCCATGATGAGTTTTATCGCCACACTCGGCTGGAACGACGGCACAGAACAAGAGGTTTTCACGGAGGCAGAACTAATCGAAAAGTTTAGCCTCGACCGCATCCAACGCAGTGGCGCTAGGTTTGACGAAAAGCGTCTACTCTGGATGAACGGTCATTTCATCCGCGAGCTATCAATTGACGAACTGGCAATAAGAGTTGAGCCATTTTGGAGCGAAAGTGCCAAAAAAGCCACCGAAACCTACCGCAAGCAAGTCCTCGCCCTGGCTCAGGACCGCCTAAAAACCCTCAAAGACCTACCAACTCTAACCAGCTATTTCTTTGAGGAGCCAACACCAGACAGCACACTTATCACCAGCAACAAGCAACTCAAAAAATTATCACCAGAAGAAATCTCTAATCTACTAAAAATAACCAAAGATACTTTCGAAAACCTCGATGACTGGAGCTCAGACTCAATTCAAGCATCACTCAACGATCTGCTGGAACGTACGGGTCAAAAACCGGGTGTACTATTTAGCCTCATCCGTATCGTTACGACCTGGGCACCATTTAGTCCTCAGCTAAATGACACCTTAGCCCTACTTGGCAAAGAAACGACACTAACACGTCTAAAAACGCCCTCTAACCTAGTCCTATAACACCATATGAAAAGCCCCCGACCGATAAAAGTCGGGGGACTTGGTTTTGCCCCTTGAGGGTATCGCGTATCGTGACGCCCATCAAGGGGCGAGAAAGGAATCTCAGAAACAATCAATCTGCCGATTGATCTCGGCAATCCTTTGACGATAACCCCTAATCGTCTTACGGGGCACTCCTATACGGAGCACCCTCCTCCTATAGTGGCATTCGTCATCCGTCAGTACGGCCCGTCTCCACAGACCGAATAGGCCAAGGCCAACAAAATCGTCCATGTACAACAAGAACGACATGAAGCCAGTGGCCACCATGCCCACAATCATAGCCCCGGACAACCATGATATCCAGGGCGGCGCAAATGACAGCGCCCCAGCCAACGCGACGAGCCCGAAGACTCCAAACCAGCGCAGCCTATAGACGCCATATTGACGCCTACGTCTGTTGGCTTCAAGCGCTGATTCCAGTGACTCTTCGAGACAGTCTCTCTCATCCTTCAGGCTCTTGCGGTCCTGCTCTTCTTGGGCCAGAGCCCGTATAACACCTAGGCTGGGCGGGGTGACACCCTGCTTGGCCCAGTAGGCAATCAGGAACCGATGCTCTTTGCCGTTGTCACTGGCGCGTCCTACGACAGCCCACTCTTTCTGCTTCTCGCCCTCTACACCAACGGTACGTAGGTACGACACAACCATCAGATGGTCAAAGAAGCGGGACTTCCTGGCCTCAATAGTCGCTTCAACAACGCTTAGTGGAATCATCCCCTCCTCGGGGACGCTTTTGTCAATCGATACCCAGCATCTAGAATACGAAGTACCGCATGACGTAGCGCCAAAAAATACTCGAGATATATCGTCAGTTAGCTCCAAATACCGACACCTACAACGGTTCACATTCGCCAAACTCAGGCTCGAGAGCCTCTCGTAGGCGGAGATGAAGCCTGCTTTTTTCAGCAGGTCACCATCAGCCAGCCCTCCGTCGTCTTCTTTTCTTTCCACTAGGTCGTCGCTATACCACATCTCTGGCGTAACGGTTACGGATTGCATCTGTACAACCTTTCTCTAAAGGTGCAAAGCAACTTGCTTCGCATAGTGTACCATAACATAATTTCATCAAACTGTCTAGCCATGGCTAGCTCCTATGACATAATCTTGATATAATAGCCATAAGCATGAAAAAAGATACCATGTCACACCCACCAAAACAACCACACCAACTGCTATCGCGTATGCGCAACTGGATGCATCGCCATCCACATCGCACCTATGCGATCGCTGGGGCAGGGGTTATTGTCATCGCCTTGATAATTGTTGCCGTTATATATGTAGCAAATCCGCAAAAAACTATCGACACACCACCGATCAAAATCGCCAAACGACCACCAGCTCCAGTCATACATTATTCACCACTCACTGGTGTAAAAGTCGCCGACGAAGCCGCTACGAAACAGGCGGTAACGGCGATTATGATCGAGAACAGTCCCGACGCACGCCCGCAAAGCGGGATCAAACAGGCTGGCGTCGTCTACGAAGCGATTGCCGAAGGTGGAATCACGCGATTTCTCGCACTATACCAAGAAGCTAAACCTGGTTTGATCGGACCAGTCCGGAGCGTACGTATGTATTATGTCGACTGGGCGGCACCATATAATGCTAGCATCGCCCACATCGGCGGCAGTGCGGCCGCACTAGCTGAGGTTCGTAACGGTAATTACCGCGATATTGATCAATTCTTTAATAGCGGTTCATACTGGCGAGCACGTGATCGCTACGCCCCGCACAATGTATACACCAACTTTGAGCGCCTCGACGCTCTCAACCGATCCAAAGGCTATGTCGAATCAAAATTTACCGGATTTGCACGCACCGATGACAAGCCTCACGAGGCTCCAAACGCCACCAGTATAAATATGACTATCTCAGGCGCGCTCTACAACACCCACTACGACTACGACAAGACATCCAATAGCTACCTCCGTAGTATCGGAGGTGCCCCATCTGACGACCGCGAGGAGGGTCGTATCACACCGAAAGTCGTTATCGCCATGAAAGTCGACATGACCCATGTCATGGAAGACGGCTGGCGTGAAAGTATAACCACTAGCGGAGCGGGAAGCGCTGTCATCTTTCAAAACGGCATAGCCAACGAAGTAACTTGGCGTAAAAACAGCCGAAACGATCCCTTGCAGTTTATCGATGGAAATGGCAAAGAAGTACCATTAAATCGCGGTCAAACCTGGATAACCGCCATACCAAATAGCCATGGGGGAGTGTCATGGCAGTAGAAAAAAAGTCAAAAGAGACCAAGAGACCAGAACCACAGATTCGCGACTACTGGAAACGCTACCATCGCTCGGCGATGATCACGACGACCCTCATGGAGATACTCGCTACACTAGTGATCGGTTTTGCTCTACTTGTCGGTGGTATCTCGCCAGAAAAAGAGTCATTCTGGATCACTATGTTTGCTACACTTGTGACAACGACACTCCTCAATTACGTCATCATCGACCTACTGCTTGCGCCCCTACGTGACCTAGCTATGGCAATCACAACATCAGCTGGCCAGAAGCCAACCCATCCACTCGCAAATCCAAACATTGAACGCTACCGAAAAAACGGATTTCGCCCCGTACTTCAATACATTTACGAAACAAGTGCTGAAAAGAGTCAACCTCAACCCGAATTCGAAAATAGTCCAAACTCAGAAGAGTCACACCGCCTAGCTACCGCCTTAAACCAGACAAATGCCGGCATCATCATCATGAATGCAAGTGGCAAAATTGTATACGCCAATAACTCTGCACCCGTCAAAAAGGACACCTCAGATACACTACAGTTAGATCTGCTGTTTGAGCGAGAAAGTGCATTTGACGACTGGCTGGCAACTTGTCGCGATTCAGCCGTACACGCCGAGCAGTCATGGCTACGTGTTCCAGACCGTATAGTCGGCGAGGAGGGTAGACGTATATTTAACGTGACTGCCAATTACGAAAAGGGCAGTGCCGCTGAAGTCGTGCTTGTCACCTACGACGCAACAAATATGTACCAACAGGAGGACGAGGATCTCGACTTTATATCATTTGCAGCACACGAGCTACGCGGTCCGATCACCGTAATTCGTGGTTACCTAGACGTTCTCGACGTAGAGCTCGAAGGACAACTCGCGCCCGACCAAAAAGAACTATTTAGTCGTCTCATCGTTAGCGCTAACCGCTTATCAGGATACATCAACAACATCCTAAATGCTAGTAGGTTTGACCGTCATCACCTCAAGATCAACCTCGCTGAGGACTCTCTGATAGCAATATACGACACTATTCGTGACGACATGCAACTACGTGCCAGCACCCAACATCGCCGATTAAATATTGCGATCCCACCAAACCTACCGACAATTGCCGCCGACCGCTCAAGCCTCAGCGAAGTACTGTCAAACCTAATCGACAATGCCCTCAAATACTCAAACGAGGACGGCACAGTGTCGGTCACCGCCAGTGTTGAAGGCGACTATGTCAAGGTAGACGTCATTGACCATGGCATCGGCATTCCCGCCAATGTTGTCGGTAATCTATTTCACAAATTCTATCGCAGCCATCGCTCACGCGAGACTGTCGCCGGTACAGGCATAGGCCTCTACATCTGCAAGGCTATTATCGAGAGCCATGGTGGTAAAATAGGGGTAACCAGCACTGAAGGCGTTGGCTCGACATTCTCATTCACCGTCCTGACTTATGCCAGCGTGGCCGATAAGCTCCAGGCAAATGATTACACAAACGACGGACTAATCTCGTCGAGCGACAGCTGGATCAAAAATCATTCAAAATACTCAGGATAGGAGCTGTATGGCAATCAAGAAAATACTAGTTATCGAAGATGATCGATTTATCGGGGAAATGTATGTCCGTAGTCTCCAGCGCGAAGGCTACACCGTCGACTGGGTAGTAGATGGTCACGACGGCTTTGTCGCCGCCACAAACAAACCCTATGACCTAATTCTACTTGATATCATGCTCCCAGAGATGAGAGGGTCAGAGATACTAAAAGCCCTGAAAGACAATAGCCAAAACAAAATTCTTAACACCCGTATCGTCGTCATGACAAACTTTGATCAAGACGCCGAAAGTCGCATCGCCATGCAACACAACGTCGACGCCTATCTGATCAAAGCCGAGATCACGCCTCGTCGTTTGATTGAGATCATCAAGAAATTCGACGCCGACAACTTAGAAACAAAACAAGACCAACCGATAAATACTTGATGAAACTTAACCTCAACTAGAAAAACGACGGCACCTACCATCAGTATTGCGCAAACTGTCACGTATAGACATTTGAGCGCGTGTATGAGGACGGTAAAGACCTGTTTTTGCAGCACTTGTAAAAAGCGTCACGCGAGGTCTAGAAGTGAGCTCGTGACAAAAACTCCCGAACTATAGACAATTTCGCCTAAACTACTCATATGATACTTATGCTAAAATAACCCCATGGAGTCCGCCGTCGAAACATCATCAAGGAGACACATTTTACGTCTCGAAAACGTCACCCGCACCTACAAAACCAATGCAGATGACGTTGTAGCAATAAAAAACATCTCCCTCACGATATATCGCAGGGAAGTTGTAGCGATTGTTGGACCAAGCGGTAGCGGAAAGAGTACGCTACTACACTTGCTGGGCTGTCTAGACGTTCCTAGTAGTGGCAATATCTATATAGATGACCAAAAAGTTAATAACATGAGCGACAAAAAGCTTAGCGAACTCAGAAATCGTACTATTGGTTTTGTTTTTCAATCCTTTTACCTACAACCATTCCTCTCCCTCAAGAATAACCTAGCCGTACCTGCTATGTTCTCTAGGAAGAGTCCAGAGGAGATTGACAAAAGAGTTACTGAGTTACTATCGAAGGTATCTCTAGCCGATAGGGCATCACATCTTCCGAGTCAGCTTTCAGGAGGACAAATTCAACGAGCAGCAATAGCGCGTGCGCTCATGAACAACCCCTCTATCATCTTGGCAGATGAGCCAACCGGCAACCTAGATACAGAAAACAGCGAATCCATCATTGATCTATTCAGGCAAATTCGAGACGATCACGGTACCACAGTCGTGGTGGTCACACACGACCTAGATATCGCTTCTCGAGCAGATCGTATAATCACCCTAAAAGACGGAGAAATCGTATGATAAGGGCACGCTACGCAGTTATGCTTGCGCGCACAAAACTTCGGTCGAGACGCGGGGCTCTGCTAGCCACCATAGCCATCTCAAGCACCCTGTTTGCCGTACTGATTTCGGGCGTTATCATATTTACCGCCGCAGAAAAAAGCACCGTTGCACTAGTAAAAGCCGTCAACAACAACCAATACCTTGTCGAAGTCCAACCCGTAATACCAGGAGGAGCAGTAGCTGGCTATGACCCCTCTCATCTGACAGCAGAAAACATCAAGACAGCGCGTGAATATGAACTAAATCACTACAAGACACTAAAAGAAAAATGCACCAGGCTAAGACTCACATGTGTAGAACCAGACCCGAATGATAGCCTCCTGAAACCCGACGTTTTCGCCGATCCAAACACACCAACCGACTTACGATACCAGCTAAACACCAGCTCTTCGCTATTGGCAGAGTTTGAGAAATCTCAACTCATCAAATACAGCAAGACTGCAAAAAATAGCCTTGGCAACCTAAAAGAGAAGGCTAGCCTATACGGAGGAAGCGGCTATTACGCCTTGGGCAAATATCCTCTACCGTCAATTCCAAATCAACTACTGATCACTAATGGCAAGGAGAACTTTTCTGACGCGTCACTCAAGTCAGGTGATATGTCATCATATGGATACGCTACAAATGCCGTCAATAATAGTATGTACGAGGTTCGAGACTTGTCGCTAGTCAATCGATATATAACCTATAAGGACACGTCTAATCTAAAAGGTATACCGGTTATCATTACCACCAAAGAGGCGGCTACATTGTTTGGCAAACACAAAGGTATTGGCGATGAGCCAAAACACGATCAGGATCGACGTGTCTGGCTAGAAAAAATACGCCAAGAACTTAGTGGATACACCTACCAAACCTGTTATAGGAATCAAACTGAGCAGACGATGCTTGCCAAGATCCAGCGTGACTACGCAGATATAAAATTACATAAAGACGACAAGAATTACAGCAAACCTTCTCTTATATATGAACATCCGTCAACGGCCTGCGGAGAGATCACAGTCAAGCACGACACGAGAACCCAAACTGAAAAGGATACCGAAAATAAAAAAATCAACACTCAGAAAAAACTTGGCGAGTTTAAAGAACCCTCTCACAAGGTACTTACTTATCAAATCGTAGGCTTCATCGACCTACAGCCATACGACGAATTCCATAAAAGCGCATCATCGTATTTAAAAAATCTGCTATCTTACCAAACCGACCTCACTAGCGCCATAATCCCTCTACAACTTTTTGACAAGTTGCCGAACGAGCTAAAACCGAACATTGAATCACCACGATCTGGCAGTCCAGAGTACCTATCAGCCCTAGAGTCGCTCTCGCCACGAGTTGTCGCATTCTCATCGGTGACAAAAGCACGCGACTTTATGGATAATGAAACCTGCCCATCGAGTGAAACTAAATGCAAAAAATTATACACCGCCGCACCCCACGGCTCTAACTATTTAATTCTTGACGAGGTAGGGAAGTTATTTAATAAGCTCATGACATATGCCACACCAACAGTTATCGCGTTCTCTATTTTCATCATTTGGCTTATGATATCCCGCCTAATGTCCGACAGTCGCAAAGAAACTGCTGTGTATAGAGCGATGGGAGCACGTCGACTAGATGTCGCCGCCATTTACCTGGTATATGCCTTAATTGTAGGATTTATAATATCCACTGTTTCGTTTATCATAGCTATTTTCGTATCATTTACCATAGATTTATTAAACAAAAACCATCTTACGTCAATAGCTCATACGTCATTTGGACTCGGCAGCTCGGCTGATACTTCGTTTACGCTGTTTGACCTATCGTCGCCACTACTGGGTCTCATATTTATCACTATTCCGGCAGTCTGTATCCTAGCCTCAATCCAGCCTTTGCTACGCAACGTACTCAGACCGCCAATTGAAGATCTGCGTACAGAATAATATTAACCTTGCAGGGTACATGTGGATGGCGATACTGAGTTCCACCATTTGGTGTCGTCAAAAAGGGCGCCAGCGTCCAGAAGTACTGTAGATACATCTATGGTCTCAACGCCTACAATACTGGAGGCGCATACTCCTGGTACTGCGCATAGCCTCCTGTCGACCTAAGCCAAGTCGTAAAACTGGCTTATTTTAAACCCGCGCAACCGCACATTAATCTTAGTTGTTTTATCAGTAATTTTATGAGTCAACTATTTTTCTAATCTTTTTGATAGCTGACAAGATTAGCCACACTAGGATCAGTCCGATTAGCGACACTAGTGAGAATCCCATTACACTGCTTAGAAAAATAGCCTGAAAGAAATATATGTACAGAGCTACCAAGCCTAGCATACCTGACAGAATAAACGCTATCTGCAACCTAGGGTGAGCCGATCTACGCGAGTAAAGGAGGCTCTGCCGCTCCGACCGTTCAGCGCGAGCCTCATCAGCCGTCTTGGGACTTGGGTATATCTTATTGATGAGTTCTGGGTCAATTTTTTGCATATATTTATACTTAACCGTACTTTGGGGATAGACTTATTATACATCCCGCCACTCAGCAAGCCATCGATCTAATTTGCACTAATAGGCAATTACTTGACTATCTGCCTTCATTCTGCTTATATGATTCTATAAAGCGTCAGAGTTCCAGTCACGCCGGAACGAGCTGGGTGTCAAAATACAC
>ERZ772948.966-NODE-966-length-17848-cov-8.403192_pt1 | contig 17848 bp, 11 predicted proteins | sample MGYA00511945_ERZ772948 | MGnify/ENA primary metagenome ERZ772948 (study PRJEB29015, sample SAMEA2737927) | human oral metagenome | biome: human oral; feature: human-associated habitat; material: dental | place: China | collected 2141 ... | reverse complement strand
AGCTAATAGGGTGGGGTAGTCGACAAGTTAGGAGGTTAGGTGCGACGAATAGGGAGGGAATAAGGCTTTGTTGTGAAAAATATAAACAATTTCTTCTGTTTTCATCGCTTTTTCATTCTTTTCTCCCCTTCTGTCGTCCGTTCATGCTCAAATATAAGTATAAAAATCCACTCCTCCAATCATTGTTTTACTATTCACAAACCATTGTCTCCTTGATACTTATAAATAATGCTCTAAAAGTGCGAGACAAAAAGGGAAGATATTCCCCCACCTCGATTTAGACAATTATCGACAAAATGGTAAGATGATAAAAATAATTTACATAAAAGAAGACGAAATGACAGACAGAATGATGCGGAAGACATAATGACATAAGGGACAGAAGTAATAAAAGACAAAGAAAAGCCCCTCCCCCGTAGGGAGGGGAGTGAACACCGAGATACCCTTTAGACTGTAGCAAGAAATAGTAAACAGAAGCTATTAAGCCCTTTTTGCTTAAAAATCCTATTTGCCTTAAAAGCCCTCATAGGATTATAAGGCTTATTAGCTCCATTCTCCCAATATAATATGCCAAGCTGTGCCTTTTTGCTGTTTTCTGTTCACCTGTTTCTTTGTCTTTGTATTACTTTGTCTATTTGTCATTCTGTCTTCTGCCCCCTGTTACCATGTCTTTACATACTTTGTTCATTATGTCATTCTGTCTTCTGTTCCCCTGTCTTTGCTTTCTTTGTTTTTTCTGTCTTTATTTGTCATTCTGTCTGAAAATGATTACCTTTGCAGTGAGTATGTATAACACTGTTTTGTACTAATGAGGAGAGAGCTATAATTAACAATCACTGTGGTGGATGGTAATAGAATAAGGCTCTTGAAATCAATGACAAAACATATAGAAATACTTAGTTATATTGCTCATAACCATTACCGATATATTGGATATAACTAAATCATATTAGGCTAAATGAATGTAAATTATGGGGTTGAATAACAGATTACAGATAGGCGATGTATCAAACAATGGTCAGGTAGAGATTGTTGATGAGGACAGATTATGTTATTTGGTAAGGTCAATAAGTAAAGGTGCTACAGGCTTACGTACAATCTCAAAAAGTCTGTTGGAAGAATATGTAAACTATTGGAGTGAGCATTCTGATGCTACATCTGAATCTGCAAGACAAGCATTGTCTGGGCGCAGTGAAATAGATAAGTTTGAGTATGGCTATTCTTCAACGCTGTCGGTAATGGCTCAAATGGTTCTTCAATCAACTCACAAAGTAAAGAATAATGTAAGCAGTCTTCCCCGCCAGCAAATCTTCTACGGTGCACCTGGCACTGGTAAGTCATTTACAATCAATCAGGAGATAAAGGGGGAGGATGTCATCCGTACTACATTCCATCCTGATAGTGACTATTCGTCTTTTGTGGGAGCATATAAGCCAACGACACGAGAGATAACGATGCGTGACTTGTCGGGACATCCTGTTGTTGAGCATGGGCAGACATTGACGGAGGAGAAGATTGTCTATGAGTTTGTACCGCAGGCTTTTCTACAAGCATATATTGCTGCGTGGGAGAAGTATGCTGCGTGTGACGAGGGTAATCCACAGCGACAGTTCTTAGTGATAGAAGAGATTAATCGAGGTAACTGTGCACAGATCTTTGGTGATTTGTTTCAGCTCTTAGACCGCAACCATAGCAGCTTCTCTGATTATCCAGTGAAGGCTGATGCTGACATGAAACGTTATGTGGCTAAAGCACTAAAGGGATTGACTATTCCTCAAGCAGGTGCCATCAATAGCCTTTATGGTGGTCGTGATGTAGTGAGCGAGGTGTTGGAGGGTAATATTCTTCTGTTACCAAGTAATCTGTTTATTTGGGCAACGATGAATACCAGTGATCAGAGTTTGTTCCCTATAGACTCAGCCTTTAAGCGTCGTTGGGATTGGAGCTATATGCCAATATCGGATGCAAAGAAAGGTTATGTCATTGATGTTGCGGGCAGTCGATATGACTGGTGGCAGTTCTTAGAGGAGATAAACAAGAAGATAGAGAGCACGACCAATTCGGAGGATAAGAAGTTAGGCTATTTCTTTTGTAAGGCACATGGAGGCGTTATTAGCGCAGAGACATTTGTGGGTAAGGTTGTCTTCTACCTTTGGAACGATGTGTTTAAGGACTTCGATTTAGTAGGTCCTATCTTTGATGATACAGTTGAAGGTGGAAAACTAACGTTTGCAAAGTTCTATACTGAAGGCGAAATGAAGACTAAGGTAAGGACAGATAAAGTGGCACAGTTCCTTGGTAACTTAGGGTTAACACCAGTTGAAGAAAGCGAAGAGGAATACAACGGACAGGCAGAGAATACAGACGACTCCGAGAACCCAAGGGCGACATGGTCGATGTCAGAACGAAAGCGATATGATTTTTGGGAGGCATTTTTAGCTTATGCACACAAGAATGACGACTTTAAGACTTACTTTGGAGGAACCAAAAAGGCTGGTAAGGATCATTGGAAGAATTTCTATGTGTCTGGTGCTGATTTCTATATGTCTGTAGTTCTGAAACTTTGGGAGCGTGCTATTGCACTGCAAGTATATTTCGATAGAACTACAGATACTTATTATCATCTTGCTGATCAGAAAAAGGATATTGAAGCAGAGATGGATACAACGTATGAGTGGCGTGAGAATCCAGAAAAGAAATCAAGTACGATTGTAGAGCGGATAGACAATATAGATTTTGAGGATAAGGAACATTGGTCTACCATCTTCGATCTTATTATTACACGAATACTTCGTATGCGTGAGGTCTTTGTTAAGTATTTAAAGCAGCAGTAGACACTCGTTATGCGAATCCTTATAGAAGAATATCAGTACGATGTCTCTAAGGTCAGGGACGTTCTCTATGGTATTGATGCCTTAGAGAATATGGAGGGTAGGGTGTCTATCCATTACGTAGGGTATTATTATAATATGCTACTCAAAGACTGTGTCTTTATTCTTCCTAAGGTTTTGCTGAAGGATGTTGACGGTAAGGAACTTGTTTTTGGAAAGTATAAGCCAGAGGATATAGCCAACTTAGATACTTTCGACTCCAAAGAGCGTAGTTTTCTTTATAAATTTGCTGTGTGGATATATCGTGCCATTGTGGTCTATAAGAATGATAGACGCAATGATACGAGAATAGTTTGTCAATCATATATAGCACAAATTTGTAATCGAGGACGCAGACAGAGTAATACCTACCTTGATATTCTTCTGTCGCTGATACAATTCAATCAAGACAATCAAAGTTTTTTCTTCTTTATCATAAAGAATCTGCATAGTGGTCTGAACAAGATTAATTGGCAACGAACGATAGCAACGAAGACTGCTATTATTCAGAATGAGCAGGCTGTCTATCTAAACCCAGTTAATAAGCGGCGACAGATAAACTTTGATGAAGAACTACTCATCATCTTCTTTTCCATCCTAAATTATATTGGTGACACCTACGGTTTTCCGAAGGATATCTGTTGCCAGTTCCAGCTCATTACCGGTAAGCGTTTTGATACCTATCTCAATGGATTTGGTAAGACACGTTTACGACAGATAAAGTATAAGTATTTCTCTGATAAAGCCTTACAACTATGGCATTTGTGTTATAACTTCTTCGACGAAGCACAGCAGGTGATGGTTGCCACTGAACAACGGGACTACTTGTTGGTTAAAAACTTTTATGTTGTTTTTGAAGCCATTATTGATGAACTGATAGGCGAGAACCCATTACCAGATGGTATGGAGAAACAGCAAGAGGATGGGAAAATCGTTGATCATCTGTTCACGTCACAGAGTCTTATTGCTGGGGAGAACGAGCAAACGTATTATATCGGGGATAGTAAGTATTATAAGATTGGTCATGAGTTAGGAAGTCAGTCAATCTATAAGCAATACACCTATGCACGGAATGTTATACAATGGAACATTGATATTTTTAGCAATGGTGATAAGCCATCTTCGGGTGTTCGCCTGCGAGATGATGTGACAGAAGGCTATAATATCCTACCTAATTTCTTTATATCGGCAAAGCTGAATGAAATGTTCAGTTATGACGATGACAATATAGAGAAAACCGACAGAAAGAGAAACAGGCACAAGCGTGTGCAGTTTGATAACCGACTCTTTGACCGTGACACACTGTTGCTGTCCCATTATGATGTGAACTTCCTTTACGTTCTTTCACTGTATGCGAGAGATAATCAAAGTCAGAAGACTGCGTGGAAAATGAAGGTAAGACAGCGTTTCTGTAAAGAGATACAGAAATGGTTGGATGAGGATTATGACTTCTATTTTATCAAAGCTAAGACTGGTGTTGATGATAAAGAATACTTTAAGACACATTTCCAGCAACTATTGGGAAAGTTTTACGCACCTTTTGAGCAATATAAGGATATCTACTCCTTGGCACTTGAGAAGGGAGAGAAGTATCAGCAGGAGAATAAGTTGCTACTTAATCAACTCAAAGATTATTTTTTTGTTGAGAAGTTCAAATTAGGAAAAGATCAACAGGATGTATTGGTAAGGATAAGGACACGGACACATTAAGAGTGAATGGTTTCTCTTTATATAAGTAGACAAGTTAACAAGTAGACAAGTTGTACAAGTAGATAAGTTAACAAGTTGTTTGTTCGATTCATCTGTATTTGCTGTACCTTTTATCTTTCCTAAGCAAAAAAGTGACACGTAAAAAGTGTTAATGGTATCTTTAAATTACCAATTTTGGTAATTTTACCCTATCTTTGCACTATATATATTGAAACATTTCACCGCATGAATATAATTTTCAAGGAAGAAGCCTTGTCCGAATTATATGAAACTGGTAAGACCAATGATAAGAAATACAAGAAACTTTGTAAGAACAAACGCTTGATAGATGGCTATGTCCGTGTTGTTAATACGCTGTATAACGTAGAGTCAACAGAAGAACTAAAAGTATTTCGCTTTTTACACTATGAGAAACTCAGACACCAGAAGGATAAGCCTATCAGCTCTGTACGTCTTGTAAACGGATTGGTTGAGCGGCTGCTGTTTTCGGAAACGGACGACGGCATTGAAGTAGAATTAATAGTAAACATTATGGCAACAAGAAATAACAGATTAGTTCCTGTTAGGGCAATCCACCCAGGAGAAATCTTGCGTGAAGAGTTGCAGGAACGTGGCATCAAGCAAAAGGATTTTGCAAAGCAGATAGGTGTGCAGGCAACTCATCTGAATGCATTTATACGTGGTAAACGAAACCTGAACGACGATTTAGCAATGAAATTAGAACGTCATTTAGGAATACCCTATAAGACTTGGATGAACTTGCATAGTGGCTTTATATATGACAGTAAAGCTGTGGATGTAAAACAAAGCGAAGAACAAGAAGCTCGTGAATACGAAGAATCATGTGCGAGTATATTCAACTTGAAACTTCTTTATAAGAAATTAAACTTGTCACATCTTCCATGTATTGAGCGAGTAACGAAATTAAAAGCATTATTCGCTTTTGATTTGCGGTCATCTAAAGAATTGAGTCTGCAGGTAGCAGGGCTTTACAAGCATAGCGAGAAAGTTCATATTGACGAGAAGAATATGCAAACTTGGCTTATTCTTAACTGGCTGGAAATATCACGTGCAACGATAGAAACACAGTATCAAAAGGGAAACGGATTGAAAGTAGCAAGCGAGATAGCTGAGATGGCGAATAATCGTACACTTTCTGCACAAGGTATAAAGGACTGTCTTAATAAGTATGGAATTGCTTATCTTAATGTTGAGAAGTTAGATAAAACGCCAGTAGATGCTTATTCTACATTGGTAGATGGATGTCCAGTAATCACAGTTACTTATCGTTATAATGATATAGATAAATTAGCTTTTGATGTTCTTCACGAGTTGTGTCATATAGAAAGGCATCTTTCAGAAGATAATCAGGCGTTTATATCGACGGAAGGAACTCTTTATTCTAAAGATCCACGCGAAAAAGAAGCTAATGACTTTGCAAGGCAGCAACTCATCCCTGATGATGTATGGAGCAGAATTATCGGAAGAGGCTGTAAAAGTCTGTTACCGCATAAGGTTGTCAATGCCATTGCAAAAGAGGCTGAACGCTATGGTATCAGTCCGTCTATAGCAGTTTCCAGATATAAGCATGATATAAATTGGTATCAGACATCAGCTTATAAATCACCTAAAATTAGTTGATAAAAATAGAAAAGGAGTTGGGTAATTTTTCCTAACTCCTTTTGTTTTTAGCTGGATAAGTTGTATCTTTGCAACAGAAATAAGAAAGGTTTCTCAAATACCGCGTCGGATTGCAGTTCCGAAGGGAAGGGTTTGGGAAACCTTTTCTTTTTTTCTCCTTAGAAACTTTAGATGATGAATAATTAAACCCAAATCAGCCATTAGACCACAATGGACTAAATTCATACTTTTCTGTCTTTTCTTGTCTTTATGTCATTCTGTCTAAAAATAATTATGTCATTCTGTCTAAAAACGCTACCTTTGCAGTTATAATGGCTGTTTTCATTTAGGAAATCATCATATAGCGTTAATACAAAGTATTAAAAGCGCGCAGGGTAGAGAATCACAAGACAAAAAAGTGTCTTTCGCTCAGACTCGGAAAAGCTGAGAAAATGATATCAAGATACCCTGATAAGGTGCAGCCTTCTCTTAAAAACCTACCAGAATCTACAGACAAACAGAAGGCTGAGATAAGACTACTTACTCATGGTTGCCCCAAGGCAATGATGTTTTCAGTATGCAAGAATTATCTCTATTAGCAGAACTTCTCATAATATAAAGTTATGTAAAGATTAAAACGATCAAGAACAATGAGTAAAAAAGATTTGACCGAAGAAGATATAAAGTTGCGTTTTATTACACCTGCCATTAATAATGCGGGATGGAGGAATGAGCATATCCGAATGGAGTATTACTTTACTGATGGAAGAGTAATATTTCAAGGTAAGGTACATGCACGTCAAACAGGTAAGAAGGCAGACTATCTTTTATTTCATGCTGCTAATAAGCCTATTGCTATTGTAGAAGCTAAAGACAATAGCAAACCTCTTGGAGGAGGCATGCAACAGGCGATGGAATACGCTCAGATTCTTGATATCCCTTTTGCATACAGTTCTAACGGAGATGGATTCTTAGAGCATGATTTTCTGACTGGGAAAGAAACAGAACTATCGTTGGAACAGTTTCCTACGCCTGATGCTTTGTATCAAAGGCTTATCAATGCCAAACAATTAAACAATGATACATTGAAGATTGTTGAGCAACCGTTCTATTCAGACCAATATACTTATGAGCCGAGATATTATCAGCGTATTGCGGTAGAGCGTACTGTTGAAGCTATTGCCAAAGGTAAAGACAGAGTGTTGATAGTTATGGCTACGGGTACAGGTAAAACTATCACAGCTTTTCAAATCATTCATCGTTTGAAAGCTTCTGGCGCAAAGAAAAAGATACTATACCTTGCAGACCGAAATATTCTGATAGATCAAACGATGGTACAGGACTTCAAACCTTTCAAAAAGGTTATGACCAAAATACAAGGTGCAGCTATCGACTCTGCCTATGAAGTCCATATGGCTTTATATCATCAACTGGTTTCTAATGAAGAAGGAGTAGAAGACCCATTCAGACAAGTTCAGCCAACTTTCTTTGATCTTATAATTGTTGACGAGTGTCACCGTGGTAGTGCTAAAGATGATAGCGCATGGCGAAAGGTGCTTGAGTATTTTAATACAGCCACTCAAATCGGTATGACAGCCACCCCAAAGGCAGAGAATGGAGCTAATAATCTTGATTACTTTGGTGAACCTGTGTTTACCTATTCACTCTTACAGGGAATACAGGACGGATTTCTTGCTCCTTATCGAGTAACGAATTCCTATATTAGCATAGATCTACAAGGTTTCAAACCGAATGAAGATGAGAAAGACTTGCTGGGCAGGGATATAGTGCAACGTTTGTATGAGCGTAAGGATATAGGTAGGGACATTGCCTTCACCAAGCGAAGGGAGATAGTTGCTAAGCGTATTACAAAGATGTTGAAACAGATAGGCAGAATGACTAAGACTATTGTGTTCTGTACGGACATAGAAGAGGCAGAAGCAATGAGAAGTCTGTTGGTCAATCTTAATGCAGACCTTTGTGCCAGAGATTCACGTTACGTTATGCGTATAACCGGTGATGACAATGTGGGAAAGAAACAGTTAGACAACTTTATTGACGTAGACCAAGCTTACCCAACAATTGTAACAACATCTGAATTACTTGCTACTGGTGTAGACTGCAAGACTTGTGGGCTTATTGTCATTGATAAGGAAATTGGCTCTATGACGGAGTTTAAACAAATCATCGGACGTGGTACACGTCTAAGAACTGATAAGGGGAAATGGCATTTGGAAATATTGGATTTCCGCAATGCCACTGCTAAATTCAAAGACCCAAAATTTGATGGTGACCCCGAGCCACCACAAGGAAAAGGTTCGAAGACTTATACCATACCAGACAAATCACCAACTATTATCTCTGAACCCCAACATGTTAAGTATCTTGTTGAGGGAGAACAAATAGCTATCACTACGGAAATTGTGACTGTTCTTGGTGAAGATGGTAGAACCATGCGTACAGAAAGTGTTACAGACTATACGCGCAAACAGATTCGAAAGCGTTATGCTACCTTAAACGATTTTGTAAAGAATTGGACAGAAGCGGAGCGGAAGAAAGTAATCGTTGATGAATTAAAGGACTATAGTGTCCTTGTTGATGCTGTTAGGGAGAAGAATCCTGCATTGGCACATGCTGACATCTTTGACGTGATATGTCATGTGGCGTACGATCAGCCGCCTATGGCAAGGCGTGAAAGGGCAAACAATGTTAAGAAGCGGAATTACTTTGCTAAATATGAAGGTAAGGCGCGAGAAGTGTTAGAGGCTCTTCTTGATAAATATGCGGATTATGGTATTTTGAATCTTGAAGACTCAGATATTCTTGACACAGACCCATTTAATAAGATAGGCAAACCACAAAGAATTGTGAAGCTATTTGGAGGGATAGATAAATATGAACAGGCATTGAAAGAGCTTGAAAACGAAATATATAAGACGGCATAAAAATGGCAGTAAATAATATAGTAAAGCGTTTGCAAAATATAATGCGCCAAGATGCGGGTATTAATGGTGATGCACAGCGTATTGAGCAGATGACATGGATGTTTTTCCTAAAGGTGTATGACACGCAAGAGGAAACATGGGAATATAAGGCCAGTAAGGATCGTACAATCTTTGAATCCATTATTCCTGAAGAGTTGCGTTGGAGAAATTGGGCGATAGATGAGAAAGATGGTGACGCCATGACAGGTGATGCTTTGCTTTCATTTATCAACGATAAACTGTTCCCTACCTTAAAAGGACTTGAGGTAACACGTGATACTCCTCGTAGCAAAGCTATTGTAAAAGAGGTGTTTGAGGACTTGAACCAATATATGAAGAATGGTATCTTGCTGCGTCAGGTAGTCAATGTTATCAACGAGATAGAGTTTGATGATGCAGCTGATCGACACATGTTTGGTGATATCTATGAGGGCATACTCAAAGACCTCCAATCGGCAGGTAACGCTGGAGAGTTCTACACTCCTCGTGCATTGACAGATTTCATCATCCAGCAGCTTTCACCTGTGCTTGGTGAAACCATAGGTGATTTCACATCGGGAACAGGTGGATTCCTAACTTCTGCATTGAATTATTTGCATAAACAAGTGAAAACTACCGATGATGGAAGACTCTATCAACAAGCTGTTATTGGACAGGAGTGGAAACCTTTGCCTTACCTTCTGTCTATCACTAACCTTCTCTTACATGACGTAGAATCGCCGAATATCCGCCATTGCGATTCACTGGGTACGAAGATGTCCGATTTCAAAGAGGAAGACAAGGTTAACGTGATAGCGATGAATCCCCCATACGGTGGAAGTACTGATGCTGCCTCTAAGAGTAATTTCCCTATGGAATTCCGTTCAAGTGAGACGGCAGACCTTTTCATGGTACTTATCATGTACAGATTGAAAGCTAATGGTCGTGCAGCTGTCATTGTTCCTGATGGCTTCCTCTTTGGTACGGATGGAGCAAAGCTTGCCATTAAGCAAAAGATGCTTCGAGATTTTAATCTCCATACGATTATTCGTTTGCCTGGTAGTATCTTTGCACCTTATACCAGTATTGCAACAAATATCCTGTTCTTCAATAATGAACGAGCTGAGGGAGCTGAAGAAGGCTTCTCTACCGATAAAACATGGTTCTATCGTCTTGATATGCCAGAAGGATATAAGCATTTCTCTAAGACAAAGTCAATGAAGTTAGAGCATTGTCAACCTATCTGTGATTGGTGGAACAATCGTAAAGAAATAGCTTCAGATGAATTGGGGGAGAAAGCTCGCTGCTTTACTGCCAAAGAATTGTCTGAAATGGATTTCAACTTCGACCAATGCAAGTTCCCTAAGGATGAAGAAGAGATACTCCCCCCTGCCGAACTCCTTGCCAACTATTTCAAGAAGCGTAAGGCGCTTGACGATGAGATAGATAAGACGCTGGCAGAGATACAGCGGATATTAGGAATAGAAATAAATAAAGATTAGTAACTTTAGTTTGACGGACAATGAAAGACTTGACAGTTTCAAATATTGAACGCCAAAACGTACTCAACAACCGTTTTGCTATTAATAAGATACAGGAGCAACTTGATATTACAGGCATGCTCTTTGAAGGCGAATATTGGCTGACAAAAAAAATGGTTGCCGAATTTTATGGTGTAGATGTTTCCACCATAGATAGATACCTTGCTTCTAATGGTGATGAGCTAAAGCATAATGGCTATGTTTTATGTAAGGGTAAATCGCTGAAAGAGTTCAAGTTACAATTTGCTCACCTTATTAATGAGGCGAGCAAAACTACTCAGTTAGGTCTCTTTAATTTCAGAGCATTCCTTAATATGGGTATGCTGCTCACAGAGAGTGAAAGGGCAAAGACATTGCGTAGCATGATTCTCGATTTGGTCATTGCTACAATACATGAAAAAACAGGTGGTGGAACAAAGTATATCAACAGAAGGGATATAAATTATATTCCAGCTGCTATAACAGAAGAAAATTATCGAAAGAATCTTACATCGGTAATCAGCCAATATGTACAAGGGCACCAAACATACAAGTACGCTCAAGTGACAGATCTTATCTACAAAGCAGTTTTTAAGGAGAATGCGAAAGAATACCGAGAAATACTACGTCTTGACAGTAAAGATAACGTGCGACATACATTGTACGCAGAGGTTCTATTGGTAATTTCGTCTTTTGAGAATGGCGTTGGTGCAGCGATACAAGAACAATGCAAACAGAGCGGTAAAATGAAACTTACCATTGAGGAAGTTGAACGGATAGTTGGAGAACTGGCAGAACATCCGATGCAGAAGCCTTATCTCAATGACGCCAGAACCAAAATGACTTCGCGCGATTTCAGTTTCCGTGATGCCTATCATGGCAATATTGGAGAATATCTAAGAGCTGTGACTCCTGAAGAATTTGAACGGTTCATCGGAGACCAGTCTGTTGACTTCGACCATATATTGGAGAGCAATAAAGATGTGCTCAAACGCTTAAAACAGGCAGAGGATGAATAACGAGATACAATATATCAGTTATGAAGAATCATTGGTGGTCTATCGTAAGATGATAGATGCCAGCGATGGAGGATTTACAGGGGTTCGAGATGAGGGTGGCATACTTGCCACATTGGACTTTGTGCAGAATGACATGTACTATTCGACCTTTGCGGAAAAGCTCTCTTATCTGGTCTTCAAGTTCTGCTCAGGGCATTATTTCAATGATGGGAACAAACGCATAGCCTTAACTTTAGGAGCATATTTCCTCCATAAAAATGGTTATCCATGGGAGGCTTGCAAATTCATGCGCCAGTTGGAAGCCATAGTTTATCATGTAGCCGCTTCGCATATTGATCAAGACCTTCTCTTGAGAATAATGACAGCATTCATGTCTGGAAAAGATTATGATGAAGAACTGAAAATTGACATTGCAAATGCAATAGGTAATGGTGAGTTAGGTATAAATGGTGAAGATTACAATAAAGTGGACTAATTATGAAGACAATAAAGAAAATACTATTTCTACTCTGCGTGTGTTTGGGACTCAGTGTCAATGCGCAAACTGTAGGTTATACTTACAAAGCACTTGCTGCTGAAGGTTGTAATATGAAGTATAGCATTGCGAAGCAAGACTCTGAATATTCAATAATCGCCACAGTTAGCTCAGACAGAATGACTTTTCTTAATGACCCTACGATGAAGATTAAGACATTTACAGGGGAATATCTTGAACTGAAAGGAATAGTAATCGGAAATAGGAGCCAATCAGCAGGTCTTATTAGTGGTAATATGGTAATTCCTGTAACAGAAATTAGTTCAACAGCACAATTTAGAATTACTCCACAACAACTTGAAGTCTTGAATAAAGGTGTTGCAAAAATTCGTTTGTCTATGACACCTATGAATCATGAACGTACATTCCAAAAAGATAAGATTGGGAAAAAGCTATATCAATTTTATCTGAAGGAAAAAAAGAAAGATGAAAACTTCTAAATTATTTGGAATACGATGAATGGCAAACAATTAAAAAATAGTATACTTCAGTGGGCGATACAGGGAAAACTTGTACCGCAAGACCCTAATGATGAACCTGCATCCGTACTACTTGAAAAGATTCGTACAGAAAAGGCAAGACTTATTAAGGAGGGGAAAATCAAGAAAGATAAGAAAGAATCTATCATTTATCGTGGTAAGGACAATTCCTATTATGAGAAGTTTGCCGATGGTAAGGTGGTCTGCATTGATGATGAAATACCATTTGAGATACCTGAAAGTTGGTGTTTTGTACGTTTGGGAGATATCTGTAACTATCTTCATCGAGGAAAAACACCTAAATATGGTAATCAGAAGATTTTACCTATTATAGCACAAAAATGTAATCATTGGGACCAACTGTATATTGATAGATGTCTTTTTTCTGATACACATTATATTTTAAAATACAAGGAAGAGCAATTTCTTCAAAAAGGTGATATAATCATTAATTCTACAGGTGGTGGAACAGTTGGTAGAACAGGCTATATAGATGCAACTGTGTTTGAAAAATTTGATAAGTTTGTAGCTGACTCTCATGTAACAATTGTACGTCCTAATAAACTTGTCTCCCACAGATACATATACCACTATTTACTTTCTCCATACATTCAAATAGGAATAGAAGAAAGATGTACAGGTAGTACTAATCAAATAGAACTTAGAACAACCACTATATCTGATTATCTTGTTCCTATTCCACCTGTAGAAGAACAAAAGAGAATCGTAAAAAAAATAGAGTCAATGTTACCAATTGTTACTCGGTATCAGAAACTTCAGAGTAATTTAGAGCATCTGAACTCATCGTTATTCCCTCTAATAAAGAAATCCATTCTCCAAGAGGCTATCCAAGGTAAACTTGTTCCACAAGACTCTAATGATGAGCCGGCATCTGTTCTTCTTCAACAGATTAGAGAGGAGAAGCTAAGACTTGTCAAGGAGGGGAAGTTGAAGAAGAAAGATGTTGTTGACTCTATCATCTATAAAGGTGATGATAACAAGTATTATGAGCAGATAGGAAAGAATCTTATTGATATAACTGATGAAATTCCGTTTGAAATACCTAATAACTGGATTTGGACAAGAATCGGCTATTTATTTGCTCATAATAATGGAAAGCAATTGAATAAAAGTAATTCTGTAGGTACCCTTATGGAGTACATCACAACTTCTAATTTATATTGGGATGGATTTAGGCTTGAAAATTTGAAAAGAATGCCATTTGAAGAAAATGAGATTGAGCGTTGTCAAGCAATAAAAGGGGATTTATTAGTTTGTGAAGGAGGCGATGTCGGTCGCTCCTGTATTTGGACAAATAATTCCTCAATTATGCTCCAAAATCATATTCATAAATTAAGGGCATACTTACCTCTATGTACTAAATACTTCTTCTACATTTTTTATATGTATAACTTGTTTGGACTAATAGGTGGAAAGGGTATAGGAATACAGGGGTTTTCTTCAAAAGCACTTCATAATACAATCGTTCCTTTGCCACCGTTAAAGGAACAAGAACGTATTGTAAAAAAAATAGAAGCAGTTTTCAACAAAATAAAGGGGGATTAGCCCTTTATCTTGTTAGTGAGTTCTTCAATACGTTTTGCTATTCTTATTTGCTCTTGATATGGTGGAATACCAATCAAGAGGGAATAGAATATTTCTTTGTTCAGATGCGGTATAGCTGCACCTTTTTTTGAATTACGAAGCAAATCCTTGTAGAATTGAATAAAATAAAGAACGTATGGTTGGTGCATAGCTTCACTTACCCAAAGTTGCTTGAAGGTACTTCCCATATATCCATCATGGGGCACAGCAAAAACTTCTCCAGAGTTTTCTCCATCTACAAGAATGATGTTATCTCCCTTGGTCACAAACTTACCTTTGTTCAACTGAGCACCAGTAGATTTGCCACGCAAATACTTGGCATCAAGACAAATATGTTGACCTTCTTTCTTTTCACCATCAATGAGCCTGCAAATATGGGAAAGTTTAACAACTGCCCATGTCTTTGGAAAGTCATAATCTGATTCAATTTGGATAGCTGTTCCGTCTACCTGCTCATAATACTTGTTATCATCACCTTTATAGATGACAGAATCAACAACATCTTTCTTTTTCAACTTCCCCTCCTTAACAAGTCTTTGCTTCTCTTCTTTAATACGTTGAAGAAGAACGGATGCTGGTTCGTTTTCATAATTTTGTGATACAAGATTTCCTCGAATTGCCTCCTGAAGAGTAGACTTCCTTAAGGTTTCTTTAAGTTTCTTATTTATCTTGTCGAGAGAAGCATGTGCCTTGGAAAACTTCTCTATAAATGGATCAAGTGAACTAATGACGTTTACAATTCTTCTTTGTTCCTCTATCGGTGGAATAGGGATTAAACCGTTATTTCCCTGTTTACTTCCTAATCTGGGCATTTTAACCCCATAGGCATCGCTCATAGCATATTCGACAAAAAATGGACTCATAAGAAATAGTTGAGCATACTTGCTGTATATCATCCCAAAGTCAAAGCATACAATTTCTGAAGTACAGTAACCTTCTTCGTCGGCAATGATTACTTTATTAAGATATGGACGTAACTTGCTGTAAAGAACATTACCTTTTTCAAATTTATGTTTATCACTTATAGATGTAATTGTCACCATTCGCTTTTTCTGAAGTAATTTCCCAGAATCCTTCTCTATATCTTCTAAGTCAAGTAACCAAGCGTTAGGAACAATATTACAAGCCTTTACAGATTTATTTTTGCTAAAATCGACAAGGTTTCCTAATCTACACCATTCCCATCCACTTGGTATCTCAAACGGTATTTCATCATCAATGCAGACCACCTTTCCATCGGCAAACTTCTCATAATAGGAATTAGGAAAAGTTGTTCTACCATAATATAAGAGAATATTCTCAGAATTTAAAATTTACAATTATGGTAGAATCATTTAAGACAGCTCTCAGGGAGAGCAACATGGCGGAGAATACTATTTCAGCATACGTTTATGCTGTAAATGACTACTTCTCCAAGTACAAAATGCTGAATAAGCGGAATTTACTCTTGTACAAAGCTAATATCATTGAGATGTTTAGACCTAAGACTGTAAATCTTCGTATTCAAGCACTGAATAAGTATTTGGAACATACTGGTAAGTCTAAACTTCGCCTAAAATCAGTTAAGGTTCAACAACACACCTTTTTGGAAAATGTAATTAGTCAAGCAGATTATACTTTTCTTAAAAAGAAACTTCAGCAAGAAGAGAATCTTATGTGGTATTTTGTTGTTCGTTTCCTAACAGCTACAGGTGCACGTGTCAGCGAACTTATTCAAATCAAAGTTGAACATGTTAATATTGGCTACTTTGACATTTATTCTAAAGGAGGAAAGATTCGACGGCTGTATATCCCTAAGACATTACGAATAGAAGCGACTAAATGGATTAAAGAGAAAGAACTATCATCAGGTTATATCTTCCTCAATCGTTTCGGGCAACGGATTACGACACGTGGAATAGCTCAACAACTGAAACATTTTGCAGAGAAATATGGATTGAATCGTGATGTGGTCTATCCTCACTCCTTTCGTCACCGTTTTGCTAAGAATTTCCTCGACCGCTTCAATGATCTTGCTTTGTTAGCCGACCTTATGGGGCATGAAAGTATAGAGACAACACGTATCTACCTGCGACGTACTGCCAGCGAACAGCAGAAAATTGTTGATAGGGTGGTGAATTGGTAAAACAACTTAGAACTTTAGAGGTGGTAGCTTACACCTCTAAGTTTTCTTGTATCCCATCTAAGGGTCTTCAGCAATTTGGAGTGATACCTTTTGAGATTAGAATTTTGAAGAAACGTCACACAGAGCAAAGGAGAACACGGAGGTTTTATATAGCAGAAATCGTTAGGCACAGAGGCACCGTTGGTGCGTGGAGAAGCAGAGGATATTTGCGAGTTTTATTAATGTTTTTGTCTACTTCATTACAAAGCAGTGGTTTGCAAGATTTCTTAAAACATTTATTACCAAAGCCATCAGCAACACGTAAACTACGGCTCTGTCGCTCTTTGTGCCTTCGGCACCTCCGTGATATTGTCTTTTATGTTTTCACCTCCGTGTTCTCCCACTCTCTGTGTGCCTTTTATATGTAGTAGGCTTACTTTATCACTCCATATTTCGGAATGCAAAAATGAACCGAAAAGTCTTTACACTGCTGAGCATTTTTAGTAAGAAAAATACATTTAAAACTAAGTTTTCAAGTGGTTTTATAAACACTTAGTAATCAGTTGCTTACAAGGCAATAAATCAAAAGGTGCTTAATTAGCCGTCAAAAGGGCGTTAGTAAGGGGCTTAAAGGGCATCTTTTGCAAGCCAAAAGGGCGTCTTTTCAAAGCCTATTAAGCATCAATTGAATTTTAGAAGACGGAAAATTGTTTACAAACCTATGTGGTAGACAAGTGGAGAAGTTAATAAACAGATGAGTTGACAAGTTTATTCTGGTTCTTCCGAAATATGGAGTGATAAACTAAAAGTCTTATATAATAGGCACACGGAGTCAGGGAGGGGACGGAGGTAATGCAATGTCACGGAGGTGCCAGCGGCACAAAGAGCGACGGAGGTGTATCGTACATATTCTTGATAGCTATTTTGGGGTAAACGTTTTGTATATAAATTGCTAATAGAATTGGCAAACAATCTCCGTTGCTCTATGCACCAACGGTGCCTCTGTTACTTCCATTGCTTTGTTTTAATAATCCTCCGTGCTCTCCGTGCCTCCGTGTGACATTACTTCAAACTTTAAACACATGTGGCAAACTTTATCACTCCAAAATCCTGAAGACTCTTTATTCTTATAATGATGAGGTGTTCCTCCTACTCTCGAAGTAAAGTAAGGATTTTACTTATCAGATGTTAAACTTCTATTATTTTATGTTTTTCTTTTGTTTTTATAAAAATATCTTTCTACTTTTGACATCATGAAACAACAGATTGTGAATCTTCCTCTTCTTTCCAAGAGCAAGACTGTTTAACAGCCGTACAGAGGGGACTTCAAGAAGTTGTTGAGGTTTTCTCTTTTTTGTTTTCTGGTAAAGGAGATGATAAGGGTGCCTCGTTTATCATTTTTTTTCTAACAACTTAAAACTTT
>ERZ772948.961-NODE-961-length-17944-cov-5.444016_pt1 | contig 17944 bp, 15 predicted proteins | sample MGYA00511945_ERZ772948 | MGnify/ENA primary metagenome ERZ772948 (study PRJEB29015, sample SAMEA2737927) | human oral metagenome | biome: human oral; feature: human-associated habitat; material: dental | place: China | collected 2141 ... | reverse complement strand
GCTCCAACGCGTCGGCGAGCATGCTCAGGCATCCTCTCCGGCGGCCTCTTCGGAAGCCTGCTCGCCGGCCTCAGCCTCAGCAGCGGCTGCGGCGGCCTCTTCCTCGGCCTTCTTGGCGGAAGCAGCGGCCTTGGACTTCTCGGCAGCAGCCTCGGCGTCCTTGATGGCCTGCTCAGCCTGGGCGGCCTTGTCAGCCTCGGAGACGATGACGCGGGAAACCGCGTCGGCCTTGCCGTTGAACTTGGCGATGTCACCGGTCAGGACCAGCAGCTTGCGGACCTGGTCGGAAGGCTGAGCGCCAACACCGAGCCAGTACTGGGCACGCTCAGAGTCGATGCGGATGATCGACGGGTTGGGCTGAGGATCGTAGTAACCGACCTCTTCGATGACGCGGCCGTCACGCTTCTTGCGCGAATCGACAACGACAACACGGTACTGGGCAGCGTGGATCTTACCCACGCGCTTCAGGCGAATTCGAACTGCCACTTGAGTGGTCTCTCCATTTCAGATTGGTGTGGACCTTTGCGTCCCGAGGTGGGAAACACAGGGGTCGCATCGGACCGGGACACGACGGCGCGCAGTGAGAGGGTCTACGTTCCGCCGGGTACAGCTAGCGATTATGCCACACTTTTGCGTTAATTCCCAAGCGGGAGAGGTGGGCCTAACGCCGCGAAACGGTAATATCCATCACCTGGCCGGGCGCGGTCATGGGCGGCCGGAGACCAGGTGGCCGCCGACGTAGACGCAGCGCGGTCTCGCGAGCGCGAGCGGATCTCGTCTCGGGTCCTCCTCGAGCACGAGAAAGTCGGCAGCGGCTCCGTCCGTCAGCCCGTCGAAGCCCAGGTAGCGGCGCGTTTGCCAGGTGGCGGCGTCCACGACGAGGCCTGGGGCGGCTCCCCACTGGGTCCACAGGGCGAGTTCGCCGCCGATCGAGCCGTGCTCCTGGTAGCCGCCCGAGTCGGTACCCATCAGGAGGAGGATGCCGGCGTCAACGAGCATCTGGAAGTGCTCCCGACGCTCGGCGTGCATGGCGCTCATCGTCGCGGCATACACCGGATACTTTGACGCGGCTTGGGAGGCGAAGTCCGCGAAGAGCTCGACTTGGCGAAGCGTCGGGGTCACCGCGATGCCCCGGGAGGCGATCTCTGCGGCCTGGTCCGGGTCAATGCCGCTTCCGTGCTCGATGTCGTCCACGCCGGCCTCGATAAGCGAGTCGATGACCCGATGAGAGAAAGCGTGAACAGCAACGCGCGCCCCGGCGTGGTGGGCTGCCGCAACCGCATCAGCCAGGACCTGCGCATCCCACAGGGGCAGCAGGTCCGCGTCTGCGCCGCCCGAACGGTCGATCCAGTCCCCCACCAGCTTCACCCAGCCGTCGGATCGGGCTGCCAACGCGCCGACGACACGCGGGAGGTCACGCTGGTCTTCGACGTCGATGGGAAGGTCCCGCAGGTAGCGCTTGGGTCGCGCGACGTGCCTGCCACACCGAACGAGGCGCAACCCGGTCGGGCCGACGACAACGGAATTGTCGACCGGGACCCCGCAGTCACGCACCAGGGTCACGCCGCTCTCGAGCGTGCGCCTCGCCTGGCGCACCATCTCGTCGCCGCTCACGCTGCCCTTCTCGGAGTATCCGATGTGGCAGTGCGCGTCCGCCATGGCCGGGACGAGGAAGGGGACGCGCCGAGCTCCGTCCTCGTAGCGCTCGGATACCCTGCGAATCACCCCGTCGTCGACGCGCCAGGTGCCCCTCACCCAACGGGGGCGCGCCGAGGCCTCCTGCGCCCACAGGCACACACCCGCGATCAGCATGGTTCAGAGCTGACCGAGCATGCGCTTGACGTCGTCGGGGAGGTCGTCAAGCGTGGGGCGCGGGGCGGGGGCACTCTGCTGCCCACCGAAGGAGGAGCCCGGCGCGGAGCTACGCTCCGACGGGGGAAGCATCGCCTCCAGCTCCTGCTGGCGGCGCTTGGCGGGGTTACCCGAGCGCGCCTTCTTCTTGAGGCGGGCGCGCTGGGCCTGGGCCTTGCGAGCGTTGGCCTTCTGCTTGGCCTTTCCGCCGCGGCCGGGCAGGGCCCCCATTCCGGGCACTCCCCCACCCATCTGTCCCATCTGGCCCATCATTTCGCGCGCGGCCTCGAAGCGCTGGACGAGCTGGTTGACGTCGGTGACGCTGGTTCCCGATCCGCGAGCGATGCGCGCCCGGCGCGAGCCGTTGAGGATGGAGACGTCGTCGCGTTCGGCGGGCGTCATCGAGCGAACGATGGCCTCCACGCGATCGACCTCTCGTTCGTCGAAGTTGTCAATCTGATCGCGCAGCTGCGCCGCTCCGGGGATCATTCCGAGCATCTTCTTCATGGACCCCAGCTTCTTGATCTGCTGGAGCTGGCTGAGGAAGTCGCCGAGGGTCAGCTCCCCGGCCATCGCCTTGGCGGCGACCTTCTCCGCCTCCTCGGCGTCCATCTTCTTCTCGGCCTGTTCGATGAGCGTCAGGATGTCGCCCATGTCGAGGATTCGCCCGGCCATGCGATCGGGGTGGAAACGCTCGAAGTCGTCGAGGCCCTCACCGGTGGAGGCAAAGAGAATCGGTGCGCCCGTGACGCCTCGCACGGACAGCGCGGCTCCGCCTCGCGCGTCGCCGTCCAGCTTCGACAGGACGACGCCGGTGAAGCCCACGCCGTCACGGAAGGCCGTCGACGTCGAGACCGCGTCCTGGCCGACCATCGCGTCGAGCACGAACATGATCTCGTGCGGGCTGACCGCGTCGCGGATGGCGATGGCCTGGTCCATCATCTCCTGGTCGACACCCAGGCGACCGGCGGTATCGACGATGACGACGTTGATGCCGCTCTCGCGAGCGAAGTTGACGCCCGAGCGCGCAACCTCGACGGGATTGCCGACGCCGTTGCCCGGCTCGGGCGCCCACACCTTCACGCCGGCGCGCTCGCCGACAACCTGGAGCTGCTGGACGGCGTTCGGGCGCTGCAGGTCCGAGGCCACCAGGAGAACGGTCTTGCCCTCCTCGCGCAGCCACTTACCGAGCTTGCCGGCCAGCGTCGTCTTACCGGCGCCCTGGAGGCCCGCCAGCATGAAGACGGTCGGTCCCGACTCGGCGAAGGTCAGCTCACGGGTCGCTCCGCCGAGAATCTCCACGAGCTCGTCGTGGACGATGGACACAACCTGTTGGCCGGGGTTGAGCGCCTTGGAGCGCGCCGCGCCGTAGGCCTTCTCACGCACCTGGGTGGTGAACTGCCGGACGACGGGCAGGGCGACGTCGGCGTCGATGAGGGCTCGACGGATGTCAGAAATCGCATGATCGACGTCCGACTCGGTCAGGACCCCGCGGCTGCGCAGGGTGCGGAAGGATTGGGTCAGGCGATCTGACAGGTTTCCAAACACGTGTTTACTCCCAAGATGGCGGCTGTACTAGGCACAGGTTAGCGCCCCTCGCCCCCGGTGGTGAGACCGGGGCCGAGGAACGCGTTGCTCGCGGGAGCGTCAGGCGGAGGCGGTGCCGACGATCGCGTCGACGAAACCCCGCGGATCGAAGGGTGCCAGGTCGTCGGCGCCCTCGCCCAGTCCGACGAACTTGACGGGAACGCCGAGGGAGCGTTGGACGGACACGACGATGCCGCCCTTGGCAGAGCCATCCAGCTTGGTGAGCACGATGCCGGTGACTCCCGTGGCCTCGGCGAACACCTCGGCCTGCTTCATGCCGTTCTGGCCGGTCGTCGCGTCAAGGACGAGGAGAACCTCGGCGACGGGGGCCTGCTTGCTCATGACGCGCTTGATCTTGCCGAGCTCGTCCATGAGGGTCGACTTGTTCTGGAGCCTGCCAGCGGTGTCGACGAGAACGACATCGACGTCGCGTTCGATGCCCTCGCGCACCGCCTCGAAGGCGACCGAGGCGGGGTCGGCTCCCTCCCTCTCGGATCGGACGACGTCGACGCCCACGCGCTCGCCCCACGTGGCCAGCTGGTCGGCGGCGGCGGCGCGGAAGGTGTCAGCGGCCCCCAGGAGCACGGACTTGTCGTCGGCCACGAGGATGCGGGCGAGCTTGCCAACGGTTGTCGTCTTGCCGGTTCCATTAACGCCGACCATGAGGATTACCGCTGGCGTGGTGCGGCCGTCGACCGTCGGCCTGGCAAGATCGAGGGATCGATCCATGTCGGGGCCGACGAGCGCGAGGAGCTCCTCTCTCAGGATCTCGCGGACGCGAACCTCGTCGGTCGTCGATTCGACGGCGACGCGGCGCTTGAGGGCCTCCATCAGGGAGTCGGTCGCCTCCAAGCCAAGGTCGGCGACGAGGAGCGACTCCTCGATCTCCTCCCAGTCTGCGGCGCTGAGCTTGCCTCTGCTGAGGACCCCGAGGATCGCGCGCCCGAGGGCGCCGGAGGAGGCCAGGCGACTGCGCAGGCGCTCCATGCGCCCGCCAACTGATTCGGGGCGCTCGACGAGCGCGGGTGCGGCCTTGTCGGGCGATGCCTCGGCGTCGCCCGTCGGCGACTCCTCGGCCGCCGGGCCGTCACGCGGCTGGTCGGTTGCCTCGCCCTCGGCCTCGGGAGGAGCGGCGACGTCACCGGAGGCGGGCGCCTGTTCGCGCGGCGCCGAGGTGACCTCATTGGAGGAGCGGCGGGAGGAGACCACGAGGCGGATGACCACCCCGATGACCACGGCGATCGCCAGTGCAATGACGATCGCCCAGGGCGTCTGAAGGAAAGAAACGAAAGCGTCCATGGGTTCATTATCCCCCATGGACGCCCCGACAAGGAAGCGTGAGCAACGCGTCACCTCCCTCTAGCGCGCGGTACTTTCGCCCGGCTGAGAACCACCGTCGCGACCGCGCCGACCCCGGTCGAGCCTGTCGCTCACGCGCCCGGTGACCGACTCGAGACGATCTATTCCCGGGAGCCGATCCGCGTCAAAGTACGCGCTGGAGGAGTCGCCGCTTTGCAGCAACGCGTCGAGCGAGGAGGAAGCGGGAACCACCGGGCGGAGGCTGGACGGGGAGGATCGGCGCGGCGACGAGTGATTGCGCACCTCATCCACGATCTCTTCGCCCTCACGCTTGATGACGCCCTTCCATTCGTCAGCGCTGCGCCGAGACAACGCCAACCCGGCGACAACCGCGCCCGCCACGAGCAGAACGAGGACGACAGTCAGGACCAGAATCAGCGAACCCTCAAGCATGCTCCCATCCTGCCCTATGGACCGTCCGTGCGCGACGAGGCCTCCCGTCGCACGCATCTTTGTGAGCTGAATAATCACGGCGGTCGGGAGACACGCGTCCTCCCGACCGCCGCACCACCAGGCACGCGAAGCGCGTCAGTCGAGGTAGTCGCGCAGCACCTGCGAGCGCGAGGGGTGACGAAGCTTCGACATCGTCTTGGATTCGATCTGCCGGATGCGTTCGCGTGTCACGCCGTAGACCTTGCCGATCTCGTCCAGCGTCTTTGGCTGACCATCGCCGAGCCCAAAGCGCATGGACACGACTCCGGCCTCTCGCTCCGACAGGGTGTCGAGCACGTGGTGGAGCTGCTCCTGCAGGAGCGTGAAGGAGACGGCATCGGCGGGAACAATGGCCTCGGAGTCCTCAATAAGGTCGCCAAACTCGGAGTCGCCGTCCTCACCCAGGGGGGTGTGCAGCGAAATGGGCTCGCGACCGTACTTCTGGACCTCAACGACCTTCTCGGCCGTCATGTCGAGTTCCTTGGCCAACTCCTCTGGCGTGGGCTCGCGTCCCAGATCCTGCAGCATCTGACGCTGCACGCGGGCGAGCTTGTTGATGACCTCGACCATGTGCACGGGAATGCGAATCGTGCGCGCCTGATCGGCCATTGCGCGCGTGATCGCCTGGCGAATCCACCAGGTCGCGTAGGTGGAGAACTTGTAGCCCTTCGTGTAGTCGAACTTCTCGACCGCTCGAATGAGGCCGAGGTTGCCCTCCTGGATCAGGTCAAGAAACTGCATGCCGCGCCCCGTGTAGCGCTTGGCCAGGGACACGACGAGGCGCAGGTTTGCCTCGAGGAGGTGGTTCTTGGCCTGCTGTCCGTCCTGGGCGAGGAAGTGCAATTCGCGGCGTTCGCGACTGGTCATCTCGTCGGCCTGGTTCTTCAGCTTGTACTCCGCATACAGGCCGGCCTCGATGCGTCGGGCGAGGTCGACCTCCTGCTCGGCGTTCAGCAGGGAGACCTTACCGATCTGCTTGAGGTAGTCCTTCACCGGGTCTGCGGTTGCTCCCGCGACCGTGACCTGCTGGACCGGCTCGTCGGTTTCGTCAGAGTCGGAGACGACGAAACCGCCCTTGACGTGGATCCCCGCGTTGGTGCGCTCGCGCAGAGCCGCTCCCTCGGAAGCCTTGGGATCCTCCTCCTCGGCCTCTTCCTCGACGTCGCTCTCATCCTCATCGTCGGCGTCGGTCTCCAGGTCCGGATCCTTCAGATCCTCCCCCGTGGGTTCAAAGTCCTCGTCGTCACCGGTCTCGATGTCGTCGATGACCTCCTCGGCGACCTCGGCTTCCTTCTTCTTGCGGCCTCGCGTCGCCTTCTTGGCGGGCTTGTCCCCGCCCGCGTCCGAGGCGCCGGCCGTCTTCGCGCTCCTCTTCTTAGCGGGCTTGTCCGCGCCCGCGCCGGCGTCGGAGGCCGCCTGGGCGGGCTTCCTCGCACTCGCCTTCTTCGCGCTCCCCTTCTTTGCGGCGGGCTTGCGGTCGGCAGACTCCTTCTCCCCACCCTCAGGCACGGCCGCGGGCGTCTTCTTGGACGCGGAGGGCGCCTTCTTACCGCGGGTGTTCTTCTTCGCGGCGGGTGTCACCTCCGTGATCTCCTCGTTTGTCGCGGAGTCCTTTACCGAAGCGCGCGATGCACTCACACGGGTCCCTTTCATTGATGGGCATGCACAGTTGAGCCGATTGCAAATCGGCATACCACCGCCAGTCTAGTGCCTCGCTTGGGAGTTTTCCTGGTGGTCGGTGTGAGCCTGCCCCGCGCGAAGCCACGCTCGGGCACCGCCGTCGGTTAGAGTTGCACCATGAGTCTGAACGACAGTTTCTCCGTTCTGCGTCCCCTCATAGACGAGGCCACGTCCGAGCACCTGAGCGGCCTCCTCGTGCGCGTGGGGGCCTCCACCCGCGGTGGAGAGTTCACTCAGGCGGTGCTCTCAGCCGCGTCGGGCGGCAAGCGCTTTCGCGCCCTCATGGCTCACGTCGGCTATTGTCTGGCCGCCGGGCTTCCACTGGGCGAGGTGTTTCTCCCCCACCTGAGTGCCGCACTCGAGCTCTACCAGGCCAGCGCCCTCGTTCACGATGACATTATCGATCGCGCGGACGAGCGTCGGGGAGCCCCCACGCCTCATCGTCTCCTCGCCGATCACCACGGCCGCGGGCAGTGGATGGGCAGCCCCACCGACTTCGGCGAGCACGCGGCAATCCTGGTCGGCGATTTCCTCTTCTCCGCCGCCACCGATGCGGCAGACGCGCAGGCGCTCCTCCTTGACGAGGCCGCCGCCCAGTCCTTCACCCGCCGCTTCGCCGACATGCACGCCGAGGTTGCTCTGGGCCAGTATCTCGACATCGTCGCCGAGCAAACCCCGCTCGACCCGCATCGCGACGACGCGGTCAGCGGCGCCGATGCTCTGGATGTCGCACTCCACAAGTCGGCACACTACTCGGTCGTGCATCCCGCGGCGCTCGGCGCGATCTGCGCGTCCGCTCCGCCCGGGGAGGCGAGCACCCTCCTGACGATCCTCGATTCTGTGCTGACGCCGTGGGGGCTTGCCTTCCAGCTGCGCGACGACGACCTGGGTGTGTTCGGGGATCCTCAGGTGACGGGCAAACCCGCGGGAGACGACCTCAGGGAGGGCAAGCGGACCGTGCTGCTGGCCCTCACGTGGGAGGCATCCACGCCGAGCGAACGACGCGAGCTGACTCGTGTTCTCGCAGTGCCCACGGCCTCGCCGAGCCAGATCGGCGAGGCGACCCGCATCGTCGCACGCAACGGCCGCGACGCACACGAGGAAACGATTGCTCGTCTCGTCGCCGACGGGCACGCTGCCCTTCAGCAGGCAAACGTGGAGGATGAGGCCCGACGCATGCTCGCCGAGCTGTGCTCCATTCTCACCGCACGGCGCTCGTAGCACCCCTCCCGCACCGATTCGAGGGAGCAACGGGTCGCTCCCGGATGGAGAGGCGCGCCTAGAAGGCGAGCGTGGAGGCGATGCGGTTGACGCGGTGGTGACGCCCTGACACGAGCGCGTCAATCGGGCGCTCCCCCAGTTCTTCCTGGAGCGTGTACAGCCATTCCAGGGACTCGTCGGACGTGAACCCGTCATCGGCCAGCAGGGTGAGCGTTCCCTGCAGGAACGCAAGGGGCTCCCAGCCGTTGGCGCCCTTGACGACGACGTCGCGCGGGATCCCTCGACGCCCGTCTGCTCCGCGCCCCTCAATGAGGACTCGATCACGGATCAGCTGCTTCAGGCGGCGTTCCTCGATGCCGAGGAGTCGGCAGGCCTCGTCCATGCTTACCAGGGTCATGTCAGCACTCGTCATGACCGCAAGACTACCCCAAGGCGGCGGCGCTCCGACACCCGCATCTCCGTAGATTGAGCGAAAGATCCCATAGAATCAACCAAGTGAGCGATGAACAGACATTCGACCAGACCGATCCGTTGATCGGCCTCTTGGTCGACGAACGATACCGGGTCGTGCGTCGGCTTGCCCGCGGCGGCATGGCGACGGTGTACATCGCGCAGGACGAGCGCCTTGACCGTCCCGTTGCCCTCAAGGTCATGCACCCCCACCTTGCCGATTCCCAGGACTTCGTCGCGCGCTTTCGCCGAGAGGCACGCGCGGCCGCGCGAATCGTTCACCCGGGGGTCGTCTCCGTTTTCGACCAGGGCGTTGTCACCGGCCAAGGATTCTTGGTGATGGAGCTCATTGACGGGACAAATCTTCGTCAGCTTCTTCGCGCCCAGGGGGCCTTCACGATCCCCCAGGCGCTGCGCTATGCCTCCGATACCCTCGAGGCGCTGCGAGCCGCTCACCGCATGGGGGTCATCCACCGCGACATCAAGCCCGAGAACATCCTGGTTCCCACGGACGGGCCGGCGAAGGTCACGGACTTCGGGCTGGCTCGCGCCGCCTCCGAGGTATCCCTGTCGTCCACCGGCAACATGCTCGGTACCGTGGCCTACATCGCTCCCGAAATCGCGACCACCGCACGCGCCGATGCGCGCTCCGACATCTACTCCGTGGGCATCATGCTCTACGAAATGCTTACGGGCACGGTGCCGTGGGCGGGCGAGTCACCCCTCCAGATTGCCTCCCATCACGTCGCCGACGACGTTCCCAGCCCGTCGGCTTCCCAGCCGTGGATTCCCCGTGAAATCGACGACCTCGTTGCCGCCCTGACCGCGAGAGAACCCGCGTCGCGCCCGGCGGACGCGTCCGAGGCCATCGACCTGGTCGCGCGCGCGGCTGCCGCGATCCCCGCCGAACTTGCGAGCCGCCGAGCCGATGTGTCCCCCGGCGAGCGCAACGACGGCGCCCGAACCAGCGCGTTGAACACGGAGGTGCTCTCCGCGCAGTTCACCAGGCCCCTGCCTCCCTCCGTTCCAACGAATGCCGCCACGGTCCACACCTCCGCCCCGGATCTCTCCATCGCCGCGGCCCCGCCTTCCAGAGCACCGCGACGCGTGGCGCTGTGGGCGACGCTCGTCGCGCTCCTCCTGGTCGCGGCGGGCGTGGGCGGCAGCTGGTGGTGGACCGAGTACGGCCCGGGTTCCTACCTGACGATGCCGCACACGACGGGTCGCCCCCTCGCCGACGTTCAAGCCGAACTTCAGCAGCTGGGCTTGCCCTCCGTCGTGGACGAGGAGTTCTCCGACGACACGCCAGCGGGCTCCGTGACACGCTCCGATCCCGAGGATGGCGCCTCCGTGCACAAGCGCGCCGAGGTCCAGCTCTACGTCTCCAAGGGCGTCGATATGAGGACTGTGCCCAGCGTCGTCTCCCTCCCCCGCGACGAGGCGCAGGCGGCACTGTCGGAGGTGGGACTGCAGGTCGGAGCAATCACCGACGCCTACTCCGAGGACATTCCCGAGGGGCACGTGCTCTCCCAGGGAACGCCGGCCGGATCTGCCGTCCGACACGATTCCTCCGTTGATCTCGTCCTGTCCAAGGGACGTGAGCCCCGCTCAGTCCCACGCCTGACCGCCATGAGCGCGGAGGCCGCGAAGAACGCCGTCGAAGGCCTCGGCCTGGCCGCAAAAGTCGCCGAAGCGTACTCCGACACGGTCCCCGAAGGACAGGTCATCTCTCAGCAGACCGCCGAAGGAAGCATCCTCTATCGGGGGGATCAGGTGGCCTACACCGTGTCGAAGGGACCGGAGAAGGTCACAGTCCCGGACGTTGTCGGCCGCCAGAGGGACGAGGCCCGCGCTGCCCTCGAGGGAGCGGGATTCGCCGTGCAGGAGGAGTCGATTCTCGGCGGTTTCTTCGGCACGGTGCGTGCCACCGATCCGGCGGGAGGAACGATGCTGAAGAAGGGGTCCGTCGTGACGATCACCGTCGTCTAAGTGAACTCGCGAGACCGGTCCTGTTCGATGCGGTCGTCTTGCGCGTGTGCCCGGCCTCATAGCGAGGCCGGGCACACGCGTGTTGCCTGGGATCAGCGCTCCTCGGCGGCGCCCTTCGCGAGGTACTGGGCGACCTGGAAGGCCATCTCGAGGCTCTGCTGGTGGTTCAGGCGCGGATCCACGAGCGTTTCGTAGCGCTTGCGCAACGTCTCCTCGTCGATGTGTTCGCTCCCGCCAATCACCTCGGTGACGTCGTCTCCCGTGAGTTCGACGTGCAGGCCGCCGGGAACCGTCCCGCAGGCCTCGTGCGCATCGAAGAATCCACGCACCTCGTCCATGATCGTCTCAAAGCGGCGGGTCTTATATCCCGTGGATGAGGTGATCGTGTTGCCGTGCATCGGATCCGTCACCCACGTGACGGGGCGTCCGTCGTCGCGCACGGCCTCGAGCAGGGGTGGCAATGCCTCGCGGATGCGCGATGCCCCCATGCGGGTGATGAAGGTCAGGCGCCCGTCCTCGCCGTCCGGGTTGAGACGGTCGATCAGTGAACGCATCTGCGCGGGCGTGGTCGAGGGGCCGAGCTTGACGCCGATGGGGTTACGCACGCGGGACAGCAGCTCGATGTGAGCGCCTTCCTCCTCGCGGGTACGTTCCCCCGCCCACAGGAAGTGGGCGGACGTGTTGTAGGGTTCGCCGGTGCGCGAATCGATGCGCGTCATCGCCGACTCGTACTCCAGGAGGAGCGCCTCGTGAGAGGAATAGAGGTCAACGTCGCGCAGGGTTTCAAAGTCGACTCCCGCCGCCCCCATGAATTTGATGGCCCGGTGAATGTCCTTGGCCAGCGTTTCGTAGCGCGCGTAGGCGGGGTTGGACATGAACCCCTGATTCCAGCGATGCACCTGGCGAAGATCCGCGTATCCGCCCTTCGTGAACGCGCGGATCAGGTTGAGCGTCGAGGCCGCGTGGTTGTACAGCGACAGGAGCCTCTGCGGGTCGGGTTCACGTGCGTCGGGAGTGAACTCGATGGAGTTCACGGCGTCGCCGCGGTAGCTGGGAAGAGTCACCCCGTCTCGCGTCTCCGTGTCGGCCGACCGGGGCTTGGCGTACTGTCCGGCGATGCGCCCCACTTTGATGACGGGGAGCGACGCTCCGTAGGTCAAGACGACGGCCATCTGCAGGAGCGTCTGGATCTTGAGCCGCACGTGGTCGGCCGTCGCCTCCGCGAAGGTCTCCGCGCAGTCCCCGCCCATCAGGACGAAAGCCTCGCCGCGCCCGGCGGCGCCCATCCACGTGCGTAGGTCGTCGACCTCACCGGCGAAAACGAGCGGCGGCTGGCGGCGCAGCTGAGCCGTGACCTCGCCGACGCTCTCACGATCGGCGTACGAGGGCTGCTGGGAAGCATCCAAACCACGCCACGTATCCCAGGGAGCACGCTCCCCGGATTCGGGCGACCACAGGCGCTCGGGGACGCGGCGGGAGCGAGGCTTACGCACAGGCTCACCGCCGCGTCCGGGAGTGATCGAAGGAATCACGCGAAGCGACTCACTCGCCGGCAGGCTCGACGGTCTGGCCGATCTCGGCCATCATCTCGACGAACCAGGGTGCGGTGATGTCGAAGGGCTTGCCGCCTGCGATGCGCGGGAAGGGAATCGCCTTGAGGCGGTCGCCGTCCTCCTCATCGTGGCCGATGACGCCGGACTCGCCCTTGAACGCGCACTCGACAGCCAGGTCGGTCATCGACTTGATGAGGCGCAGGTCGTCGGCGTTGGCGCGCGAGGAGCGCGAGAAGTAGCCGGACTTCTGGACCATGACCTTCTCGGCGTCGATCTTCTCGGCGAACTGCTTGGCGAACCACTGGCCGGGGTTGATCGTGTCGAGCTTGACGTGGCCGAAGGGATCGCGCTGCACCTCGCCGCCGGCAGCCTCGATCTCCGCGATGATCTCGGGGACGCCGGCGCCCTCGGAGAGGAAGATGTTGACGTTGCCCTGCTCGTCCATGATGGCCTTCAGGCGCTTGGCCTCGGCGTCCAGGTCGATCTTCATCTCGGGCAGGAAGATGGCGTGGATGTCCCAGCGCTCCTTGGACAGGCCGATGGAGGGCACCCACTCCTGGGTCTTGAGCCACTCGTGGTAGCACCGCGAGCCGGCGGCGGTCAGCCACCCGCAGTTCCGGCCCATGATCTCGTGGATAATGAGCATGCGGGGGTTGGAGCGGTGCTCGCCGATGACGTTCTGGGAGTACTCCGAGACCTCCTCGGCGGCGGTCCACGCGCCCAGGGACTGGCGGATCGGCACCACGTCGTTGTCGATGGTCTTGGGCAGGCCCACGACCGTCAGGTGGTAGTCGTGCTCCTCCAGGTAGGCGGCCAGGTCGGCGGCCGTGGTGTTCGTGTCGTCGCCGCCGATGGTGTGCAGGACGTCGACGCCGTCCTTGCGCAGCTGCTCGGCGGCCTTCTCCAGGGGGTTCTCGTCCTCGGCGACGAGGCCGCGCTCGACGAGGTTCTTCTTGTTCGTCAGCTTGACGCGGGAGTTGCCGATCGGGGATCCACCGAAGCGGTGGAGCACGGCGGCGCGGGCGCGGGCGTCCTCGTCGACGACGACGTAGTTGCCGGTGAGCAGGCCGTGGTAGCCGTTCTGGTAGGCGATGATCTCGACAGTGGGATCGATCTCGGTGTAGCGCTCGATGAGGCCGCCGACGGCGGAGGACAGGCAGGGGGCGAAGCCGCCTGCGGTCAGCAGGGCGACGCGACGGACTGACATGTATGTGACCTTTCTCAGGCTTATGTGGACGATTGGGTGCCGCGGCCCACCCGGGCGCGGGGCAACGGCCCCAGTCTAGCGGTAAGGCGCGGAGCACCGCAGGGGCGCCCGTCCCACCCCCGGGGCCCGTCGTGACCCGGCTGGCCCGGTGGGGGCTGGTCGTGCCCCTGTTGCCCGCGCCGTCGGGGCCGGGTGCGGGTCGTCGGCGGCACTTCCGGCACCGACCACCGGCTCTACCGACTCAATGACACGCCCTGAGTCTGCGCCTGCACCACTTAGGCATTGTCTGCGCCACTTAGGCATTGTCTGCACCACTTAGGCCCCCGACACGCCGGGAAGCCCAGGGCCCACTCGGGCCTAAGTGGCGCAGTGGAGCGCTAAGTGGTGTAGCGGTGCGCTAAGTGGCGCAACGCCAGGCGGATCCCGCAGCACGACGCCACACAAAGCACCGACAACGAGGCACACGCAGCCCCTCCCCTTCAACCACGCGCACAAGGAACCAGAATCAGACAACGCGCCCTAGCCGGTCACGCACACAAGGGGGCTGATTTACGAAACACGCTGCGCACACAACGGCTTGATTCCGCCCTTGTGCGCAGTCGCATGTTGCGTAATTCCGGTCCTTGTGCGCGTAGAAAGGAGCGGGACGGGGGCGCGGCCGCGCTCTAGCCCTGCCCCGGTTCGGGGCGATCGGTGCGGTTGGCGAAGCGCGCGACACCGCCCTGGAAGAGGACGCCGATCACGGCCGTCAGCGCTTCTTCCGTTTGGTGCTCTTCTTCCGCTTCGCGCCACTGGCCTTCCCCCCGGTATCCGAGGCCGTGGACTCGGAATCAGTTTTCGCCTCGGCAGCAGGAACCGCCTTCTCGACCGGCTCAGCGTCCGAGGCCGGAGCCGGAGACTCAGAATCGGCCTTCGCCTCGGCAGCGGGAGCGGCCTCCTCGACCGGCTCAGCGTCCGAGGCCGGAGCCGTCTCCTTAACCGGGGCAGCTTCCTCAACGGGAGCCTCCTCCTTCACGGGAGCGGCCTCCTCGACCGGTACGGTGTCCGGAGCAGGGGACTCGGAATCGGCCTTCGCTTCGGCAGCCGGAGCCTTCTCCTCCACGACGGCCGCCTCGTCAGCCGGAGCACCTTCCTCAGCGGGAGCCGTCTCCTCAACCGGGGCAACGTCCTCAGCGGGAGCCGTCTCCTCAACCGGAGCAGCCTCCTCAACGGGAGCCGGAGCCTCCGACCCCTCCCCCGCCCCGGTAGCATCCTGGTCGTCGGCGGAGTCGGCGTCGGCGTCCTCCTCGGGCGGCCCGGGCACCTCGACCTCGGGGGCGATGCGCCCGCCGGGGGCGGCGCGCCCGTTGGAGGGAACTGGGCCGTCGAACTCGCCCTCCTCGGCCATCTTGGCCTTCACATCGGCCGCGTAGAGGTCGACGTACTCCTGCCCGGACAGCAGCATCAGGTTGTACATGATCTCGTCGGTGATGGCCCGCAGCACGTAGCGGTCCTTGTGCAGGCCCTTGTAGCGGGAGAAGTCCAGGGGCTCGCCGATGACCATGCCGATGTTCGTGCGCGAGGGGATCCGCTGCCCGATGGGCTGGGCGGCGTGGGTGCCGATCATCGCCACGGGGATCACGGGGGCGCCCGACAGCAGTGCCAGTCGCGCCACGCCGGTCTTGCCGCGGTAGAGCCGGCCGTCGGGGCTGCGCGTCCCCTCCGGGTAGATGCCGAAGAGCTCGCCCTCCCTGAGGCGCTTGAGGCCCGCGTTGAGGGCGGCCTCCGAGGCGCGCCCGCCGGAGCGATCCACGGGGATGGTGCCCACGGCCCGCATGAACTCCTTCGTCACCCACCCCTTGAAGCCGGTGCCCGTGAAGTAGTCCGCCTTGCCCATGAAGACGACCTCGCGGTCGAGCATCATCGGCAAGAACACGGAGTCCCATACGGCGTTGTGGTTCGACGCCAGGATCGCGGGCCCCTCGGCGGGGATGTTCTCCTTACCGCGGATCCACGGACGGTAAGCGGCCTTCAGAATGGGGCCGCCGGTAGCCTTGAGAGCCTGATAGAACGCCACTGTGACTCCTAGATCGTCGACGGGGCACGGAACTCGCGCGGGGCATTACCATCTACTCTATGACGAACGGGGGGCGCATGGATAGTCTGACCGAAAGGCGGTCTCCTTCCGACCCCGGCCCCCGCGGCCGCGCGGAGCTCGCGCGCGCCCTGGCCCGCCGCCTCGAGGGCGCCCTGCCCCCCGCGCTGGAGGGCCTGGGCACGCCTTTGGAGCGCGCCGACTGGCTGGTGGTCGACGTGGAGACCACGGGGCTCGGCCGCGCGTGCGAGATCACTGAGATAGGGGCGCTGCGCATGCGCGGCACCCAGGTGGTCGACGAGTTCCAGGAGCTGGTGCGCCCCAGCGCGCCGATCCCGCCGTTCATCGAGAAGATGACGGGAATCACCACTGACATGGTCGCCGGGGCGGACCCGGTCCAGGCCGTGTACCCGCGCTTCGCCGCGTGGGCGGGCGCGGGGGCGCCGGGCAGGGTGCTGGTCGCCCACAACGCGGACTTCGACATGGGCTTCCTGGCGCGGGCCTCGCGCGCCTGCTCGATGCCGTGGCGGACGCCGCCGTCAGTGGACACCCTGAGCCTGGCGCGCCTGGCCCTGCCCCGCCCGGTGGTGGCGAACCACCGGCTGGGCACTGTCGCCCGCTACTTCCGCACTGCCACCGCCCCCGGGCACCGTGCTCTCGGGGACGCCAGGGCGACCGGCGAAGTCCTGTGCGGCCTGGTCGGCCTTGCTGACGAAGCGGGGTTCGGGCACGTCGAGGACCTGGTGGCCGTGTGCCGCTGGTACGCGGCGCGGCGCCCCTGAGGCGGGGCGCCGCCTGCCCGCGCCCGGTCCGCCCCTTCCCAGTCGGAGGGGCGCCCGGCAGCGGCCGAGCCCATCCGGCCCGGGGAATGCCGGCCCATCCGCCCCGCTCGGGCGCGGAGCGCCCGCCTGGCCTCGGGGATCCGATCAGGCCGACAGGGCCGCCCAGTCCTCCACGAGCGCCGCCCCGTCGCCGGAGTCGAGGACACGGCGGGGGCGCGCTCCACCGCCTCGCCGAGCCTGGGCGCGTAGGAGTCCGCGTCGACGGCCTCGCCGAGGCCCTCCCACGCGAGCAGGCCGGCGGCGGCGTTGAGGCAGACCGCGTCCCGCACGGCGCGCTTCCCTCCCCCGGAGAGGACCTCGCGCGCGGCTTCCGCGTTCTGGCGCGCGTCCCCGCCGCGCAGATCCTCGATGCGCGCCGGTTCCATGTCGAACAGCTCCGAGGCGTCGAACTCCACTTCGCTGACGGCCCCGCCGCTGACGATCCACGCCTGGTTGACGCCGACAGTCGACAGCTCGTCCAAACCGGTGTCGCGGCCGCGGAAGACGATGGCGGACAGGCCGCGCGAGGCGTACACCCCGGCCATGAGGCGGGCGCTGGCCTCGGCCGCTGCCCCGATGGCGCACGCCTGCACGCGCGCCGGGTTGGTCAGCGGTCCCAGCACGTTGAAGGCCGTCGGGAAGCCCAGGGCCCTGCGCACGGGCGCCGCGAAGCGCATCGAGGGGTGGACCTTATTGGCGAAGAGGAAGGCAATGCCGATCCGGTCGAAGATCTCCCGCTGGCGCGCGGAGTCCACGTCCAGGGACACGCCCATGGCCTCGAGCACGTCGGCGGAACCCGATTTGGACGTGGAGGCGCGGTTGCCGTGCTTGACGATGGGGATGCCCGCCGCCGCCAGGGCGATCGCCGACATCGTGGAGATGTTGACGGTGCCGAAGCCGTCGCCGCCGGTCCCCACCACGTCGAGGGAGCGCGACGGGAGGTCGACGGCCAGTGCGTGGTCCTGCATCGCGTCCGCCAGGCCGTGGATCTCGTCGACCGTGGCCCCTTTGATGGCCATGGACGTGAGGAACGAGGCCAGGCGCGCGTCACCGAGCTCACCGGTCATCACCTGGTCCATCACCCAGTAGGCGTCCTCGTAGGACAGGGAGGCTCCGCCGTTGAGCCGGGCGATGACGTCACCCCACTGGGGTGCGCCGCTCACTTCGCGCCCCGCAGCGCCTCGGCGATGGTCTCCTGCAGGACCAGGGGGTCCAGCGGGTCGGGCACGGTGGCGCACGCCCCGGCCCACGAGGCGAGCCAGTCGTCCTGGGGGCGGGCGGTGAGCAGCACGACGGGGGGCACGTCCTCGCGGGTCTCCATGAGATCCTGGGCGATGGACATGCCGCCCTCCTTCTTCGCCTCGGCGTCCAGGACGAGCAGGGCGAAGTCCCCCTGGTCGAAGGCGTCGCGCACGCCGAAGGCCGTGGCGGCCTCGGTCCACGTGATCCGGGGGGTGTCCGCGGAGGCGCGCAGTCCCACCCCCTCGGTCACGGCCCGGCGCCGCGTGATGTCGTCGCTGAAAACGAGGATGTTCACGTTTTCTCCGCTCACTTGGTTACTCCCTCGTGGTGTGCTGGCGCGGCCGTCAGCCGCGTGTTGTGCGGGCCCATTCTAGCGACAAGGGGGGCCTCCCACATTCAGGAGGCCCCCCTCGGGGGTGGCGCGGCTGGGCGGCGCCAGTGGCGGCGGGCAACGGCCGGGCCCCTGGGCTGGCCGCGC
>ERZ772948.948-NODE-948-length-18063-cov-3.698412_pt1 | contig 18063 bp, 17 predicted proteins | sample MGYA00511945_ERZ772948 | MGnify/ENA primary metagenome ERZ772948 (study PRJEB29015, sample SAMEA2737927) | human oral metagenome | biome: human oral; feature: human-associated habitat; material: dental | place: China | collected 2141 ... | reverse complement strand
CAGCGTTTGGGGCTTTAGCAGTGCTTGATCACCTGCATGTTCCAGCCAAACATGCTCTGCGCCCAGTTGAATTGACTACCCGTGTAGCCGCGCTGCCCCTTTTGAGACGGTCTTGACCGATTGGGAGTCAAGGGTGGTCACGCTGGGCCTGGTCCGTCTGCACGCCCGAAAACGTCCTCTCTTGTTCATTTCAGCAAAGTGTTTGGACAGCACTTGCCACTGCGCGCCGGTTTATATCGCTTGGACACATGGGAGATTTTGCTGTCAGCTGGGGATTTGAAGACAGGCTTTTAAACAGGATTGGGCGGATCGGAAAAACGGCGCAGCCATTGCTGCCATGCCGCGCCCAGCGCCCGGACGAAGCGGGTGTGGCGATAGCGCCAGAGCAGCCACAACGCGCCGATCAGCAGCCCGGCCAGCGCTCCGGGCCAGTCAAACAGTATGCCCAGCAGCAGGCTCAGCAAGGCCGACAGAAAAACAATGACGCCCCAATGCCGGAGTTGCTGCGGTTTTTTCCGCTGCTCCAATATGGCACTCAGCAAGCCGCCGCCGGGCACGAAAAGCAGCCCGATGTTCAGCAGGAATTTCAACACCAGCCAGATGAATTCAAGAAAAAGGCCCGCGAACGTGAATGCCGTTGCCAGCCAGACGTGGCGTTGCCGCCGGGAAGGCAGCTTGCGCAAGGCGGCAAGCGCGGGCGGTTTCGGTCTGTTTTTTTTCTGCTGGGCCGTTTTCTGCGGGGATGTTTGGGCTTGGATGAGAACCGGCGGCGAAAACGGGGCGGGCTTGACCAGTGCGGCGGGCGCGGTCAGCCGCTGCACATAGGCCGCGAAGTCGCCGTTGGGCGGGGTGTCCCAGTTGGGGCCTTCCAGGTGGCCTGTTTCAGGTTTCATGGCTGTTTTGATCCGACTCTTGTTCGTCAAAAGAAGGCGGCGCGGGCCATGGCTGCACGGTCAGAAAGATCAGAAAAGCCGCCAGCAAGCTCACAAGCTGGCCAAGGCGGCCGCCTTCTGCGCTGATAACCAGAAGCACGCAGACGCCCAGAAGAATCAGCACGGTGTGCCATATCCGCTTGAAAAAGCCCCCAATGATTTGGAGCCGCTTTGCGGCAAGCGTCAGGTCTTGCTGTTTGGGTTCGCGCCATTCGTTTGCTTCCTTTTCGTTTGGCCTCATGGTTTTTTTCTGATTGATGGGGCCGGCTGCCAGTGTGCGCTTTCAAGCCGGATTGCCGGGCGTTCGGGGCGGGCGTTTTGGGGGTTGGATCCTGCTTTTCGTCCGCGTCGCCGGGTTTCTTTTCAGCAGGCGGCCCAAGGAAAGCTAGCAGGGCGACCAGCAGCCCCAGCGGCCCGAAAGCAAGAGCCAGCAGGCATGCGATGAAGATCAGCACGTTCTCGAGCATCCATTTGCAAAACGTCCAGATCAGTCTCCAGACCAGACAACACAGCCGTTTGCCCAAAGACAGCAGCTCATCGGCTGCGTCAGGCTCTTGCGTGGGGTTGGGCTTCATGGCTCTCTCCGGTTGGCGTGAAAGTCTTTTTTACTCCTTTTTCAGAAGCAAATTCAAGGCCAAGAAAACGCCTCTATCGCATGGATTCATGGGGCCTATTGCTATTGAACCCATAGCGAAATGGCTGGCTTCGGAAGCGGTTCAGCGCCGGGGCAGGCGACGGGCGATTTCGTCCACCAGCAGGCGGGCCAGCTGGCGCTTGCTGGCCGGTTGCAGCCCGGCGGGCAGTTCGGTGACGCCCGCTTCGTCAATCAGCAAGAGCGCGTTGTCATCGCGCCCGAAAGTGGCGGGGCCGATGTTGCCCGCCAGCAGCGGCACGCCTTTGCGCTGGCGCTTGGCTTGTGCGTGCGCCAGCAGGTTTTCGCTTTCGGCGGCAAAGCCCACGCAATATAGCTGCCCGGCTTGCGCGCGCGGGCTGCGGGCGGCGGCGGCCAGCAAATCAGGGTTTTCCACAAAGCGCAGGGGCGGCGGCAGGCCGCTGCCGTCTTTTTTCATCTTCTGCGCGGCCACTTCGGCGGCGCGCCAGTCGGCCACGGCGGCGGCGGCAATCAGCACATCGGCTCCTTGCAGCGCGGGCTGCAAGGCGGCTTGCATTTGCAGGGCCGATTCCACATCCACCCGCGCCACGCCATGCGGCGTGGGCAGGTGCACGGGGCCGGCGATCAGTGTGACTTGCGCGCCCGCCAGGCGCGCCGCGCGCGCCACGGCAAAGCCCATCTTGCCGCTGGAGCGGTTGGTGAGGCCCCGCACGGGGTCGATGGCTTCAAACGTCGGCCCGGCCGTGACCACCACGCGGCGGCCCGCCAGTGTTTGCGGGGTGAGCGCGGCGATGACTTCTTCCAGCAGTTCGGGCGCTTGCAGCATGCGGCCATCGCCCGTTTCGCCGCAGGCTTGCGCGCCAAAGCCCACGGCCAGCACGCGCGCGCCGTCAGCGGCCGCCTGCCGCACGTTGCGCTGCGTGGCCGGGTGCGACCACATTTCACGGTTCATGGCGGGCGCCAGCAGCAGCGGCGCGCGCTCGCGCGGGCGCGCCAGGCACAGCAGCGAGAGCAAATCGTCCGCCCGGCCCGCCGCCAGCCGGGCCAGAAAGTCGGCGCTGGCGGGGGCCACGAGGATGGCGTCTGCCTCGCGGCCCAGCTGGATGTGCGCCATGCCACCCGCAGGGCGTTCGTCCCACTGCGAAGTGAACACCGGCTGGCCGGAGAGCGCCTGCATCGTCGCGGCCGTGATGAAGTGCTGCGCACCTTCGCTCATGACCACCTGCACGCGGGCGCCCGCTTGCGTGAGCAGGCGGCACAGCTCGGCGGCCTTGTAGCAGGCCACGCTGCCTGTCAGGCCCAGAAGGATGCGGCGGCCTGCCAGCTCGGGCGGTTCATGCGGCGGGGTATGGGTCATGGGCAAGGCTCAGTCTGTTCAAGGAAGGGAGATAAGGAGAGAGGCTGAAAGATTTATACAGCATGGCTTGCCCTTGTTTCCTTCAAAAACCATAGCAGCCAGTCCAGCCTGCGCCGGGACTTGCGGGCGGTTTGGGCATGAAAAAAGCCGGGATGCCCCGGCTCTTTCGTGACGCGCGGATGGCGCGGCGGAAAGTTACTTCAGCGCCTTGTAGCGCATGCGGTGCGGGCGGGCGCCTTCTTCGCCCAGGCGCTTGATCTTGTCGGCTTCGTATTCCTGGTAGTTGCCGTCGAAAAACACCCATTGGCTGTCGCCTTCGGCGGCGAGGATGTGGGTGCAGATGCGGTCGAGAAACCAGCGGTCGTGGCTGATGACCATGACGCTGCCGGCAAATTCGAGCAGCGCGTCTTCCAGCGCGCGCAAGGTTTCCACGTCCAGGTCGTTGCTGGGTTCGTCCAGCAGCAGCACGTTGCCGCCTTGCATGAGGGTTTTGGCCAGGTGCAGGCGGCCGCGTTCGCCGCCAGAGAGCATGCCCACTTTCTTTTGCTGGTCTTGCCCGTTGAAGTTGAAGCGCCCGCAGTAGGCGCGGCTGGGCATCTGGAATTTGCCGACGGTGATGATGTCCAGCCCGCCGGAGATGTCTTCCCACACGGTTTTGTCATTGGCCAGATCGTCGCGGCTTTGATCGACGAAGGCCATCTTCACGGTTTTGCCCAGCGTGACTTCACCGGCGTCGGGCTGCTCCTTGCCCGCGATGAGCTTGAAGAGCGTGGACTTGCCCGCGCCGTTGGGGCCAATGATGCCGACGATGGCCCCGGCGGGCACCTTGAAGCTCAGGTTGTCGATCAGCAGACGGTCGCCAAAGCTTTTGCTGACGCCTTTGAACTCGATGACTTCAGCGCCCAGGCGCTCGGCCACGGGAATGAAGATTTCCTGCGTTTCATTGCGCTTTTGGTATTCGTAGTCGCTCAGCTCCTCGAAGCGGGCCAGGCGCGCCTTGCTCTTGGCCTGGCGGCCCTTGGGGTTTTGGCGCGCCCACTCCAGCTCTTTCTTGATGGCTTTGGCGCGGGCGTCTTCGCTTTTTTGCTCCTGCTTCAAGCGCGCCTCTTTTTGCTCCAGCCAGCTGGAGTAGTTGCCTTTGTAGGGAATGCCGTGGCCACGGTCCAGCTCCAGAATCCATTCGGCGGCGTTGTCCAGAAAGTAGCGGTCGTGCGTGATGGCCACCACGGTGCCGGGAAAGCGTTGCAGGAAGATTTCCAGCCACTGCACGCTTTCGGCGTCCAGGTGGTTGGTCGGCTCGTCCAGCAGCAGCATGTCGGGCTTGCTCAAGAGCAGCTTGCACAGCGCCACGCGGCGCTTTTCGCCGCCCGAGAGGTTCTTGATGACGGCGTCCCACGGCGGCAGGCGCAGCGCATCGGCGGCGATTTCAAGCTGGTGCTCGCTGTCGGTGCCCGCAGCGGCAATGAGGGCTTCCAGCCGGCCTTGCTCTTCGCTCAAGGCGTCGAAATCGGCGTCCGGCTCGGCATAGGCGGCGTAGATTTCTTCCAGCCGCGCGCGCGCATCGTTCACCTCTTTCATGGCCTCTTCCACCGCCTGGCGCACGGTGTGTTCGGGATTGAGCTGGGGTTCCTGCGGCAGGTAGCCAATGTCCAGCCCCGGCATGGGCAGGGCTTCGCCTTCAATTTCCTTGTCGATGCCTGCCATGATTTTCAGCAGGGTGGACTTGCCCGCGCCGTTCAGGCCCAGCACGCCAATCTTGGCGCCAGGGAAAAAGCTCAGGGAAATGTCTTTCAGGATCGCGCGCTTTGGGGGCACGATCTTGCTGACGCGGTTCATGGAAAAGACGTATTGGACCATTGGGTGCGGTTTGGGGAAAAGCAGAAAAGAAAAATTACGCCGCCAGCGGAAAGCGGCGGCGCAAAGGGCGGCGATTATCGGCCACGCCCACCAGCAGCAGAGCCGTTGGCCTGGGCGGCGCGTGTGGAACAAAAGGGAATATTTCGCTCCTGAAGCAATAGCGCGCTTTCCAAGTTCCTCTAGGACATCATGTGTTTTTGAGGCCTTGAATTAGCTCCTGTTTTTGATGAAAAACCAACACAAAGGTGCGAGAGTGTTGGCAAGACTACATACTGACACGATACGTTGCAAAGCACGAACTACCATTGCCGCCCCGTTGACGAGCCTGAGCATGAACGCTGATTCACTGACCGACCCGCCGCATGACGCTGCCGCCGCGCCAGCCGAGGATGATTCCGCTTTTCCGTCTGAATGGCTGCACTACAGCGGCGCGACATCAAGGGGCTGGGTGCACTTGAGCATTCCTCGCGCGGCTGATGCGCCAGCAGTGCCGCCCACAGGCGAGGAGCAGGTGCTGCGTCTGGCCGAAGCCGAGGCGCTGGTTGCTTGCGTGGAAGAGTGGCTGCATGCAGGCTGGGACCCGGCTCCGGCGCAGGAAGCGCCGCCTGCGGGCGCGCTGGCGGCCGTGGTGCAGGCCCCGGCGCTCGCGCCTGCTGGTTCGCGCCTGGCGCTGATGCCCGGCCTGTTGCCAGGCGGCCAGCCGCCAGCCGCACTGCTGGCGCCGCATCTGGCCTGGAGCGCCGTAACCGGGCAGGTGCTGCTGGGCAGCGTGCCAGCCGAGGCGATACAGGCGCTGGAAGCCGGAGCGCTGGTGTGGCTGCCGGCCGCCTTTGCCAACCGCTGGGCAGTGACGCTGCATGACATGAGCTGTCATCTGCCGCCCGCCGCCGCTTGGCTTGATTTGCCTGACGCCCGCCTGGCATTGAATGGCAGCGCCGCGCCTGGCAGCGCAACGCAAGATGAAACTAAAGGCGCCGGGCAGGCCATGCTGGAGCAGACGGTCAGCATTCCGCTGGATGTTTGGCTAGGCTGGCCGCGCCAGGGGCAGCCTGCGTTTCACTGGCCCCTGCCTGCTCCGTGGCCTGCTGAATTGCACGCCAACGGGCAGCGTCAAGCCAGCGGCGCGCTGTTGCCGCTGGGCAGCGGCTGCGGCTTGCACGTGCAGGCGCTGGAAAGCTGAACCCAGCTTGTTTCTTTGAACTGGTTCTTACGCTTTTCCTGATTACACGAAAACAAACGCTATGGATCTTTCCCAGTTTTCTCCCTCTTCAGCGCTGATCACCGTCATCCTCGTGGCGCTGGCCCCGTTCGTGGGGGTGATGGTGACTTCTTTCACCAAAATCGTGGTGGTGTTGAGCTTGTTGCGCAATGCGCTGGGCCTTCAGCAGGTGCCGCCCAATGTGGTGCTCAATGGCATGGCGCTGGTGCTCACCATTTACGTGATGCTGCCTGTGGGCTTGGACGCCTATGCCCGCGTGGGCGCGCTGCCTCAGGCTGCGGGAGGCAACAGCAGCGCCAACATGATGCAGGCCGCTGATGCCGCCAAGGAGCCGCTGCGTGACTTTCTCATCAAGCATTCCAGCCCGCGCGAGCGAGCCTTTTTTCTGCAAACAGCGCAGAAGAACCTGCCAGCGGAGCGCGCCGCGCAGCTGACCGAGCGTGATTTCGTGATCGTGGTGCCGGCTTTCACGGTAAGCGAGTTGTCAGCGGCATTCCAGATCGGCTTTCTCATCTTTTTGCCGTTTCTCATCGTGGATCTCATCATTGCCAACATCCTCATGGCGATGGGGATGATGATGCTTTCGCCCACGACGATTTCGCTGCCGTTCAAGCTGCTGCTGTTCGTGCTGGTCGATGGCTGGGTCAAGCTCTCGCACGGGCTGGTTCTGTCTTACTGATGGGGAGAGGCTGCATGCTGAACAGTGAAGCTTTGCAACTCGTCTATCAGGCCCTGTGGCTGGTGCTGATGCTTTCAGCGCCTCCCGTGCTGGCGGCGGCCGTCGTGGGCCTGCTCATTGCGCTGGTGCAGGCGGCCACGCAGATTCAGGAGCAAACGCTGCAATACGCGCTCAAGTTTTTCGCCATCGTGCTCACCATCTTCGTGACAGCGTCGCTGCTGGGCAGCTCGCTGTATCGCTTTGCGGACCGGGTGATGACGGAATTTCCGGCCATGGTGCGCAAGTAAAGGCGGCGGGCGGACGCAATGGACTTTGCCGCGTTTGGCAATCTGGGCGACATGGCTTTGCTGGCCGCTTTGGCCAGCACGCGCTTTGCCGTGGCCTTCCTGCTGCTGCCTGTGCTGGCGCAAGAGACGGTGCCCGCCACGGTGCGGGGGGCGCTGTTTCTGGGCTTTGGCGTCATCACGCTGGCGGTACAACCGCTGCTGGACGTGAATGGCTTGACGGCACAGCAATGGCTGCTGCTGTTTGCCAAGGAGGCTTTTCTTGGCTTGGCCATGGGAGCCATGCTGGCAGCGGTGCTCTGGGCGTTTCATGCCGCAGGCGAAATCGTGGACGGAGCCAGCGGCATGAGCATGGCGCAAATCGTCGATCCACTCTCGGGCCGCCAGACTTCGCTCACGGGCGCTTTTCTGGGACGCCTGGCTGTTTTCATGTTCATGTTTTCAGGCGGCATGCTGTTGTGGGTAGGCGCGCTGATGGAAAGTTTTGCCCTGTGGCCGCTGGGCCAGATGAACCTGCTGCCCAAAAGAGAAGGCGTGGTGGTGTTCGAAGGGGTGTTCTCCCATTTCGCCAGCCTCATGTTCGTGCTGGCCGCGCCTGCACTGGTGATGCTGTACATGATTGACCTGTCGCTGGGGCTGATGAATCGCTACGCCCCGCAGCTCAACTTGCTGCCCATTTCATCGTCGCTCAAAGGGCTGGCCGCCGTGCTGGCGTGGGTCGTCATGCTCTCAACTGTGGTGCATACGCTCACGGAGCAAATTGGCGAGCTGATGCCGCAGCTGCTGCAAAGATTGCAGGCCATGCTGGTATAGCTGTAGCTTCTCAACACGTTGCTCCCTGCAAAGCCGAGACGGCAAACGGAAGTTTTATTTTTGATGGGTAGCGGCGCAAGCCAGCGCCGGGCTCAGGCTCCGCGCGCCCCGCTCCGCCTTCACCTTACTGGCCTGTTGCGCCTTATTGCACGTTTTCTTTTCGCGGCGTGACCAGCACCTGGTCGATGCGGTAGCTGTCCACGTCCATCACTTCAAAGCGGTATCCGCCCCATTCCACGCAGTCGGTGCGGCGGGGCACGCGGCGGAGCATGACCATGAGAAAGCCGGCCAAGGTTTCGTATTCGTCCTTGTCGGGCCAGTCGTAGAGGCTGAGGGCGCGTTGCACATCAGGCATGGGGGTCATGCCGTCCACCAGCCAGGAGCCGTCATCGCGGCGCACGATGAGGTCTTCATCGGCGGGCGTGACCAGCTCGCCCATGACGGTGCTCATCACGTCATTGAGCGTGACCACGCCGACGACGGTGCTGTATTCATTGACGATGATGGCGAAGTCTTCATGCGCCTGCCGGAACTGGGCCAGCACTTCGGCCAGGCTGAGACGGTCGGGCACGACCAGCGCCTTGTGGATGAGGCCCTCGTCGGTGAGCACGATGGGGCGCTGGTTGAGCACGCGCTGAAAGAGGTCTTTGGCGTCCACGTAGCCCACGACGTTGTCCAGCCCGCCGTCGCACACGGGGTAGGTGGAAAAAGGTTCGGCGGCAATGCGCACGCGCACGCTTTCGTCGCTGTCGCGGATGTCGAACCAGGCCACGCTGCCGCGCAGCGTCATGGCGCTGGAGACGGGGCGGGTGTCCAGCTCGAAGACGTTTTCAATCACTTGCTGTTCGGGGCGCTCCAGCACGCCTGCCTGCGCGCCCGCTTCCGTCAGGGCCAGGATGTCGTCAGAGGTGATGCGCTCATCGCGCTGCATGGGCAGCCCCAGCACGCGCATGGCGGCGCTGGCGCATTTGTTGTAGAGCCAGGCCAAGGGCTTGAGCAGGGCCAGCAGCCGCTCCATCGGGCCGACCAGGCGCACGGCCAGGCGCTCCGGGTTGGCCATGCCCGCTTGTTTGGGCACGAGATCGGCGAACACCACAAAAAGCGAAGTGACGAGTGCGACCGACAGCAAGAAGGCCAGCCGCGCCGCCCAGCCGGCCGCCATCCACGGCTCGAAAATCCAGACCAGCCACGGCCCCAGCATGCCTTCACCCACGATGCCGCCCAGAATGGCAACGGAGTTGATGCCAATTTGAACCACTGTGAAATAGCGGCCTGGATGCTCCTGAATCTGCATCACGCGCAAGGCGCGGGCATCGCCCTCATCAGCCATCTGGGTGAGCTTGAGGCGGCGCGAGGCGGCCAGCGACATTTCAGCCAGCGAGAAAAATGCGCTGGCGGCAATCAGAAAAACAAGAACGAAAAGACTTTGAAAAGGCGTCATAAGAAAGAAGCGCAGTTTACTGGCCACCTGCCAAATGCCCGGCGCTGCGGCAACTACGGCGGCGCGAACGCGGCTTGACGAAGTGGACAGTGCCTGGCAGCAGCAGTGCTCGCTCTTGTTCCGATAGCGGGTAGCGCCCGTTTCATGGGGACGCCAGCCGTTTTTTGGGCGTTGAATTCGCTTCTGAAAAAAGAGCATGCACGCAAGAGGAGGGCGGCTCGCATGCCGACATCGCCGCCTTCAGCCAGGCGCAGGCGGCCAGCCAGCGCAGATGCGCTCGCGCAGGGTGTGCACGCGGAATGTTCATGTGTTGCGTTACGTAATGCGTCCGGGCCGGGCCTTCTGTGCCAGAGCCTGTTTCAGAGCCGGAAATGCCATGCGCCGCCAAAGCGGCTCTTTTGTTTTTCCGCCCTGATTGCGCGAAGGTAATGGCAACCCCCATTTCTATAATCATTTTTCATTTTTGACTTGAAGGATTTCACCGCATGTTTGACGTTCTTATCCGTGAAGTGGCTGTGCGCTTTAACCTGGGCGACAAGGCCCTGCCCTTGCTGCAAATGCTGCTGGCATGCATGACTCGGCAGGACACGGGCGGTCTGCCCGGCTTTCTTGAAAAGCTCAAGGCAGCCGGACTTGGCCCCGCCGTGCAATCCTGGCTGGGCGGCGGCCCCAGCGCCAAGGCTGTGACAGCCAGCCAGATTGAAAACGCCTTGGGCAGCGCGGGCGGTCTGCTGGAGCAGCTGACCGGGCGGCTGGACGCGCCGCGCGACGACGTTGCAGGCGCCTTGGGCTATTTGCTGCCCTACATCGTCGGCAAGCTCACGCCCGGCGGCAGCCTGCCCGGCTCGCTGCCCGCTGAAATCGCCAGCGTGGCCAGCGCCGGACAAGCCCTGCTGTCCGCCCCTTTGCCCAGCAGTGGCGGCGGCATGAAGTGGCTGTGGCCTGCCGTGGCCGTGGTCGCCGCCGGCCTGCTGGGCCTGAGCTACTGCCGCCAGGGCGGCGACGGTGTGCCTGCGCCAGCGTCAGCGCCCGTGGCCGCCCCGCAGCCTGCGCCCGCAAGCCCGGTTCAACCTGTGGAAACCGCTCCCGCGCCTCAAAAAACCCAGCCGGAAACGCCCGCCGAAACACCCGCCCAAACGCCCGTCCGGGAAATGCCAGCGCAAGAGCCGAGCAGCGAAGAAAAACCAGCCGCACCGCCCATGCCGGAAATGCCTGCGGCCGCCGCAGAAACACCACTCGCAGAAACGCCACCCGCTGTTGAAACGGTTGAACCGCCCGCAGAAGAAAAACCAGTGGTGGAAAAACAGCCTGCGGCCTGACGCTTTTTCCACATTTTGCTGCCTGCCAGCCCATGCGCGTTTGCCATGTGCTGGCATTTTTTTGGCCTTTTGTGTATGGCCCTGGTTTGTTTTTAAGTGAAAGATCTTCGCATTGTGTGAAATAGTGCAGCCTTGCCGTGACATGGGCAAAAAGAAACGGACGCCTTGCCGGGCGTCCGTTGGCATGCAAGAGCCTGAAATCGGTTTTCAGGCGGCGTTTTCAGCCAGCAGGTTTTGCAGCTCGCCAGACTCGAACATCTCCATCATGATGTCGGAGCCGCCAATGAATTCGCCTTTCACATAAAGCTGCGGAATGGTGGGCCACTGGCTGTAATCCTTGATGCCCTGGCGGATTTCTTCGTCGGCCAGCACATTCACCGTTACCAGTTTGTGCAGATCCATACCGGCGGCCTTGAGCACCTGAATGGCGCGGCCAGAAAAACCGCACATGGGAAAGTTGGCATCGCCTTTCATGAACAGGACGATGGGATGGCCTTTGACAATGGCATCAATGCGCTGTTGCGTGTCGCTCACGGAAGAACTCCTCGGATTTGTGAAAACGTGGGGAAAAGAAAGAAGGGAAAACGCTGAAGGCGCGGATTATTCCACCGCCCTTCATTCGCCATCGCCCACATACGACAAAGGCCTGCACGGATGGCAGGCCTTTGCTGGGTTTGTGACGCCGCGCCAAGCGGGCCGCAAGGGAGTATCAGGCAATGAGATAAGCGCTGCGGTCCTTGCCTTCAATCCACTTCGGCGGTTTGCCACGGCCCGTCCACGTAGCGCCCGTGGCGGGATCGCGGTATTTGGGCGGCACTTTGGAACCAGCGGCGCGAGAAGAGCGGCGGCCGCTGGAAGGGAAAATATCCTGCTGTGTCAAACCATATTCCTGAATGACGGCATGAACTTTGGCCAATGCTTCAGACAGCTCGCTTTGGCGGGCCTGTTCAATTTGGGCATTCAGTTGTTCGCGCTGTTGCAGCAGGTCTTTGAGAGATGACATGAAATCTCCTTGAGTGAGTTAGAAACTGGAGACTTGAATATACCATCATTTTTCAGCCGCTGCTTTTTGACTGAATGGCCTGCGGCATTAAGGGGCGCGCCATCACTTTATCAATGCGCCGCCCTTGCAGCGAAAGCACCTCAAATTCCCAGTCCGCCGCCTGGATTTTGTCTCCGGCGCGTGGCAAATCTCCCGCCTCGGCCAGCAGCAAGCCTGCCACGGTGTTGTAGCGGCCTTTGGCTTCGTGGGGCAATTCCTTAATGCCCAGGCGCGCCTTCATTTCATTGACGGGCATCAAACCCTCCAGAATCCATGCGCCATTGGCTGCGGGCGTGGCCCATGCGTCCATATCAGTATCGGGTTTGAGTTCGCCCGTGATGGCTTCCAGCAAATCACGCGGCGTCATCATGCCTTGCACCACGCCATATTCATCCACCACCAGCAGCAACCGCCCGGATTTGGCGCGCAATTGCTCCAGCATTTCCAGCCCGCTCAGGGTTTCAGGCACGAATGCGGCATTTTCACAATGCTGTGCCAGCGCGCCTTCGGCATTTGGACCCAATTCAAGCAGGCGGGCCACGCTGATGATGCCGATTACGTCATCCAGCCCGCCATCGCACACGGGATACCACGAATGCGATTGTTTTTCACCGCGAGTAGCCACATATTGCAGTGCCTGCGCCACGGTGTTTGCGCCGTCCAGCCAGTCAATATCGCTGCGCGGCACCATCAGTGACGTCAAAGGCCGGTCATCCAGGTGAAACACGTTGCGCACCATCTGGTGTTCGTGCGCCTCAATCAGGCCCGCGTCCACGCCTTCTTCCAGACTGGCGGATATTTCTTCGGCCGTGACGGCGCGTTCACTGCGGTTGTCAATGCGCAGCAGTTTCAGCACGCCCTGGGTAGACAGGGAAAGCAGCGCCACGAAGGGCCGCGTGAAAGCCGCCAGCGCCCGCATGGGCGGCGACACCCAGCGCGCCACGGTTTCAGGGTAGAGCTGGCCGATGCGCTTGGGCGCCAGCTCACCAAAAATGATGGTGACGAAAGTGATGGCAGCCACCACCAGCACCGTGGCCGCAATGCCCGCCGCCCTCTCGCTCAGGCCCAGCCCGCCCAGCCAGCTGGCAACCGGGGCGCTGAAGGCCGACTCGCCCACAATGCCGTTGAGCACGCCAATGGACGTAATGCCCACCTGCACGGTAGAAAGAAACTGCGTGGGGTCTTCCATAAGCCGCAGCGCCACGCCAGCGCCTGCGTCACCCCCCTCGGCCATCGCCTCCAGCCGCGCCTTGCGGCTGGAGGCCAGCGCCATTTCCGACATGGCGAACACGCCATTGAGCACGATCAACAAACAAATCAGCAGCAGTTCCATGCATCCAGGGCGCTTTGGCAAAGGCGCGCCCGCATCACAATCGACAAGCATGTCACTCTACTTCATCGGCGACGTGCAAGGCTGCGACGGCGCCTTGCAGCGCCTGCTGGACGTCATTGCCTTTTCTCCCAGCCGCGACCGCCTCGTTCTCCTGGGCGATCTGGTCAATCGCGGCCCCCAGTCCGCCAGCGTGCTGCGCCGCCTCATGGGCTATGGCGACGCCGCCTGCTGCCTGCTGGGCAACCATGACTTGCACCTGCTGGCCATAGCCAACGGCGTGCGCAAGCCGCACCGCAGCGACACACTGGACGAGCTGCTGGCCTCGCCTGACGCCCCGGCCTTGCTCGAATGGCTGCGCCATCGCCCCCTGGCCGTGCGCGAAGCGGGCGTGCTGTGCGTGCACGCTGGCGTACTGCCTGCCTGGACGGCACAAGACACCCTGCGCCTGGCCGCCGAAGTGCAAAGCGTGCTGCGCGGCCCCGCCTGGCCCGGCTTTTTGCACCAGATGTACGGCAACCTGCCTGACGCATGGAGCGAAAGCCTGCAAGGCGCAGACCGCCTGCGCGTCATCACCAACGCCCTCACCCGCCTGCGCTACTGCACCGCACAAGGGCAGATGGAATTCGCCACCAAGGAAGGCACGGCGAGCGCCCCCGCTGGCCTGATGCCGTGGTTTGACGTGCCCGGCCGCCGCACGGCGGGCGACGTCATCGCCTTCGGCCACTGGTCCACTCTGGGCTGGCGCGAACGCCCCGACATCCTCCCGCTGGACACCGGCTGCGTCTGGGGCGGTTCCCTAAGCGCCCTGCGCCTGGGGCCAAACGCAGGCGACCGCGAGCTGATCCAGATCGCATGCGAGCAGGCCCAAAAACCCGGCAACTGAAAAGCAGCCCACTTCAACCCGGTCTTTGCCCCTCTAGCTGTCGTTTTCCAAAGGGTTTTCACCCGGGGTGCAGCAAAACGGAGACACTCTCACGTCAACTCAGTTGCTTGAGCGCTACCCGGATGAACGCCATGAGAATGCCTCATAGACTGTCCTCAAAGAGGGATTTGTGGCAAACGATCGTCATGTATCCAAGCGACATGAGCAATGAACAATGGGGCGCAAAAGCGCTTTCCGGCAGGCAGGCTCCGGGCGCTGCGCGTCCGGGGACATCCTCTCTTTTGTTCATTTCAGCAAAGTGTTTGGTCAGCACTTTCTACTGCGCGTCGGTCATATCGCTTGGGTATATGAGGGGATTTTGCTATTCATTTGGGGTTTGAGAACGGGTTCTAAGCGCTTTCGCGGCTGGGTCAAGGCCGGTATCTGGCAAAAACTCTTTGATGCCGTCAGCGGCCAGCCGGATATGCAATACGCCATGGTTGATGCCACGATCGTGAAAGTGCGCCGTCACGGCCAGGGCGCAGGACTCAAAGCCAGGCCATAGGGCACTCGCGCGGGGGCGTGAGCACCAAGATACTGGCCCTGTGCGATGCGCTGGGCAATCTGCTCAAGTTCGCTCTGATGCCAGGCCAGCGGCATGACAGCAAAGGAGTCGAAGAGATGATCCGGAACCAAAAGTTTGGGGCGCTGCTGGCGGACAAGGCGTTTGATGTTCAATGGCTGATAGAGCGATTGCAAGCACAAGGCGTGCAAATCGTGATCTCGCAAAGATCCAATCGACGCCGGCCTTTGGCCATTGATGAGCACATGTACCGCTGGCGTCACCTCATAGAAAACTTCTTTGGCAAGCTCAAGGAGTTCAAGCGCATAGCCATGCGCAGTGACAAGACCGATGCCAGCTTCAAGGCGGTGATCTATCCGGCTTCGGCTGTAATTCAGTCTCGGTAATTCTCTACAGTCTTTAGTGGAATGAGCGCAGAGCGGCATTTCAGCCTCATGATTTGCGTCTGTTTTTGATGCATCCTGCGGCTTTGTCAAGGCAATGGATGGAACGCTTTGCACGCAGGCCGGTCCTTGCCGCCCTGCTTTTCAAAACCTGTTCAAAGTCTGTCCGTGGGCGCAGAAAGTGCGGATTTGGGTGCGGCCTTGAGGCGCTCTGCGGCGCGCTGCAAATCCTCGCCGGCTTACAAGAGCCGCCTGCGGTTTGCGTCTTGCGGGGTCCTGCGCACTTTCGCCTTCGGGCAGCCAGACTCTGGACAGGTTCTCAGGGTAATCCGCAACAACGTTTTCCTTGAACAGCTTCTTACAATCTGACGCTGTTGGTGCCTGCGCTGCCGTTCTGGCGGCGCGGTTCAACGGGAAGCAGGGAGGCACCGGAACTTCGTTTCCAAAGCCCAACCTGCGCTGCCCCCGCAACGGTAAGCGGCATGCGGCGCGGCCAGAACCTGTTCAGGGTTTTGATCGCGCCGCAGCTTCGTTCCCACCCTCGCCACGGCCTAGGCGTGCCTGCTTTGCTTGCAGGCGGCGCGCCTGCCAGCCGGAAGGCCGGGCGCGAAGGCAAGCCGCCAGCCCGGATACCGGCCAACAACAGGTGGCCCGCGCGCGGCGCAACAGCGCTGCCGCGTGCGGGCCGTGATTGCCCTTCATGCTGGCGGGGAAGCCGGCCGGGGCTGTTTCTCAAGCTGTTTTTCCTCATGACTTCTCGCCTTTATCCGCCTGCGCGCGCTTCGGCGCTGGCCGCTGCCTGCCTGCTGGCCGCCGCGCCTGCTGTTGCCGCTGCCGCTGGCGGCCACGATGAACGCTCTTTTTCCTCTTCTTCCACCTTGCCTGACGTGGCGGTGACCACCACCCGCAGCACGCAGCCGCTCACCGACGTGCTGGCCGATTTCACGCTGATTGACGAGCGGCAGATTGCCCAAAGCGGCGCGGCCACCGTGGCCGACATGCTGGCGCGCCAGCCGGGGCTGGAGATGACGCGCAACGGCGGCCCGGGCACGGCCACTTCCGTGATGATGCGCGGCGCCGAGAGCCGCTTTATCGCCGTGTATGTGGACGGCGTGCGCATGGACTTGCAAATTGGCGGCGCGCCGTGGGAGGCGCTGCCGCTGGCGCAGGTGGAGCGCATTGAAATCGTGCGCGGCCCGGCAGCGGCCGTGTATGGCTCTGACGCCATTGCGGGCGCGGTGCAAATCTTCACCCGGCGCACCGCGCGCGAGGGTTTTGCGCCCTACGCTGGCGTGGGCGCGGGCAGCCGGGGGCTGTGGAAGGCCGATGCGGGCTTTGCCGTCAAAAACGGCGCGGCCGATTACGCGCTGGGCGCGTCGCACGAGCAGGCCAAGGGCTACAGCGTGCGCACCGGCGGCAACCCCGACCGCGACGGCTGGCGCAACACCAACGCCAGCGCCAGCGCGGGCTATCAGCTGAGTGACCAGCACCGCCTGCAAGCCAGCGCCTTGTGGGGCCGCATGAAGGCGCAGTACGACGACTTCACATCCAGCCCCGCCAACTGGGCCGATGACTGGGGCGACAACCGCGTGCAAACGCTCGCTGGCACCTGGGCCGCCCAGTGGAGCCGCGCCTGGCGCACCACCGCCACCCTCAGCCACGCGGGCCAGCGCTATGAAACGCGGCCATCGCCCTACCTGAACAAAACGCGCCAGCGCACCGCCCAGCTGCACAGCGAATGGCGCGAAGGCCCGCACCTGGCCGCCGCCACGCTGGAGCGCCGCCATGACCATCTGGAAAACGACCCCATCGTCCGCAGCCGCCACCAGACCTCGCTCAACTTCATCTACGGCTTCAGCCACGGCCCGCACACCCTGCAAGCCAATTTGCGGCGCGAAGACGACAGCGACTTTGGCGGCCACACCGGCGGCAGCCTGGCCTACGGCTGGCGCTTTGCGCCCGAATGGCGCGTGAGCGCCGCCGCCGGGCGCGCCCTGCGCATGCCCACGCTCTACCAGCGCTTCAGCCAATACGGGCAGGCGGGCCTCAAGCCCGAAACGGGCCGCAACGTGGAGCTGGGCCTGCACTGGGCGCGCCAGGGCAGCCAGATCGACCTGACCGTGTATCGCAACCGCGTGCGCAACCTCATCGTCTTTGGCGCGGCAGGCCCTTGCGCCGCCAGCTTTGGCTGCTACCACAGCATCGGCCGCGCGCAATACGAAGGCGTGGCCTTGAGCGGCACGCACCGCATTGCATCCGTGCGACTGACGGCCTCCATTGACGTGCAGCGCCCCAAAGACCTGGACAGCGACAAGCTCCTGCCCCGCCGCTCGCGCCGCATTGCCAAACTGGCCGCCGACACGCGCATCGGCCTGTGGGATGTGGGCGCCGAATGGCAGGCCCACTCGCGCCGCTTTGACGACCGCGCCAACCGCAACGCCATGGCGGGCTACGGCCTGCTCAACCTCTACGCCAGCGCCACCTTCGCGCGGCAATGGACGCTGCTGGCGCGCATCGACAACGCCACCAACACCCGCTACGAAACCGCGCGCGGCTACCCGCAGCCCGCCCGCAGCTTCTACGTGGGCCTGCGCTGGGCCATGCCGTGAGCGCCAAAGCCGCCGCCCTGCTCGTGAGCGCCCCCTCATCCGGGCAGGGCAAAACCACCGTCACCGCCGCCCTGGCCCGCCTGCACGCGCGGCAAGGGCGGCGCGTGCGCGTCTTCAAATGCGGGCCGGACTTTCTCGACCCCTTCTGGCACCAGCTCGCCAGCGGCCGGCCTGCGCACAACATCGATTTGTGGATGACCGGCGAAGCCGACGCCCGCCAGCGCCTGCGCCAGGCCGCGCAGCAAGCCGACGTGGTGCTGGTAGAAGGCGTGATGGGCCTGCACGACAGCGACCCCAGCGCCGCCGACCTTGCGCGGCGCTTTTCTCTGCCCGTGCTCGCCGTCATTCAGACAGGCCGCATGGCGCAAACGCTGGGCGCCATCGCTCACGGCCTGCGCCACTGGGGCGAAGACACGCGCGGCCCCTTGCCCTGGGCCGGCGTGCTGGCCAACGGCGCGGCCAGCGACAGCCACGCCCGCCTGCTGCGCCAGGCCCTGCCTGACAGCGAATGGCTGGGCCACCTGCCGCAAAGCGCCGCCATGCACCTGCCCGAGCGCCACCTGGGCCTGATCGCCGCCCACGAAATGCCCCGCGCCGAAGCCCTCGCGCGGCTGGACGCCGCCGCCGACCTGCTCGCCGCCACGCCCCTGGGCCAAATGAGCCTGGCCGAATGGCAAGCGCGCTGGCCCGCCGCTTTTGATGTGCCTGATGCGCCAGATTCAGGCGACGCGCCCGAA
>ERZ772948.944-NODE-944-length-18116-cov-6.910304_pt1 | contig 18116 bp, 22 predicted proteins | sample MGYA00511945_ERZ772948 | MGnify/ENA primary metagenome ERZ772948 (study PRJEB29015, sample SAMEA2737927) | human oral metagenome | biome: human oral; feature: human-associated habitat; material: dental | place: China | collected 2141 ... | reverse complement strand
ACACTTGTTATCTGTTGTAGAATTCGACAACGAGTGATTCGTTGATTTCTTGGTTCAATTCGCTTCTTTCTGGAAGACGTACGAATGTACCTTTCTTGTTTTCCTTATCAACTTCAACGAAAGCTGGGATTGTGATAGCTGATTCTAATGATTCAGCAATTGCCTTGATGTTACGTGCATTTTCACGAACAGCAATTGTTGATCCTGGCTTGATTAAAGCTGAAGGGATGTCTAACTTCTTACCATTCACTTCGATATGACCATGGTTTACTAACTGACGAGCGGCCTTACGTGTTCTAGCTAAGCCCATACGGTAAACGATGTTATCTAATCTACTTTCAAGTAAGATTAAGAAGTTAACACCTGCCATGCCTTCCATCTTGGAAGCCTTGTTGAATAAGTTAGAGAACTGACGTTCATTTAAACCGTACATGTGACGGATTCTTTGCTTTTCACGTAACTGTGTACCGTAGCCACCTAACTTAATACGCTTTGTAGGTCCATGTTGACCTGGAGCATAAGTTCTTTTCTTAAGCTCTTCGCCTGTTTCTAAGATGGAGAAGCTTAAGCGTCTAGCTTTCTTCCAAACAGGTCCTGTGTAACGTGCCATGTTTTGTTTCCTCCTAATATATGGCTGAGAAACAATAACAGGTGCAGATCATCAATGCGGGGTGTTACCATTAGCCTTTTCACCTTTTGCAGCAGGATACTTAGGAACAAGTTTAACTGTTGATAACGCCTTGTGCATGACTCTACATGCTGCCATTATTTAACGCATTCGCTATAATACCATTAGTGTGTATAAACGTCAATTGTTTTCACAAATTATATAAGAATATTCATTTGTGAATCACAAGAAGAAATTATGGAAAGATATGTGAAAGTGATAAGGCATATCCCCAAATATATAGATGCTGTGTTAAAATAAGAAAAGATATTACAGGAAGGGTGGAAACATATGAATCAGATATTAACATTGTTATCAGATATCAGATTTATTATTGCCGTAGGTGCAATCTTTATTTTACTGTTAATTATTTTAATTGTTACAACAGTACGTGCACGTCGCTATAAATCTGAGTATATAGAATTAGAGAATCGCTATCAGTCTATTAAGCAAATCCCTTTATCTTTAAAGATGAATAAAGCAATTGCGGTAAGTAGAGTAAATCAGGATACAGTTGATCGTGTTAATTCAGCGCAGAATAAATTTGATGAAGTGCAGTCATGTATTTCTGCTTTAGCAAGTAAGTTAACAGACTTAGAGCGTTATATTTCAGCTGGTACTTTATCAAAAGCTGGTAATGCCATCAAGGATATTGAAACATCCATGACTACTACAGAAGCGGATGCGAAAACACTTGAAAATATGCTGGATGCGATTCTAGCAAAAGAAACAGCACAACGTGAAGAAGTAACGACTTTGAAGAACCGTTTCCGTGCCCTAAAGGCACAAGCTGCTGAAAATGCACCTAAGTTATATTTTGCTTGGCCTTTAGTAGAACAGAAGGTTGTAGATACAGAGAAGATGTTTGCGACTTTTGAAGAGTGGATGTTCTCTAGTGATTTTGACAAAGCAAACCGTGAGCTTGTCAGTATTAAAGCGGTCATGGCTGAACTTGAAGAAATGATTGAGAATATGCCTTCATTATTGGAAGATGCTAAGGGTGTCATTCCTAATATGGCAGAAGTTCTTCACAAGGATTATATTCACAATCGTAATCGTGGTGTTTATTTAAAGCACTTGAACGTAGAAGAAAATCTCAATCAGATGACAGAGTCTCTACGTGAATCCTTAAAGCAATTAAAGACAGGCTCTACACTAGGCGTTCGTGAAACGCTAGATACAATGAAGGCAGAACTTCGTGAGATGGATCAGGCTGTTAAGCAAGAAGGTGAAAGCTTTGATGCGATTCAAGAGTTATCAAAGGAATCTACAGCGCTTGCGGATGAAGCGGATAAGAATGCAGCTTATGTAAAAGAAGCATTTGCGAAATCATCATCACGTTTTGGCTTTGCGGATTTAGAAGAAAAGCTTGCAGAGCAGATTGCTCGCTTACAAGCACTTGAAGCTAAGATGCCTGCAGTAATGGATAGTGTACGTAACTATCAAGTTCCTGCTAGTACAGTTGTTGGTTCCTTGAAGGAATTGAATGAAGAAATTGTTGCATGCAATACAGAGTTTAAGAATATTCGTACACGCATTGAAGCTGCATCTGGTGATGAAGAACGTTGCAAGAAGCAACTTGTTAAATTACAGATTGTTATGAATCAGATGCAAGTGAAGATTCGTAAGTACAAGCTTCCAAATATTTCGGAAGCTTACGAGGATGATATGCGCCGTGCAAATGACTATATCCATCGTTTAGATAACTTGATGGAAGAAGTTCCATTAAATATGCAGTTATTAAATGGAACATTACAAGAAGCGCTAGACTTTATCTACAAGCTTTATAACAATGTTAATAACGTTGTTGGTACAGTTATGATGGTTGAAAATACGATTGTATTTGGCAACCGTTATCGTTCCACTTACGCAGATATCGACTCTGAGTTAACACGTAGTGAATTAAGTTTCCGTAATGGAGAATATACACAAGCGTTAACAACAGCAATCGCTACGATTGAGAAGATTCACCCTGGTAACTATGAATCCATGATCAAGGAGAATGCGAAGAGTGCAGCATAGAGTCTATTTTGATGGCGCTTCTACAACAGCAATTCACCCAGATGTATTACAAACCTATAAGTCTTTATTGGATAAATACTACGTTAATAGTGAGTCCCTGTATGATGAAGGCAGCGAAATCAGTCGAATGATGGAAAAGGCCCGGAGTGCAATTGCCGGGCTTTTGGGTGTAAACAGCGAAGATATTATCTTTACCTCAGGTTCTTCAGAAGCGAACTCTTCCGCAATCAAAGGCGTATGTTTTGCACAGCCTAGTAAGAAACATATCGTTACAACTAATGTAGAACATTCTTCAATCTTGAATGCATGTTCACAAATGGAACAGGTATTTGGATATCGTGTTACATATTTACCGGTTGATGCTAGTGCGAAGGTATCTTTACAGAAAGTTATAGATGCAGTATCTGATGATACAGCAATTGTTAGTATCATGGCAGTAAACAATGAAGTGGGTTCCATCAATCCGATTGATGAGATTGCAACATATGTTAAGAAACATACACATGCCTATATGCATGTTGATATGACACAGGCGATTGGTAAAGTTGATGTGGATTTTAAAAATATTGATCTAGCATCTATCTCTGCACATAAACTGGAAGGTTTAAAGGGTAGTGGTATTCTGGTTAAAAAGGTTCATGTACCATTTGTGCCACTCATCAATGGTGGTGAACAAGAATATGGCATTCGTGGTGGCACTTCGAATGCTTGTGTAAACATGGTATTTGCCAAGACATTACGCTTTGCATTAGAAAATGGTAAGAAGTATCATGATTACATCACAACTTTACAACAAGTATTACTGAAGGGATTATCTACAATTCCGGGTATTTTGATTAATCAGCCAAGTGATGCGGTCAATAGTGTAGTCAACTTCTCATATGAGAAGATACCAAGTGAAGTTATGCAAAATGCATTAAATAAAAAAGGATTTATGGTTAGTGCAAGAAGTACTTGTGCATCTAAATCAGATGATCCAAGTTATGTATTAAGCGCTATGGGTTATTCTTCCAAACGTGCAAGTTCTTGTATTCGTATTAGTTTAACATATCATAATACAGAAGAAGAGATTGCTTCATTTATCGATTCATTAAAGGAGATTATTTCGCAATATGGTTAAGTATGATACAGTCTTAATTCGCTATGGTGAATTAAGTACAAAGGGTAAGAATCGAAGAGATTTTATTGCTAGACTTTTCACAAATATTAAATATATGTTGCGGGATTACCCTGCACTAACGTATCGTAAAACATACGATCGTATTTACATTAAATTAACGGATGAAGATCCAGAAGAAATTGAAACAAAATTAAAGAAGGTATTTGGAATTAGTTCATTCTCCTTTACAGAAAAGGTGAACAGTAATTTAGAAGATATCAAGCAAGCTTGTGTTCGTATCGCTAAGGAAAGTGATAAGAAGACATTTAAGATGATTACAAAACGTCATGATAAGAGTTTTCCACTTAAGAGTGATGGTGTAAATCGCGATGTTGCCGGAGAGATTCTACGCAATACAGACTTAAAGGTTGATGTACATGATCCTGAATTAGCAATCCGCGTTGAAATCCACAGCAATGAAACCTACATCACATCTAGTAAGATTCCTGGTGCTGGTGGATACCCAGCTGGTATCAATGGTAAGGTATTGTTAATGTTATCCGGTGGTATAGATTCACCAGTAGCTGCATATCAGTTAATGAAGCGAGGATTACATGTAGAAGCAGTACACTTTGCATCTCCTCCATATACAAGTGAAAATGCAAAGAATAAGGTGTTAGAGCTTGCTTCGCAAGTTAGTGAATATCAAGGCCACATGAAAGTACATGTCGTTAACTTTACGCAATTACAGCTTGAAATCTATAAACATGCAGGAGACCCATATGCAGTTACATTGATGCGTCGTATGATGTTCCGCTTAGCAGATATGATTTCTAAGAAGTATGGATGTCTAGCCATCGGTACAGGTGAAAGCGTAGGACAGGTAGCTAGCCAAACACTAGAGAGTATCAACTGCATTAATACAGTTACAAATATGCCAATTCTAAGACCACTTGTATGTTATGACAAGATTGAAATTATTGATTTGGCACGTAAGATAGGAACATATGAAACATCTATCTTACCGTTTGAGGATTGCTGTACGATCTTTGATCCAAAGAACCCAGTCACAAAACCATCTGTAGATAAGAGTGTTTACTATGAATCAAAATTTGATTATGAAACATTATTACAACAGGCGGTAGATACACTAGAAACTGTGAATGTACAAGCAGTGAAAAAAGAAGAAGATTTCTTATAGAGAGGTGAAACTATGGCAAAGCATAATCAAGATATTCGCAATGAATTCAATGAAAAGATGCAACATTGCGCTACGATGGATGAGCAAGAACTATTGGATATTGCAAACGTTACAATTGTTAAAGTTGAAAAAGATGATACATATAACACAAAAGCGAAGTTAAAGATTTTTGCATTATTCACATCACTCTTTAACTGTGCAGAAAATGAACGTATGAAATACGTAAAACGTATTTACGCAGCTCTAAAATAAATGATGATTGATAGGTATTTCTGTAATGAAGTACCTATTTTTTGGTATGATCTAGTTACAAAAAGATTTTAATTTAAAACGGGAAGTATAATATTATCAAACTTTAGAGAGATAAACTCCAGAGTTGTTAAGGAGGTAAGTAAAATAATGAAAACATATCAGGATATAAACAAAGAAACCATTGATAGATGGGTTGAGGAAGGTTGGAAATGGGGAAACCAATTTCGCATGATGAATATATCAGTGCAAAAAATGGAGAATAGAAAGTTTTTCTTACTCCGACAGCTTTAGTTCCACATGAGTGGTTTAGAGATTTAAAAGGGAAGAAAATATTAAGTTTAGCATCTGGTGGAAGACAACAAATGCCTATATTTAATGCGTTAGGGGCAGACTGTGCTGTACTTGATTATTCTCCAAAGCAAATAGAAAGCGAATTTTTGGTAGCTGAAAGAGAAGGCTACAATATTAAGCACTTGAAGGTGATATGACAAAAATTTTGCCTTTTGAAAATGAAACTTTTGACATAGTGTTTCATTCTGTTTCTAACTGTTATGTTGAAGATGTGCAACATGTTTTTAATGGGGCATATAGAGTTCTGAAAAAGGGTGGTATTTTTCTTGCGCGTTTAGCGGGTTTAAATAATAAGATGAATTACATTGTGGATGATGAAGAAAAAGAAATTATTTGGAAAATACCTTTTAATCCATTAAAAGATAAAGGCGGCTAGAGAATATATGATTAAAGAAAATTGCGGAATGCAGTTCTCTCACAATATAACAGAGCAGATAGGTGGACAATTAAAGGCAGGTTTTACTTTGCTTGATATATATGAAGATACAAATGGTTTTGGTAGGTTGCATGAACTGAATATTAAAATATATATTGCAACAAAATCAGTTAAATTATAGAAATAGATAAATTTCAGTTTACCTAATCGAGTATAACAATTTTAGAAATAGTAAATTACAAAGATTTACTGTTTGTTGTTAGGGTCTTTTGTTCTTGGCTGTCTATACCGTTGTTGATGGCAATAGAGCGTACATTGTTTCTTCTAAATATCTCCATAGCGTTTCCCACTTTGTCATATCTTTCATAATGACAATGTCGGTTTTCCGCTTTCTACATCGCTTAATATCTGTGTCTAGGCGGGGAGATCAAAGAACCTATCACTTTTTCACCATCGCCGATATAGTAGTGAATGTTTATCAGCTTATGCTGTCTTGCATATCTCTCTAAAAATGCCTTTTGATTTACAATGCTGTTGCTCTCGCCGCCGTCCCTTTATAGATATACGAAAGGAAGTGGAACAAGCTGAAAGTGTTAGGGATAGCATAGAAAATTACTGTAAGAAAACAGGGAACTAATACAGGTCAAGAAGCACGAGGTATGGCTGTAAAACTAAGCGAAATATGATATAAAAGTATTGAGTGAAATAAATTGGATCTTTTTGTGGAGGTAGCAATGAATAAGATTACTTGTATTTGCTTAGGTGTTAGAGATATGGAAAGGTCAATAAATTTTTACAGAGATGGTTTAGGATATAAGACTGATTGCAAAGAAAATAATCCGCCAGTATGTTTTTTCGATACTCCGGGAACAAAATTTGAACTATTTCCTTTGGAACAATTAGCAAAAGATATTGATGAAAATAATCCGCCAAATGGAAATGGGTTTTCTGGAATTACATTAGCATATAATGTTGAACACAAAGAAGATGTTGATAGTGTAATTGAATTAGTACGAAATGTTGGTGGGAAAATTGTAAAAGAACCGCAAGACACTTTTTGGGGTGGATATCACGCATATTTTTCTGATTTAGATGGATATTATTGGGAAGTTGTATGGGGTTCAAATTTCAAGTTTGACGAAAATGGACTATTGAAATTTTAGTAATTTAGGAGAGATATAAAAAATGGCTTCAAGTAAAGAATATTTAGACTTTATTTTAGAACAAGTATCTGAATTAGATAATGTTAGTTATAAAGCTATGATGGGAGAATTTATTATCTATTACAAAGGAAAAATTATTGGCGGAATATATGATGATAGATTACTTGTTAAACCTGTGCAGTCTGCGATAAATTATATGCCAAATGCAGTATATGAGTTGCCGTATGATGGAGCAAAGGAAATGCTATTGGTAGATGAGGTTGATAATAAAGAGTTTCTAATTGGCTTGTTTGATGCTATGTATGATAATTTGCCTGTACCAAAACCAAAGAAAAAGAAATAATCAAATTAGAATTTGGTGGTGTGAAGCATGAAATATATAAGACGAGCGACGATTGATGATTTAGTGAGAATAGCTGAAATATTTGTATTTAACTATAGATTGAATTTTTATCCGATATTTCAAGAAGACACTTTCTATTTTGGGGAGTTAACAGTTTCTAATATGGTAGAAAGTTTTGCGAAAGAATTAGATAGCATTTGGGTTTATGATGATGGTGTTGTAAAAGGGTTTATTCACATCGAAAAACGAGAAGTGAGGAGATTATTTGTTGAACCTACTCTTCAAGGAAAAGCTATCGGGGCTGAATTATTAGAATATGGAATAGCAGAAAAAGATGTTAATTCTTTATGGGTATTAGAAAAAAACATAAAAGCAATCGCATTTTATAAGAGACATGGTTTTGACACGACAAATGAAAAGAAATATGAAGAAGACACAATAGAGTTTCTTGTTCGTATGGAGAGATAAATTACAGTTTGTCGAGCTAAATAAAACTGAATACTGAAGATATAGGGCAATAGAAAGCAAAACATCTATTGTCTTTTCTGTCTGTCGGGCTTGATGCACATCCATTTCACTGGAATTATGAATCACAGGTACTTACCGCGTAAACTCTAAACCAGTTGTACCCTATTTAACGATGACATAATGACATAATTTAGTAGAAATCATTGACGTAAAAGGACTTTACATGTAGTATATCTATGTTATCAGCCCTCTTGTCGAGGTCTGTAACCGCTCAGGAAAGGGTTAAGTACGTAAGTCCCCTTGATGGCGCGTCTTATGATAAATGTCAGGAGGTGTTCAAATTGTACGCAATTATCGAAACAGGCGGAAAGCAACTTAAGGTTGAAGTAGGTCAGTCTATCTTCGTTGAAAAGTTAGATGCTGAACCAGAAAGTACAGTCGTTATCGACAAGGTAGTTCTTGTTAGTGACGCAGCAACAAAGATTGGTACTCCATATGTAGAGGGTGCTAAGGTTACTTGCAAGGTTGTAAAGCAAGGCAAGGAAAAGAAGATCCATATCTTCAAGTATAAGGCTAAGAAGGGCTCTACTCGTCGTAAGCAGGGTCACCGTCAACCATATACAAAGTTGACAGTTGAAGCTATCGAGGCTTAAGTCTCATGATTGATATCCGTTATACGCAGCATGATAATCACATTACATCATTAGAAATTAGCGGTCACGCTGGTTTTGCTGAAAGTGGTAAAGATTTAGTATGTGCGGCAGTTAGCGGTATTACATTCGGTTTGTTGAATGCATTAGATGAATTAACTGATATTAAGAAAATGACAGTCGGTAATAATCTAATTCAGGTTAAAGTTGATACGCCTACAGCAGAAAGTGATTTATTACTATCTGCAGGTATTATTCAATTAAAGACAGTTCAACAACAGAATCAACGATTTATTAAAATTAAAAAAATGGAGGTGTAAATACTATGAAGTTCACACTGGATATTCAGTTCTTTGCAAGTAAGAAGGGTGTATCTTCCACAAAGAACGGCCGTGATTCTGCCGGCAGAAGATTAGGTGCTAAGAAGGCTGATGGTCAGTATACAAACGCTGGCTCTATCATCTATCGTCAGAGAGGCACAAAGATCTACCCAGGCAAGAATGTTATGCGCGGTGGAGATGATACATTGTTTGCAACAGCTGCAGGTATCGTTAAGTATGAGCGTCTTGGCAAGGATAAGAAGCAGGTTTCTGTTTATCCTCAAGAAGCTTAATTTAAACAGTAATGGAATGCTCCTGACAGGTTCAGGAGCTTTTTTAAAGGAAAGGAGATTCCTTGATGATTGACTTGGTAAAATTACATGTAAAAGCAGGTGACGGTGGCAGAGGTTGTGTTGCTTGGCGCCATGAGAAGTTCTACGCTAATGGTGGACCTTTTGGTGGTGATGGAGGTAAAGGTGGCGATATTTGGTTCGCTGTTGATACGAATGAAACAACATTAATGAAGCTAAAGTTTACACGCAAGATTAAGGCTGGCAATGGTATGCCAGGATTAATCAAAAAGATGCATGGTAAATCAGGAGATGACATCATTGTGCCTGTTCCACTTGGAACGATGATTCGTAATGCGACCAATGGTGATCTTTTAGCCGATCTTACAAAACCAGGACAAAAGGTATTGATTGCTCGTGGCGGTAAGGGTGGTCTAGGTAATATGCATTTTGCAACTGCAAGAAATGATGCTCCTGAATATGCACAACCAGGGGAAGTTGGTGAAAGCTTAGATGTTCAAGTAGAATTACGTCTTTTAGCGGATGCTGGTCTAATTGGTTTTCCATCCGTTGGTAAGTCAACATTCTTATCGGTTGTAACTAGAGCAAATCCACAGATTGCTGCATATCCTTTTACAACACTAGAGCCAAATATTGGTGTTGTACAGATGCCAAACGGTCGTAGTTTCGTGTTGGCAGATATGCCGGGATTAATTGAAGGTGCTGGCGAAGGTAAGGGCTTAGGACATGAGTTTTTACGTCATATCAAGCGTTGTCGAGTACTGATTCATGTGATTGATATGTCTGGTGCAGAACGTAATCCTGTTGAAGATTACGAAATCATCAATAAGGAGTTAACTACCTACGATTTAGCACTTGAAAAGCGTCCTCAGATTGTAGTCGCAAATAAGATGGATGATGAATATGCGCAGATGTATTTGGAGGAGTTTAAGAAAAAATACCCAGATGTTAAAATCTATGAAACAAGTACGTTAGAGCATATAGGTTTAGATGAAGTTCTCTATGCGGCACTTGCGGAAATTGATAAAGCTCGCGAGGTTGAAATGGAAGCTCCTGAAAGTACAGAAGAGACAGTTGTATATCGCTATGAACCTAAGAAACCAGACTTTAAGATTGTGAAACTTGGACCTGGTAGATTTAAGGTTGACTCAGAGAAGATTGATCGTTTATTTGATACAGTTGACTTCGATAAGGAAGAAGAAACATATCAGTTTGCGATGACATTACAGAAGATGGGCGTTGATAAGGCACTTTATGAAGCTGGCGCACGTAATGGTGATCAGGTTATCGTAAATACTTTTATTATGGATTATAAAGAGTGAGTGATATGATAGCATTTGTAAAAGGTAAAGTCGCATCGTATGGTGCTGATTGGGTTGTGGTTGATTGTCATGATATTGGCTATCAGATGGCATATCCACATCCAGAAAACTTACATCTTAATGATGAAGTATTCATCTATACATATCTTCATATTACGGAAAATGATATGAGTTTATTTGGCTTTGAAAGCCAAGATGAAAAAGCATTATTCTTAAAGCTTATCTCTGTTAAGGGACTGGGTCCTAAGACAGCGATGGGCATGTTAAGTAAATGTGGTTATCAATCCATCGTTTCTGCGATTGAATCAGGTGATGTAACATTATTAAAGAAGATGCCTGGTATTGGTGCAAAGTCCGCAAGTCAGATTGTATTGGACTTGAAGGGCAAGTTAGTCTCTGTACCTACATCTTCACCAAAACAGGATACAGTTTCATATCCTGCGGAGATTCGTGAAGCGTTAGAAGGCTTAAAGAATTTAGGTTATAAGCAGGGAGAATTATCTGCAGTCGCAAATATGATGAGTGAAAACCCTGGATTAACAACCGAGAAGTATTTAAAGCTCGGATTACAATTTTTAGTCAAACAAAAGTAAGGGAGGCATATGGAAGAGAGTGATCGTTTGTTATCTGCAAATGCAGAAATGGGTGATGATGAAGAAAGTCTTCGCCCGCAAACACTTGATGAATATATAGGCCAAGATACGTTAAAAGAAAACTTACGTATCTATATTCAGGCGGCTTTGCAGAGAAATGAATCTTTGGATCATGTTCTTTTGTATGGGCCTCCAGGATTGGGCAAGACTACACTTTCATTTATTCTGGCGAATGAGATGCACTCTAAGGTTAGAGTGGCTTCTGGACCATCCATTACAAAAGCTGGTGATTTAGCAGCGATATTGTCAGTGTTAGAACCAGGAGATGTTTTGTTCATTGATGAAATTCATCGTTTGCCAAAGCAAGTAGAAGAAGTTTTATATCCTGCAATGGAAGACTTTGAACTAGATATCATGATTGGTGGTGAAAATGGAGCAGGCGGAAGAAGTGTTCGCTTGGATCTACCTCCATTTACACTAGTTGGCGCGACGACTCGCGCTGGTGATTTATCAGCGCCACTAAGAGACCGTTTTGGTATTGTGGCTAAGCTTGAGTACTACAATCAAGAACAGTTATGTTCGATTGTTAGTCGTACAGCACGTGTATTGAATGCACCAATACATACAGCCGCAGTAGATGAGATCGCACGTCGTTCTCGTGGAACGCCACGTATTGCCAATCGTTTGCTACGTCGTATTCGTGACTTTGCACAGGTGCTTAACGATGGTCATATCTCTAAGGAGATTGCCCAGACTGCGTTAGACCGTTTGAAGGTCGACTCCCTTGGTTTAGATGAAGTCGATATTCGTTACTTACGTGGAATTATTGAACGATTCCATGGTGGCCCAGTCGGTCTGGAATCATTAGCTAACGCAATTTCAGAAGAGACAACAACACTAGAAGATGTGTACGAACCATATTTAATTCAGATTGGTTTTGTGAATCGTACGAGCCGTGGACGTGTGGTAACAGAGAAGGCATATGAGCACTTGCATATCACACATACAGATACATTATTTTAAGAATTGGTTAAGCATGCATGTTTAAAATGTATGCTTTTTTATATAAAAATGCCTGAAAATACGTGAATTTTATGTGAAAAATTACCGATTTCTTGCAAAGAATGCAATGAATCATATAGAATAATAATATGTTTAACAAGAAAAATAAGAAGACAAGTCTTGTTGCAGTAGCGTATATCGCCACAGTATTATTGGGGGGATATGCTTCTGTACAACATGTATATGCGGATAACACAGCTCCAACAATTGATACAGAGGTGTTACCAGTTATCGAAGTTAGTTCTGCTGATTTAAATCCACAAGAGACAATCAAGCATTCTATCTTACAGGAAAGAAGTCAGTCTCTAACAGATATGGATTATAAGAATATCGATATGGGCAAAACAAAGTTAATATTGGAAGGCTTTGATCGTAACCTTACAGGTATTCAACAGGCAACTGCACGTGTAACTTTAGTCAATAAAGATACTGACGATAAGACACTAGGATATTCCTTTATTCAAAAGGTATTGATTAAAGTTGTAACAAGTACTGCTCCGGTTATCAAACTGAAGTCTGATTCTGTTACAGTTAACAATGGGGATACTTGGAACGCTTCTAACTATATCTCTTATATCAATGACGATTCTGGTGTTTTACCAGCATTGACAATTACTGGTAACGTAGATATGTCAACAGATGGTAACTACACAGTTTTATATACTGTTGTTGATACGACTGGTAATAAGTCATTTGCACAGTTGAATGTTACTGTAAAGACACCGCAAGAAGTTATCGATAACAAGATTGAAGAAGAGCGTAAAGCAAAGGAAAATGAAAAGATTCAAGCTGCGAAACAAGCGCTTGAAAATAGTTCAAATTCAAGTGCATTCATTAGTTCTGCGCAATTACTTGCGGATGCTGATGAAGTTTGGAAGGCTTATGCAAAAGCAGGATTAATTACAGATCATGAGACTGGTGATACTGGTAATAATTACTCATTTAGCCAATGCACATGGTGGGTATATATCCGTCGTCATCAATTAGGCTTAACTGCTGGTAGTTTGATGGGTAATGGTAACCAATGGGCGAACACAGCTCGTAGCTTAGGTTATTCTGTTTCTAATACACCGATGGTTGGTGATGTTATGGTATTTGCGGCTGGACAAGAAGGCTCTGATGGCTACTATGGTCACGTTGCAATCGTGGAAGGTATTACAACTGATGGCTCTGTTATTACGTCTGAATGTGGTGCTAGTCGAAATGGACAACCATACTCACGTGTTATCTCTAATCCATCAAGATTCGAATACATTCACTATTAAGATTTTGGAAGATACGTTATGTATCTTCCTTTTTTTGATAGTTGAAATCATTACTTGTTTTGAATAAAATACCTATATGAGTAGAAGAGATGAACAACGAAATTTACGCATGAATCAGGTTGCTTACTTCTTGATGACATTTGCGGTATATATTGCGATATATATGGTTTTTGTATTCTTGTTTAATATCGTAAACGGATTCTTGAGTTTACATCCATATATCAAACTGATTATCTATATTCTCTTCTTTGAAGTAGATCGTAGAATCACAGCATTTGTGATGCGATTACCAATTGTAAAATCAATTATTCGTTTATAATCCGGTTAAACGGATTTTTTTGATAATAGAAAGAAGGATTATTATGGAAAAGTGGGATTTATATACAATTGATCGCGAAAAGATAAATCATGTAATAACACGTGGAGATGATGTTCCTAAGGATCTCTATCATTTAGTTGTACATGTATGTATCTTTAATGCAAAAAACCAAATGTTGATTCAACAAAGACAATCCTTTAAAGAGGGATGGCCCAATATGTGGGATGTAACAGTTGGTGGTTCTGCTATTATTGGTGAAAATAGTCGACAGGCAGCAATGCGAGAAGTTGCTGAGGAACTTGGATTAAAGATTGATTTAGAAAATACATCACCTGTTATTACAAAGTATTTTAGTGAAGGTTTTGATGATATTTATATTTTAGAAAAAGAGATCGATATTTCAAAATTAATACTTCAGTATGAAGAAGTACAGGCAGTAAAATGGGCGGGTATTGAAGAAATCTTGGATATGATTGGTTTAAAGAAGTTTATACCGTATGATGAAAGCTTTATCCATTTTTTATTTCATCTTCATCGAACGAACAGTTTATATCAAAAGTAAGTATGTGCACGCTGTAGAGTCTAATTTTGCTTAAAGTTCACAATTTTAGTTTATAATAAATAAAAAGGTAGTGTGTTTCAGGAGGCGATGAATATGCTTAGATACACAAAGAATAAATATAAAAGAGAATCGGTTTTTGCAAAATTAATTGATAAAAAAGTGAGTGAGTATTTTGCTGTTCCGGGTAAAATTCCAACTCCAGAGGCGTTATATGAATTGGTTTTTATGACAGAAAAAGGAGAAAAGAATTTTGAGGTAAGTGTATTTGTCTATAATGTTGTAGATATTGGTATGGAAGGGCCGCTAGTGTTCCAAGGATATCAATTGATATCTTTTGGTGATTGGATAAAAGAGTATAGTGAGTAGCAGAATTTTTTGGAACTACAATATATTTTCTAAAATCAATATATAACGTCTCGTTGGCATTTCTTTGCTCACGAAGAGATATGCATTGATAGCGAAGGAAATTATCAAAGTAAACTACAAGGATGAGAAAAAGCTGAATAATATATATTTATAATCTAGCGTAATTCATTAAACTATTTCTTATTGAAAATGATGGATACAATGGTATAATCTAACCAAAGCAAAGAAGAGAAGTAGTAATATTGGCTGTTTTGAAAGAGAGTCTGTGATTGGTGGAAACAGATAAAACGAAGATATGAAGTAGTCTTGGAGCTGTATCTTTGAACTAGTAGTAGAAGATACCGTAGTGATGCACGTTACGCTGTTGAGAAGTAAGCAAAGGTGGTACCACGTTTATACACGTCCTATGCATAGGGCGTTTTTTTTATGTTTAAGGAGAAGGCAATATGGAAAAGAATCTAGCACAAAAGTATAATCACAAGGCCGTAGAAGAAGGCAAATACAACCGATGGATTGAAAAAGGATATTTCACTGCGGGTGATAAGTCTAAAGATCCATTTACAATTGTGATTCCTCCACCAAACGTTACTGGTATTTTGCATATCGGTCACGCTTGGGATAATACACTACAGGATATTATTGCTCGTTATAAGCGTATGCAGGGCTATGACATGTTGTTTTTACCAGGTATGGATCATGCGGGTATTGCGACACAGGCAAAGGTTGATGCACGCTTAAAGAGTGAAGGTATTTCTCGCTATGATTTAGGACGTGAAAAGTTCTTGGAACGTGCGTGGGAGTGGAAGGCAGAATATGCCAAGACAATCCGTACACAATGGGGTAAACTTGGAAACTCATTAGATTATAGTCGTGAGCGCTTTACGATGGATGATGGTTTTAACGACGCAGTTCGTCATGTATTTGTAAAACTCTACAATGAAGGTTTAATCTATCGTGGTTGGCGTATCATCAACTGGGATCCGGAAGCCCGTACAGCATTAAGTAATATCGAAGTATATTATCAAGATGACCCAGGTAAGATGTATCACTTCAAATATGTAGTAAAGGAAACTGGTGAAGAATTTGTGGTTGCGACAACACGTCCAGAAACAATGTTTGGTGATGTTTGTGTTGTAGTAAACCCTAGCGATGAAAAGTTGAATCACTTGATTGGTAAACATACAACTAACCCAGCAAATGGGCAGGAATTACCTATCATCGGTGATGACTATGTAGAAATTGGTTTTGGTACTGGTGCAATGAAGTGTACACCTGCACACGATCCTAATGACTTTGCGATTGCGGAAAGACATCATTTAGAAAAGCCAATCTGTATGAATCCAGATGGAACAATGAATGAACTTTGCGGTAAGTATGAGGGAATGGATCGTTACGTAGCGCGTGAAGCACTTGTAAAACAAATTGAAACTGATGGAAACTTAGTGAAGATTGAAGAGATGACACATAACGTAGCACATTCTGAACGTACGCATTGTGTTGTTGAACAGTATCTATCACAACAGTGGTTTGTTAAGATGAAGCCACTTGCGGAAGATGTACTTAAGTATCAAGCAGATGAAGAGACAAAGATTAACTTCTATCCAGAACGTTTTGAAAAGACATTCAATGGATGGTTGGAGAATATTGAAGATTGGTGTATCTCTCGTCAGTTGTGGTGGGGGCATCGCATACCTGCATGGTATAACACTGTGACTGGTGAAACATACGTTGGTGAAACTGATCCAGAGGATACAACAAACTGGGTACAGGATGAAGATGTACTTGATACATGGTTCTCTAGTGCTTTATGGCCATTTGCAACATTAGGTTGGCCAGAAGAAACGGAAGATTTAGCACGTTACTATCCAACCAATACAATGGTTACTGGTTACGATATTATTTTCTTCTGGGTTGCACGTATGGCATTCCAAGCAAGACACTTTACAAAGAATCGTCCATTTAAGGATGTACTAATCCATGGTTTATTACGTGATGCGCAAGGCCGCAAGATGTCAAAGTCACTTGGTAATGGTATTGATCCAATGAAGGTTATTGAAGAGTATGGTATCGATGCATTACGTTTCTTCTTAACAACAAACTCAACACCAGGACAAGATATGCGTTATATTCCTGAAAAGGTTGAGGCAGCAGGTAACTTTATTAACAAGATTTGGAATGCGTCTAGATTTGTATTTATGAATCTTCCTGAAGGAATGAAGGTTGAAGATGTTGATTTAACACATCTATCACTTGCGGATGCGTGGATTATCAATCGTCTTAATGAGACAATTACACATGTAACGGAAAACATGGAGAAGTATGAGTTTGCCTTAGTTGGTAATGAACTATATTCCTTTGTATGGGATGACTTCTGCAGTTGGTATGTAGAGATGAGTAAGACTGCATTAAACGGTACAGATGAAGTAGCAAAGCGTGCAGCACAATCAACACTCTATGTATGCTTAAAGGCTATCGTTGGTTTATTACAACCATTTATGCCTTTTGTAACAGAAGAGATTTATGATTTATTGCCAGGTGCTAAAGAAAGCATTAACTTAGAATCTTGGCCAACTATGATTGAAAACGTTACTGCATGTGATTTAACAGCAATGGCAAGAGCAATCTCTGCGATTCAAAAGATTCGTGAAGTAAAGATTGTAAATGATTTGAAGCCATCAACATTAATTCATATCGCATTAAAGGATCTTGATGGTAATACAATCAAGGCGGATGAAGCAATGTCTGCAATTATCATGAAGCTTGCAAAGGCAGAGTGGCAGGATACACTTGAAGGTGACTTAACAGTAGAAGCAATTCAAGGTGGTAGCTTATATATTCCGTCTAGCGAATTAAGTAATCCAGAAGAAGAAATTAAGAAGCTTGAAGCAGAGATTGAAAGACTTAAGTCTGAGATTGCACGTTCTACAGGAATTCTTTCTAACCAAGGATTTATTGCAAAGGCTCCAACAGCGAAGATTGAAAATGAAAAGCAAAAGCTTGAAGCATATCAAAAGCAATACGCTGTTATCGAGGAGCGCTTAAATGTATTGAAAAAATAATGAACATGTTATAATCAAGATAACAATTCATGATTGACGGAGGTGCAGTATGTCAAATAAAGAAAACAAGCATACGCTATTAAAAGTATTAGGTGTTACTGCTGTGGCTGGTGCAAGTGCATATGCAGGAGCTGGGTACTATGTATTCCGCAATGCGTTTGATTTACAGAATAGTAGATTTTTACAAAAATGTGGTGCAGCAATGCAGCTACCATTATTACAGATGGAAAGAAATGAGTGGTTCGCACACAGCAACCGTTTCGATGATTTCATCGATTCTTATGATGGATTAAAACTACATGCATTACGTATCGTGAATCAAGAAGATTCTCATAAGTGGATTAT
>ERZ772948.940-NODE-940-length-18221-cov-4.124243_pt1 | contig 18221 bp, 16 predicted proteins | sample MGYA00511945_ERZ772948 | MGnify/ENA primary metagenome ERZ772948 (study PRJEB29015, sample SAMEA2737927) | human oral metagenome | biome: human oral; feature: human-associated habitat; material: dental | place: China | collected 2141 ... | reverse complement strand
GTCGACGGCAGGCGGCTTGCAGGCGGCCTCAGCAAGTATTACGGTGCGACGGACGAGGCAAACCGCATCGGTGTCGACAATATCGATCACATCGAGGTTATCCGCGGCTCGGGCACGGCACGCTATGGCGCCGACGCCATCGGCGGCGTCATCAACATCGTCACGAAGATGCCGCATAAAATGGGCGGCACCCTGACGACGGAAGGCTCGTGGATCGGTGAGGGCGGCAGCCAGTACAATCACAGCGTAAATTTTGCAACGGGAGAAATCGGCAAGGGCATTTATATGGACTTCTCCCTCGGCAGGAACAAGACGGCGCCGTTCCTCTACGACAATGATGGAACGTCGATGCAGTACTACGGCGAACGCATGCCGATGAACGGGCGCGTGGAGTTTACGATTGGCAAGGGGGAGACACTCACACTCGCCGCGGATCGTCAGACGGAGGATCTGCAGAAGGATACGACCCTTGGAGCGTTTAGGGGTGGAAAAGGGATAGCCATGATAGCATCAGAAGATGCGTGGCGCAACAATTTCAGCATTGACTGGAAGAAGCAGACAAGCCTTGCAGACTATCGCGTGCGCTTCTATCAAACCGAACATGACTCTGACGTAAATTATCATGTTTTCGGCAAAGGAGTACCTTATCGTCATTTCTATTTTGATAATTTCAATCGCAAGGACAATGTCTTGGAGGCGTCGGTCGGATTGATGCCGCATGACAAGCATTATATGACCGTCGGTGCGGAATACCATGATGAAAGCGGTGAGGGCACGCGCATTACAGTGCCTGGGCAGACACCACGCCAAGAGACGCGCATATACACTTTCCCGAACCCATCGGATCCTTCTAATCCGAACAAGCGATCCTCTACTGGCTATATTTATGAAACTTCATTGAACTACTACAGCGCTTACGTCATGGACAGTTGGCAGGTAGGGAAGAATCTTCTCATCGTACCTTCGCTACGCTACACAAATCACAGTCATTTCGGCGTGAATCTCTCTCCGTCCATCGGTGCGACGTACAAGGTTCGCCCTGACCTGCGCGTCAAGGCGAACATCGGCACGAGCTTCGCGACAGGAGGCATCGCCGAGCTTTACCACGACTGGGAGATGTACGAGCCGTCGCTCAATGCGACGCCGCCGATTCGCAATGGCTGGCTTTTCGAGGGCAATCCGGAGTTGAAACCCGAGAAGGCACTCAATATGGATCTTTCGGTGGAGAAGGATTTTGACAAGAAGACACATGCAAAGCTTACCTTGTTCCGCAATGATTTTGATGACTATATGCAGATTGTCTATGCGGGAGAAAAAGACAGCAAGAATCTCTACGGGCGCACATACTTTGATAGGCATATACGCTATCCGGATCCTTGGGGATGGTCTGACTATCAAGATCTCGTGAATGCATTGAACGCTGCGTCGAACTGGAACGATATCGAGAACAATGTCATCGATGAATCGGGTTATGCAGACGACATTCCTGCTACGGACGATGTCTATACATACAAGAATATTTCCAAGGCGCGCACACAGGGCGTTGAGCTTGAAGCAACGCGGGAAATTTCGCGCGATTTCAGCGTCAAGTTTGGCTATACGTTCCTCGATGCCAAAGACCGCAATACGAATAAACGCCTCGAAGGACGGGCCCGTCACATGCTAAATCTCACGCTGAATTACAATGATCGCAAGAATGGTTGGCGAGCGACATTCTGGGGTGATTACGCTTGGAATTACCTTGATATACGCGACCGTATTCTTACGGGACGCATCATTGGTGACGATGGGGTTCAGGAATTGGAGCAGACTGAGTTTACGAACCCGAACACGGGCGAGGTGTATCATCTGTTTAAGAACGAAGCGGATGCAAAGAAATATATGAAGGGTGACATTGAGCACGGCTATACGCGTGAAAAAGTTGCCCGCGAAAAGAACTACGGTGTTTGGAATCTGATGTTTGAAAAGGACGTCACGAAGAACGCGACGGTCTATGCGGGCATCACGAATGTCTTCAACACGTACGATCCCTATCTCGGCCTGGGCGGGCGCATCTACCGTCTCGGCATGAGAATGACTTTCTGATGTTTTAAGTTGGCAAGGGGCGCTGCATGATTTACAGCGAAGCTTGACTTCATGCAGCGGCCAAGAATATTTTTGATTTTTAAGGAGTGGTTGAGAAATGGAAAATTTTATTCATCTTTTTAATAGTGGTGGTTTCGTCATGTATCCGTTGCTCATCCTCTCGCTGATCACATTGGCGATTGCGATCGAGAGGTTCTATTATTTCCGCAATAATCGCAAGGGATCGAAGACCTTCTTCCACGGCGTCTATCATGCAGCTGCGGCGAAGGATTGGGATGTCGTGCGCCAGCTTTGCTCGGAGTTCCCATCGGCTTTGAGCCGCGTCATCGGACAGGGCATGGCGCATGATCAGTCGGAAGCAGCGATGAAGAATGCGTTTGAGGATCGTATGTCGATGGAGTCGATCAGCTTCCATCGCTACCTTGACTATCTCAGCGCCATCGTCACGATCGCGCCTCTTTTGGGGCTTTTGGGCACGGTCACAGGTATGATTCAGACCTTCAGTGTGCTGGATAACGGCGGTGGTGCAGGAGCGATCACGGGCGGCGTCGGCGAGGCGCTTGTTGCGACGGCGAGCGGACTTTGCGTGGCGATCATCGCCTTCTGCTTCTATACGTACTTCGATCATCAGCTCGATACGCTCGTCACGGACACGGAGCGCCTTTGCTCGACGGTCCTCGGGGCGAAAAAAGAAAGTTGGGATGAGGCATGAACTTCAGCAAGCATCGTAAGGGAAAAAAGCCGGTCTTTATGATCATCCCGATGATTGACATCATCTTCTTCCTGCTCGTGTTCTTCATGATGAACAGCCTGCAGACGGTCGCGCAGAAGGCGCTTGCCGTGCAGCTGCCTCAGGCGCAGAGCGCGTCGGCGCCGGCACAAATGCCGATCATTATGACGCTCGACGAGGAAGGTCACATCACGATCGACAATAAGCCCGTGAGCATTCAGGAATCCTCGGATATTATGAAACGGTATATGCAGGAAAATGCGAATGCGGCTGTCGTTTTACAGGCAGACAAGCGCACGGCGCATGGGCAGGTCGTAGTTGTCATGGATATGCTGAAGCAAGCGGGAGTAAAACGCCTGTCGATCGCTGCAGAACAGAAATGACGGAAGGGATGGAATATGGAGCAAAATCTTTCATGGATAAAAGCGTATGGTGTTTCCATCTTGCTTCACATCGTGATTGCTCTGCTCTTTGCCTTGGGGTTGGCGCAAGTCGTTGCAGAAAAGGAGCAGCAAACCTATGTCGTCGATCTTGCCACATCGGATTTCAGCCAGGGCAGTGGACATGAGGGTGGCGGAGGAGGTGACTCCCTTGCGGCCTTCCCAGAGCCTCTGAAGGAAGAAGAGATGACGAAACGTGTGGAAACTGTGCAGCAGGCGCAGACGTTTGCTGCCGAAGCGGAAGCCGTGACCAAGCCGGAAGCTGTGCAGATGCCTCCGCCGGCGACGACTTCGGCTTCCGATGCGACGCCAGCGGCAAATACGTCCAGCACAGCTGCTTCGGCGGGTTCGAGCGCTGTCTCCGGCGGTGGTGATGGAAGCGGCTCCGGTACGGGCAGCGGCTCCGGCAGCGCCTCGGGCGATGGTACGGGCAGCGGTTCAGGCAGCGGTGACGGAACCGGCTCGGGACATGGTACGGGCAATGGCTCGGGCAACGGACAGGGTAGCGGTGACGCTAATGTCGCTGGGACGGGGACTGCGCCCTTTGATGAATCTGGCTTCTGGGCTGCAGTGGATGCAAACAAAGAATATCCGTATATGGCAATAAAACGACATTTGGAAGGGTCTGCTTCGGTAGGATGCACCGTGACGACTGGTGGAAGTGTTGTCGGCGTTTTTCTAAACGCTTCATCGGGGTATGATATGCTTGATGATGCAGCCGTTGCAGCTGTACGAGCTGTCGGGAGTTATCCGAATCCCACTGGTCACGATGTTCCGATTACAGTTCCCGTACGATTTAATTTGAATTAGAACATGAGAAGCGAGCGGATTTTTCCGTGTGCTGAAAGCAGTGTATATGGCGTTGTCATGGGAAATGGGCGAAAAAGCGCGTCATGCCGCTTCGTATGATGGCTGAACATATGCCCTGGAGATCAAAGAGATTTTACAGAATGGAACAGAAAAGGAGATGTCTACATGCGTACAATAGTAATTTATTCGTCCCTTACAGGAAACACAAAGAAGGTCGGTGAGGCGATTGCGAGTGGTCTGCCTGCAGGAACAGAGGCGGTTCCCGTCAAGGACGTGCCCGCTGATCTTGCCGACTATGACTGCGTATTCGTCGGCTTCTGGGTTGACCGCGGCACGGCGGATCAGGCGACGGCAGAGCTTTTGCCGAAACTGAGGAACAAGCATGTAGCGCTCTTCGCGACGCTCGGTGCAAATCCGAAGTCGCCTCATGCAGCTGAGAGCCTGGACAAGGCGGCAAAGCTTCTGCCCGAGGGCAAGACACCTGTCGGCAAGTTCATCTGCCAGGGCGCCGTCGATCCCAAGGTCATCGAGATGATGTACAAGCAGTTCCCGAAGGGCCATGTCCACGGCCAGTCGCCCGAGCGCGACGCGCTTCATGCCCAGGCGGCGACGCATCCTGACGAGGCCGATTTGGCGGCGGCGAAGAAGTTCGCTGAGGAGACGATGGCGAAGATTTCATGAGGTGAAGCGTAATGGCTTATAAATTGAAAGATATGTTCGCTGCCGACAGTGAGGAACAGCGCGAGCTGCAGTTCGGCAGGGCGGCGAACGACCCGCTGACGGAAGCGTTTCCGAGAAAGCGCGTCGTTCATGCAGGCGTGCGCGGCGAGGTCGTGCCACCCGCTGAGGCGCAGGAGACGTGGCTACGTATCATGAACACGCCCGCGAAGAAGGGCGAGGTGCAGGAGGCATACATCCACATTCCGTTCTGCAAGACGAAGTGCCTCTACTGCGGCTTTTTCCAAAATGCCGCGCATCAGTCGGCGGAGGATGACTACGTCGAGGCTCTGATCGAGGAGATCGAAGCGTCCGCGGACGCGCCGCGCCTCAAGGGAGGACTCATACACGCCGTTTTCATCGGCGGCGGCACGCCGACGTCGCTTTCGGCGGAAAATGCCGCGCGCGTCCTCTCGACGCTCTGCCGCGTCCTGCCCTTGGCAAACGATTACGAGCTGACGCTCGAAGGCCGCATCCATGACCTCGTGCCAGAGAAGATCGAGGCGTGGCTCGCGAACGGCGTCAACCGCATCTCGCTCGGCGTGCAGTCTTTCGATACGAAGGTGCGCCAGTCGCAGGGCAGAATCGAGACGCGCGAGGAAGTTCTGGAGCGTCTCAAGCTTCTGAAGTCTTACGAGCAGTGCTCGGTCGTCCTCGACCTCATCTATGGTCTGCCCGGCCAGTCGATGGAGGTCTGGCAGCAGGATCTTGATGACCTCATCGCCTCGGGCATCGACGGCGCGGACTTCTATCAGCTCAACGTCTTTGAAGGAAGCGACCTCAACAAGCGCATCGCCGAGGGCAAGCTCGCTCCTGCTGCGACGACGAAGGAGCAGGCGAAGATGTATGCTTTCGCGCACGACTACATGAAGAAGCGCGGCTGGCGTCAGCTCAGCATGTGCCACTGGGCGAGCAGCAATCGCGAGCGCAGCCTCTACAACGCGCTTGCGAAGAAGGGTGTGCCGATGTTCCCCTTCGGCAGCAGCGCGGGCGGCTTCCTTGAGGGCTACGCTGTCATGCTGCATCGCGTGCTGCAGCCTTACGCCATGCTCGTGGCGAGCAATCAGAAGCCCATCATGGGGCTTGTCAGGCAGTCGGAGATCCAGCCGTTTTCCAACTGCGCCGTCAGCATGTTGGAGCAGGGCTGGATGGACGTCTCACGCCTCACGGCGATGGACGAGCGTCTCGAAGACCTGCGCTGGCTCTATGAGCTTTGGGCAGAGCGCGGACTTGTCGTCTTCAACGGCGTGCAGTACGAGCTGACGGTTGCGGGCAAGTTCTGGGAGGTCAATATCGCGCAGACGACGGTCGAGTGCATACAGTACCTGCTGACGGGCGAGAATGAGATGAGCGTTGAGAGTATCGCGGCGCAGGACAAGAAGCATGGCGAGGCGAAGGAAAAGATGCACGGCGTCGGCATGAACGGCGTGCCGTCCATCGAGATGATGCAGCGCATGCAGAAGATGGCGAAGGGCGGCATGCCGTCCTTGAAAGTGCTCAAGGAGTTCGCTAAGGAAGTTGGCATCCAGGGCATGCCGACGATGGAAGACATGCGGCGTCTTCAAAAGATGATGGAAGAGCGGAAAATCGAGGAGAAATAAGGATTTTCGGGGCGGTGCGGATAGGATGAAGTCCGTCCGATTGGCATGAAATTTCTTCGCGCTCTTCAGGGCAGGGTGCAGTCGTTTCACGGCTTGCCCTGCCTTTTCTTTTTCTTGACTTTTCCATTTTGTTCATATACTATTGAGAGTTATAAGGGCGGTTTTGCCCTTCCGAAAGGTAAAAAAATTTGAAGCGCCCCGCAGTCTCGGAAAGCAGGCGAGGGGAAGAAGGGGGCAGAGGAATCTTGTTTTTCCTACAGAAGAAAACGGGCGGTTTTTCCATGTTTTTGGCGGCAGCCGTTCTCTCTTTCGCCGTGCTCTTGAGCGGCTGCGGCGGACAGCAGGGCATGCAGAAGGGACCGGCACAGGTCAAGGTCATGAAGGCCATGCAGCAGGATGCGCCGATCACGAGTGAGTATGCGGGGCAGATTGCGGGCAAGGACGAGGTCAAGGTGCAGTCGAAGGTTTCGGGTGCCGTCGTCGAGAAGTATGTGAAGGGCGGCGACTTCGTCACAGCGGGACAGCCGCTCTATCGCATCGACTCGCGTCAGTATGAGTCCGCTGTCTGGCAGGCGCAGGCGGCGCTCGCGCAGACGGAGGCGACGCTGAGCAACGCGCGCGTCGATCTCTCGCGCTATGAGGTGCTCTACGAGGCGGCAGCGATTCCGGAGCAGACGGTGGCGACGCAGCGTGCGAACGTCAGCGCCTACGAGTCGGCGGCTGAGGCGAACGCAGCGCTCCTTCGCCGCGCGCAGCAGGATCTTGCCGACACGACGATCTACGCGCCGATGACGGGGCAGCTCGCCGTCGACGATGTTGCCGTCGGCACGTTCGTCACGGCGGGCAATACGACGCTCGTGACGGTCGGCACGAACGATCCCGTCTACGCGACGTTCAGCATCAGCGAGACGGATTACTTGAAGTTCATGGGCGCCGCCATGCGCGGCGAAGGCGCTCCTTCGGCGCGTGTGTCGCTGACGCTTGCGGACGGCACGGCATATCCGATCAACGGGCGCATCGTCGAGACGGATCGCGCCTTGAAGGACAATACGGGAACCTTGAAGATCAAGGCGCTCTTCGACAATCCTGGCGGCCTTCTGCTGCCCGGCATGTTTGCACGCGTGAAGATCTCGGGACAGACGGTGCCGAACGCCATTCTCGTGCCCGAGCGTGCCGTGCAGCAGCTTCTCGACAAGTCCTTCGTGATGGTCATGGAGGACGGCAAGTCGAAGGCGCGTACCGTGACGCTCGGCGACAAGGTGGGCAGCTTCTACATCGTCAAGGACGGCATTTCGGCGAATGATCTCGTCGTCGTCGAAGGTCTGACGAACCTGCAGGAGGGCGTCGAGCTTTCTCCGACGGAGGTCACGGCAGCCGACATGGGCTTCTCGCTCGAAAACGATATGAAGGCATTTGACTCCAGTGTGAGCACGTTGGGCAAATAGGCATAGGAGGGCATGAACTTGTCTAAGTTTTTTATCCATCGGCCGATTTTTGCCATCGTCATCGCGCTTTTGATCGTCATCTGCGGCGTCATCGCGGGGCTTCAGCTGCCGATTGCGCAGTACCCGCAGATCTCGCCGCCGACGGTCACCGTCGGTACGATGTATACGGGAGCGAGCGCGAGCGTCGTCAATCAGACGGTCGCGCAGATCATTGAAGATCAGGTCAACGGCACGCAGGGTATGGACTACATGAGCTCCAACTCGGATGACACGGGGCGCTACAGTCTGACGGTCACGTTCGAGACCGGATCGGACGGCGACATGGATTCGGTCAAGGTGCAGAACAATGTCGCCGTGGCGACGGCGAGCCTGCCCGACGACGTCAAGACGGTCGGCGTCACGACGAAGAAGGCGTCGAACGACATGGCGATGATGGTCTCCATCTATTCGAACAGCGACCTCTACGACAGTACGTTCCTCAAGAATTACGCGACGATCTATCTCCTCGATAAGATTAAGCGCGTGCATGGCGTCGGCGACGTCCAGATCTTCGGCTCGGACTATTCGATGCGCGTCTGGCTCAATCCCGACAAGCTCGCAGAACTCGGACTCACGGTCTCCGATGTTGCAGCCGCGATCAAGGAGCAGAACGTGCAGGCGCCGGCGGGTACAATCGGTGCGATGCCCGTGCCCGAGATGCAGGAAAAGCAGGCGACCGGCAAGGTCAACGGTCGTCTCGTGACGCCCGAGCAGTTCGGCAATATCATCGTGCGCGCTTCGGGCGACGGCAGCTTCGTGCGCCTCAAGGATGTCGCGCGCGTGGAAACAGGCGCGAAGACGAACAACATCGTTGCCAAAGCGAACGGACATCCGGCGCTTGCCATGGGCGTCCAGCTCACGAGCGACGCCAATGCCATGCAGACGGTCGCTGCCGTCAAACAGGTCATCGACGAGGCGCGGCCGAACTTCCCGCCCGAGATGCGCTGCGATACGATCGTGGACAGCACGAACTATATCCGTGAGTCTATCACGGAGGTCGTGCACACCTTCGTCGAGGCGCTTCTCCTCGTCGTGCTCGTCATCTTCGTGTTCCTGCAGAGCTGGCGCGCGACGCTGATTCCGCTCCTGGCCGTGCCCGTATCCTTGATCGGCACGTTCATCGCGTTCATCGCGCTTGACTTCAGCATCAACACGTTGACGCTCTTCGCGATGGTTCTCGCCATCGGTCTCGTCGTCGACGACGCCATCGTGGTCATCGAGAATGTCGAGCATCACATGGAGGAGGGGCTGAACGTCATCGACGCGACGGAGCGCGCGATGGACGAGGTGCAGGGACCTGTCGTGGCGATCGCCTTCGTGCTCGCCGCCGTCTTCGTCCCCGTTGCTTTCCTCGGCGGCATGATGGGCGTGCTCTACAAGCAGTTCGCCCTGACCATCGCCATTTCCATGGCAATTTCGGCCTTTGTCGCCCTGTCCTTGACGCCGGCGCTTTGCGCTTTGATCTTGAAGCCGCACGCGAAGGACAAGGCGGACAAGAAGGGCATTCTCGACCGCTTCTTCGCTGGCTTCAATAGATGGTTTGACAAGACGAAGAGCGGCTACTTGGGCATTGTCGCCAAGATGATTCGCAAGTCGCGTTTCGCCATTCTCTTCATGGTGCTCGTCTGCGCCCTTACGGCGATCGTTTACAAGAACATGCCGTCGACCTTCGTACCGGATGAAGATCAAGGCTTTTACATCGTTTCCGTAAGTCTGCCGCCCGGCACGTCGACCAACGTCACGCAGGAGAGCATAGATAAAGTGCAGGCCTCTCTCAAGGAGCTGCCCGGCGTCGATATGGTCATGGCCATCAACGGTTTCGATATCCTGTCCTTCGGCGCGAAGTCGAGCGCGGGCACGATCTTCGTCGGACTCGATCCGTGGAGTGAGCGCACGACGATCGAGACGAACCTCAACATGCTCATCGGCAAGACCTTCGGCATCGGCGCGAAAGTCGCGCCCGAGGCGCAGGTCATCGCGTTCAATATGCCGGCTCTGCCGGGACTCGGCATGGTCGGCGGCTGGACGATGCAGCTGCAGGATATGTCAGGACATACGGAAGAGGAGCTTGATGCAATCACGAAGCAGGTCTTGCAGGCGATGAACCAGCGTCCCGAGCTGCAGGGCGTGCGGACGACGTACAGTACCGATGCGCCAATCTATAATTTCGAAATTGACCGTGAGAGGGCCAAGCAGCTCGGCGTGCAGCTGAGCGACGTGTTCACGGCTCTGCAGGTCAACTTCGGCGGCTATCAAGTCAATGACTTCAACCAGTTCGGCCGCACCTACAAGGTCATGATGCAGGCGGATATGCCGTATCGCTCGGAAGTCGAGGCGACGCGCTTCATCTTCGTCAAGTCGAGCGCGGGCACGATGGTGCCGCTCGATACGCTCCTGAAGCCGAAGCGCGGCACGGGCGCACCGATTATCTCGCGCTTCAATTCGGCGCGTGCCGTGCAGATCCAGGGCAACGCAGCTTCGGGCTACAGCTCGGGCGAGGCGATGCGTGCGGCGGAAGAGGTGGTCGCCGAGGTCGCGCCTGCAGGCTTCAACGTCGAGTGGTCGGGTCAGAGCCGCGAGGAGAAGACGGCGGGAAGCTCGACGCTGCGCGTGCTCGCCTTGTGCTTTGTATTCGTATTCCTTTGCCTCGCGGCTCTCTACGAGAGCTGGAGCGTGCCGTTTGCCGTGCTTTTAACAGTGCCTACGGGCATTCTGGGCGCACTCCTTTCCGAGTACGTGCTCGGCATGGGCGGCATGATCCTGTTCCACCACATGAATTCGGGGCTGCAGGACAGCATCTACATGCAGATCGGCATCATCATGATCATCGGTCTGGCGGCGAAGAACGCGATCCTCATCGTCGAATTCGCGAAGGTGCGCGTCGACCGAGGCATGGAGCCGGTCAAGGCGGCGATCGAGGCGGCGGGTCTGCGCCTGCGCCCGATCCTCATGACGAGCTTCGCGTTCATCATTGGCTGCCTGCCGCTGGCCTTTGCCACGGGTGCAGGCGCTTCTGCGAGAAACGGCATGGGCGTTGCCGTCGTCGGCGGCATGCTGTTTGCGACGATTCTCGGCGTGTTCCTGATCCCTGTGTTCTACGTCATCGTGGAGTGGATTGTCGCGAAGCTCGGCATGTTCAAGCAGGCGAAGAAGAAGACGCCGGTCGATTATATGTGACAGTGTTGGAAGATGCGGCTTGCTGCACTTCCTAAAAAAAAGAAGCCGTCCTGCGGGGCGGCTTCTTTTTTCTAGGAATAGAAACGGGGTTGTTGCATGAGTTGAGCGATATGACGCCGAGCGTTTGATTTATGTGCGACATCCCCGCGCCGCACTCAGATGGCGGTTTTCTTCTCGTACAGGTCAGTGAGCGCGTCTTGCAGGACTTTGGAGATGTTGAGCTGCTCGGCTTCGGCGAAGGTGTTGAGCCATGCGGGAATCGTGAGATTTTTGCGTACGGATTTGCTGCCGTACTTGGCGGCGTAGGCATCCATGTCGAGCGAGAGAAGGCTGACGAAGCCTTCTCCGATCTCGGGGTCGGGATGAATGTCCGTGATATTGCTTGCGGGCGGCACTTCGTTGCCATCCTCAAGCTCGCCGAGAATCCATCCAGAGGCGGCATCCTCGCCCATGGCAATGGCGTCGGAGAGAGAACCGCCCTCGCTTATGCAGCCGGGCAGGTCGGGGACGACGACGGTAAAGCCGGGATTCACTTCGCAGGGATAAAATACGGCGGGATATACCAGGTTCATATAGAAGCCTCCTTTCGGAGACGGGCTGTTATTGTAAGCCTGCCATCCGCAAGACAGATTTAACGGTTTTTGGGTCGAGGTCGCCGGGGTGATTCGGTATCGTGATCTTTCCCTTCTTCTCTGGATGCTTGTAGTGCATGTGCGAGCCATTGGAGCTGTCGAAATACCAACCGTCCTTTTTGATGATCCGTTCAAGTTCCTTGAATCTCATCGCGGTCACTCCTCCTATTTATATTATACATATTATGCGCATATAGGTCAAAAGAAAATGTTGCTTTTGTAAAAATATTTCATCCATCAGAGAAAAAGAGGCGGGACGATTGCTGTGCCGACGGCTTGGGATATGTCCGCAGATGATATGTCTTGGCCATGGAATGTGCGCATGGACATACTTGCGACAGCCCATGCGGACGGCGGGCACTTCGTGCGTTTTCCTATGCTGCATATCTATTTTCTCCTAAAAATATGGGCGAAAGGGAAAATTTGTGATAAGATAGAGGGGCAATCGTCGGAGCGGCGCAAAAAGCGATGCTTCCGAAAATAAGGAGAGAAATCTATGGAACAAATCATGGGGACGGCGCTCTTGATGATGGAGGGCGCACAAATCACGCTGGAAATCTTCTGCGTGACGCTCCTCTTGTCACTGCCCTTGGGGCTTCTCGTCGCGCTCTGCCGCATATCGAAGCTCGGGCCTTTGCGCCTCTTGATGGAGTTCTACATCTGGCTCATGCGCGGCACGCCGCTGATGCTGCAGCTTCTCTTCGTCTACTTTGCGCTGCCGATGGTCGGCATACGCCTGCCCGACATCGCGGCGGCGCTCCTCGCGTTTACGCTCAACTATGCGGCGTACTTCGCGGAAATCTTCCGCGCGGGCATCCAGTCGATCGGGCGCGGGCAGTATGAGGCGGCGAAGTCGCTCGGCATGACGTACACGCAGACGATGCGGCGCATCATCGTGCCGCAGATGATCCGTCACGTCCTGCCGCCTGTGAGCAACGAGACGATCAACCTCGTCAAGGATACGTCGCTCATCTACATTCTGGCGATGAACGATCTCCTGCGCGTGGCGCGCACGATCGTGCAGCGCGAATTCGACATGACACCGTTTTTCGTAGCGGCAGTCTTCTATCTCGCGATGACGTTCGTTCTGACGTGGGGATTCAAGAAATTGGAGGCGTACTATGGCAAGTACGATGAATGAGCCGGCAATCCGCATGCACGGCATCCGTAAGAGCTTCGGGGCGAATGAGGTGCTGCGCGGCATCGATCTCGTGGCGAAACGCGGCGAGACGCTTTCCATCATCGGGCCTTCCGGCTCAGGCAAGTCGACGCTGCTGCGCTGCATCAATCGGCTGGAGGACATCGACAAGGGTTCGATCGAGATCGACGGGGATTTCCTCGCTGCAGAGAACGAGGATGGTCATACGGAGTACGCTTCGAGCGGGAAGTGCCGCACCCTTCTGCTGAAGATGGGCATGGTCTTTCAGCAGTTCAACCTCTTCCCGCACATGACGGTGCTGCAGAATCTATTGGAGGCGCCTGTTGAGGTCAAGGGCATGAAGCGTGAGGAAATCCTGCCGACGGCGGAGGAACTTCTCCGAAAGGTTGGACTTTTTGACAAGCGCGACGCCTATCCTGCACGCCTGTCGGGCGGGCAGCAGCAGCGCGTCGCCATCGCGCGTGCTCTCGCCATGCGGCCCGAGATCATGCTGTTCGACGAGCCGACGTCGGCGCTCGACCCCGAGCTCACAGGCGAGGTCTTGAAGACGATGCGCGAGTTGGCGGCAGAGCACATGACGATGGTCGTCGTGACGCATGAGATGGCGTTCGCGAGAGAGGTGTCGCAGCAAGTGGTGTTCATGGCGGACGGTACGATCGTGGAGCAGGGAAAGCCCCGAGACCTTTTCCAACAGCCGCAGGAGGAGCGCACGCAGGCGTTCCTGCGCAACATGCTTTAAGGTTTGACAGGAGGGTTTCGCATGAACGTGTCGTTTCGTTGGCTTTTCTTTTTCGTTTTCGCTGTGGGCGCTTTTTTCTTGAGTTTCCCGGCATTTCCGACGGCGCAGGCGGCTTCTTTGGCTCAGATCAAGAACGTGCGCGTCCATGCGGACAAGGAGAAGGTGCGCATCGTCGTCGATGCGGACGGCGAGGTTGACTACAAGTCGATGACGCTCGCCTCGCCCGGACGCGTCGTCGTTGACATCTCGGGCGCACGCCTCTCGCCTTCCGTTGCCAAGAGCCAGAAGATTGAGAGCCAGTTCGCGACGAAGGTGCGCCTCGGGCAGTTCGATTCGACTACGGTGCGCATCGTCGTGGAGACGGAGATGTACAAGAACAGCAGCAATTACGACGTGTTCTCTCTGGAAGGCGGTCCTGTGCCGTACCGCGTGGTCATGGACTTTGGCAATCTTTCGGGCAGCAGCGCCTCCTCCGCAGGCGGAGCTTCTTCGGGCGGCTCGAACATCGACTTCGAGCGCGGGAGAAATCCGTCGGGCGAAGTGGAGACGGCGGGGGGATCGGATGCTGCGTCTTCCTCAGGAGCGGCCTCCGTGCCGGCGCGTCCGAGAAGCCAGAGCAGCGCAGCGCCGGGCATTGACGGCAAGCGCATCGTCCTCGATCCCGGGCACGGCGGCAGCGACACGGGCGCCATCGGGCCGACGGGCGTGACGGAAAAGAGCATCGCGCTTCGCATCGCGAAGAGACTCAAGACGCTCTTGGAAGCCGAGGGTGCAGAGGTCATTCTGACGCGCACGGAGGACACGGAGGTTTCGCCGAAGAAGGCGAAGGCGACGGATGTGGAGGAACTGCAGGCTCGCTGTGACATCGCGAATCAAAATTCGGCGGACATCTTCCTCAGCATACATCTCGATGCTTTCTCCGGACCTGAAGCGCACGGCACGACGGGCTACTATTACGAGATGGGATTGGCTGACAGCACGCGCCTTGCCGACTGCGTCAAGCGCGGCGTGCTGCGCCGCCTAGGTACGCTCGACCGCGGCACGAAGCCGTGCGCCTTCTATGTGTGCCGTCATACGGATATGCCCGCGATGCTCTTGGAGACGGCCTTTGTTTCCAATCCGCGCGAGGAGCAGATGATGAATTCGGAGGAGGGCGTGGAGAATGCCGCGCAGGGCATCGCGGCGGGGATTGCCGAGTATTTCCAATGAGATGGGATGCGCGTGCTGCGATGGGAAAGCCACGTTGAGAAAGGAAGATTTCATGGAGAAGAAGGCACGATTAGATGGAATCCTGATGGGTGAGGAGGAGCGCAGAAAGCGCTTTTATCGTCGCGCACTGCCCGAAAACCGCACGCTCAAGGAGGCTCTGGGCTGCCTTTCGCGCGAAGAGCTGGACGACTTGGCGTACAACCTCTGCCTGGAGGGGACGGAGGGTATGACGCTGCCTGCGCTCATCGATACGCTTTTGCCTGCCGCTGTGCAGTTTGCTGAGCGCTGGCTGCCGTCGGCGTTTGAGGAGCAGTACCAGGCGTTTCGCCATATACAGGAGAAGGGCGGGCTTGCCGATGACTTCCGCGAGGACGATGTACGCATCGACTATCTGTGCGGACTCGGCATCATGGCGGTCGGTGCGGATGGAGGCAAGCTCTATTGGTACATGCCAGAGGAGATGGCCGAAATCTTTAAGAAGCTCGATTCCGCAGCTTATGAGGATGCCGTGCGTCTCAATACGGAGATCATGCGCCTCGCGACGGGGCTTCTCTTCTACTATGGCTTCCTCGACTACGACAAGCTTTTCGCCATGGTCAACGCGTATCTCGAAGAGGGGCAGCGCCTTGACTTTTCCGCCTTCATGGGTGTGATGCTCAACGGCTCCTGCTGGCACAAGGAAGTCGTCGGCACGGAGCGAGGCTTGGCATATCATACGCTTTTGAGCGCGCCGTGGCTCGAGAGGGAACAGAAGGAGAAGGAGGACCTTCCTTTTGCCGAGATTCCTTACGGCAAGGTTTACGATGCGGGAGAAGAGGGCTATATCGAGGCGACGCTCGCCTACAAGAAGCTCGCGCAGTTCTTCATGGCGAAGCTCTCGATGGAAGTTCTGCAGGCGGCGGAAGCCGTCGGAAAGATCCTCCTGCTCTTCCAGAATGGCGGCAGCATGAAGGACGTCGCCGCGTTCTTAGAAACGTTGGGTAAGCTTGACGATGAGGCGGCAGAAGAAGAGATGACGAAACTCGTGATCGCTATGCACGCGACGACACGCCTATGGCGGCTCAAGGGTCATACGCCGGATGAACTCAAGGAGAATGCGCGCGAGATGGCGCGCAAGATGCATTGAGAGACGCGGGTGAAGAGCGAGGCGATCTCATGGAATACGGCGGCGGTTTGCTGCGCTTTCTCGCGCCGACACGCTCCGCGCGCTCCGTTCTCGTCGTGGAAAGCCTCGCCTATCTGCCAAAACTGCGCGAGATGATGCCCGCTGCCGCTCTCTTCGCCGTGGCGGCGGAAACGGATGATGCCGATGTGCCCGAACTGCAGGGTCTTGACGTCTCGTGGTCCTTCTTGGACTACCGCGATACGCCACTGCCGTTTGAGCGAGAGAGCTTCGACTATATTCTCGCCGACCGCTGTCTGGAAACGGCGGGAAATCCGCAGGACATCGCTGCGGGGTTCGGACTCTTCCTGCGGCCGACGGGCTATCTCCTGACGAGCTTCTTGAACGTGCGCCATTGGAGCGTCATCGAGGATCTGCGCGGCGGGCATTTCTATGCGATTGTGCGCCGTCTCTTCGCTCGTCCCGAAATGGAGACGCTGCTTGCGGCTTCCTTTTATAAGGAGGTCTCTTTTCTTCCCGTATGGCGCGAAGCGCCGCAGGGCGTGATCGAGCGGTTGGAAGCGGCGGAATTTGAAAATTCGGGCCGCGACTTGGAAGCGAAGTTTTGGCTCTGCCGTGCGAGGCGCACCTCGGACGAGGTCGCACCTCTGAAGGAGTGCTTCACGCCCACCGTGCGACGAACGCTTGTGACGCTCCTGCGCCGCCTTGAGTACGGCATAGAGGTGGAAGAAAATGCAGCGGCGCTCTGGCAGCTCTGCCGCGAGGAAGGAATCTTCCTCGAATACCTCGTGGACTTTGCCGCTCAGACCATCGTGCATCAGAAGGATCTTCTGCGCGTGCTCCTGCAGACGGCAGAGCTGCAGCTGGCGGAAGAACTTGCTGAGGCGTCACGGCGCAGATTTCCAAGCGGCAAGGTGCGGGACGTCCTGCAGGAGTTTGCGGCAGAAAGTATGAAAGGAGCGGCGGAAGATGAAGGATGAGAGGGCGATCGCCTTCATCACCTGCGTCAACGATGAGGCATGGTACGCAGAGTGTCTGCTCTACCTGCGCCATCTGCGTTTGCCCGAAGGCTTTTGCGCCGAGTATATCGCCGTGCGCGGCGCCGCGTCGATGGCGGCGGGGTACAACGAGGGTATGGCGAGGTCGCGGGCGCGCTACAAGGTCTATCTGCATCAGGACACCTTGCTCGTCAACAAGGATTTTCCACGGGCGATGTTGAATATCTTTGCAGATGAGAGCATCGGCATGATCGGCGTCATCGGCTGCCGTTCGCTGCCCAAAAGCGGCGTGTGGTGGGATGGGTTCCGCTGCTATGGACGCGTGCTTCATGCGTGCGAGGCGGAGAGCATCGTCGACACGCACATGAGGGAGCCGGACGGCGAGAGCATCGATGTCGAAGCGGCGGACGGACTCTTCCTTGCGACGCAGTACGACGTGCTCTGGCGCGAAGATCTTTTCACGGGCTGGCATCTCTACGACACGTCGCAGTGCAAGGAATTCTCCAGGCGAGGGTTTCGGACGGTCGTGCCGAATCAGGAGGCGGGCTTTTGGTGCATCCACTGTCCCGTGGAGAAGCCGCTCGCCAAAAGCTATAAGGAGTATCAGAAGATCTTTCTCCGAGAGTACGGCGCGGAATTGTGCCCGGAGGTTTAGACTATACTTGTTGGAGCGTGTGCTTTATGGACGACAAAGAGAATTGGATCGGAATAGCCAACCGATTTGCAAACCAGGGCGATTTTCGCGGCATGCGCGCTTCGGCGAAGGAGATTTTGCAGATCGTGCAGGAGGACGCGGACGCCTATGCCATCATGGCAGAGGCGTCCTTCTATATGGATGAGCGCGAGCAGGCGAAGGAGTACATGGCGCGTGCCGAAGAGCGCGAGCCAGGGAACTTGCGTGCGCGTCTCGTACGCGCCGCATTCTTCTCCGCGGACTTCGCCTTGGAGGAGGAAATCAAAGAGCTTCTCTCCATCGTGCAGGCGACGGAGAAGGTCGCTGAATCGCTTTGGACGCAGTCGCTTCGCTACGTGCGCTTCAAGGCGCTCGCGTGGCTCTCCGATGCGTGGCTTCTCGCGGCGGAGCCGGAGTTTGCCATGAACACGCTTCTGGCGGCGAGTGATATGCTGACGGGCGAGGAGGCGGCGGAGTGCTACAGCAAGGCGCTCTTCTGCTCGAATTACCGCACGAGGACGCCCGCCGAATCCCTGCGTCTCCATCGCGGCTACGAAAAATTTTTCGAAGGCGTCAAGATCTGTCATCCGTATCGCACCGAGGCGGCAGAGGCGGGGGCATTGCAGCCGAAGGCGACGCTTTCC
>ERZ772948.934-NODE-934-length-18276-cov-10.787059_pt1 | contig 18276 bp, 17 predicted proteins | sample MGYA00511945_ERZ772948 | MGnify/ENA primary metagenome ERZ772948 (study PRJEB29015, sample SAMEA2737927) | human oral metagenome | biome: human oral; feature: human-associated habitat; material: dental | place: China | collected 2141 ... | reverse complement strand
ACCGCTCCATGCAGGCCTTCGCCATGTTCGCCTCCGACCTGGACGCCGCCACCCGTCAGCAGCTGACCCGCGGTGAGCGTCTCATGGAGCTGCTCAAACAGCCCCAGTTCACCCCCTACCCGGTCCAGGAGCAGGTCGCCGGCGTGTGGACCGGCACCAACGGCTACCTCGACGACCTGGAGGTGGCCGACGTCCTGCCCTTCGAGCGCTCCCTGCTCGATCATCTGCGTCGCAACACCGACGTCCTCGACCGGATCCGGGATGCCGGCGAGCTCGATGAGGACACCGAGGCCGCCCTGCGCGATGCGGTCGAGTCCTTCCGCTCCACCTACCTGGCCGGGGACAAGATCCTGTCCGGGGAGGTCGCCGCCGCCGAGGACGAGCCGCCGGCGGAGCGTACGAGCGAGCAGATCGTGCTCAAGAGGGGCTGACGTGGCAGGCAACCAGCGCGTTTACAAGCAGCGCATCCGATCGACCCAGACCCTCCAGAAGGTCTTCCGGGCCATGGAGCTCATCGCCTCCTCCCGGATCGGTGCGGCGCGCCGCAACGCGCAGGAGGCCGGACCCTACGACCACGCGCTCAGCCAGGCCGTGGCGGCCGTGGGCACTTATGCGCACCTCGACCATCCGGTCACCCGCGAGCGCACGGACACCGATCGCGTGGCGGTGCTCGTGGTCACCTCGGACCGCGGTATGGCGGGCGCCTACTCCGCGACCATCCTGCGCGAGTCCGAACGGCTCCTGGACCAGCTCGTCGAGGACGGCAAGAAGCCGGTCGTCTTCACCTTCGGGCGGCGCGCCGCCGGGTACTTCACCTTCCGCGAGCGCGAGGTGGAGCGCTCCTGGACGGGCGAGTCCGACCGGCCCTCGGGCGAGTCCATCGACGAGGTCGCCACAGCGCTGCTCGACTACTTCCTCGCGCCCGCCGACGCCGGGGGTGTGGCCGAGGTCCACATCGTCTTCACCCGTTACGTCTCCATGGTCTCCCAGGTCCCCGAGGTCCGCCGCATGCTGCCGCTGACCGTCGTCGACGTCGACGGGCCGGGCGAGCTCAACCGGGAGGACATCGCCGCCGGCACGGAGCATGTGCGCGCCCAGGACACGGGCGCCCAGCCCCTGTACGAGTTCGAGCCCAGCCCCGACGCCGTCCTGGATGCGCTGCTGACCCGCTACGTGAGCAGTCGCATCCGCAACGCCCTGCTTCAGGCGGCGGCCTCGGAGCTGGCCAGCCGCCAGCAGGCCATGCACACGGCCACGGACAACGCCGAGGACCTCATCACCACCTACACCCGCCTGGCCAACGCGGCCCGCCAGGGCGACATCACCCAGGAGATCACGGAGATCGTCTCGGGTGCCGACGCTCTGGGCGCCGAGTAGCGCAGCAGTACCGGATCCCAACGCAACGACCACGCAAGACCGCACGGAAGTGACTGATATGGCTGACACCACCACCCCCGCCGCCGGGACCGGCCGCATCACCCGGATCATCGGCGCCGTCGTCGACGTCGAATTCCCGCCGGACGCGATCCCCGAGATGTACAACGCCCTCAAGGTGACCGTCAATGCCACCGGAGAGGGGGACGAGCCGCACGAAATCACTCTCGAGGTCGCCCAGCACCTGGGCGATAACATCGTGCGCACCATTTCGCTTAAACCCACCGACGGTCTTGTGCGCGGCTCGGAGGTGCGCGACACCGGCGCTCCGATCTCCGTTCCGGTCGGCGAGGTCACCAAGGGCCACGTTTTCAACGTCACCGGGGACGTCCTCAACCTCACCGAGGGGCAGACCCTGGACGTTCGGGAGCGCTGGCCCATCCACCGTCAGCCTCCGGCCTTCGACCAGCTGGAGTCCAAGGAGCAGATGTTCGAGACCGGCATCAAGGTCATCGACCTGCTCACCCCCTACGTCCAGGGCGGCAAGATCGGCCTGTTCGGCGGTGCGGGCGTGGGCAAGACCGTCCTCATCCAGGAGATGATCCAGCGCGTGGCCCTCGATCACGACGGTGTGTCCGTCTTCGCCGGCGTCGGCGAGCGCACCCGCGAGGGCAATGACCTGATCGTCGAGATGGGCGAGGCCGGGGTTTTCGATAAGACCGCGCTCGTGTTCGGCCAGATGGACGAGCCGCCGGGCACACGGCTGAGAGTGGCGTTGTCCGCCCTGACCATGGCCGAGTACTTCCGCGACGTTCAGCATCAGGACGTGCTGCTGTTCATCGACAACATCTTCCGCTTCACCCAGGCGGGCTCCGAGGTCTCCACACTGCTGGGCCGCATGCCCTCCGCGGTGGGCTACCAGCCCAATCTGGCCGATGAGATGGGCCAGCTCCAGGAGCGGATTACCTCGGCCGGCGGGCACTCCATCACCTCGTTGCAGGCCATCTACGTGCCCGCGGACGACTACACCGACCCGGCTCCGGCCACGACCTTCGCCCACCTGGACGCCACGACCGAGTTGTCCCGCGAGGTCGCCGCGCGCGGCATCTACCCGGCCGTGGACCCGCTGGCGTCGACCTCGCGCCTGCTGGCGCCGCAGTACGTCGGCGACGATCACTACGACGTGGCCACGCGGGTGAAGTCGATTCTTCAGAAGAACAAAGAGCTCCAGGACATCATCGCCATTCTGGGCATCGACGAACTGAGCGAGGAGGACAAGGTCACCGTGGGCCGGGCCCGGCGCATCGAGCAGTTCCTGAGCCAGAACATGTACATGGCGGAGAAGTTCACCGGGGTGCCCGGTTCGACCGTGCCCGTGGCGGAGACTGTCGAGGCCTTCAAGCGCATTGCCGACGGGGACTACGACCATCTGCCCGAACAGGTCTTCTTCAACATCGGCGGCATCGACGACCTCGAGCGTCGCGCGGCTGAGATCAAGGCGGCCTGACGTGGCGGGGGCGCTGAGTGTCGAGGTGGTCTCCCGCGACGGCGGGCGGGCGTGGACCGGGCAGGCCGCCCAGGTCACAGTCCCTCTGGCCGACGGCCAGCTCGGCGTCCTGCCGGGGCGCCAGCCCGTGCTAGCGATCGTGGGCCGCGGCGCCGTGCGTATCGTCTCCGACGACGGGGTCGTCAAGGTGCCGGTGGCGGGGGGATTCTGCTCGGTGGACCACGATGTCATCACGGTGGCGGCCGACGCCGCCGGGGACGGGGCCGGTCAGGCCCGAGTCAGCGACGAGCTGGCCGAGGCCGTGAACGCCAGCGACGCCGAGGACTAAGGTCGAGCCTATGGGAGGAGGACATCCGGTGTGGGCGGCCGCGGGCGTCATTGCGCTCGTGGTGGTGGTTGTGGCCGGGGTCTTCATCCTCCGCCTGCGGCACTTGGCCGGACGCGTCGGCTCCTTCGAGTGCGCCCTGCGTCGGCCCGGTCGGGGCCGCTGGGCCAGTGGTATCGCCACTTTCGGCAACGAGTCGGTGGAGTGGATGCGTCTGGTCTCCCTGTCCGTGCGACCGCGCTACCGCTTCGAGCGGGCCGGTCTCGAGCTCGGCGAGGTGCATCACCGCGGTGCGGACGGGCGCATCGTCGACGTCGAGTGCGGTTATCGCGGCGAGCGTTTCGATCTGGCCATGATGGAGGACTCCCATTCGGCATTCGTCGCCTGGTTGGAGTCGGCACCGCCGACTCAGCCCGCCCTCCTGTGAGTGGGCGAGGAGCGGCCGGGCAGGCCGACGGGCGGTGCATGCGCCCCGGCGCCGCCGCTCGGAGCGGGGGCGGGCCGACCGAGCAGTCGGTTCATCGCGTTCGCCCGTTCCGGGCGGGCGCGCGCGTTCGCCCGTTCCGAGCCCCCGCTCGCCTGTAGGCTGCCGGCGTGCGCGTCGTCATTGCCACCTGCTGCGTGGACTACTCCGGGCGCCTGGACGCCCATCTGCCCCGGGCCACTCGCCTCATCATGATCAAGGCGGACGGCTCGGTTCTCGTCCACTCCGACGGCGGCTCCTACAAACCGCTGAACTGGATGAGTCCTCCCGCCAGGCTCGCTGAGGTCGACCCCGACGAGGAGGACCGGGAGGCCGGCGTCGTCTCCCGCTGGGAGGTGACGGCCTCCAAGACCGACGACCGGCTCGTCATCCGCCTGTTCGACGTCGTCTCGGATACCAGTGCGGACCTCGGGGTGGACCCGGGCTTGACCAAGGACGGCGTCGAGGCTCATCTCCAGGAGCTCCTCGCCGAGCAGATCGAGGTGCTGGGCCCCGGCTGGCGGCTGGTGCGTCGCGAGTACCCCACGCCCATCGGTCCGGTGGACATCATGGCCAAGGACGCCGACGGCGGTTCGGTAGCCGTCGAGGTCAAGCGCGTGGGCGGAATCGACGGCGTCGAGCAGCTGACCCGCTATGTCGAGATGCTCGACCGCGACCCGCTGCTGGCCCCCGTGCGCGGCCTGTACGCCGCCCAGCAGATCAGGCCCCAGGCGCGCGTGCTGGCCGAGGACCGCGGCATCCGCTGCGTCGTGCTCGACTACGACACCATGCGCGGCATGGACGACCCCTCGTCGCGGCTGTTCTGAGGAGGTTGAGATGACCGGTGCCCCCGGGCCTGCAGCGGTCGTGCCCCGCGCCCCGCGGGAGATGTCCTACCTGCGTCTGGTCGCCCAGGGGCTCGTGAGCGCGACGGCGTCGCCCGCGCCCGCCGAGGCGGTGCGCCGTCAGCTCGCCGTCCAGGGTCAGCAGGTTTTCTCCGTTCCCCACGCGATCATCTCCCGGACGGCGGGAGCCGTGCGCGACGATGTCGACGCGGCCTTCGAGGCCGGTGAGCTCGTGCGCTCCTGGCCGATGCGCGGCACCGTGCACGTCACCACGGCCGCCGACCACCACTGGCTGCGCGTGGCTCTCATGCACCGCACCGACGCGTGGACGCGCTCGGGCGAGAGGCGACTGGGCATCGACGACGCGATGCTGGAGCGCGCCGGCTCCATCGCCCTGGCCCTGATGGCCGAGCACGGCCCGGTGATGCGAGATCGTCTCATCGGGGCCTGGTCGGATGCCGGCCTCGTCGCTTCCGGGGCGGGATGGCGCCGACACCTGCTGGTCCGCCTCCAACGCGAGGGCGTCCTCGTCCAGGGGCCGCGCCGCGGCAACGAGCATCTCATCGTGAGCGCCGCTCCGCTTCCCCCGGCCGAGTCCGGGCCCGGCGGCGCCGGCGGGGGAGGCCGCGGTACCGACGGGCACCGCGCCGCCCTGGCCGAGATCGCCCGACGCTACGCCGCCAGTCATGGACCGGCGAGTGCGACCGACCTGGCCCGCTGGACGTCGCTTCCCGTCGGGGAGGCGTCCCGGGCTCTGGAGGACGCCGTCGAGCTGACGAACGCCGCCGGCTACGGCGCCGACGCCGCGCGCGGAGAGGTGCCGTTGACGCGGGCGGTGGCCGAGGGCGGGCTGCGCGGGGACGTGCGCGTGCTCGGGGCGGGAGCGCGCACGGCGCCGTCGGGGCGTGAGGGCTCCACCGTCCTCTACATGCGCGCCGACCTGCCGGACCTGCTCGCGGTCTGTCGCCGGCAGGCGGCGGGCACGTTCTTCCTGGCCTCCTTCGACGAGGTGCACGTGGGGTACAAGGACCGCGCCTGCCTGACCGATGCCGCCGGCGAGCTGCTCATCTGCCCCGCGGGCAATGGCATGTTCAGACCGCTGCTGGTCGATCGCGGGCGGGTGGTGGCCGTCCGCCCCGTGGGGGAGGGGCTCCTGTGGGCCGACGACGCCCGCCGCTCGGCACGCCTCGAGGCGGACGTGGCTCGAGCCGTGCGGGGCATCGCGCGCCGCCTGGCCTGAGCCCCCGTCGCGCCGGAATAACCTGCTGGTGTGAGCACGCACTCCCCTACGACCGCCTACCGCGGCGCCGTCGTCACCCCGCTGCGGATCATCGACGACGGGCTCGTCGTCGTCGCTCGTCGCCGCATCGCCTGGGTGGGGACGGCGGACGAGGCCGAACGGGCGGGGTGGGGCGGGCTGCCCGAGCGCGCCGTGCGCGCGCCCGCGGGCGGCTATCTGCTTCCCGGGCTCGTCGACGTCCACTGCCACGGCGGCGGAGGCGAGTCCTTTCCCGACATCGACGGTCCCGGGCGGGCGATGGTCGCCGTCATGGAGCACCGCCGCGCGGGCACCACGAGCCTTATCGCCTCCTGCGTCACGGCGGCACCGGATATCCTGCGGCGGCGCACCCGTGTGCTGGCGGATCTGTGCGATGCGGGCGAGCTCGCCGGCATCCACCTCGAGGGGCCCTTCATCTCCCGCGAGCGCTGCGGCGCCCAGGACCCCGCTTTCATCACGGCCCCCGATGCGGAGCTGACCCGCGAGCTGATCGGCCTCGGGCGCGGGCACGTGGTCACCATGACCCTCGCTCCGGAGCGGCCGGGGGCCACCGGAGACGGCGGTGTCATCGCGGCGCTCGTCGAGGGAGGAGCCCTGCCCTCCTTCGGACACACCGACTCCGGGGCCGCGCCCGTGCGCGCGGGCCTGGCCGATGCGGCCTTCCGCATCGCTGCGCGGGCCGGGGCCGGCACGCCGGTGCGCTCGACGCGGCCCACTGCCACCCACCTGTTCAACGGCATGCGGCCCGTGCACCACCGTGCGCCCGGGCCCGTGCCCGAGCTCCTGGCCGCCGCCGCGAGCGGGCGGTGCGTCGTGGAGCTGGTCGGCGACGGCGTCCACCTGGACCAGACGCTCGTGCGCAGCATGTTCGAGCTACTCGGTCGGGACGGCATCGTTCTCGTCACCGACGCCATGGCCGCGGCGGGGATGCCCGACGGCGACTACGCCCTGGGCTCTCAGGCCGTGACTGTCGTGGACGGCGTCGCCCGCCTGGCCGGCGGGGCGATCGCCGGGGGCACCGCGCACCTCATCGACGTGGTCCGCACGACGTGGCACGGCGGCGTGGATTTGGTCGACGCCGTCTTCGCCGCGTCCCGGCAGGGGGCTGGGATCCTGGGCGACGAGTCGGTCGGCGCGCTCGCCCCGGGCTTGCGGGCCGACCTCGTGGTCGTCGACGAGGAGCTGAAGCCGGTGATGGTCGTGCGCCGCGGCGAGGTCGTCGCCTGAGCCGTCCCTCCTGGTCGCCGGGAGGTGCTGTCGGGGGTCAGGGGCGTCTGCCCTCCATGGCGACGCGCAGGCGGGCGATTCTGCCGTCGGGGGCGAGGGCTGCGACGTCCGTGCCCGTCATGGCCGCGAGGCCGCCCGCTGAGCGCCTGACCGCCACGGCCCACTCGACGGTGACCGTCCCGGGCTCGGAGTCGTCGACCCGCGTCCGCCACAGGTGGCGGGATTCGGCATTGCGGTCCAAGAAGGCGCGGATCTGCGCTGCTCCCCGCACGGACGGACCCGTTGCCGGCTCGAGGACGGCGTCGGGGGCGAACAATCCGATCAGCTCCTCGAAGTCGGTCTGCGAGTGGCCCGCCGTGTCCGACAGGGTGAAGTAGCGGTCCAGCGTCGTCGCGGCGTTCCGGGTCGAGGGGCCTGTCGTGCTCGGCATGCTCGGTCCTTTCATATTCGTTTGTTCACAAGTAAGTGAACTAATAGACGCAACCGTATCATGCCGATGTGCATTCCGACGACCACCCGCGCAGGGAGGACATCCGGCTCGTGGCGGTTCTGCGCGCCCTGGCGGACCCGGTCAGACTCTCGGTCGTCCGCCAGATGGCGGACGACCGGCCGCACGCCTGCGGATCGATTGCGACGCCTCTAGCCCCCTCCGCCATGACGCGCCACTTCCGCATCCTGCGGGAGTCGGGCCTGGTGCGCACTGATCCGAAGGGCACGAGCAAGCTGCTCACCCTGCGCCGCGACGACCTCGACGCCCGATTCCCGGGCCTGCTCGACGCCGTTCTGCGCACTCCCGACGGAGACGGCCCGGCGCCAGGAGCACGCAGCGAGTAGGGCCGGGCCGCACTCGCGTAAGACCCGTCAGGCGGGGCCGCTGTCGCGCGCTCGGGCATCCGCATTATGCCGCGTCATTGCAGCGGTCTGCGAGGTGCGGGCCAGTCCGACCAGTCGTTCGTGAGGGATCGTGACGGATCGGGGCTGTCAGGGCCTCTGTCGACGAGCGGCGTCTTGGCCGGCGGCGATGACGGCGCCGATGGCGTCCCTCGAGGCGGCCAGAGTCATGATGGAGGCCTCGATGCGGGCCTGCTCCCGCTTGAGGTCGTCGATGATCTCGGCGCAGAGGGGGGCGAGGCGGCCCGCACGCTCGATCAGGCACGGGGCGACGGTGCGGATGGTGGCGGTGGACAGGCCGGCGTCGAGGAGCAGACGGACGCGGCGGGCGACTTCGACGTCCCGGTCGTCGTAGTCGCGGTAGCCGGACGCATTGCGCGCAGGCGCAAGAAGGCCCTGTTCCTCGTAGTAGCGCAGGAGCCGGGCCGGGATGCCGGTGCGCTCGGAGATCTGCGAGATGCGCATACGAGTGGTGCCTCCTGCGGCTTGCCTTCACATTGATGTGAAGGTTGAGCCTAGCAGCATGACTGTTGAGCAGACCCCTCCCGCTCCTTCCCGAGCCCGACTGGTGCTCGTGATGGTCGGCTTCGTGATGCTGGTGTTCTGCACCGGTACCGCCGAGTACCTGATGTCGGGCGTCCTGACGCAGATCGCGGCCGACGTCTCGGTGAGCATCTCCGCCGCCGGTCAGATCGTGACCGCCTACGCCCTCGGGGTCGCTGTCGGCGGTCCCCTCGTCACGGCAGCGACCGCCCGCCTGCCCCGCAAGGGCCTGGCCCTGGGATTGGGTGCCGTCTTCATCGCGGGCACGACCCTCACCGTGCTCGCGCCGACCTACGCGTGGGTGATCGTGGGGCGGGTGCTGTCCGCCTGCGCCCAGGCGACGCTGTTCGCTATCGGACTGACCACCGCGACCGCCATGATGGGGCCGGGCCGCCGAGGGCGAGCGATCGCGATCGTCGGTTCCGGGCTCACCATCGCCACCGTGCTCGGTGTGCCGTTGGGCGCCCTGCTGGGCGGGGGCACGAGTTGGCGGGCCCCGTTCGTCGTCGTCGTGGCACTCGCGGGTCTCGGGGAGGTCCTGCTCGCGGTCGCCATGCCCCCCGCGGCCGCCCCGGCGACGGGCGTGGCTGACGAGGTCGGGGCGCTGGCGCGCGGGCCGGTGCTGCTGGCCGTGTCGGCCACGGCCATCGGCTTCGCCGGGGTCGGCGTCGTCTTCACCTACCTCGTCCCTCTCCTCACGCGGGTGACCGGGATGGACGCCGGGGCTGTTCCGATGCTGCTGCTGGCCTACGGGGTCGGCGGGTTCGTCGGGAATCTGGTGGCCGGGCGCCTGGCCGACCTCTCCCTCAGCAGGACCCTCGCGGGGGTGTTCCTCGCCCTCGTCCTCACTCTGGTGGCGATCCCGGTCCTGGCCGGGCATCCGGCCCCGATGGTCGGGCTCGTCCTGGTGCTGGGCCTGCTGTCCACCGCGATGGTCGCGCCGTTGCAGTCCCTCGTCCTGCGTCGCGCCGGCGCCGCGCCGACCCTATCGTTGGCGGTCACCGTGGGTGCCTTCAACCTGGCCAACGCGATCGGCTCGGTGCTCGGAGGCCTCGGCATGAGCGCCGGGGCCCTGCGTTGGAACGGCTTCGCCGGAGCTCTCCTCGCGCTCGCCGGCATGGCCCTGACCGCCCTCGCCCTCCGGGCCGGCCCGGAAGCGGAATGATGTCTGTCGGGATTGCTCACGGACGACCCGGGCGCGCCGGACCGCCTCTTGCAGAGCGCTGCAGCGGGGAGGCTTGCGCGCGTGGTCGCATGTTCAAGGCGAGGTCGCAAGCGCTTGACACACCGGGGTCATTGGGATCGTCCTCGGCGCGGGGGAGGGCATCCGCGGGCGAATGTCGGCGACCATGCGCTGCTAGCCTGCTCTCGTGAGGGCCACGGAGCTCTCCGCTCGCCGGGGCGATTTCCGACGCGCGGTTCTCTAGGACGTGGACGGCGCGCTCATCGCCGCCGGCGCTGCTCGCGACGGCTCGGCCCTGCGGGCCCGCGCCATCCTCGACGCCATGAACGACGAGGTCATCGCGCTGGTCATCTCCGATTCGCCGCTCGTAGGGGAGCCGGGCTCGGGGAGGGGCGGTCGGCCCTCAGCCCTCCAGACCGAGCAGGCGGCGGGAGTAGACCGCCTGGCCGGAGTGCTGGGCGGCGTCGTCGATGATCGAGGCCAGACGCGAGGCGCGGGTGACGGGCGGGTCCCAGGAGCGGTCCACGACGTCGGTGAGTGCGGCGGCCGGCAGGTTGGTGAGGTAGTCGCGGATGAGCGTGTAGGCGGCGTCGAGGTAGTCGGTCAGGAGCGTGAGGTCGTCGATGCGCACCAGGGCGGCCTGTTCGGGCGTGTGGTGCCAGTCCTCGGTGTCATCGGGCAACGGCAGGGCGAAACGCGCTGCGAACCCTGAGGCGGTCCACAGCGGGGCGGTACCTGTGAGGGCCGAGATCTGCAGGTCGATCTCGCGGGCGGTGTGCCAGGACAGCCAGGTCAGGGAGTCGATACGCGGCGCGGTGCGCGGGGCGGGCCGGGTGTTGGCCTGTTCGACGGTGACGCCGGCCAGGGCGCGGTCGAAGCGCTCGCGTGAACGGTCGAGGCAGAACAGGAGGAGGTCGAGGCGGGGGTCGGTCGGTACGGCGTTCGTGCTCATGGAACGACCGTAGGCCGTCTGTGGCGAGGGCGGGCCAGAGTCCCCGGGCGGGCACGAGCGACGGCATCCATCGGGGAGCGTCTGGTCCACGCCCTGGCGAGCGGGCCGGTGATGCCGAGATCATCTCGTCCCCGGGCCCCCACCCCCGGCCTGGCCGCCCTCTTCAATGTCGTCCCGCCCTTCTGACCGAGCCGCCCGGCCGCCATGTGGGCCGCACCCCGGTCGCTCCGGCCAGCGAATCGGCGAAAGTGCGGCCCTCCAGGTGCGACATGCCGCAATCGACGCGGTGGACGAGGAGGATCTCGCCGACGCCGAGCGTGTCGGCGGCCGCGCGATACTGCACCGCCAGCCGGAGCGGGGCTGGGCGCCTGGGCGCTGCGCAGGGGGTTGTAGAGGGCCGACGGCGGGTGAGGGGCCGTCAGCTGAAGACGACGGTGCGCCGGCCGTTGAGCAGAATCCGATGCTCGGCATGCCAGGTCACCGCCTGGGCCAGCACCCGCCTCTCGACGTCCTGGCCCTTGCGCTGGAGGGCCGGGATGGAGTCGGCGTGCGAGGCCCGGGTGACGTCCTGCTCGATGATCGGCCCCTCGTCCAGGTCGGCGGTCACGTAGTGGGCGGTGGCGCCGATGAGCTTGACTCCGCGGTCGTGGGCCTGGTGATAGGGCTTGGCGCCCTTGAAGCTGGGGAGGAAGGAGTGGTGGATGTTGATCACGCCCCCGTGGAGGCGCTCGCACAGAGCGGGGGAGAGGATCTGCATGTAGCGGGCCAGGACCACGAGTTCGACGCCCAGGGAGTCGACCAGGCCGAGCAGCTCGGCCTCGGCCGCGTCCTTCGTATCCCCGGTGACCGGGATGTGATGGAACGGCACACCGTAGAACTCGGCCACCGAGCGCAGCGTCTCATGGTTGCCGACCACCCCGACGACGTCGATGGGCATTGCCTGGCTGGTGGCGCGGAAGAGCAGGTCGGACAGGCAGTGGGCCTGCGTGGAGACCATGATGAGAGTGCGCAGCCGGCGGTCGGCCTCGTGCAGGGACCAGTGCATCTCGTACTGGCCGGCCAGCTCGGCCAGGTCGGCTTGCATCTCGGTGCGCGGGACGGTGGTGAGGACGGCCACGCGCATGAAGAACAGTCCGGACTCGGCGTCACCGAACTGCTGGGACTCGGTGATGTTGCCACCGCGGCGGGCCAGCGCCCCGGTGACGGCGTGGACGATGCCGGGCCGGTCGGGGCAGGACAGGGTCAGGACAAGATGCTGGGGGGCGGGCGCCGCGGTGGTCTCGGCGTCGACGGGGGTCCGGGTGGTCATGACCGCAGGTTAGCCGGTCGGGTTCGTCGACGGCCTCGCGGACGGGTGGGGACGGGCGAGGAGACCGGGGGGCGAACCGCGCCCGGCTCGAGGGGCGCTAGACTGGCGCTGCCGTGCGCGACTGGCGAAAAGGTGGCCACCACCGGGGAGCGCCGGCCCGCCTCCGCCCGCGCCGCGGGAGTGGAGGGGGAGCAAGGGAGAACCTGGTCGCCCGCCTGGGCCGAGGTCGCAGCCCCGCGCGGTTCCGGCCGCGCACAGATCGAGGAGAACCATGACTGGTCCCGCCCCCACCACCGTGAACAATCTGCCGCTGGCCGAACTCGATCCGCAGATCGCCGACGTGCTCGACGGGGAGCTCGCCCGCCAGCGCGGCACCCTGGAGATGATCGCGTCCGAGAACTTCGTGCCCCGCGCCGTTCTGGCGGCCCAGGGATCGGTGCTGACCAACAAGTACGCCGAGGGGTACCCCGGGCGCCGCTACTACGGGGGCTGCGAGGTGGTCGACGTCGCCGAGTCCCTCGCCATCGAGCGGACCAGGGCGGTCTTCGACGCCGAGTGGGCCAACGTCCAGCCGCACTCGGGCGCCCAGGCCAATGCCGCCGTCCTCCACGCCCTGGCCCGCAGCGGGGACACCATCCTCGGGCTCTCGCTGGCCCACGGCGGCCATCTCACCCATGGAATGAAGATCAACTTCTCCGGCAGGAACTACCGCGCCACCGCCTACGGCGTGGACGAGACCAGCCACCGCATCGAGATGGACCGGGTGCGCGAGGTCGCCCTGCGCGAGCGCCCCAGGGTCATCATCGCCGGCTGGTCCGCCTACCCGCGTCACCTCGACTTCGAGGCCTTCCGCTCCATCGCCGACGAGGTCGGCGCCGCCCTGTGGACCGACATGGCCCACTTCGCCGGGCTCGTCGCCGCCGGCCTGCACCCCTCGCCGCTGCCCGCCTCCGACGTCGTGTCCACCACCGTGCACAAGACTCTCGGCGGCCCCCGGTCCGGCATGCTGCTGTCCAACCGGGCCGAGCAGTGGGGCAGGAAGCTCGATTCGGCCGTCTTCCCCGGTCAGCAGGGCGGCCCTCTCATGCACGTCATCGCCGCCAAGGCCGTGGCCATGAGGATCGCCGCCACCGATGAGTTCAAGGACCGTCAGGTCCGCACCCTTAAGGGCGCCTCCATCCTCGCCCGGCGCCTGCTCGCCGACGACGTGCGCGGCGCCGGCATCCGGCTGGTCACCGGCGGCACCGACGTCCACCTCGTCCTGGTCGACCTGCGCGAGGCCGCCCTGGACGGCCAGCGGGCTGAGGACCTCCTCCACGCCGCCGGCATCACCGTCAATCGCAACGCCGTGCCCTTCGATCCGCGCCCGCCGCGCGTGACCTCCGGACTGCGCATCGGCACGCCCGCCCTGGCCACCCGCGGTTTCGGCGCGCCCGAGTTCACCGAGGTCGCCGACATCATCGCCACCGCGCTGGTCGCCGGCGCCGCCGGGAGGGCGGACGACGAGCTGCTCGCCCGCCTCAAGGGCCGGGTCTCCGCCCTCACCGACGCCTTCCCCCTCTACCCGGGACTGGTCCAGTGAGGGCCCCCTGGAGCGGGGCCGCGAAGGTTCTGGACGGCAAGGCCACGGCCGCCGCGATCAAGACCGAGCTGGCCGGGCGCGTCGCCGCTCTGCGCGAGCGGGGCGCGACGCCCGGGCTGGGCACCGTGCTCGTCGGCGAGGACCCGGGGAGCGTCAGGTACGTCGCCGGCAAGCACGCCGACTGCGCCGAGGTCGGCATCGCCTCCATCCGCGTCGACCTGCCGGAGGCCGCCACGCAGGCGCGGGTCGAGGCCGCCGTGGACGCCCTCAACGCCGACCCGGCCTGCACCGGCTACATCGTTCAGCTGCCGCTGCCGCGCGGGATCGACGCCAATGCGATCCTCGAGCGCGTCGACCCGGGCAAGGACGCTGACGGCCTGCATCCGACCAATCTCGGGCGGCTCGCCCTGCGCGCGAAGGAGCCGATCTCCTCGCCGCTGCCGTGCACTCCGCGCGCCTGCATCGCGCTCATGAGGCGTCACGGCATCGAGCTCGCCGGGGCGGACGTGTGCGTCATCGGCCGCGGTGTGACCGTGGGCCGTTCCATCGGTCTGCTACTGGGTCGCAAGGACGTCAACGCCACCGTCGACGTCTGCCACACCGGCACCCGCGACCTGGCCGCGCACGTGCGTCGCGCCGGCGTTGTCATCTCCGCGGCCGGCTCCGCCGGGATCGTGCGCCCCGAGATGGTGTCGCCCGGCGCCGTCGTCCTGGACGTCGGGGTCGCGCGGGTCGTGGACCCCGCCACCGGCAGGGGCCGCATCGCCGGGGACGTCGCCGACGGCGTGGACGAGGTCGCGGCCTGGCTCTCCCCGAACCCTGGGGGGGTGGGGCCTATGACGCGCGCCCTGCTGCTGGCCAACGTGGTGGAGGCGGCCGAGCGCCGGGCGCGCGAGGCGTAGGCTGTGCCTGTGATGTCTACCACTGCTTTCTTCCGGCTGCGACTCCCCGCGCTGCTGACCGCGCTGGCGACCGTCCTCATGCTGCTGGGCGCAGGTGCCGACGGTCATGCGGCGCCAGCTGGCGGCCCCCTCTTCCCGGCCGCCCCGCCCAGTCCCTCTCCGGGTGCGTCGGCCGGTGCGTCTGCGGGTGCGTCCCCGAGTGCGTCGGCTGGTGCGTCTGCGGGTGCGTCCCCGGGCGCGTCTGCCGGCGGCTCCTCGCGGGCCGCGGGCTCGCCCCTCACCATGTTCATGCCTGCCCCTACTCTGGCGGACCTGTCCGACGCGACCCTCGAGGTGCCCGAGGCCTGCGCGCTCAGGACGCACCCCAGCGAGGCCACCCCGGGCACGACCGGGACCGTCACCTTCAGCGGCGGCAAGGCCGAGTCCCCGCCGGGCGATCAGAGTTATCTGCAGTTCGCCAGTACGACCATTAAGGACGTGACGTCGAGCGTCATCGACGGTCGTCCGGTCGCCATTGCGACCATCTCCTGCTTCTACGGCGGCGCCTACTCCGATGACGGGATCGTCGCCTACGACTCCGACCTCTCCCTGGTCGCCGTCATCGACCCCAAGACGCTCGGCGGGAACCTTGAGGGGCTGGTGTATGAAGTCACCATTGATGCGGTCTCAGCGAATGCCACGACCGGCGACCTCGTGCTGTCCATCGGCCAGATCGGCGTCTACGGCGACGAGTACTACCACGCCGCTCTCCACTCCGGGAGCGCAAAGCTCCTCTACGCGTGGGCGGGCGGGGCACGCGGGTACACGCTCTCCGATGCCGTCTACATGGCCGGAGGCCGTAAGGTCCGCATGCCCAGGACGGAGGACGTGCAGGCCTTCGTCGACGCCGTCATCGCTCACAACGACGACGAGGCCGCGCAGTGGGCCACCCAGGACCTCATCAGCGTCCTCGACAATAAGGCGCCGTACAGCGGCTTCACCGTTCGAGAGTCATATTTCCCGAAAGGATCCACTGTCGGGGAGTGCGGGCTCCTGCCCTCCGTCGCGGAGCCGGATGGTCATGGCCAAAGTTCTGTGTACCTCAGCGACGGCCACACGGCCATGATCCGTCCCCGCGGCTCGCAGGTCGTCTCGGGCGGCTACTTCCAGACCGGCGACATAATATGCGTGATGAATGGCGCAGGGGGAAACTGGCTCATGCTCCACGGCAAGGAAGACGGCGGCGTCGAGGTATACACCCCGGGGCCCGCCGGCGAGTGACCGCCAGCGGGCTCGGGCGACCGCGGGAGCAGGCGGCTGAGAGCCGTCTTTCTGCGAGATGGGAGGCCGTGACCACTCCCAGGAACGGGCTTGCGAGGCGTACACTACGGCCGTGACATCCCCCGCTGCTCTCTTCCGGCTGCGGCTGCCCGCGCTGCTGACCGCCCTGGCCACCGCCCTCCTGCTGCCCGGCTGCCTGCTGGGTACGAGCACCTACAGCTACGCCGCGTCTGCCGACGGCGGCTCCTCCTGGGCGAGTTCGCCCCTCGCCATGCTCATGCCGGCCCCTACTCTGGCGGACCTGTCCGACGCGACCCTCGAGGTGCCCGAGATCTGCGCGCTCACGAAGAAGAGCGCCCGCGACGCCACCCGGGGGGCGACCGGGAAGGTGACCTTCAAGGACGGCAAGGCCACCCCGGCGCCGGGCTCCGAGGCGATCGATGCGGCCGTGACGAGCCTCAAGGAGGTGACGCCGAGCGTCATCGACGGTCGTCCGGTCGCCGTTGCGACCATTAACTGCGCATACGGCACCCCCTACGCCGACGACGCGATCGCCGTCTACGACTCCAGCCTCTCCCTGGTGGCGGCCATAGACCCGCAGACCCTCCGGGATGATCTTGAGGGCCATATCGATGACGTCACCATTGATGTGGTCTCGGCGAATGCGGTGACCGGCGACCTCGTGCTGTCCATCAGCCAGATCGGCATGTACGGCGACCAGCCTGGCCATTTCGTCGCCCACTCCGGGAGCGCCAACATCCTCTACACGTGGGCGCGCGGGGCGCGCGGGTACATGGCCTCCGACGCCGTCTACACAATCGGCGACAAGAAGGTCCGCATGCCCAGGGTGGAGGACGTCCAGGCCTTCTACACCGCTGTTGCCAACCATGATGACGACACGGCCTCGAAATCGGCTACTCCGGAGTTCATGAGCGCTCTTCAGGAGAACGATGCTATGCGGCAGACGTATTTCTGGGGCACAGCCCCCTCTATAGAGTGCGTGCTCCTGTCCTCCTCCAGCACCCCCGACGCCCAGGGCGGAGGCGCCGTGTACTTCAGCGACGGCCGCAAGGCCGCGTTCAGCACATGGTTGTACGGATATCATCTCGTCAGAGACAACGATTACCAGGCCGGTGACATGATGTGTGCGCTGGGCGGGGACAAGGGGGGCGATCCTGGTACGGTCTACCGCTGGCTCGATGTCCGCGGCAAGGAGGACGGCAGCTTCGAGGTCCACAACTCGATTAGCATTCCCACGTGCTAGGTGGCTGATTCTGACGGGCGCACGTGCCGGGCCCACGGCTCTCTTCTGCCGGGCCGGATACGACCGATCTTGGTGAAGTGGGTGGCGGAGCGGGCGGGAGGCGCGTACGGCCGTGCATGGGGCGGGGGCTCGGGAGTCGGGTGTCCGTCAGAATGACATTGGAGGCTCCGGGCGCCGCACCTCTCGGAGAGATCCTTGCAATCACGCGGTTCTCCGCTCGCGTTCCGGAGGGGCGGGCGGTCAATGTCATTCTGACGGACACCCATGCGGCCCGGCCCTCCCAGCGTCGCATTGCATGGGCGGTCCGACCGCGGTCGCCGTCATGCGGGTGAGCGGGAGGCGCTGCGGCGTCCGAGCGCCCGGCTGGAACGTGAAGGAGCCTCCGCTGATGTCGGGCTGAGCCCGCCCTGCTGGCCCGGCGGGTCCGCGCGGCCGGGGGACGAACCGATCTCGGCGCGGAATACGACCGATCTCGGCGAAGGGGGCTCGGGAGCGGGCCCGAGTCCCTCAGAAGGCGTAGTCGATGACCAGGGGGGCGTGGTCGGACCACCTGGCGGCGTAGGAGTCGGCGCGGTCCACCGTGAAGGAGGAGGCGCGCTTGGCCAGGCGCGGCGTGGTGACCTGGTAGTCGAGGCGCCATCCCGCGTCGTTGTCGAAGGCCTTGCCGCGCTGGGACCACCACGTGTAGGGGCCCTGCTCGCGCGGCGCCAGGGAGCGGGCGACATCGACCCAGCCGGCGGAGAACCAGCTCTCCAGGTGGGAGATCTCCTCGTCCATGACCCCGGCGGTCTTGTTGTGGTTCGGCTTCCAGTTCTTGATGTCCTGCTCGGAGCGGACCACATTGAGGTCCCCGGCCATGACGACCTGGGGGCCGCCCGACTCGCTGGAGGCCAGCAGCTCGGCCATGCGCGCGTCCACGAGCTCCAGGTGGGCGTACTTCTGGTCCATCTTCTCGGTGCCCAGCTGGCCGGAGTGCAGGTAGGCCGACACCACGGTGAACGTGTGACGGCCCGCGCCCTCGGAGCACGGGGTCCCCTCCACGGCGAGGTCCACCTCCAGCCAGCGCCCCGAGTCGACGTCGGGCTCGACGGCGTCCGGCGCCGCGACGCCGCGGCGCACCCGCCCCACAATGACCCCGCTGTCCTCGCGCACGGCGACGGCGACTCCTGCTCGCCCCCGGATGCGACACGGCCAGACCTCGCAGCGGTACCCGGGCAGGAGGCCGGACGCGGTCCTCTCGTCCGCGCGGACCTCCTGGAGCACGAGGACGTCGGGCGCGCTGGCCTTCAGCCACTCCGAGATACCCTTGCGGGCCGCGGCCCGGATGCCGTTGACGTTGACGGTGGCGATTCGCATGGCGCCCAGGGTAA
>ERZ772948.932-NODE-932-length-18280-cov-4.031660_pt1 | contig 18280 bp, 16 predicted proteins | sample MGYA00511945_ERZ772948 | MGnify/ENA primary metagenome ERZ772948 (study PRJEB29015, sample SAMEA2737927) | human oral metagenome | biome: human oral; feature: human-associated habitat; material: dental | place: China | collected 2141 ... | reverse complement strand
CGTTAGTAAGGGGCTTAAAGGGCACCTTTTGCAAGCCAAAAGGGCGTTAATTCGAATGCAATTAACGCCCTTTTGATTTTCAAGTTTTAAACTTTCTTTACAAAACAGGTTTTGGATAATAAATAAATCACACGGTGAGAAAGTGTGCATAAGGCTTCATGGCTCTTTGAGTCTACGTACCCATATTAGTCATTCTCACCTCAACTCCGTGTCTCCACGTGACTTATCATCTATAGCAGGTGGTCTTCACATTATAATATACTCAATCATATTGAACCAGTCTGTAAACAGATTTAATCTACCACCATGCTTTACGGATTAATACCCTAACCCTTTCAACCATTTGTCCACTTTCTCCATGCTTTTATGTGCTTCATGTCCATAGATAGAAAAGCCATCAAACACATTTGCTTTTGGATATGCTTTCTTTACATCTTCTACACAATCAGCCAGTCCACTTCCCTCGTGCGTGGTGAAAGGAATAAGTGTCTTACCGTTCAAATCATATTTATCGAAGAAGGAAAACATCACCTGCGGATATGTTCCCCACCAGATAGGACCGCCAATGAAGACCGTATCATACTCATTAATATTCTTCACTTCTCCTTTAAAAGCCGGCTTCTCGTTTTGGTTGGCTTCCTCCTGCGCCACCTTTATCAATTTGTTGTAAGGCATATCATAACTTTTCTCAGCTACAACTTCAAACATATCGCCACCAGTAAGCTTCTGTATCTCATCTGCAACTAACTTGGTATTCCCAACTTTAACATTTCCTACACTATAATTCTCACCTGCATGCGAGAAGAAAACAATTAAGACTTTACCTTTATTCATCACTTGTTCGTTTTTAATATCCTTCTTCTGATTGCCACTACACGATAATGATAGCAGGATACCTGCCAACATCATAAATATTTTTCTGATTTTCATAGGCATCTATTACTTACTTGATAATTTTTTGGTATCTCTCCACATAAAATTAGACACTCTGTTTTTGATATACCATCGACCATCCATCTTCTGATATTCGTCATTATAACGTACTCCCTGTTGCGTAATCATTCGTTTACCATCTACTACAGCTATCATTGCCACTTGGCAATAGCTGATACCCGTTGCGTGGTCACCATTTAAGGTAACAGTCTGCTGCCCATTGATATGATAGATAGTTTCTTGTTTAGCAAGGAAGTTACCAAAGACTTCAGCAATCTGCTTCCTGCCTTTCAATTCAGTAACAAGTTTTCCGCCTATGTAAGTTTTCACTGTTGCATCTTCTGTGAAAAGTAATGACTGCTGTTCAGCCTCTTTTGTGTCAGAAAGAGTAGAGAAAGTATCTACAAGGTTCTTCAGTGCAGCACGATCCTCCAACTCCATGATACGCTGGTCTAAGGTTTTGTTATTTTGTGCGTTCATTGTTACTACTGATAAAATGGTTATTAAACTTAATATCATTCGTTTCATTTTTACAATTCTTTTATTATTAAACATCTTACTACTGGTCTACTTTTCTTATGAGTAGTTATCCTAAATATATCTTTGACTAACTTTTAACCGTATCTCTCAATAAGGTATCTAACAAAAGCAGGGTCACTAAAATTGATAAATCCTGCATCTTGCTGGTTGAGCGTAGCTACCTGTGCCATCTCCTCTGCGGTAAGCGTGAAGTCGAAGATATCAAAGTTCTGTTGCATGCGTTCTACGTGTACGCTCTTTGGGATGGCTACAATTCCGCGTTGTGTAAGCCAGCGGAGTGCCACCTGAGCAGCTGTTTTACCATATTTAGCACCTATGGCCGAGAGAGTTTCATTCTTTACAATGCCGTCTGCACCCTGCCCACCGAGTGGTCCCCACGCCATTACCTTTGTATCAGTCTCATTCAAGATAGGCAGGATATCATTCTGCTGTGCCAAAGCGTTGCACTGCAATTGGTTGATCATTGGTTTTATATCAACATAATGGGCAAAGTCAAAGAAGCGTCCAGCCTGAAAGTTAGATACACCAATGGCTCTCACTTTACCGCTGCGATAGGCTTTTTCCATAGCACGCCATGTACCGAAAACATCGCCGTATGCCTGGTGGATGAGCAGAAGGTCTATATAATCTGTATCGAGTTTGCGCAGACTCTCATCGATGCTGGCAGCAGCCTTCTCTTCTCCTGCATTAGAAATCCATACCTTCGTAACGAGGAAAAGCTCGTCACGTCTTAGTCCACTCTTGCGCCATGCACGTCCTACTCCTTCTTCATTGCGATATGCTTGTGCTGTATCGATCAAGCGATAACCCACTTTCAAAGCCTCACTCACACTATGCTCACACTCGTCAGGACTTACCAAAAATACTCCATAACCCAAAAGAGGCATTTCTACTCCGTTGCTTAACTTGATTGTTTCCATATTGTTCACTGATTAATTAGTTCTTTACTTATTTGTTTATCCTTATTATTTAATATGGTTTTAAGGAATAATAATCTTCTTACAATTACCTATATAACAGTATGTTGCTCCGCAAGACGACTATCTTATCATTCCATATATCAACGTTTTACTTATTGTTTGACGATGCAAAGTTACTACAAAAAAGTGAAATGCGGAAAGATATAGTGATAGAATTGAGTTACAAGGGTTTTAGTTAAAGTGGCGATAATTCGTGAAGCCATTACAATCCTTGCCGAAGCCAAATCTTGACGCCGCAACGTTACTTGTTCGTAACCATGTCCGAAAATGCGACAAACGGGTACGAATGGCGAAACAAGACACTATGTTATAGTGAGTTACCCACAACTCACGTAACAAATACGGTTACGGAAAAAAGATTGCGCCGTTCCTCCCCGTTTTGCGTACCAACACCGGACTCTTCACCAACTAATTTTGAAACCCAAAAATTAAGGACAATGAAGAGTACATTTTCAGTAATCTACTACCTCAAGCGTCAGGTAGTGAAAAAGGACGGGACGGTTCCCGTCATGGGACGCATCACGGTGGACGGCAGCCAGACGCAGTTCAGTTGCAAGTTGAGTGTCGATCCGAAGCTGTGGGACACCAAAGGGGGACGTGTCACGGGCAGAAGCGCGGCGGCACTCGAAACGAACCGTATGCTTGACAAGATGCGGGTACGCATCAACAGGCATTATCAGGAAATCATGGAGCGTGACAACTTCGTCACGGCGGAGAAGGTAAAGAACGCCTTTCTCGGACTGGAACACCGCTACCACACGCTGATGCAGGTGTTCCGTCGGCACAACGAGAACTATGAGAAACAGGTGGAAGCAGGCATGAAAGCAAAAGGTACACTGGAAAAGTACCGTGTCGTTTACAAGCACCTGCAAGAGTTCCTCGACATCCGCTACCATGTGAAGGACATCGCCCTAAAAGAGCTTACCCCGGCTTTCATCTCCGACTTCGAGATGTTCCTGCGCACGGACAAGCACTGCTGCACCAATACCGTGTGGCTGTACGTCTGCCCGTTACGGACGATGGTATTCATCGCCATCAACAACGAGTGGCTGACACGCGACCCGTTCCGCGAGTATGAAATCAAGAAGGAGGAAACGACACGCAGTTTCCTGACCAAAGACGAAATACGCCTGCTGATGGAGGGGAAACTGAAAAACGCCAAACAGGAACTGTACCGCGACCTCTACCTGTTCTGTGCGTTCACCGGATTGTCGTTCGCGGATATGCGCAACCTCACGGAAGAGAATATCCGTACCTATTTCGACGAACACGAGTGGATAAACATCAACCGCAAGAAAACGGGCGTGGTGTCCAACATCCGCCTGCTTGACATCGCCAACCGCATAATCGGCAAATACCGTGGGCTATGCGAGAACGGCAGGATATTCCCCGTTCCGCATTATAACACGTGCCTTGCCGGTATCCGTGCCGTCGCCAAGCGTTGCGGCATCACCAAGCATATCACGTGGCATCAGAGCCGCCACACGGCAGCCACGACAGTTTTCCTTTCCAACGGCGTACCCATCGAAACGGTCAGCTCCATGCTTGGACACAAGAGCATAAAGACGACGCAGATTTACGCGAAGATAACCAAAGAAAAACTCAATCAGGATATGGAAAACCTTGCCGCAAGGTTAAACAACGTCGAGGAATTTGCAGGTTGCACCATCTAAAAAAGAGGAGCCATGAAACGTGACATAATCATCATAGAGGACAAGGCGGTCAGCGTAACCGGTAACGATGTGTGGATGACCGCCACCGAAATAGCCGGACTGTTCCATACGACCGTCCCGGCAGTGAACGCCGTCATCAAAGCCGTCCGCAAGTCTGACGTGCTGAACGACTACAAGGTGTGCCGCTACATGCAGCTTGAAAACGGGCTGTACGCGGACGTGTACGCGCCTGAAATCATTATTCTGATTGCTTTTCGGCTGAACACCTACAACACCTACCTGTTCCGCATGTGGCTGGTAGGAAAGGTTCTCTCACAAGAGAAGCGGCAAACATACGTGATGTTTATACAGAACGGAAAAACTGCGTACTGTTGAAGATATCAAATGAAAATTATACGAAAGAATTTCTATATGGATCCTTATCTAAATAGCCATATCATATCTCAAAAAATATAGAGGTAATAATATGGCTATTATTTAATTCTTTTGATTTGTCGTTATGCAACGAATTCCGTTCATAAAATGTTTTAATATATATTTGTCAAATGAATGGAGATTAGGTATTTTTTGTTCAAGGTATTCAATTCCTATCGTGTTAAATTCCTGTATAACGATTGTAATCTCTTTAGAATCGTCTTCAAGATTTATAAGACCTGCATTTTGTATCTTTTTACTAATCATCCTCGGTAATCCGTATTCTTCAAGTTGAAATACAATTTTAGGTAAAAAGGCATTTGATGCTTTATATACAAAATTGGCGATATTTGAGGAATTAGGATAAAGTTCTTGACGTATAATATTAATTACCGCAATAATAGATGAGAGATTAAAGGATACATATCTTTCAAATGTAAATATATCCTCATATGTAATACCATAATCTTTTACTGTGTTATATAGCTCTTTTATAGTCATTTTCCATCCATTACTACATGCACATGCATAATACCGTAAATGTCCTTTTCGATGATATTCCAAAATTTCTATGATATCTCCTAAAGCATCCCTCCATTCCCATGTATTATTGTTTTGTAAAGCATCGCAATTTGTTGGCCAATTGGAATCAGTTTTCAATTTTTCCGCAATTATCTTTAACATTGATGGTTTACAACTTCTGATTTGTGGTATTCTTTCAATTCTATGCCAAATATCCGTTCCAAGAAGTTCTATCATTTCATCTTGATATCGTTGAATTTTTACATATTGTTCATTATTCAATTTTATACCGGGGTCATTTCCATCAAGTTTTTTTACTACATCATCAGGAAACTCTAATCTCAATTTAGTATTTTCTTGACTTGGTGGCTCTTCAAGCATATAGACACGACCTACAAAATAACGAAACATTCTGCCTGCGCGTCCAATGATGTTGCGAAAGGTAAAATAATCAATCTTATGAGCCCCGTTCTTATTTGACCATAAAACGACACTCTCTGCTTGAGTATTTACTCCTTCAATTATAGACGAGGTCGATACCAAATAATCTAACCCATTCTGTTCTTCAAATAGTTTTATTTGAATTTGACTAAGAGAACGATGTAGCTGACCATTATGAATACCAATACCATGTTTGACTAAATCTTTAAGAATATACTTTTCTCCATAATTGCATTCCAGCCAATCAGAAAAATTAGCAAGCAGTTCAGAGTCTTTATTATATAAATTTCTGTTAAGAATTGTTGTTACTTCTTCAATTCCCTTATATGTGCCGGTATATATCAAAGCTTTACCTATACCTGTATTTATTAATTCAATAAGTTTACGTGTCTTAAAACTCTGTTTATCTTCATTCTTTGGTCTGCTTTTATATAACCGCCATGCATGCGTTACAACGGTCTTAAAATCCATACGCAGAAATGTCATCCCTTCAGTGAATACATTTTCTTCTATTTCATGGATATTTGGGGCAAGATAATATCTTTGTTTAGCTTTCTTTCCGAGTTCTACCATTGAACTGAGTAAAGTGGAGCTTCTTTCAAGATCAAAATTTGTACTTGCCTTATAAAACTCATCAACGATTAGAATATCAATTGAAGGAAGTTTATCTATATAGGCAAAAGCTCTTTCTTGCGGAAATACCAATATGTTTTTCTCCGCAAGTTCTACATCTGTTGTTGTAATTATTTTATATTGATGAGAGAATTTTCGGCAAATTCGTCTTCTTGTTTCATCTGCAAGAGCAACCGTAGGTACTAATATTACAACATTAATTGGTTGTTTAATCGCAATAAATGCATCAATAACAAAACTTTTACCAAAACTTGTAGGAGCACTCACCGCAACGCTTTTCCCTTCTAATAACTTCTTTAATACCTGTGATTGAGCAGTATGTAAGACACAAGGTTTTCTTTCTCCAATATTAACTTTAAAAACTTCACATACAAACCGATCTTCCCAAGATGCAGTATATGTATCAATATACGGTAAAAGCCCCACTTCACGAATAAGATGGTTGACTAATTCCATATATGAATTATTGTTAGTACCATTAATCTCATGAAGTAATGTAATTACTTTGGATCTTGCATTACTTATATCACCAGCATTTAGAACATTACTTATATCTAAACATGTATTATATATATCATTCGTCTGCATCATTTTTGAGATTTTTTGCTTGTGAAATAAACCAGTTTACTATTTTTGTTTTATCAGGAACAGGAAAAAGAATCAAATGAAAGTTTATTTCCGAATACTTATGAACAGAACTAAGCTTGTTGATCTGCTTCTTAAAAAACGAATGAGCACGATCTCTATGAAAAGAAATAATACTATTTTTATACTCATCACTCATTTCAGTAGTACTTGCTGTTATCTGGCATTCATGTAATAAAAGAATAGGTATATGTAGTTTGGGTTTTATTTCGTCAATGGAAGTATTCTCATCGAAACATTCTTTTATCTTTTTAAGTAATGTTTGGTTTTCAATTTGTTTATCAAGTTCATTGAGATTGGTCATTATTCCGCATTCCTTTTTCATAATAGGTTTGCGCAACATTTGTTCAACAGAATTTATTGGTTCGTATAATCGCGCATCCTCAAGAGAATTATAAAATTTAGCTTCTCCTAACCAAAGTTGAAAGCCTCCATTTGGGTCAATTACAATGTGTACAGAATCAGAGCCCTTTGCATTATCATTATCATTCTGTTTATAAAAAATTTTAGGTATTGCAGATAAGGCTTTATAATGGTTCTTCATTATGCCATATAGAATAATTTCCGCTATTTCACTTCCCTTTCCATTCTGCTCTTTGTCAACAAGTCGTAAATGTTTGGCAGCCTCAATAAGCCTACCGTAATCATTATCTATTAATTTCTCTCGTTCTTGTGCAGACAAAGCTGTTTCTGCAATATTACTGAAAACAAATTCTTTGAATTGACGATATCTCCAACTGCCATCTTCAAAGCCATTAGCAACTGATAATAACCTGTCATTATGATCTGGATTTATTTCTTGCTTTTTTGTATTAAAATTAACAAAACAATCATCAACTAATATATCAAAATTCCAAATTTTATTGCTCATACACTTTATTTACATGCTTAAAAATGGTGAAACATCTATATTCCTTTAGATACTATTTTTTTGTATGACAAATAAGTTCATGAACATCAACATCAAGCAAATTTGCAATACGAACAAATGTGTACAAATCAGGTTGAGAATGATTATTACACCATTTAGATACTGTTGCAGGATCTTTCTGTAATTGTTTTGCCAACCATTTGCTCATAACTCCTTTTTCTGATAGTACATTTTTAATGTTGTTTAAAATTGCCATTACAATTAATTTTTAGATTGCGTTAAATGCAAAGTTACAACTTTTTATTAACTATATGAATTTCTAACGATAGAAATTGGTTGGATCAATCAAAAAACTGGTTTTAAGGTCATTAAAACACCCAAGTATATAAAAAGTAAACGGGCAGCACCACAAAATGTCGCCCGTTTCCTTTTTCATGTTGGCCGCCTCACTCCAGCGGCTTGCGGTAGTTCGCTTCCAGCACCTCGCGCAGCCCCGTTTCCGGGTAAAGCACCTTCCCTCCCAAAAGTATGAAGGACAACACGCGGTTGTTGCGGTATTCCTGCAAGGTGCGTCGGCTGACACGGAGCAGTTCCGCCACCTCACCGTCAGTCAGGTAACGTTCCCCGTCCAGCGGAGGGCGGTAACTTTCCAGAAATACAGACAGCCATTTCGAGCCTTTGCGCATATCCTGCATCACAGAGGCTATCGGCTCGTCTTCCATCGTAAAAACATCGTTGGTCTCGTTCATCATAACTTCGGATTCAGTGGGTGAATAAATCAAATCATCTGCCGTGCGAATAGAGCGTGCCGATAAGCGGTATCAACCTCTTAACCTCCTCCGGCTTGTAATAGAACCTGCGGTTTATCTGCGAGTAGCCGATAAGCCGCCTGTCGCGCAGCGTCTGCAACGTGCGCGGGCTTATTCTCAACTGCCCGCAGACCTCCTCGCCCGTGAGCCATCTTTCCATGCGCCCCGTGTCGCTTTTGCGCCTTAGGGCGGCGACCTTCTCCGAGAGTGCGCCGAATGCCGCCACCATCATCGCGAAAGTCTTTTTCTCGATAGATACTATTTCCATATTCATGCAATTATCGGTTTGCCCGCAAAGGTAACGATGCAGTCCTTAACACGTACCGTTTTCCGCTGAAAGGCTGCCTGTTGCACCGTTTGACCGGGTTACGGAGCCATCTTCCGTAAAAATCTTACGTGAGTCACGTAGTGAGTTGTTAAAGCCCCTTTTGTTTATTGCCGAATTTTGTCGCAGAAACATAGAGCAAGCCGAGTGTAGAGCGTCAAACTTGCTTGAACGGTATGCCGAGGCGCAGCCTATGTTCATGAAAATAAACAAAAATAAAGGACTGAATATGAAAGTGATAACGATGGAAAGTTCTGCCTTCCGGTCATTGACGGAACAGATAGCGGAGATTGCGGCACACGTCCGTGCCGCCTCCGGCGACAAGAAAGCGGCATCGCCCGACAGGTTGCTCACCACACGCGAGGCGGCGCACCTGCTTAACGTGAGTACCCGCACCCTCCAGCGTATGCGCAGCGAGCAACGCATCGGTTATGTCGTGCTTCGCGGTAAATGCCGCTACCGGCAGTCGGAAATAGACCGCCTGCTTGAAGCGTGTGCCGTCAACGAGGACGCGGCGACACCGCAGGAATTGAAACGCAACCACACGCTGCGCACTGGCGGCAAACCAAAAGGAAGGAGGACATAGGTCATGGAACTGCTCACACGAAACAACTTCGAGGGCTGGATGCAGAAGCTGATGGAACGGCTCGACCGTCAGGACGAACTGCTGCTGGCGATGAAGGCTGAGGGGAAACAGCCTACTATCACGGAAAGCATCCGCCTTTTCGACAATCAGGATTTGTGCATGCTGCTCCAGATAAGCAAGCGCACACTGCAACGCTACCGCAGTGTCGGCGCATTGCCCTACAAGACACTGGGCAAGAAAACCTATTACAGCGAGGAGGATGTGCTGACATTCCTTTCCAACCATATCAAGGACTTCAAAAAAGAAGATATAGCCTTCTACAAGGCTCGTATCCATAATTTCTTTCATAAATAACCCATTAAAACATTTTTCAAATGGCAAAGAAAAAAGACGAAAAGGACGTGCTGGTAGTCCGTGACGAGAAGACGGGCGAGATCAGCGTGGTAGCCGGGCTGAATGCAGACGACACACCCAAGCGTACCCCTGCGAAAGCTGAGAACGCGCAGAGTTTCCTGCAATTCGACCGACACGGCGACGTGCTGGACAACTTCTTCAAGAACTTCTTCCGGCAGTGCAAGGAACCCAGCCGCTTCGGTTTCTACCGCATCGCGGCAGACCAAGTGGATTCCATGCTTGGCGTGATGAAAGACCTGCTTCAGCATCCGTACCAGAACAAACAAATCCTTGCACCGCACAAAATCGACACCTTCCCTTATCAACAGCAGGTGCAGGAAGAGATGGCGGCACAAAAGACAGAGAAACAAGAACCTCAAAAACAGGAAAACATGGAACAACAGAAAGAACAGCAGGAAAGCCCGCAACAGACGCAGGGCAGACAGGGCTACCAACCCATCAACGAGAGCAAAATCAACTGGCAGGAGCTGGAGGACAGATGGGGCGTAAAGCGGGACAACCTTGAAAAGTCCGGCGACCTTACGAAGATGCTCAACTATGGCAAGTCCGACTTGGTAAAGGTCAAACCGACCTTCGGCGGCGAATCATTCGAGCTGGACGCCCGCCTCTCCTTCAAGAAGGACGGCGAGGGAAATGTCAGCCTCGTGCCGCACTTCATCCGCAAGGAGCAGAAGTTAGATGAGTACAAGGAACACAAATTCTCCGACGATGACCGGAAGAACCTGCGCGAAACGGGCAACCTCGGCAGGGTCGTGGACATTGTGGACAGGGAAACGGGCGAAATCATCCCCTCCTACATCAGCATCGACCGCAAGACGAATGAAATCACGGACATTCCGGCAAACAAGGTGCGCATCCCGGAGCGCATCGGCAAGACGGAAATCACCAAACAGGAGCAGGACATGCTCCGCGCCGGACTGCCCGTGCGCGACAAGCTCATCGAGCGCAACGACGGCAGGAAGTTCGTCACCACCCTTCAAGTGAACGTGGAGCAGCGCGGCGTGGAGTTCGTGCCGGGAACCGGAAGGTCGCCCCGTACCGCACAGACGCAGGAAGCCAAAGGTGACACCTCGAAAAGTCAGGCGCAAGGCGGGGAAAATGCCGCACAGACCAAGAAGGAGCAACGCCGCAACACGTGGATGAACGAGGACGGCAGCATCCGCCCCATCAGCAAATGGAGCGGCGTGAACTTCACCGACAAGCAGAAAGCCGACTACGTGGCGGGTAAAGCCGTGAAACTGGAGAACGTGACCGACAAGCAGGGCTTCCATGCCACGATGTATATCAAGTTCAACCCGGAGAAGGGCCGCCCGTACCGCTACGAAACGAACCCCGACAACGCCCAGCAGGTCGCCCCGTCCAACGAGAGCCGCACACAGGTGGCGGTGAACAACGAGGGCAAAACCAACGAGGCGACAAAGAACCTGAAAGAGCCTTTGCAGAAAGGTCAGACCGCCCCAAAGGACGACCGCCAGCAACAGCAGCAGGAGAAGCCGAAAAAGAAGAACAACAAAGGCATGAAAATGTAATCCCGTGTCCGCCACTGAATCCAAAATAAAATCCAAAGTATCAACAAAAAAGCAAGAAAACATGAAGACAATCATTGCAGAAAAGCCCTCCGTGGCACGTGAAATCGCCCGCATCGTGGGCGCGACAAAGAGAGAGGAAGGATATTTCGAAGGAGGCGGCTATGCCGTGACATGGGCATTCGGACACCTCGTTCAGCTTGCCATGCCCGACGGCTACGGCGTGCGCGGATTTGTCCGTGACAACCTCCCGATTATTCCCGACACATTCACGCTCGTCCCCCGTCAGGTCAGGACGGAGAAAGGTTACAAGCCCGACAGCGGCGTGGTGTCGCAGATAAAAGTCATCAAAAGACTGTTCGACACAAGCGAACAAATCATCGTGGCGACCGATGCCGGACGCGAGGGAGAGCTTATCTTCCGCTACCTCTACCACTATACGGGTTGCACCACTCCTTTCGTGCGCCTGTGGATCAGCTCTCTCACCGACAAAGCTATCCGCGAGGGACTGCGGAAACTCGAAGACGGCAGCAAATACGACAACCTCTACCTCGCCGCCAAAGCGCGGAGCGAATCCGACTGGCTCGTGGGCATCAACGGCACTCAGGCGTTATCCATAGCCGCCGGACATGGCACGTATTCGGTGGGGCGTGTGCAGACACCCACGCTGGCGATGGTGTGTGAACGCTATTGGGAGAACCGCCGTTTTACGTCCGAAGCATTCTGGCAGCTCCATATCGCAACAGACGGTTGCGACGGCGAGGTCGTGAAACTCTCATCCTCCGAGAAATGGAAGTCGAAAGAACCGGCAACGGAGCTATATAATAAGGTAAAGGCGGCAGGCAGCGCAACGGTAACGAAAGCAGAGCGTAAGGAGAAGACGGAGGAAACTCCCTTGCTGTACGACCTGACCACGCTCCAAAAAGAAGCCAACGCCAAGCACGGCTTCACGGCGGAACAGACGCTTGAAATCGCGCAGAAGCTCTACGAGAAGAAGTTGATAACCTATCCGAGAACGGGAAGCCGCTACATCCCCGAAGACGTGTTCGCTGAAATCCCCAAGCTACTCGCCTTTATCGGCACGCAGCCCGAATGGAAAGACAAGGTGCGGGCAAAAGCCATCCCGACACGCCGTAGCGTGGATGACGGCAAGGTAACAGACCACCATGCCCTGCTCGTCACGGGAGAGAAACCGCTCTTCCTCTCCAAAGAGGACAGCACCATTTATCAGATGATTGCCGGACGAATGATAGAGGCATTCTCCGAAAAATGCGTCAAGGACGTGACTGCTGTCACGGCAGAATGTGCCGGAGTGGAGTTCACCGTGAAAGGCAGTGTCGTGAAGCAAGCCGGATGGCGTGCCGTCTATGGCGAGGAAAAGGAGGAAACTACCATCCCCGGCTGGCAGGATGGCGACACGCTCACGCTGAAAGCCACCTCCATCACCGAAGGAAAGACCAAACCCAAGCCGCTGCATACCGAAGCCACCCTGCTCTCGGCAATGGAAACAGCGGGCAAGGAAATTGAGGACGACGCGCTGCGGCAGGCGATGAAGGACTGCGGCATCGGCACTCCCGCCACACGAGCGTCCATCATCGAAACGCTTTTCAAGCGCGGTTACATGGAACGCTGCAAGAAGTCGCTTGTTCCCACCGAAAAGGGACTCGCCCTCAATTCCGTGGTGAAGACGATGCGCATCGCCGATGTAGCCATGACGGGCGAATGGGAAAAGGAACTGGCACGTATCGAGCGCGGGGAACTGCCCGCCGACACTTTCCGCAAGGAGATAGAGGCGTACACACGGGAAATCACCTCCGAACTGCTCTCGTGCGACAAGCTCTTCGGCAGCCGTGATTCCGGCTGCGCGTGTCCCAAGTGCGGCACGGGCAGGATGCGGTTCTACGGCAAGGTGGTACGTTGCGACAACACGGAGTGCGGACTGCCCGTGTTCCGGCAGAAAGCGGGACGCACCCTGTCCGACGACGAAATCAAAGACCTGCTCACCGACGGGCACACCAAGCCGCTCAAAGGCTTCAAGAGCAAGCAGGGCAAGAACTTCGATGCCATAGTCGCCTTTGACGGGGAATATAACACGACGTTCGTGTTCCCGGAAAAGAAATGCAAGTCTTCCTATCCGAAAAAAAGGAAATAATCACTAACTTTTGATAAGTTAGGCTGCATCTCAACAATAGAAACAAACAAGTTTTTTTCGTATTGTCTTCGATTTGCACTAACTTTGCCACTTGTTCAGAGTAATGAATTGTTCTTCGATACCAGATTACACTCATACTTTGGATTTAGTGGTGGCACTCGGAGGGATACCGAGTGCCTTTTTCTTCCTTTTTCCAATCAATTATCCCGTTAAATATCAATCCACTAAACTCCAAAGTAATGAACAACAAGAAGAAAAACGAGGGTCAGACCGACTTTTCCTATTACGGTCTGTACCTGCTGGACTACCTCCGCACGAACAAGTTTGAACAGGCGACTGACACCGCTTTCATACGGGAACGGGCCGACCGTGCCGCCGAAACGTATGAAAAGGCGCGGCTCGAAGGCTATCCCGCCGATGGCGCGCAAGAGCAGGCGATGGACACGCTGCTGCGCGGGCTGCGCTATTCCCGGTACGCCATTCTCCGTGAAGTCGTGGAGAGCGAGTTTTTCGACGAAGTGCCGGAAGAGAAACAAGAAGCCTTTATTCTGAAACTCATGCCGCTTGTCGGCAACGTGTTCTCCGTCTATGACCTTTCGGACGACAACTTCGCCCTGTCTTCCGATTACGACCTGCTCTACACGGAGCTGACGGGGGCAACCGTCCTTTACATCGGGGAATATGGCGTTTAACCGCAAACAGAAACTGCGGGACAACATCGAGGCGATACGGACGGCATTCATCCTTGACAGGGAAAACAGGACAGCGACAACCGAAGAGCGTGCCATACTTCAAAGGTACTGCGGTTTCGGCGGTCTGAAATGTATCCTCAACCCTGCAAAGGAACTGACGGATGCCGTCCGGTGGGCGAAATCCGACCTCGAACTGTTCGCCCCGACAGTGGAGTTGCACAGGCTTATCCGTGAGAACAGCAAGGACGAAACAGAGTACAAGCGGTTTGTGGATTCGCTGAAAGCGTCCGTGCTGACCGCTTTCTACACCCCCAAAGAGATAACCGACACCATCGCGGACGTGCTGGCAGATTACAGCGTCCGCCCCGCCCGTATGCTCGAACCGTCGGCGGGGGTTGGCGTGTTCGTGGATTCCATGCTGCGGCACAACCCCAATGCGGATGTGATGGCTTTCGAGAAGGATCTGCTCACGGGTACAATCCTGAGGCATCTCTATCCCGGCAAGAAAACGCGCACCTGCGGTTTTGAGAAAATCGAAAGACCGTTCAACAATTATTTCGACTTGGCGGTGTCCAACATTCCGTTCGGTGACATTGCCGTGTTCGACGCGGAGTTTCAGCGGAGCGACTCTTTCGGCAGACGCTCCGCCCAGAAAACCATCCACAACTATTTCTTTCTCAAAGGACTGGATGCCGTGCGTGACGGCGGTATCGTGGCGTTCATCACCTCGCAAGGGGTATTGAATAGCACCAAGACCTCCGTGCGTAACGAGCTGTTCAGTCAGGCCAATCTGGTATCCGCGATACGCCTGCCCAACAACCTGTTCACGGACAACGCGGGCACGGAGGTGGGCAGTGACCTGATTGTCCTGCAAAAGAACCTCAGCAAGAAGGAAATGTCGCAGGACGAGCGGCTGATGACCGTAATACAGACGGACACGAAAACCGACCTGACCGACAACGCCTATTTCATCCACCACCCGGAACGCATCGTGCATACGACGGCGAAACTTGACACCGACCCATACGGGAAGCCCGCTATGGTCTATCTGCACGAGGGCAAGGCAGCAGGCATCGCCGGGGATTTGCACCGTATGCTCGACGAGGATTTCCATTACAGGCTCGCCATGCGTCTGTATTCGGGTTCAATCCGGCAGTCGGGAACGGAAGAAAAAGTTACCGTTCAAAAGGAGGTGGAGCGTACTGCCATAAAGATGGAAACAACATCTTCGATGCAGGCGGTGGAAACTCCGACGGAGAAACCGCAACCCACAGAGGAAAAGCCGGAGATAGAGCCACGTCCGAAATATTCTGACGGTGTGCAGCTATCCTTGCTCGATCTCTGGGGGATGACGGAAGAAGTCAGCCAACAACCGAAAACCGCCAAAAAGAAAAAGGAGGCGAAAAAGGAAAGCTCGGCAAGGCGCGTTCTACCCAAGCCACAGGTGCATGTCACACAAAATGTTACGGCTGTGCCGACGGCTACCACCCCTAAGACTGTAACAGAGAACAAGGAGGCTAAAACGGAGAACACCGCCAAGCCTGCCGACCCGGACGACATCTATGCCACGTTGGACTGGGATACCAATCCTCCCATCAACGGCTTCTACGAGATGATGATGGATTTGACGCCGGAACGCAGGAAGGAACTTCGGGAACTGGCAAGGCAGCATAACGAGAAACAAGCGGCGGCGGAAAAGATGGAAGTGAAAGCCGTGCCGGACACTCCCCGTGAGCAACCACGGCAGGAGGAAACACAGCCGGAAGCAGTCACCGCACCTGCCGTTACAGATACCCCACCGGAAGCGGTGGCGACCTCCCTTTTCCCCGACATCGAAGCGGAGAAGCCGAAGGAAGAAGTCGTGGACCTTTCGCCGCGTGCCTACCACCGCACGCCGGAGATGCACCTGCGCGAAGGGTCGCTGGTGGCTGACAGGGGGCGTCATAACATCGGCTACCTGAAGGACATCACGCCATACGGGGCGACATTCCAGCCGCTCGACCTGAAAGGCTACCAGAAGGAGAAGGCGTTACAGTATGTTTTACTCCGTGACGCCTACGAGCGGCTGTACCGCTATGAATCGAACCTGCATGAAGCAAATGTCCCGTGGCGAGAGCATCTAAACACCTGTTACGATGAGTTTGTCATGCGCTACGGCAACCTCAACGCCAAGCAGAACGTGAAGTTAGTGATGATGGACGCGGGCGGGCGTGACATCCTTTCGCTGGAACGGGCGGAGAACGGGAAGTTTGTCAAGGCGGACATCTTCGAGCGTCCCGTTTCCTTCTCCGTGGAGAGCCATGCCAACGTCGGCTCACCCGAAGAAGCACTGTCCGCGTCGCTCAACAAGTTCGGCACTGTCGATCTCGACTATATGCGGGAGATAACCGACAGTACGGCGGAGGATTTGCTCACAGCCCTGCAAGGGCGCATCTATTACAATCCGCTCGTAACCGGTTACGAGATTAAGGACCGCTTTATTGCCGGAAACGTGATAGAGAAAGCGGAACGCATAGAGGCTTGGATGGGCGAAAACCCCGAAAGTGAACGTATGCCGGAGGTGAAGCAGGCGTTGGAGGCTCTGAAAGATGCCGAACCGCCGCGCATCGCTTTTGAAGACCTTGATTTCAATTTCGGGGAACGCTGGATTCCGACGGGTGTCTATGCCGCCTACATGAGCCGGCTGTTCGACACGGAGGTGAAAATCGCCTACTCTGCAAGCATGGACGAGTTTTCGGTGGCGTGCGGCTACCGCACCATGAAAATCACGGACGAGTTTCTGGTGAAGGGGTATTACCGTAACTATGACGGCATGCACCTTCTGAAACACGCCCTGCACAACACCTGTCCCGACATGATGAAGTCCATCGGCAGGGACGAGCATGGCAACGACATCAAGGTGCGCGACAGCGAGGGAATACAGCTCGCCAACGCCAAGATTGACGAGATACGAAACGGCTTCTCCGAATGGCTCGAAGAGCAGTCGCCACAGTTCAAGGAGCGGCTGACGACGATGTATAACCGCAAGTTCAACTGTTTCGTGCGCCCGAAGTATGACGGCTCGCATCAGACTTTTCCCGACCTCAATCTGAAAGGGCTGGCAAGCCGGGGCATCAGGAGCGTCTATCCCTCGCAGATGGATTGCGTCTGGATGCTGAAACAGAACGGCGGCGGAATTTGTGACCACGAGGTTGGAACCGGCAAGACGCTGATAATGTGCATCGCCGCGCATGAAATGAAGCGTCTGAACTTGGCGCACAAGCCGATGATTATCGGGCTGAAAGCCAATGTTGCGGAGATTGCCGCCACCTATCAAGCGGCATATCCCAACGCGAGGATTCTGTACGCTTCGGAGAAAGACTTTTCGACCGCCAACCGCGTGCGTTTCTTCAACAACATCAAGAACAACGACTACGATTGTGTCATTATGTCGCACGACCAGTTCGGCAAGATACCGCAGTCGCCGGAGTTGCAGCAGCGCATCCTGCAAGCGGAGCTTGACACGGTGGAGGAAAACCTCGAAGTGCTGCGCCAGCAGGGAAAGAACGTATCGCGGGCGATGCTGAAAGGTCTGGAGAAGCGCAAGCATAACCTTGAAGCGAAATTGGAGAAGGTGGAACACGCCATAAAGTCACGCACGGACGACGTGGTGGACTTCAAGCAGATGGGCATCGACCACATTTTCATTGATGAATCGCACCAGTTCAAGAATCTGACTTTCAACACGCGCCACGACCGTGTGGCGGGATTGGGGAACAGCGAGGGAAGCCAGAAGGCACTGAACATGCTCTTTGCTATCCGCACCATACAGGAGCGCACGGGCAAGGACTTGGGGGCGACCTTCCTCTCCGGCACGACTATCAGCAACTCGCTGACTGAGCTGTACCTGCTGTTCAAGTACCTGCGCCCGAAGGAGCTGGAACGGCAGGACATTCGATGTTTTGATGCGTGGTCGGCGATATTTGCCAAGAAGACAACGGATTTTGAGTTCAACGTGACGAACAACGTGGTGCAGAAGGAGCGTTTCCGCTACTTCATCAAAGTGCCGGAGCTTGCCGCCTTCTATAATGAAGTATGGGAGTAGAAAGCAGAAAATGGCATAAAACTCATATCTGACTGAAATA
>ERZ772948.928-NODE-928-length-18338-cov-38.018378_pt1 | contig 18338 bp, 16 predicted proteins | sample MGYA00511945_ERZ772948 | MGnify/ENA primary metagenome ERZ772948 (study PRJEB29015, sample SAMEA2737927) | human oral metagenome | biome: human oral; feature: human-associated habitat; material: dental | place: China | collected 2141 ... | reverse complement strand
CCTGCTCTACCCGGCGAGCATCCACTGCCTCAACAACCTCAGCGCCTTCCTGCCCCTCCTCCTGCACTGACCGCATCACACTCACCTTCCGCTCCGGGCCCGTTTCCGGTTCGTTCAACGCGCGGGCCGACGGCGCCCGGAGTACTATTTCGGTATGTCGCGAAATACCGAATCAGGAGTCTTCGCCGCCCTGGGGCACCCCACACGGCGCGCGATCCTGGCCTTTCTGCGCGATCACGACTACGTCAAGGTCGGCGAGATCGCCGACGCCGTCGGCGTCTCAGGATCAACCCTGTCGGGCCACCTGCGCACGCTGCGCGAGGCCGAGCTGGTCGACACCCGTCGCCGCGGCACCGAGATCCAGTACCGCGTCAACCTCACCCTCATTGATGAGGCCATGCTGCTGCTCGCCTCCCTGGGCGGCACGCTCAAAGCCCCCGATCCCACCGTCCGCCTCGCTCAGGAAAGGAGAGAACCATGACAACCGAGAACCGCTCAACTCGTTTTCCCGCCGGAGTTGTTATCGCTGCGGCGATCGCCCTGGCCTTCATGATCGCCTGGAGCGCCGTGCACTGGCCGGAGATGGCGCCCACCATCGTCACACGGGAGGCCGGCGGCAGCCACGGCGCGAGCATCATCCCCCGAGGCTTTAGCGCGTCGGCAATGCCGGTGACCCTCGTGCTGGTCTCCTCGCTGATGGCGATCAGCCCCTGGGTGAACGCGAAGTTCTCCTCCCTCACCGGCATGCCAATGCCCCGCAACGACCGCAGTACCGCACGGGTCCGCACCGCGACGCAGGCCGGGCTTTGCCTAGTGATGTGCGCCGTGCACGTCTTCGTCGTCGGCCTCCACACGGGCTCCGAGACCTCCGCGCTCACGCTGGTGGCGATGAGCCTGGGCGCCCTGCTGGTCCTTCTGGGTATCTATCTCCCCATCGCGCAGTCCGACGTCGAGACGAATGACTCCTGGCTCAATGCCCTCATCGTCGCTCAACGCTCGATGAGCCGCAGCGCGGGCATCTCGATGGTCGTCGTCGGCCTGGCCACGATTGCGGGCACCACCGCCAGCCCGTGGCTGGGTCTAGCGATCGGAGGCAGCGGAGCGGTAGCCATCACCGTGACCCTTCTGGTCGCCTCCCTGGTCAGGGCCATGCGTTTGAGCAGGCCACGGCACCGCCACCCGTAAGCCGCAGTCACATATCTGCAGGGTCGACGCACCCACCGAGATGTCCCGGAGGGTTCGCATGTTGCAACGACATAAGCAATAGCCTCAACACCACCACAACATCCCCTCGTGTTGTCTGATGTCCACAGGACGGCGCACACCCGCCCACCTGGCCAAGGAAAGTCAGAAGAAGCAGGAAGGGAGGAGGCACAGAGCAACGACAAGAACACCTCGGGAGACATCATCCATAACGTCGGGCGGCGGCCAGTAAGGCTGCCTAAGGACTGGTCACCGCCCGAAGGGCCGGTACCCGACCGGCCATTCCACCGCGGGGGAGACGACACGTGCTTCAATCGAGGCATGGCAGTCGTCTCCCCCGTTCCGGTTCCGGGCCCCGTGCCCGGCGAGTCCATCCTGACCGAGTCCGACGCTTCGCTGCTGTTCAGCGGGGCACGCACCGCCTACACCTTCACCGACGAACCGGTGACGGACGCCCAGCTGCGGGCGATCCACGAGCTGGCCAAGTGGGCGCCGACGGCGGTCAACGCCCAGCCGTTGCGGGTGGCGGCCGTGCAGTCCCCCGCCGCCCGGGAGCGGTTACTGCCCTGTCTTCCTCGCGGCAATCGCGAGCAGGCCGCGGGGGCGCCTCTCACACTCGTCTGCGCAGCCGACCGCTCCTTCGCCGAGTCCTTGCCGCGGCTGCACCCTCGCGCCGAGCGCTACCAGCAGCTGCTGGAGGAGGGCGAGGCGGAGATGCGGGCGCGTTGGGCGCGCACCTCAGCGCTGATCCAGACGGCCTACGTCATCCAGGCGATTCGCGCCGTCGGGCTGGCAGCCGGCCCCATGAACGGCGATGACGCCGAGGCGTTGGCGGCCGAGTTCTTCGCCGGTCAAGACGCGGAGATTCTGTTGGTCATCAACGTCGGTCACCCGGGGCCGGACGCCTACCAGGAGCGAAACCCGCGCCTGCCCTTCGAGGAGGTCTATCGGGTGCTATGAGCCCAACGGGTCGATCACACCCAGCCCCCGGGCCCGAGCGGCACCGGCCAGGCGGGCGCCGTGGGTCAGAACTGTGACGGGGTGACGAGGGGCGTCCAGCAGTGTCGCGGTGGCCAGGTGAATGGCGTCGAGAGACTTGAGCTCACCGGTCAGGGCGCTGGCGCGCTCAATAACATCCGGATCGATCTCGATGAGCTCCACTCCCGCGATGAACTCATCGACCACACGGACGTCGAAGTGATCGCGATGCGCCGCCCGCGCCATTTCCACCTTGAGAAGGCAGGAGGAGGCCAGCCCCTCCTTCACGCGGGCATCCATGATGAGCCGCGCAGCCTCATCGGCTCCGGGCTGGCCGAGGAGTGCGAGCAGCGCCACTGAGGTGTCGAGGTAGATCACCTGTCCTCCTCGCGCTCACCGAGGAGGAACTGCTCAAGGTCGAACCCCTCGGGCGCCTCCCACCGCCTGGCGGGCAGCACCACGCCGGTACGCCGAGCTAGTCAACGTCCATGAACATGTGCACTCGGCTCACCCGCCCTTGAGCATTGCGGAAGACGATGTTGACACCGCGTTTGACCAGCTCCCCGGCAGGGGTGGACATCGACCAGCGCAGGAGCAGCGCATCCCCCGACTCGATCTGCTGGTCGTAGACGAAGTCCAGATCCTTCAGGGCATCGTAAAGACTGGCAACATGATCGACGATGCGGTCAGCACCCTCCACAACCATCGCCGGCGAGGAGACCGTCAACCGCCCGTCCGGTGCCCACATGTTCATGATGAAGTCGCGACGTCGTTCCGGATCAGGCTCGATCCATGAGCGTAGGTACTCGTCGGTGAAGTCTGCTGCAGAGGCGGCCATCTGTTCTCCTGGGCTGTCTGGGAGGCGTGCGGGAGCGAGACGAATTCGGAACTGCGCTCACCTCCAGATACGGGAACTACCCCCTGGTGTAGTGGGCGACGTAGTCGATCTGAATGTCGGAGACGGCCGGAGTGAGCGGGCCGGGGACACCGCCGTCGACCGTCTCGTACCATCGGGCGTTCTCGTGGTTGGGATCCATCGCCCCACTCTGGACCCCCAAGAACATCCGCTTGCTGGAGATGTTCTCGCCGACGTCGTCCCGAGTGATCCGGCCCCACTCCTCGCCGTCGAAGGTGAAGGCGATGTACTCGTCCTCCACGATGACACCGTACGTGTGCCAACCACCCATGTCAGGGTTGTCGAGGCTCACTTGTTTCCGCATGTGTCCCTCCGGAGTGGCATCACCCCAGTGGTAGGTGCCCACCACCGGCGGACCATGGAAGCGCCCCTCGACGAAGTCGATCTCCGGCGGTGCCTTCTGGTCCTCGGGCCACAACAGGATCGCGTACCCGATGCCCTTTGCCTGGGAGAACTTGGCGCGCACCTCCCACCGGCCGCGCGAGGCCGCGAAAACCTTGTTGGTCGAGGCACCACCGGCGCTCCACTGACCATCCTGGTACTGGGTGCGAATGATGAGCTCGCCGTTCTGGGTGAAGGAGTCCCTCCTCAACCTCATGCCCATGGCTCCCGGATCGGTGAGGGGGTTATCGCCGTATTGCTCCCAACCAGTTTCCTCGATGGAGGCGTCAAAGCCCTCGAAGAAGTCGACGTTCCAGCCGTCGATCTCGACCTCGGAGCGCCCCCGACCCGAGCCCTCGGAGGGCTGCGAGGGTGAGGCGGTTGCGGCGTCGGACGGGGAGGCGGCGGTCTCGCTCGGCAAGGCGGAGGACTCACCGGACGGGGCAGCAGTGGTCGTCTCCCCCATGCTCGACGACGGTGCCGCCGGCACGGAGGCATTACCGGCCGGCGGCACCGAGGCCGCCGCACTGGCCGGGCCGCCGGGGGATGCCTGCTCGGTGCCGACACTGGTCGACAGAGCAGCAGCCCCCGGGCCCGCACCCTGGGGCTGGACCGGGAAGCAGGCGGTGGCCGTCGCCACGGCAAGACCTACGGTCATGAGAAGCTGGGTTGCTCGTGCGGGTTTCACGGTCGTCTCCTTTGATGCGGGAACCCTTCCAGCGGATACGAGGAGCCTAACCAGTCGGTCGTTATCGGACAAGACACCCGCGCTTATGAGAGGTCCGCGTGGCGCCGCGGCCCCGCCCGCCGCTACGGCCGGACGATCGAACTGTCGTCACTGACGTAGGCGACTGCAAGCCGCTGCGTCCAGGCCATCTGGCCGACGATCTTGACGAGCGCGTTCGCGTCCGACCAGCCGACACTGATGTAGATGTGGTCGGCGCCGATGGTGTATTCGGCGACCGGCAGCCCCTTGTCCTCCCGCTCTTCGAGCTCCTCCTCACTCAGCGCGTCGGGGCCGTTGAACGGGGGGAAGGAGCGGATGAGGTCTCGGTAGAAGGACCTGATCGCCGGGGTAGAGCCGTCGGTGGTGTCGTAGTCGCGCGGCTCCTCCCACTGGGAGACCTGTTCCCACCACTGCGGGAATTCCTCGTCTGAGACCGCCGCCGGCTCGAAGATCAGGATGTCGTAGCTCATGCCCCGAGGCTAGTAGCGCACCCACCGCCCGACCATGGACACCGCTCCCCACGGCGGCCTCCTCCATCTGCGAATGCCAGCCTGGTGGCGGACAGCCCCTCATCCCGACGACCGCAGTGTTACGAGCCTCAAAAGGCCCAACAACGCTGGACTTCGACGCCGAGTATCATGAGCAACATGTCAATTCGTCCACCTCACCATAGGTCATTCTCATAAAAGGGGGACCCATGGCTTCACAGCCGACAAGCCGCACCACTCGCACGTCCTCGAAAAAACTAGTGCCCACCGTCGTTCAGGCAGCCACGGACCTCCTGGAGAACAAAGGCGTGCAGGCGGTAACCATCCGCGCCGTGGCAGCGCAGGCACACGTGTCGCCGGCCAGCATCTACAACCACTTCGGGGACAAGCAAGGCATCCTCGATGCTATCGCCGAGCAACACTTCTCCGTCATGGTCAGTCAATTGCGCGAGATAGCCGAACAAGATCCTAAAACTCGCCTCCGTCAAGCAGGCATCGTCGTTCGCCAACTCATGCTGGCCACCCCTCAAGCCTATGAACTGATGTGGGTCACTCGCCCGGGACCTGCCGCTCACGATGCTTTCACGCAACTCATCCACATCGTCCAGTACGGGCAAGTGGCAGGTGTCTTCATCAAAGATGACCCAAGAAAACTAGCTGAAGCAATATGGGCCAGCGTTCAAGGCGCGATATTCATTGAATGGCAGCACCAATCCGCTGCGCGAAGCTCTTCCGATCACGTAACAACACTCGACGACGATGCCTACAACATTCTTCTAGACGTCGTCATTCGCGGAATAAGCCGAAGTTGATGTAACCGCCTCATGGCAAAATATAGATAACCATCCAGGTCAGAAACGGGGTGTGCGGGGCTCCCGACTAAGGCGATCGAGAGCCCCGCACGAGAGTAGATCGAAACTCGATCTACTTGCGGACGAGTTCCTCTTCTCGACCGCGTTGACCGAGGAACCTCCAGATCACCTCGGCCAGCTCCATATCGGAGTCCAGGACGGCCATCCGAAAACGACCACACTCATTCTCCTTGTCTGCGTTCGCCACGGCGGGACGGGAAAGCAGACGCAAGCCTTCTTCAGGAGAGTCGGCTGCCGCCAGGTGCAAGCTCGTCGACATTGATACCGATTCGCCATTCGACTTCTCATCATATGAGAGTACTGTGCCATAGACGCCCACGCTGTACCCAAACTTCCGACCTGACTGAGCAACAGTAGCTTGCTCACTCCAACCGGAGTCGTTTTGAGGAGTGGCCATCGTCTCGAGCACCCAACCAGCATTCGCCGAGTTACTGAATCCTCCGTCATGTTCGACCTCTGAAACAGTCTTCACCTCAACAACAGCCAAGACCTCCTCTGGATGCTTCCGCGCCCATTCAAGAGAACGCACGAGCATAACGGAAGCGTTACGGCCTTGAGAAGCCAAGCCTGCAGCTCGATGCACACGGGACCTCGACGCAAAAGCGGAACCCACGATCATCTGATCGCACTCCCCTGCATCAAGATAGCGAGCTGCGAGGTCAACAGACGCCGCAAACGATGCTTCTCCGGCATCCAAGACCATTGATGGCCCACGAACATCGAAGACATTAGCAAGACGGCCGGCAACAATGTTGTCCATATACCCCGGTAGAGACGCCTCTACTGTTGCAGGAATAGACGAGGAAATCTTTTCGACACCAGAGACTACGGCCTCGATGTCTCGACTGTCCACACTTTGAGTGGAACGCAGCGCTGAAACAACTTCAGGAAGTCTGATCTTGAACGACCGACGAGCGAGAACCTCAAGACCCGCAGGCTGCCCTAGCACTATCCCACAACGATCCGGATCAATCTGCCTTTCAGCAAGCAAGCGCCTTGTCGCCTCCAGGGCCAGACGCTGTGCGCCATCCATATGCGGGACCAGGACCGGAGGAACCTTAAAATAGCGCCAGTCGAAGTCAATGTCGTCATCAAGAAGTGTACCATTGTCCATGGCGGTCGCCTGACAGCGCCCGGTAGCGACAATAGCTACGGCTCGGCCGTTCCCGGATGGCCGCACAGCGTCAGACTCCGTTCTTACGAGATTGGCGTGGTACTGCTTATCAAACTGCTCAACGCAGACCGACGAGTTCACTCCACCAAAACCGAATGCATTGACCAGCGCTCTACGAGGCCGGGAGTCACTAACAGGCCACGTAGCAGGCTCTCGATGAAGAGCAAAAATGTCGGGATTCTCCCTGATGAGCTTGTGAGGCGTCTTCACGCCATGAACAGGCGCGAAGCACTCATGCTGCATGCATAGCAGAACCTTAACGAGATTAGCTATGCCTGCAGCCGGAAAACCATGCCCCGTAAGTGACTTAACCGACCCTAAAGATACTGGACCTGAGCAACGACCGGAAGCGATTTCCTTGACAGAAAGCAGCTCCTCCGTATCTCCCGCCTTTGTTCCAGTTGCATGCGTCTCGATATGATCGATATCATCAGCAACGAAGTTACCGCCCGCCATTGCATGCCTCATGGCCGACACCTGGCCTCGCATGTTAGGGGCATATATTGCCCTACCACGACCATCAGTACGAGTCGCGCTACCACGGATCACTCCATATACCGTCATCCCATGCTCTAGTGCATAGGCCAACGGGCACAGCAGCACGGCTCCAGCACCCTCACCGGGAACAAGCCCCGAAGCGTTCTCATCCAAGGGTGTCGAGTCAGTTTCCGAGAGACCACCAATTTTGGAGAAGCTGACGTTTCCTGTGATCGCCATGTTCGCCATTGCCCCAACGGCAAGAACAAAAGGAGACGTACGATCATGTAGATAACGAGCCGCCGCGTCAACGACCAGCAAACCGGATGCACAAGCTCCATCGACAACAAGAGCCCTATCTTGCAAACCAAGTAACGTGGCGACCGGATGCGCAAGAGCAGACGGGACCACTCCGGCAGAATCGGCATTAGCATCCACTACCGGAAATGAATGATCGAGGCTGGCCTCGTAGGGCCGACGTTCTTCAGGGTCCGGAACAGCCTCTTGGAGAGCGAGCCTGGCGATCTCGCCAAGAACCTCATGATCGTACGCCTCATCGGCCAGCATGTTTCCCACAATGAGAGAAATTTCCTTCAGCCTGCTGTCTCCCGGCGCCATCCCTGCCATGCCGAGTGCCTGAATCGCTGTATCTAGAATGAGCATTTGCGTGCGATTGAGTTTTTCAACCGCTGCGTAGGAGCACCACCTACCGGGACGTACAGTAAAGTCGTCTAACAGCCCCCCAAGTCCACAATACGTGCGCTCTGGTGCAGTGCGGTCGGCATCTAGATACCCACTGTAGTTCCATCGCTGATCGCGCGAGCTTTTAATTCCACTACGCCCCTGAATAATGGTGTCCCAGTACGACTCCGCACCATTAGAACCACCGGGGAGATCGCATCCAAATCCAATAATTGCAAGAGAAGAGTATGACATAGACATAATCAGATCCTTGGAGAAGTAGTGTTGCTAAGAATATCCGCAGGTTCAGGCATGCTGCCGATCGCAGTCAAACGAATATGCTCGCCACTGCAGAGCAGGTAGCCGTTCTCGTCAACGATATCGAGCCGCATGTCAAAACCATCCTCATAATCTTCGAGAACAGTCATCTTTCCGAAGCAACGCTCGCGCACCTGAGGACAGCGGTACATTCGCGCATTCTTCATTTGCGTCGGAACAACATACTGGCCATTGCGCCACAGCTGCCGCATCAGGGCGAACCTTCCAACATTGTCAACGAGAATCGGGTTGCACCGGAAGTTCGGATCGGCGACATCAGAGAACAGTCCTGGGATCCCCGGAATCTGAAGTTCCCCGACCACTATGTTCTCATCGACAAGAAAGGCGCTATTCAGGTAGCGGAACGTTGGCCCGAATGATATGAAGCTATCAGTCAGTGCATAGTATTTGTCAATGTCAAACTCACCGATCACATCGTCGAAGATATGCTCAATGTCAAGCACAGGCTCTTTAGCTGATACTGGCTCGTCAAGGAGACGGAATGTAGCCCTCGACTGTGGTCTTCTTGGATCGAGCACATAACCGCTCGGTGTACGGAACACAGATGTCAATTCCGTGTCGATCCGCTTTTCATCCACACGTTTAGCGTCAACATGGATCGTCACACGATCCCGATCTCTACATTTAAGGAATGTCTGGAGATCAAGTTGATCGAGTTCAATTCCGGCATACTGGTCGCCAGCAAGCAGGAGCGCGGTTTCAATCTGGGTCTCGAAATGCAGCACCCCAGGAAAGGTTGCGGTTCCTTTAACCAGATGATCAGGAAGATAGCGATCACGCTCAGTCCACAGGACTCGAGTCGTTTGAAGCCCCGACTCAGTAGTCTCAGCATAATCAACCATGGGGAACGAGCTCCGGTTGACAATCATTCCAGACTTATCCATCAGCGCACTCAGCTGCGTACCACTCTTCGTCAGCTCCGGCACCTGAGCAGCAGGACGATTTTTTCCAAGCTCCCCAAAATAGAGCACTTCAGGATTCGCCGTCCCAAGCTCTATCTCATCGATGAAGTGGCGAACTCCATCGGCGACAGACATGTATGTCATACCACGCTCGTTTGCCTGAACTGAAACGACTTCAGGATTAGTCGCCATTCCTACCTCACCCCAAGCGGTCCATTCCATGGTGATGAACGGGATGGTGCGAGGATTTTGCGACTGCGACCGAGACATGATGTGTGCCATCTGCGCCAGCAGTGAGGCGCCAGCAGTGTAATCCGACTGGCCGTCCATACCAAATCGCCCAGAAATAGATCCGAAGGATATAAAGGCGCTTAGATCATCCTCAGCTGTGGCCCTCAGGAGGTTCTGAAAACCTCGGGCTTTCACAGCTATAGCCTTGGCGGTCTTCTTGAGAGACTTACGAGGTATGGCACCGAATGACTCAAGGCCGGCTCCGTGCACAATGGCGCCGATCTTTCCGAACCTGCTACGAGCTTGGGCCATCGCCTTGTCAACCTGATCTGGATCAGACACGTCGCATACAAGGTAGTGAATCTTGTCAGTGCGAGAGTCAATGTCGGCCAGATTAGTGACAAGCTGACGAGTGTAAGTGATTCTCCTGTATTCGTCGGAGAGCTCGGCGACGCTTGCCTCCGGACGTCGAGTTCGCCCCTGACGCATCACTTCAGCACGGGCATTTGCCCAGTCCTCGTCACTGTAGGCCAACCATGGTTTCATCTCCGGATCGTCGGGGTCTGAGCGCCCAAGGAGGACAACTGGAATGTTTCGCTGCTCTGCCAAAGCCAGCGCGCACTCACGGACGATGCCACGGGAGCCACCAGACATCACAACGCAAGAGTCTGTCGAAAGGGACTGCCGTACTGCGCGGTCAGAACTCGATACTGGCACGGGAAGAACGCGTACCGTATACCGATCTCCTTCGATATAGCCTATCTCGATTTCTTCATTCACAGCCTTGTGAGTCAACTCGGTTCTGAGAGCACCAGCCAACGAACTAGGTTCAACCACGTCAAAGTCGACAATTCGAGTATGCATCTGCCTCAGTTCGAGAGCCAAGGTCTTGACAAATCCTGCGGTCAGTCCGCCGATAGGATCGCCGACGGTTCGCAAGTCCATCCCTGACATACCACCACTGGACGTCACCGAGATCCATGACGCATGCTCTCCATGTGACTGCAGGGTCTCATAGGTTGCTTGAGCAACGCTGAATACGGTTGTGTACTGGCCTTCAACATCTTGCCACCAGGCGTCACCCTTGGACAGTATGTCGGCGTGCGGACGCAGGACGGATAGATCCACGACGGTAGACACTCGGCGAAGACGATCCGAGGAAGTCAGACGTTTGATAGTCGCTTCCGACGCATCCCCGGGAATCTCGATGACTGTCAAGTTCAGTTCTTCAAGAACTTTCCTCACGGCATCATTGACAGACTGATCTGCCGCCGTTACTAGGATAGCGTCACCGGGGAGAATTGTACGCTCAGCTCCAAGAGACTTGATCCGAACCGACTGAGGAACGTATCGATGTGCAGTTCGGGAGGATTCGTCTTCGTACCTGATAGTGACTGAGTCCAGTTGGGCGTCGGATGCTCCGGCTTCCGTCCGCTGAGCATCAGCAACCTCGACGTTCTGGGAGCCGATCAGCACCTCAGCGATATCAGACACGCTCAAGGCCTGACTGAAGTCCAGCTCCTTGACGTCCACACCGAGCACCTCACCGACGTGCCCCACAACCTCAACACGCTTGACCGAGTCAATCCCCAGATCCGCCTCCAGATCCAGATCGGCCTCAATCAGCTCAAGCGGATACCCCGTACGCTCAGCAAAAGCCTCACGCAAGGCAGTACACACCGCATCCATATCAACACCGGCACCATCCCGAGTCTCCTCAACGACTCCAGACCCCGGCGCCTCAAACACCTCACCCTGAACATCAGCAACCTCGACGTTCTGGGAGCCGATCAGCACCTCAGCGATATCAGACACGCTCAAGGCCTGACTGAAGTCCAGCTCCTTGACGTCCACACCGAGCACCTCACCGACGTGCCCCACAACCTCAACACGCTTGACCGAGTCAATCCCCAGATCCGCCTCCAGATCCAGATCGGCCTCAATCAGCTCAAGCGGATACCCCGTACGCTCAGCAAAAGCCTCACGCAAGGCAGTACACACCGCATCCATATCAACACCGGCACCATCCCGAGTCTCCTCAACGACTCCAGACCCCGGCGCCTCAAACACCTCACCCTGAACATCAGCAACCTCGACGTCTGTGGGCGCCACACTTCCAGAGCGGACCCAGGACAATGCTGTGAGAACATCTCGCGTGCGATCAGCATGAGCAGGCCCGTAGTCGAGATGCGTAACGGAGACATCACCAAGATTGGTTTGAGAAGACACGAGTTTACTCAGCACAGAACGCGGGCCACAGTCAAGATACATGTCGACCCCGGCATCCTGAGCGACCTTGAGACTGTCACGGAAGTCAAATTGAGTGATCAGCTGAGCGGCAAGAAGACTCGGGAGCGCCTCAAGTGAATCAGAATCGACATATCCCCCGAATACCGATGAGACGACCGGCGTCATCGGAGCAGTCCAGGAGTACTGCTTAAGACGCTCCTCAAAAGGAGCGACCGCCTCGGCAAGAACCGCGCTATGGAACCCAACACCGATAGGAAGCAGTGTTGAAGATACACCTGAGCGCTTTAATTCCTCACGGCAGGAGATGACCAACTCGTGCTCTCCGGATACGACGACCTGTCGGGGACTGTTAATCACTCCCACCGAAATCGGCCCGCGAGACGCATGCGTGGCAACAGCACGTCGCACGACGGCAATTTGCGTATCTTCATCAAGAAGCACTGCCAACATGGCTCCACGGCGATCTTGAGGGATATCTGCCACGCATTCAGCGCGATCAATGACCATTCGAAGGCCCGTCTCCGCAGTCAGAACACCCGAACATACCAACGCCGCATACTCGCCAAGACTGTGCCCCACGAGAAGACTGGGATGCAGCGAGCACTCCTCCGCCATCAGAGCGCCACCTAAAGCGGCGGTGAAGATCGCCGGCTGAGTCACACAGGGATGCTCGATCGGAAAACGTGCATTGCCGCGCACCGCGTCGGTGAGCCGAAAACCGCAGCGCTCATTAACGACCTCATCGGCCATTTCAATCAATTTTCCCGCGGAGGACGAGCCCTTCAGATAGGTGTCGAACATCGTAGATGAATGAGTCCCATGACCCGGGAAGAGGAATCCAAGCCCGCCGACAACGGATTGCGTGTCACTAACAAGCACTCCCGCCTGCCTTAATTCCCTGATCATGTCCTTTTCATATGCCTGGAGGTTGGCTTCCATGATACGCCCTTTCGCGCGTAGTACTTTCTTCTATTCACTCACGCCGGACCCGGCGCGGCTCAGCTGGGCGAGTCGAGGAATATTCGCCCATAAACACAAGTATGTTTCCCGATCTCCTTTCAGACGCTACTCTGACGACCCCTGGGCAGGGCAATTACTGCAATGAGTGCCCCAGCCCACGCCACACAAGCCACTACCCAGCCTGCCTGATGAACCGTATCCATAAAGGCGTTGACAGCAGCTTCCTTAAAGAGGCCCTGAACAGTTTCCGGCATGTACTTCGCTACTGTCATCGCGGCGGTGATCGAGTTGCCTGCCTGATCGAGAGCCTGTTGCGGCATCAAACCGGACACCGCCGAATTCAGGGAATCTGAGAACTGAGAGGCGACAATAGATCCCAGAACAGCCACTCCAAGAGTCCCCCCGATTTCCCGGGTGGTGTCATTCATGGCGGAAGCGGCCCCGACCTGATCCTTACGTACCACGCCCATGATTGCACTCGTCGCAGGCGCTTGGACTAGCGCAAGACCAGCAGCCATGACCACCATTGCAGGAACGATCATCTGCCAGTACGCAGAATCAGCCTCCAGGACTGTAACTCGCCAGAATCCCAGGCCCATAATTCCCAGACCAGCTCCGACGACCCATCCCGGACCCAGCCGACGTGAAAGAACTGAAGCGATCGGCGAAACGACTGCCATCACAATAGCAAACGGCAAGGTCGCCACACCGGCCATCAGAGCGCTGTAACCCCGCACGTCCTGGAAGTACTGCGTGATGATGAAGATGAACCCAAAGAGGGCGAAAAATGCTGCAGCAATCGACACGGCACCTGCGGAGAACTCCCTGCGGAAGAATAGACGGACATCAATCAGGGGGTGCGGCCAATGCAGTTCCCAAGCCACAAGTGCAGACACACAGATGGCGCCAACAATGAAGGCCGTTGTCACAGCCCCTGAGGTCCAGCCACGATGAGGCCCCTCGATGATTCCCCACACCAGCGCCCCTACTCCGATGGCGGACAGAGTAGCGCCCACTACATCAAACCGGGCCTTTTCGCTGGAACGGGACTCGGGCACCGCCACAAGCACGGCAGGAACAGTGATGAGAGCCAGCGGCACATTAACCCAGAAGATAGACTCCCATGAAAAGTGCTCTAGCAGAAGACCGCCAAGGATTGGCCCCAGGGCGATGCCAAGCCCGGAAGTCGCCGCCCACAGTCCCACTGCCAGACCCTTTCGTGGAGAACCTTCGAAGGTAGTCATGATGAGTGAGAGCGTGGCGGGATAGATGAGTGCAGCGCATATGCCAAGTAGCGCACGGCACGTTGTCACCGCATCCAAGGTGGTGCACAGCGCCGTTGCGCCACTCACCACGCCGAACGCGGCCAGTCCAATGACCAGAACGCGCCGACGCCCTATGCGGTCACCCAGGTGGCCTGCAGGCAGGAGCAGGCAGGCGAAGGCCAAGGTGTAGGCATCAACGATCCACTGCAGCCCAGTGGTTGATGCATTGAGGTCACGCGCGAACGTAGGGATGGCGACATTGACGATGGTGTTGTCAATGACTACCAGCAGCTCGGCCAGGCACAGCGCAGCCAGAGCTGCTGCACGAAGACCACGCCCTCGACTCGGCGCCTGCGCACGCCTAACGGGCGTCTGCGACACAAGCGGAGCCTGAAGCATGCCCGTCGACTGGGGGGCAATAGGCGGAGGTGGAACGACTGAAGTCATGAGGCTCCTCGATTCGTAGAACGATGTTCCAGTAGGATGTAACAATGTTCTACACTAGTGGACACTTGCTCCACAACCCCAACCCACCGATCGCCACACACTGAGACGAAAGTTGGACACATGGCCTCTGATCAGCACAAACGCCCTCACAAGCGCACGTCAACCCAGCTGCTGACATCCAAAGTGATTCATGCCACGACGGAGCTGCTGGAGGAGAACGGCCCGCAGGCTGTCACTATCCGCGCCGTTGCCGCCCGCGCTCAGGTCGCCCCGATGAGCGTCTATAACCACTTCGACGACAAGCAAGGACTGCTCCATGCCGTCGTCGAGGAACGCTTCGCCATCATGACGCGTGCCCTGCGCGACATCTCCGAGTACGATCCCCTTGCCCGGCTCAGGAAGGCCGGCACGATTGTTCACGAGCTCATGCAGGCCAACCCGCGCTGCTACCAGTTCATGTGGACTACCCAACCAGGCCCTGAGGCCCGCAACGCCTTCACCCAACTGATTGAGATCGTCAGATACGGTCAAGCCGCCGGCGCCGTCATTGATGTCGAGGCCCACTCCCTCGCCAATGCGATCTGGGCCTGCGTCCAAGGCGCGTTCTCAGTGGAATTCCTTTACGGGGCAAGGGATTCCACGTCCTCGGACCGGGTCACTCAGGTCAACTACGACGCTCTCCTGGACCTGATTGAACGAGGTGTCAGAACCTCGGACGATCACAGCACATGACGGCGACCACCGCGAGTACGAGCCCGTCACTGCGCCGCCACTTCCCGTTCATCGCCGGATACCCATCCCGTCCATGGACCACGAATCCACCTTTGTCAACGAATCGCACCGTAGAGAGGCGGAAGTCCCGCGTGGGAGCCCCCATCGAGACGAAGGCCTTGGCGGCCGCCTCCTTGGCACACAGAAGCGCCACGAGTGCATGCGCATCATCCGGCAAGCGATCAGCGGGCATGACCAGTGCCCGAGCGACGTCGGCACCGAGCGCTCGATCGGGCTCCGCATCGATACCCAGCGCACTCACCTGCGACCTCATCCCAACGGCTGCGGCACGCAGACCCGGACAGTGAGTAATGGAGCCGATCACGCCCTCGGGCCAGCACGGCTCTCCGTGAGCCCCGGAGAGTACAGGCCCAGAAAAACCAATCTGCTCCATCGCATCGTGTGCCAGTCGACGCCCTGTCGCGAACTCCGCGGCTCTCGTAGGGGACGAGCGCGCAACCCGAGCAGCTTCTCCGGGCAGAAGCGTCAACCGCGGATCGGACGGGAAGTCGTCGTCACCCCGGGACTCGGCGCACGACACTCCTCGAGGGCACAGATCACCGAAGAGCAAGTCCCTATCTACCATCACTGATCTCTCGACGATCGCCCTGCGGAAACTCCGCCCCGTACCTGCGCCCCGGCACCGTCAGTCCCCGCGCACCTGCACCAGCGTAGCCGTAGCCGGGATCTCCCCACCGGCGATTGTCGCGGGCCCGATCGGCGAGCTCATCGTGCGAACCTCTGGATGTCACCCAGCGACGCAGGGCAGTCACGCTCGGCCAGGTCATCATTCTCCCCAGCCTACGCCGGGCGGTAGGTGAAACGGTCCCAGCCCAGGGCCTCGATGCGCTCGGCCATGCGCTCGCACATCCCGTCCCAGCCGGGCGCCACGACGTCGAACTCGCCGCTCGTCCCCTCCGAGCGGGCCTGCTGGAGGGCATAGACCCGAGCCCCCGCCGCATGCACCCGCCGGGCCACCTCGACGGCGTCGTCGGCCGTGACGTCCCCGGGCACCACGGTGGTGCGCACCTCGAAGTCTGGCCCGCCGCGGCCGGCCGCCTCGGCGAGCACCTCCAGACTCTCCCAGGCCCTCGCGGCCGCGCCCGCCCGGCCGACCACCTGCCCGTAGTGCTCGGGAAGGGCCTTGATGTCAAGCCCCACCCAGTGCACGAGCCCGGCCTCGATCATGTCGCGCAGCCGCCGCGGGTAGGGCCCAGCCGTGTGCAGCCCCACCTGGAAGCCCATGTCGATGACCTCGCGAGCGGCGTCGGCCAGGGCGTCCTGGCGCAGGGCCTCACCGCCGGTCAGCACGACGCCGTCGAGCAGCCCGCGCCTGCGCCGCAGCAGGGCGCGCACCTCCTCCCACGCCACCCGGCCCGGCGTGCGGGCGGGAATGAGGGCCTGGTTGTGGCAGTAGAAGCAGTTCCAGGGGCAGCCCTGCAGGAAGACGGTCGCGGTCAGGTGGTCGGGCCAGTCGACCGTGCTCATGGGGACGAGCCCGGCGATCACCAAAGCATCAGCAGGGCAGGACAACCGGAATCACGTCTCCTCAGCCTCAAGCGTCGAGGCCGAGCGCCGCCGTGATCTCATCAAGGCGGCGCGTCTTGATCTCACCGCGCCGCACCGCCTCTGCTTCCGCCTTCAGCGCGTACGCGTACTCCAAGTCATCGATGTAGGACTCGACGGCCTCACGCACGTAGAAGGTTGCCGAACGACCAGTCTGGCTCCCGAGGTCATCGAGCCGACGCTTGAGATCCTCTGGCAGCCGTACGCTCAGAACTGCAGTAGACATGTTTACAGCATAAGTGCCAGCCACAGGCTTCCTGACACTGCGATCAAGTCGCTTCACGGCCTTCTCGGCACGAGGAGTGAACTCAACGATCCAGTCCGCCACCTACCCCTCCTTCTCCGTTGCGGGTCCTCTCAGGCGCTGACCGCGCTCAGGCGCGAGACGGCCGGGCCGTGGCCGCCGGCCGCGACCTCGGTGAACATCTGCCGCTCGGCGTACTCGCCCTTCTTGCCGATGTTGAAGGAGCGCACCGGGCGGAAGTAGCCCATGACGCGCGTCCACACCTCGCACTCGACCGGCTCAGCCTCCGGGTGAAGCTCGGCGCACTTGTCGCAGGTGAGGTGCTCGCCCACGAGGTAGCCGTGGACGGGGCAGATGGAGAAGGTCGGCGTGATGGTGATGTAGGGCGTGCGGAAGGCGGTCAGGGAGCGGCGCACGAGCTCCTTGCAGGCGGCGGCCGAGGAGATCCGCTCGTTCATGTACAGGTGCAGGACGGTGCCGCCGGTGTACTTGGTCTGGAGCTCCTCCTGCATCTCCTGGGCCTCGAAGGGGTCGTCGGTGTAGCCCACCGGGACCTGGGAGGAGTTCGTGTAGTAGGGGTTGGTCTCCGTGCCGGCCTGGAGGATGCCGGGGTAGCGCTTGCGGTCCTCCTTGGCGAAGCGGTAGGTGGTGCCCTCCGCCGGGGTGGCCTCGAGGTTGTACAGGTGGCCGGTGGCCTCCTGGAACTCCACCATCTTGTCGCGCACGTGGTCGAGCAGGCGCACGCACATGGCGTGGCCGCGCGGGTCGGTCAGGTCGTAGGCGTCGTGGCTGAAGTTGCGGACCATCTCGTTCATGCCGTTGACGCCCAGGGTGGAGAAGTGGTTGTCCAGGGTGCCCAGGTACCGCTTGGTGAAGGGGAACAGGCCGGCGTCGATGTGGTGCTGGATGACGGTGCGCTTGAGCTCAAGGGTGTCGCGGCCGATCTCGAGCAACTCGTCGAGCCGGGCGGTCAGGGCAGCCTCGTCGTCGGCGTAGAGGTAACCGAGCCGGGCCATATTGATGGTGACGACACCGACCGAACCGGTCTGCTCAGCCGAGCCGAACAGGCCGTTGCCGCGCTTGAGCAGCTCACGCAGGTCGAGCTGGAGACGGCAGCACATGGAGCGGATCATCCCGGGGTCGAGCTCGGAGTTGATGAAGTTCTGGAAGTAGGGCAGGCCGTACTTCGCGGTCATGGTGAACAGGAGCTCGGTGTTGGGGGCGTCCCAGTCGAAGTCGCGGGTGATGTTGTAGGTGGGGATGGGGAAGGTGAAGACGCGGCCCTCGGCGTCACCCTCGGTCATGACCTCCATGAAGGCGCGGTTGATGAGGTCCATCTCCGCCTGGAGGTCGCCGTAGGCGAAGTCGCAGACGTCGTCGCCGATGAGGGGGTGCTCGTCGGCCAGGTCCGCGGGGCAGGTCCAGTCGAAGGTGAGGTTGGTGAAGGGCGTCTGGGTGCCCCAGCG
>ERZ772948.922-NODE-922-length-18457-cov-4.308064_pt1 | contig 18457 bp, 17 predicted proteins | sample MGYA00511945_ERZ772948 | MGnify/ENA primary metagenome ERZ772948 (study PRJEB29015, sample SAMEA2737927) | human oral metagenome | biome: human oral; feature: human-associated habitat; material: dental | place: China | collected 2141 ... | reverse complement strand
AGATTTGCTCGGCTCATTCTATTTAATTTTTATCTTAAAATCTGGAATGTAACTCCCTTATTTTTTATAAACTTTTATAAATGATGAAAATATTTTTTAGAAAGGATTAATCTATTATGATTGATAAGAGATTATATAATTTTTCAGGAGATATAAAAAAATATATATCAATAACAACTTTTTTATCCTGTATAAAGCTTATTGCCAATATATTTTTTTATTCAATCTTTGCTTTTTTATTAGTAAGTTTAATCAATAGAGATTTTTCATTTTCTTACAGTTATATAATTATTTCAATATTGATTATAGTTTTTGTAAGGCAATTCTCAACAATTAAAGTTGCACATATGCTAGGATCTTTAGTTGTTGATGTAAAAAGAAATCTAAGAAAACTTATATTTGAAAAAACTTTAAAACTTGGTTTAGCTTACTCACAACTTTTTAAAACACAGGAACTGATACATTTATCAGTTGACAATGTAGAACAACTTGAAGTTTATTTTGGAGGCTTCTTAACTCAGTTTTTCTATTGTATTGTTTCAAGTTTTATTTTATTTTTCTCAATAGCATATTTTAATTTAAAAATTGCCTTTATTTTACTTGGATTTTCTTTAGCTATTCCTTTATCACTATATATTATCTTGAACAAGGTTAAAAAAATTCAAAAAAAATATTTTGCAAAATATATGAATGTAGGAACTTTATTTTTAGATAGTTTACAAGGTCTAACAACTCTTAAATTGTATGGAACAGACGAAAAAAGAGAAGAAGAAATAGCTAAGATGTCAGAAGAATTCAGAGTTGAAACTATGAGAGTTTTAAAAATGCAGCTTCTATCTATTGCAGTGATTAACTGGATTATCTATGCTGGTACTATACTTGCAATAATAACTTCTATTAAATTATTTTTAAATGGAAGTTTAGGCTTATTCCCTATGTTATTTATATTTATGTTAGCACCTGAATTTTTTATTCCAATGAGAACATTGACTTCACTTTTCCATGTTGCTATGACTGGTATTTCAGCAGCAGAAAATATTATCTCTTTTGTTGACTCACCTGAAAGAAATAATAATGGAAATAAAGAGTTTAAAAATGAAAATGAAATTAAAGTTTCTAAGTTAAATTTCTCATATCCAGATGGTACTCAATCTTTAAAAGATATAGATATGACTTTTAAAAAGGGAAATCTAACAGCTGTTGTAGGGCATTCTGGTTGTGGAAAATCCACATTAGTTTCTGTTTTATCTGGAGAATTAAAATCTAAAGAAAATGAAATTTTTGTTGATGATATTGATATACAAAATATAAGAATAGAGGATAAAATTAAAAATATTTTAAAAATTACTCATGATTCTCATATTTTTTCTGGAACAGTTAGAGAAAACTTGGCTATGGCTAATGAAAATTTAAGTGATGAAACTATGATAGAAGTTCTTAAAAAAGTTAAACTATGGGATATTTTCTCAAAAAATAAAGGACTTGATACAAGTTTAGAAAGTCAAGGAAAAAATCTATCTGGTGGACAGGCTCAAAGGGTAGCACTTTCTAGAGCTTTACTATATGATGCCTCTGTTTACATATTTGATGAAGCAACTTCAAATATAGATATTGAATCTGAAGAGATTATTTTAAATATTATTTATTCTTTATCTAAAGAAAAGACTGTTATCTATATTAGTCATAGATTACCTGCTATTAAAAATGCTGATTGTATCTATGTTATGGATAAAGGAAAAGTTATTGAAAGTGGAAAACATGATGAATTATATTCAAAAAAAGAGCTTTATTACAATATGTATAAACATCAAGAAGAATTGGAAACTTATTTAACAAAGAGAGGTGAAAAGTATGAGAAATCGGTCAACTTTTAATATAGTATCTAACTTATTAAAACTTTTAGACTCTCTTTGGAAATTTATGACTATTGCTGTGTCAACAGGTGTAATTGGATTTATATGTTCTTTTTGTATAACACTTTTTGGAGCTTATGCCTTTTTAAGTGTTATCCCTGCCACAAAAGATACTCTTAAATATGTTTTTGGTGGTGGATATTCAACTCAAACATATTTTTATGCAATGATATTCTGTGGATTTTTTAGAGCTATTTTACATTACTTAGAGCAATTTGCAAACCATTATATAGCTTTTCATATTTTGGCAGAAATAAGAGTTAAATTATTTAAAATTATGAGAAAACTTGCACCTGCTAAAATGGAAAATAAAAATCAAGGGAATTTAATTTCTATGATAACATCAGATATTGAGCTTTTAGAAGTTTTCTATGCTCATACTATTTCACCTGTTTTAATTGCATTTTTTACAAGTATTTTCTTATTCTTGTATTTCTTTCAATTAAATTATATCTACACTCTATATATGTTGTTTGCACAATTTATTGTAGGTATAGTTGTTCCTTATATAGCACATAAAAGGTCAGCAAAATCTGGTGTAGAAGTTAGAAGTAAACTAGGAAAATTAAATGATGAATTTTTAGATAAATTAAAAGGAATAAGAGAAATCATTCAATATTCACAAGGTAAAAAAGTGTTGAAGAAAATTGATGAAATAACTTCATCTTTGGGAGAAAATCAAAAAGATTTAAGAAACAAGGCATCAGAAGTTCAAATGATGGTTGACTCTGCTATAATAATACTTTCTATTTCTCAATTACTTTTAAGCTTTTTCTTAATTTCAAAAGGCTTAGTAAGTGTTGAAGCTACTATCTTAGCAGGAGTTTTACAAGTTGGAAGTTTTGCCCCTTATATTAATCTAGCTGCTCTTGGAAATATACTTGCTCAAACTTTTGCATCAGGAGAAAGAGTTTTAAATCTAATTGATGAAAAGCCAGCAGTAAGTGATAATGTTTTTATTACAAGTAATGATATTACAGAAAATGATGATATCCTTATAGATAATATTTCATATTCTTATGAAAATACTGATAATAAAATTTTAAAAGATTTTTCTTTAAAAATTAAAAAAGGACAATTAACTGGAATTATGGGTCCAAGTGGTTGTGGAAAATCTACTCTTTTAAAATTAATTATGAGATTTTGGGATGTAGATTCAGGTAAAATTGTTTTAGATAGAAAGGATGTAAAGGCTACTCCTTTAAAAAATCTATATCAAAAATTTAACTATATGACACAATCTACTAACCTATTTATTGGAAATATAAGAGATAATTTATTGGTTGCAAAAGCTGATGCCACTGATGAAGAAATCTATACTGCATTAAAAAAAGCTTCATTTTATGACTATGTTATGTCTTTACCAGATAAGTTAGATAATGTAGTTGAAGAAGGTGGAAAAAATTTCTCTGGTGGAGAAAGACAAAGAATTGGACTTGCAAGAGCTTTCCTTGCTAATAGAGAATTTTTCTTATTAGATGAGCCGACTTCTAATTTGGATATATTAAATGAAGCTATAATTTTAAAATCATTGGCTGATGAAGCTAAGGATAAAACTGTAATTTTGGTATCACATAGAGAATCTACACTTTCTATATGTAACAACATATTTAAAATTTAATTATTAAGTTAATAAAAATAGTTCATTACTAGCCAGATTTCTTAACGAATAAAAATTAAGAGTTCGCTACAAATTCGGCAAACTTGCCAATAAATTGGCTTCAAACACGCCGAGATTTGTTCGGCTCACTCTATTTAATTTTTATTCTAAAATCTGGAATGTAGCTCACTTATTTTTATTTAACAATTTATAAAAAAGAAAGAGGTAAAAATAAAAACTTTAATAATTTATTCATCTGAAACTGGAAATACAAAAATAGTTTGTGAAAAAGCATTTGAATATATAAATGGGGAAAAAGTAATTGTTCCTGTTAAGGAAAAAGATAGTGTAAACTTAAATGACTTTGATAATATCATTGTAGGAACTTGGATAGATAAAGCTAATGCCAATGCAGAAGCTAAAAAATTTATAAATACTCTATCTAATAAAAACATATTTTTTATAGGAACTTTAGCAGCTTCTTTAAAATCTGAACATGCTAAAAAATGTTTTAATAATCTTACAAAACTTTGTTCTAAAAAGAATAATTTTGTTGATGGTGTATTAGCAAGAGGGAGGGTTTCAGAAGATTTACAAGAAAAATTTACTAAATTTCCTTTAAATATTATTCATAAATTTGTCCCTAATATGAAGGAAATTATTATAGAAGCTGATTCTCACCCTGATGAAAGTGATTTTTTGTTAATCAAAGATTTTATAGACAAAAATTTTAATAATTAAATATTGCTAAAAGCTAAAAAGTATTGTAGAATATAAACAGGATTTTCTAAAGGAGGAGTACTATGGCCAGAAAATGTGCTTACACCAAGGAAATGATACTAGAAGCTGCTATAAAACTCTTTAAAAAAGAAGGTTCTGATGCAATAACTGCTAAAAATATTGCAAAAGAGCTTAATTGTTCTGTTGCACCAATATATTCTGTTTATTTAAGTTTAGATGATTTAAAGAAAGATTTAGCTTTTGAGATTGAAAAAGGTATACTTGAGGAAAATAATGTTCATCCTTTACTTTCAAAAATGCTTGCCAAATTAGAAGTATATGATACTGATGAAGAATTTTCTACTAAATTAAAAGAAATTAAACAAAATATATTAAACAAAGAAAATAAAATAAGTATTTTCTCTCAATTTTCAGATTTTATATCTTTAATATATCAAACTAGAAAAAATAAATTTTCAAAATTAAAAATTCTTGAAATTATTGCAAAACATAAGAAATATATAACAGAATTTAGAAACAATAAGAGTAAATAGCGAAAAATACCACCTACCATAAAAGTAGAGTGGTATTTTTTATAATAACCCAACTATAGTCCAATAAGGAATATATACTCCAATAACAATAAGATACACAAACAATGTTACTGGTAAGCCTAGCTTTGTAACATATTTTGCTGGATAATAATTATTTGAAGCTCCTATCATTAATGATATGGAATGAAATGGAAGTATAGCATGAAATGCTACACTAATAACAGATATAAAAACTATAATTGGAGATTTTACAACTTGACTACAAAGTATCATTAGCCCTGGTATAACTACTGACAATGTGGTTGTATTACTTCCTAAAATCATATGTAATAACATAGTAATCAGTATCATCACACATACATACAATAAAGAAAATTTTGTTGGAAAAATAGTTTCTAATTGACCAAAAACTTTATCTGCTGCTCCACAAAATTTCATAACAGTTCCTATTGAAAATGCTGCTGTTAAAAAAATTAAAGTTGTTATATCTACTGCTTTCCAATCTTCACCATTTAAAATTTTTATAGCAAACAAAACTACTGTACTTACAATTGTAATTAATGTATTGTTTATTCCATGTATACTATTAGTTGCCCATAGCAATATAGTTGCTATAATTACTACTATGGCTAATTTTTGTTGAATGGAAAAAGGCTTTATTTTATTTCTCTTTTTATTTTTTTCTAAATGTATCCCAATCAGCTCTTTACGAAATATATAAATAAATAGTATTCCCAAAAGGCAACATGTAATTAATGTTGGAATAAACATATAATATGCCCATAATTTATTAGAAATTGGTATTTCAGAAAAACTAGCTGCCACATTATTTAAAATTATATCTGCATCTTTAGTTGATATATTTACCATAGCACTTGCAACAAATACACCATACATAATAATATTTTTGGTTTTTTTAGGTATATTTATATGTTGAAGAAAATGATAAAGAACAGATGATACAATAATTAATCTTGCCAATGGTTGTGGAATTACATACATAGTTAAATAAAAAATTCCAACTACTGCAATTAAGCATTGACATGGTGTATGAACTAATTTAATTAGTAATGGTTGAAATATCTTGTCTATTAGTCCTGAATTTGCAATCCCTTGACTGAATAAATATGTAACTATAATCATTAAAAATGTTTCAGACAAAGAAAATGAAATTATTGTTTTTACACTTGCCCCACTAAAAATATAGTACATCAATAATAAGAAAAATGAGGCTGGAATTTTTTTAACAATTCCTGTACTCCACCAAATAATTACTAATATTGTATTAGCAACTATAACTGCTTGCTGAAATGTTAAATTAAAAGGTTTCCATATAAGTATTATTGCAAAAAACATTATACTTAAACCCATTTTAATTCCCCATATTTTATTTACTTTTTCAGATACAATATATTTCCAGATATTTTGCATTTTATGCCTCTTTTTTACACTAAAGCATTTTGTCTTTTTAGTTCTTCTCTAATTTTTTCTCTATCAACATTTCCATTTAATGCTTGATAAGCTGCAGCAACTCCAGCTGCATGTCCTGTTGCAAAACATGTTCCCATTACACTAATAGCTGCAAAAGCTACCTCATCTGAGGAAACAATTCTACCTGCTCCATACAAATTCTCTATATTAATTGATTGGAGTGCTCCCAATGGAATATCAAAATAGCTACCTCTTTCTACTTCTAAATAAGTTCCCATTTCATTTAAATTATTACTTATATAAGTCTATATTAACTATTCTATAATTTTTTAAACTAATGCTAATAACCTTATCCAAACTCCACTAGCTCCTTTAACAGCAGGAAATGTACCCATAGTAATACATCTTTTAGATTCTATTTTATCCAAATTAGTTAAATTTTCAACAATATATACATTATTACCAAGTAAAATTTTATGTGCTTCTGTTCCAGTTTCTGGACCATCTACACTTATACTTTCTAAACCAACAAATCTTACTCCTTTATCTACAAAATATTTTGCTAAATCTGTTGACAAGCATACATATCCTTTTTCTATATATTCTTCTTTTCCTGATTCCCAGTATTTTGAATGTCCTGTATTTAACAAAACTGCATCTCCCTTTTGGATTTCAATATTTGATTTTTCCCATTTTTTAATAATATCTGCAGTTATAACACATGGTCTTCTATCAGAATAATCTAATGATACTACAACTGCTGGTCCTATTAAGAGTGTAGGGTCTAATTTTTCTATTGAATCTCCATTTGTATCAATATGAAATGGTGCATCCATATGAGTTCCAGTATGTGGACAATAACTTATCACTTCTAAATTATGCAATTGCCCATTAACACCCTCATTAGAAAAAAATTCTAATGTTGGAAGTTTTAAAGCTGGATCTGCAGGCATTTTATTTTTAACTATATAGCTTATATCAATAAATTTTATTCCTTCTAATTTTATCATAATCTTTCCTTTCTCTTAATTGGATTTCTTTTGAGCTTCAATTCCTAAAATATAACTTACCAAAAAACTAACAACCAGTGCAATAAATCCTGTAATTATAGCATGTATTATATTTATACTGTACTTTGAGTTCATAAAAATTAATACAGTAGCAAATGCTGGTGGAACAAATGAAAAAGCTTTAATTCCTATTATTCCTGCATATAATCCTGCTACTCCACTACCTATTAAAGCAGCTATCATAGGACGCTTGTACCCAAAATTTGAATAAGTTGCAGGTTCACTAGCTCCACTAATAATGGCTGTCAATCCCATTCCCAGACATTCACTTTTTTTCTTATTATCTTTTATTCTAAATGAAGATGCCAGACATGCTCCACCTTGTGAAATATTTACACATAATAGTGAAATTATAATCAATGATTCATATCCATTTTCACCTACATGTGTAATAGCATCTAAAATAAATGGCCATTGCATTCCCAGCATATTCAAAAATGGAAAAATAATTGCAAAGAAAACTTCAGCTGCGACTTGGCTCATGCTTTGAATTTGAAGAATAAATATTCTTATTGCCTGTGCTATAAGATTTCCTATTGGACCAATTACTAATACAGCTAATAAAGATGAGATTAACAACACCACTGTATTCCCTAAAAAATTGAATAAACTATCTTGCATAATTTTTTTTATCCAATTATATAGTAAATTCATTATCCATACTAATAAAATTACTGGTAAAACACTATAGCTATATGTTACATTTATTACTGGTATTCCCACAAAAAAGACTTCAGAAGCAAATAATTCAAGAAATTTTGGTGAAAACATTATTCCTACTGTAGCAATAGAAAGTAAAATAGGAATTTTAAAATATATTGCTGCAGTAACTGCTACTTCAAATGGTAAAAAATAGTAAGGTGCATCACCAATAGCACTTAAAATTACACATGTATCACTGTTGTCAGAGATAATATTAAATGCTACTAATATAATAACTAAAACTTTTATAAGCCCTCCAGCCATAATCATAGGAATAACTGGTCCCATACACTCTTGAATTACATTCATAATTTTACCAAATATTCCTAATTTTTTCTTTACAATGTTATCATTCATTTCAACACCTCTCATTATATTAATTTTTTAACTAAAAATATATTTATATATCAAGCATATATTTTCTATCTAACTCATTATATAAGTCTATATTAACTATTTTTAAATATTCTTCAAATTTTATCATTTCTTGATAAAAACTTTCATCAGTTCCTTTTTCTTTTATCTCTTTTAAAATTCTTAATATAGCTGTAGTACTTGCCATTAATTCCGAAAATGGAAATGTTACTATTTTATACCCCATCTTACCACAATCTGTTGCAGTAAGTCCTAATGTAGTTTCTTTCCCATAAGTAAATCCTAAATGTATAGGTGCTTTTAAATATTTTGGATAGTCTTCTAATTCTTTTCTTGACCTAGGCATAGGTTTTACCATATCTACTCCAGCTTCATAATAAGCATTTAATCTTTCAATAGCTTCTTCAAATGGTGCATCAGTACGAGCTACTATTACAAAATTTTTATCTTTTCTGGCTTCCAATGCTGCTTTGATTTTACCTATCATTTCTTCAACTCTTATTAACTTTGTACCTTTTATATATGGGCAATTTGGAGGTAATTCTTGGTCTTCAATAAATAATCCAGACAAGCCTGAATTTTCAAATTCTTTAATTGTTCTGTAAGTATTTATTGCATTTCCATAACCACCTTCTGCATCCGCCATCATAGGTATATTTATTGAGCTTGCCATATTTCTACACATTCTTACCATTTCAGTAAAACTCAATAACCCATTGTCTGGTACACCTAGCATAGTTCCATGCATACCAAAACCTGTTGTAGCCGCTAATTCAAAGCCCATAAATTCAATAGCTCTTGCAGATAAGGCATCATAAGCACAAGGAGCTACTACCACTTTATTTCCATTTATTAAATCTCTCAATTTTTTTGTCTTTATCATTTTATTTCCTTTCAAAATCATTAAAAATTATAGTTAAATTTACATATCTGTTTTATAAGCCATCAAAATATTGTCTTATAAAAAACAAAGGCTGTTATATCGTAATCTATAACAGCTTTCAAGTAATAAGCCTTAATAAAACTGTATAATAAATTACATATAAAAATATTTTTTTATTTAATTCATTATATAAGTCCATATTAATTATTTTTGAGTTTCATTTTTTCCTTGTCCCTTAGGTAATTCTCTGATTAATTCTGATGATTTACCAGCTTTCAAGATATAGCTATCTGTGTCATGTCCTACAAATTTTTGAACCTTTTTAGCCACTTCTATCATCTTATCTAAATCTATTCCAGTTTCTATCCCCATTTCTGACAACATATGAATTACATCTTCACTTGCAATATTTCCTGCTGCTCCTGGTACAAATGGACAACCTCCTAAGCCTCCAAAAGAAGTATCAAAATAATCTATTCCAGCATCTAAACCTGCTATAATATTTGCCATAGCCACTCCTCTTGTATTATGTAAGTGAAGTATCCAACTTACTTCTGGATAGCATTTTATCATCTCTTTACACATAGCATTTACTTGTGAAGGGACTGCCATACCCGAAGCATCAGATAAAGATATTTGATTTACTCCTGCTCTTAGATAAGCTTCCACTATATTTTTTACATTTTGAACTGGAATATCTCTTTCCCAAGGAGAACCAAAAGGCATAGAAATTGAACCTGAAATAGCTATATTATTGGCTTTTGCTAAATCAACACAAGCTTGAAAACCTGCAACTGTTTCTTCTGGTGTACAGTTTAAATTAGCTAAATTATGTGCATAACTTGCTGAAACATTTAATTTAACTTTTTTACAATCACAAGCTATCGCTCTTTCAACTCCTTTTAAATTTGCAATTAATACTCTATATTCCACTCCATCTTTTCTTTTTATTTTTTTCATAACTTCATCAGTTGTTGCCATTTGAGGAACTGCCTTTGGACTCATAAATGAACCTACTTCAATTACCTTGTATCCTGCATCAGTTATATCATTAATAAGCTCAACTTTTTGTTCTACTGTTAGGATTGCACATTCATTTTGCAAACCATCACGAGGTCCTACTTCACATAAAATTACTTCTTTTCCAAAATTCATCATTACCTCCAACAACTATCTTCCTGTAACAAAGGTATCACAATATTTTTTAGCTGTTTCTAAACATTTTTTTGCATGTCCTTCATAACCGTATTCTTCTACCTTCTTTGAATTTGGAAGTTCAATAGAATATGGAACTATTGGCATTGCATTTAAGATTGAAGCTACATCAATTAGACCTTCTCCTAGATAATCTCTACCACCACGCATTATTTCTATCATCTTATCTCTTTCAAGAGGTGCTAATGGTGCATCACAAATTTGTGCATAACGGAACCATTCACTTGGAAATGTCCTTAATAATTCTACACTGTCATTTGCTCTATTAAAGTGATGAGTATCCATCATAAGACCAGCATTATCTCTTTTGATTATTCTTAATATTTCTGCAACTTCTGCAAATGATTTTACTCCTGCTATTGGTACTGCTTCTAATTCAACTGTTAAATCATATTTTTTAGCTAAATCACAAAGCTCTGCAAATTTTTCTATTCCATATTCTTTGTTATCTGTCCAAATACTACTCAATACATGTTTAGCTCCCAAAGATTTTCCTGTATCAAAAGCTCTTTTATAGCTTTCTAAATCTACTCCATCATAGATTCTTGCTAACTCTATATCAAGTAATCTTAAACCTGTATCTTTAAACAAGTCTTTCATTTCTTGATATGCTTTTTTATCCTCTGATAAATCTACTGGAACTTCACCTGCAACTCCCATATATATTTGACGAATACTTACATAATCATATCCACAATTTGCTGCTATTTTTGCTAACTCTAATGGAGTAGTTGAAATAGCAGTTAAGTGTGCTAATGAGTATTCTTTCTTTTTCATATTTTCACCTTCTATTACTATTTTTCAAATAATTCTTGTCTTACATAGTCTTGTGGCATATCTATATCAAACCAAATTTTAAATGCAATAGCTCCTTGCCAAATCATCATATTAATTCCATTTGTAGTTTTACATCCAGCTTGTTTTGCATATTTCATCAATAAAGTTTCTCTTGGATCATAAACTATATCATATACAAATAAATCTTTATGAAGAACTTCTGGTCCAGAGATAACACATAAACTTTCTCTACCTTTCATTCCCAATGGAGTAGCATTTATCAGAAGACAAGCATTTTTCAATTCTTCTTTTAAAGTTTCCTCATTATCTGCTAAAATTTTTACATTTACATTTGGAATATATTTATTTATTGTTTCTTTTATTTCATTAGATAAATCTTTATTTAACTCTTTTATACAAAGTTCTCCTACACCTTCATAAGCAAGTTGAATAGCAATAGCTCTTCCTGCTCCACCTACTCCAACTAAGACAACTTTTTGTTTTCTAAAAGGAATTTTTAATTCATCTAATGAAGCTATAAATCCTCTACCATCTGTGTTATATCCTGTTATTTTTTTTGTTTCAGGATCAATTTTTATAGTGTTTACAGAACCTATAATTTTAGCATCCTCAGAAATATCATCTAAATATTTTAAAACTTCTTGTTTATGAGGGAATGTTATATTTGAACCTTTTGCTGAAAAAGTTTTTAAAGCTTCTATTCCATTTTTTAATTCTCCCTTAGGCACTTCAAAACAAAGATATACATAATCTAAACCTAATTTATCAAATGCTGAATTATGCATGTGAGGAGAACGACTATGTTTTAAAGGATCTCCTATAAGTCCTATTAATCCTGTTGTTCCTTGTATACGATTACTCAAAATAATCCCTCCTTACTCAATTAATTTGAAGCTTTTTTAACTTCTTCTGTTAATAAATCAACTAAATCTTTTCCAATTTTTTTTGAAATACTATCATAAAGAGGTTGTCCTGCAGCTTTCATATCATCATATAATTGTTGATTAAATTCTATTATTTCAGTACCACTATCTCTAACTATTTTCAATCTTCCTTCAACTCTTTCATCTGCAACTTTTCTTGCATATTCAATAGCTTCTTTTGCAGATTCATCTATAATTTGTTGTAAGTCTTCTGGAAATTTATCAAGTATTGCTGGACTTCCAATTAAAGACAAAGCATGTATGATATGATTAGTTGTAATAACATATTTTTGTTGTTCATATAATTTTGCTGCAACAGTTGTTTCAATTGGGTTTTCTTGTGCTACTACTACACCTTGTTGTAAACCTATATATAGTTCTCCAAAGTTCATTGGTGTAGGGTTAGCTCCAACAGCTTTCCAAAATTCTATATGATTTGGATTAGACATAGTTCTGATTTTAAGTCCTTTTAAATCACTCATTTTTTCTATTTTTTTATTAGAAGTCATTTCTCTGAAACCTTGGTCAGCATAACCATATAATCTAATATTTTGTTTAGCATGGTATTCTTTTAATTTATCTAGTAAAGGACCATCTAAAACTTTTCTTGCAACTTCTATATTAGGAAATGCCATTGGTAAATCAAATACTCCTAATTCAGGAACAAAATTTACTTGTGGAGCAGTATTTTGAACAACAAATGTTATATTACCATGTTGTAATGCTTCTGTAATCTCAACATCTCCACCTAACTTAGCATTTGAATATCTTCTAGCTACAATTCTTCCATTTGATTTTTCTTCCATTAAACTTGCAAATTTATCAAGTAAAATATATGTAACTGTATCTTCTGGTGAATCACAAGCTAAGTAAACAGTGTATATTTTTTCACCAGATTCAGTTTCTCCATCTTTGGAACAAGATACAAACAACATTAATATTGCCATCATTCCTATTAATAAAACTTTTATATTTTTTTTCATATAAAAATCCTCCCTACTTTATAAGTACTAAACTGATTGATGGTACAAAAGTTATAATTGCCAAAGCAACAATAAATGAAACTATAAATGGCACTGCCTTATGAACAATTTTTTCTATTGGAACTCCACTTACTGAGCTTGCAACAAATAGATTTACTCCCAATGGAGGTGTTACAAATCCTATTGCTAAGTTTACAACCATTATTACCCCAAAATGTATTGGATCTATTCCATAGGCTTGTGCTGTTGGTAAGAAAATTGAAGTTAAAATTAATATTGCTGGTGTTGTATCCATAATCATTCCAACGAATAATAGTATTATATTTACTATGATTAAGAAACCAATTCTACTGCTTACTGTACCAGAAATTGCTTTTGCAATAATATCTGGTGCATCATAGTATGTTAATATTCTTGCAAATCCTATTGCAGCTGCAATAATAAATAGTATTGAGCTATATGTTTTAGCACTGTCTACAAATGTTTCTTTTATATCTTTAAATGTTATTGTTCTATAAATAAAGCCTGCTACTATCAAAGAATAAAATACTGATATAACTGCTGCTTCTGTTGGAGAAGCTATTCCACTGTAAATACTTCCTAAGATGATAACTGGTGATAATAAAGCCCAAAAACTATCTAAGAATAATTTAAAGAATCCATTTTTTCTCATTTCTTTTGTATAGCTTGATAATTTTTCTTTATCTTCACCGTTCTTTTTACAATAGTACCAAGAATAAACCATTAAACAAGCACCTATTAATAGCCCTGGGAAAACTCCAGCTATAAATAAATTTCCAACTGATGCTCCTGAACTTTGTCCATAAAATATAAATGGTATGCTAGGTGGAATTATTACTCCTAATCCTCCTGCAACTGCAACCAATGAAGTACAGAAAGTTTTATCATATCCTCTTCCAACTAAAATTGGGATAGTCATTGCTCCAACTGCTGCTGTTGTTGCAGGTCCAGAACCTGATATTGCTCCATAAAATAGACAAGTTACAATAGTTGCAATAGGTAATCCTGCTGTTAAATTTCCTATAAAATATGCAAAGAAGTTAAATAACTTTTCACTAATTTTCCCTTTTGCCATAATATTTCCTGATAGAATAAACATAGGTACTGCCAAAATTGGAAAACTATCCACTCCATTTATCATTGAACGAATTACATACGGCACATTTGCTGGGAACATTGAGTCAACCATACTTGGTAAAATTCCTGAAATAGCTAATACCATTCCAATAGGAATTCCTACTACTATCAAAACAATAAATATTAAAAATAACACTCCTATCGTCATATTTACCCTCCTCTACTTTTGGTATAAAACTCCATCTTTTTGTTCCAATTTTATTTTTCCTCTAACTAAATTTAAAAGATTTTGAATAGAACGAATCATAGATAGTAAAGAGGATACTGTAACTGAAATTTGAACTGTCCACATTGGTAATTGCATTGCTGGACTTGTTTGCCCACTTAAATAAGTAGCTCTTACCACTTTAAAAGAGTAAATAAATAAAACTAAGAACAAAAGGAATATTATTATTTTATCTATATACATCAATATTCTTTGTAAAGGAACAGGAAAAAGATTTCTGAATTGATCAACTTTTATTGAAAGCCCATGTTTTATACAAAAAGGTACTCCTAAAAAAGCAGACCATACAAACATATAACGAACTAATTCTTCTGACCAAGTTAATGAGTTTTGAAAAACATAACGAGATACGATTTGTACCCCCATAATAGCAGTCATCAGCACTAAAAGAATCAGTAATATTGTTTCTTCTAAATAATCATCTATGGCTTTAAACATTTACATAAACCTCCTTATTTTAAATTAAGAGGCTGGTGCAAATTTACATCAGCCCCTTATTATGTGGGTTTTATTTTGTTGATATGTGTTTAGATCTTACTGCTTCTCCTGACATCAATACTCCATCTTGTACATTTTCTTTTGGAGTATAGATATCATTTATATTCCAAATTCCCTCAGTAGGAACAGGAATATTTTCCATAGGAACATCTAATAAGTATGGCTCATTAGAATCTATTGCTTCTCTAAATGCTTCTTTAAATTCATCAGCACTTTGAATTTTTTTAGCTTTTATTCCATAAGCTTTTGCAACTTCTGCCCATTCTGGATTGTATGGTTTACTATCTATTCTGAATACTGTTCCAAAATTATGTTTGTAGTGTGCTCCTTCCAAACCTGCTATTGTACCAAAAGCATAGTTATTCATTACTACCCAAACAACTGGAATGTTGTATTCTTTTGCTGTTGCTAAAACTGATGGATTAGTTCCAAATCCTCCATCACCTATTAAAGTGATCACTTTTTTATCTGGTTTTGCAAGTTTTACTCCTAGTAAAGCTGCTGAACCAAATCCCATAGTTGCAAGTCCCCCTGGATGCATTATTGTTCCTGGTTGAGTTATATCAAATTGTTGACCAACTCCATTTTTATTCCAACCTACATCAGTACAAATAATTGCATCTTCTGGTAAAACTTCTCTAACATCTTTTAATATTCTTTGAGGTGTCATTGGGAAACGACTATCTTCTGCAATAGCTTTATTTTCTTCTTTGAATTCTTTTTTGTATTCTGCAATTGCTTTTATAATTTCAGGTCTTTTTACTCCATTAGGATATAATTCTTTTGCAACCTTTAATAAAACTTTTAAAGCTGATTTTAAATCTGCTACTGCTCCTATGATAACAGGATAATTTCTTCCTATTTCACTAGGTTCTATATCTATTTGCATAAATTTTGTTTTATTTGCATCAAATGTTATTCCATTGTACCAAGAACTTGAATCTGCTTCTGCAAAACGAGTTCCTAATCCTAAAATGACATCTGCTTGTGAAGTTTTTCCATTTATAAAATATGTTCCCCAGAAACCTGTCATTCCCATCATAAGAGGGTGTCTATCTGAAAGTGCTCCTTGTCCCATTAAAGTTCTTGAAACAGGAATTTCTAAAAATTCTACAAAATCTTTTAGTTCTTCACTAGCTCCTGCTAAAATAATTCCTCCTCCTACATGGATTACAGGATTCTTAGCTTCAACTAATTCTTTTACTATCTTTTTAGCAGTTTCTTCATCTAATGATGGTTTTACTGTTTCATGTGAATCTAAACGAGTTCTTTCAAAGAATCTTGTATCTACTTCTCTTGAAAACATATCCATAGGGACAGAAATTAGAACTGGTCCTGGTCTTCCTGATTCAGCTAATCTAAATGCCTTATCTAAAATTTCTGGAAACATTTCTGCTCTATCAATTCTCCAAGCTCTTTTTACAAATGGTTTATAAATTTCATATTGTGATGCATCAGCATGCATATTCACTTCTTGATGAGGATGTTTTCCATAATAATAACTTGGTACATCTCCTGCTATCACTACCATAGGAATAGAATCCAATGCTGCATTTGCAACTCCTGTTGTGGCATTTGTTAACCCTGGTCCTAAATGGCATAGAACTACACTGGCTCTTCCTGTTGCTCTTGCATAACCATCAGCAGCAGTAGAAGCTATTTGTTCATGACGAACTGAAATATATTTTAATTTTTTACTTTTTTCAAGGGCATCTAACATTGCTATAACAGTATGTCCACAAAGCCCAAATACATATTTTGTATCTCTTCTTTCTAGGTAGTCAACTAATTGTTCTGATAATAATTTTTTCATTAATATCCTCCTCAATTTTTATTTTTCCATTTCAGGATCAAAGAATTCTCCAAATAGTTCTTCATCTGATGGCATATCTCTTGGAATTGGTTTTGAAACCCAAGTAGTATTCATATAGTGTTTCAAACAAATATTTTCAGATACTATATTTCCTCCCCATGTTCCACAACCCATAGAAGATGTCATTGGCATTCCATTAGTTGCTGAACCTGAATTTGCTTTTGATTGAGGTTGTCTTACCATAATTCTGCTAACTGGTGCAGCTAATGCTAAACGATTAATATGGTCTTCATCAAAAGAGTAAATTCCAACTGAGTGTCCTTTTCCTCCAACTTCATATATTGCTCTCATAACATCTAGTGCATTTTCAAATTCGCCAGAATATTTGTGAGTTGCTAATAATGTAGTTAATTTTTCTCCAGAGAATGGATATTCTTTTCCAATTCCATCTCCTTCTACAACTATAAATTTTCTGTCAGCTGGTATAGTAAATCCTGCTGCTTCTGCTAATTTTTGAGGTGCTATTGCAACTGTATCTGAAAGTCTGTGTCCTTCTTCATCCCACATAACTTTCTTTAACATTTCTCTTTCTTCTGCATTAGCTAAGTATCCTCCATGTTTTTCTAGACCTTTTAGCACATCATCATAAATTTTGTCATATATAATGATATTTCCATCAGCTGAACATCCACTTCCATAGTCAGAAGTTTTACTTAACATAGTATTGTAAGTTGCTTCATCTATATTTGTTGTTTCATCATATATCATAGTTGCATTTCCTGCTCCTGAACCATAAGCTGGTGTTCCTGAACTATATGCTGCTTTTACCATTGGTCTTCCACCAGTAGCTATTACTAAATCAACTCTTTTCATTAGTTCTTCTGTCATAGCTACACTTGGATTTGTTATACATTGTAATATATCTGCTGGTGCTCCTTCTCTTTCTAAGGCTTCTCTCATAAGTCTTACTGTTTCAAATGTTGTTTTCTTTGATCTTGGGTGTGGTGAAAATATTAATACATCTCTTGCCTTTATTCCATATACTGCTTGTCCTGCTGGTGTTAAATCTGGGTTAGTTGTTGGGATTAATGCTCCTATTATTCCTACTGGTTTTGCATATTTTACAATTCCTTTTTCAGGTAATTCTTCAATTATTCCTACACTTTTAGCTCTTAGTGCATCACGAAGAACTCCTCTTATTTTGAAACGTTTGTTTTGACGAGATTCAGGATCTCCTAATCCACTTTCTTTTATTCCCATATCAACTAATTCTAGGAATGTTTTCTTATTAGCTACTGACCAAGCCACTGCTCTGATTAATCTGTCTACTTTTTCTTGATCATAAGTTTCTATAATTTTTGCTGCCTTTGCTGCTCTTTCCATTAATTCATCCAATTCTTTTACTTGCACTTCTGTTAATTCTTTTGCCATTTTAGAACCTCCTATATTTATATTTTTTATAAGTTATATTATGTAAATCTATACTATAAATATACTTTACTTGTAATTTTAAGTCCAATACTTAAATTTTATTATATTGATAGAAATTTTCTATTAAAATAAATATTATTTTTCTTATTTTCCTTTTTATTATC
>ERZ772948.920-NODE-920-length-18467-cov-3.699707_pt1 | contig 18467 bp, 27 predicted proteins | sample MGYA00511945_ERZ772948 | MGnify/ENA primary metagenome ERZ772948 (study PRJEB29015, sample SAMEA2737927) | human oral metagenome | biome: human oral; feature: human-associated habitat; material: dental | place: China | collected 2141 ... | reverse complement strand
CGACGCCCGCCACGGCGTGGTTGACCAAACCCGGAAGCATCTCACCGTCGCCGCCACCTCCGGCGTGTGATTTATCGGATATATCATTTATTTCATCAATGCCAGCTAATGCACCTTGTTCTTCTTTTAGCGCTTTTGTTGCACCTTTGGCGGCACTAGCCATTTTCTTTTGTTCGCTCGATACGCTTGCAATACTCTTTTTTGCCACAATATATGAACCGGCACCAGTTAGTACGGCGAAAAAGTGCGCCACGGCGTTAGCTGCCGATGTAAACCAGTCAATAACCTGTGACAATACAGGCGCTATCATGTTGATTAGTGGCGCTATCATTGCGCCTAGTGAGTTAGCAAATGCACCTGTACTCATTTCTAACCCATCCATAGAAGTCTTTAACGCTTCAGAGTATTCAACGGCATGCCCAAATCCCTGTGTGATACCTGATAGTACTTGTCGCATTGCCATTCGCAAAGCAAGCAATTTGAACATGTTACCAAGTGAGAAAATCGACTTGCCTAATGTATTAGCAAATGAATTTGTTTTGCTTTGTTCCTGATTAAATCCTAATAGGTTTTTAGTTGTATTTATCACGCCGCCCGATAAAGCATTGATAACTTTCCCAAGCGATGCGCCAGCGTTTCCTAATGCGCCTTTCAGTGAAAACTTAGGTGCTTCCCCTTGTGGCATTGCATCTTTTAGTGATGTCTTAGGCAATGAAGCAAGTTGTGTTTTGACATCTTCAATACTGTTTCGTAATCGTGATGCTTCGCCATCTGCTTCGGATAGCGCTTGCCGTAACTTGTTATCTTTAAAGTTCCCTTTTTCCCAAGCGTTATATAACGATTTTGAATTGTTTTCCGCTGTTTTAAGCTGTGATTGCAAGTCCTTTAATTCAGCCTTTAACTCTGATGCGCCCTTTTTAAATTCTGACGTATCTATTTTTGTATCAAACACAATTCCACCATCTGACATTAAAAACCTCCTTTCTACTTAAAACGTTCATTGATCTTGCGTATTTCTTCTTTTTCTGCTTCCGTATAAACAGTCTTAAAATCAATCAAATCTTTGTTGTCCTGGTAAAAGTCTTGTTCCCACTTTTCCAGCTGTTTATGTTTCGCTTTTTTTTGTCTAATATTCAAAACATTAGAAAAAAGTCCCTCTTGGATTTCGTTGAAATATCCTAAGAAAGACCACCAATGCAAATATGACTCTGTTCGTACTTCTTTTCCGGCTACTCTATTGATTGCGCTAAAAATGATTTGTTCATCTTGTTCCCAGTCCATTAGTTTTGGCTTGTGCATCGCCTTTGAATAGTCCTTGCCGCCGTCCATAAACCATGAGCATTGCTTGATTGCTTCTTCCACGTCTTCACGTTCCAAGTTCTCAAAGCCCACAAGCGCATCGACCATGATATAAACTTTTTCTCTGTCCGATAGTTCAACATCATTGCAAGCAACAAGCACTAATAGCGCCGTTCTGAAGTCCGTTTCTATGTTTAGTTCTTTACCATTTACCGTGATAGTTGTCGGTAATTGCCCTATCATTTCTTCTTATACGCCTTGCGATACTTTTCGATGTTCTTTTGCATCTTCTTAGTTTCTTTTTCGATAAATGGCTTGATATACTCAGCGAAAGCCGTCATGAAGTTGTTGAAAATAGTGTTACCGTTACTCATTGATAAAGGGTTCTGCTTTCCAAACACGATTTCACTTGCACCATCATAGAAAATGCTGTCAAATTCTTGTCGCATTTCTTCATTCATCTTGCGTACAGTTTCAGCGATTTCAGGTACAGTTGCTTCACCGTCACTTGTGATTGTTAGTTCTTCACCTAATGTTTTGATTTTGTTTTGGAAGTTGTCTGCTACCTGTTGGACACGATCTAAAATGCCAATGTCATGGACATTCACTCTTAAAACTCTGTTCTTATCGTTGTTGATGGTGATTTCCTCGATACCATCATCAAAATTAATATTCATAGCCATATTGTTTGGTTTCCTTTCTTAAAATAAATAAAAAGGCGGTTTTTATGCCGCCTATTTAGTTGCTGTCAGCCGTGAAAGTGTTAGTTGTTTCATTAAACTTACCTTTCTTGCGCTTGCCAGTATAGTGTACGTCGAATGGGATTTGGTATCCATCACTCTTACCACCATACTTCTTCACTTCGATAAACACTTCTTCTTCATACGCAACGTATGCGCCAGGAGTGCCATCCCAAGTGTGTACTTCTAATGCTGTTGTCTTAACATCGTCTAACTTCTTGCGATTATCAACAATATCCTGTAAGAATGTGTGTAACGCATTCCCTTTTTCAGCATAGTATGTATCGACTGAACTGGACGGATCATAAGAAGACACCTTGACTGAATTTTCGCCTAAGATGTTTGTCTTCTTTGACACTTCAGCATTAAGAGTAACGTCGTACTCTTCTAAGTCCTTGCCGATACGAACATACTTCGCTGTTGTTTCCTTTGGTGCTGCGTTGATGTAATGCGCTAAGAATTCACGCGCAATAGCGCCGTTTGTCTGTGTTTGCTTTGCTGGTTCTGGCATTTTCTAGCCCTCCTTTACTTGTATATTGTGTAATCCACACCGATTTGGATTTGATATGTGACACCGTCGTTAATATCACCACTTGGAACGCTGAACAGCAAGCCGTTTCCGGCGCTAATCTTTGTGATAGTGCCGTTCTTTGCTTCGCCGTTTACGTCTTCGGTTATCGCAATGTCTTTAAGTTGGTTTAGGTAATAAGTAAGTGACAATAGAAAGCCGCTATTGTTCAAGCGATCATAGTCTTCATACGCTTTTTTATCAGCAAATACACTGAAGTTGATATGGTATTTCTTATTGCCTAAGATGTCCCCACTTACTAGCGATGTGCCTAGTGGATATACGCCTGTGTCCATTTCCTGTTTGTCACCCAGTGACATGTAGTCAATGTGGATATTGTCGTTAAATTCGTCCATTAAAGGACAGTCGGTTAAAATCTTCTTTACTGTTTCTATTACGTTCATTTGACAAACCTACCTTTCGCTAATCTAGCAGCAGCACGCCCTATGCTTTCGCCGTGGTCTTTCATTGCTCTATCGAACCAATGAGAACCAGCTAATGCATTTTTGGAAGTGTTATAGTTCAGCAATCTACCAGTTGGGTCGGGTATTTTAGCAACGCCCTTGCGACTCCAATGTCTGCCCGTTCTAGCATCATAAAATGAGCCTTTTAGGGTGATAGGGTCAACAAATAGCACACCATAGTACTGATAGCGTGCATAAGGTGTATTTTGCCTGATTTCACCTGAACCGATAACCGTTTGTGTCATCATTGCATTCTGTAACACGCCATTCATGTTAGGCATGTATGGCAATGATTGCCGCATAACTTCATTGTCTATAAACTTCTGAACCTCGCCACCGTCATTGAGTCCATGCTCTGCAAGCAACTGTTCAACTTCTTTGAAGTGTATCTTGCCGACTATTTGCATGATAGTTCCCAATGTTGCATCAACTGTGTGCCGTACTTTTTGTAGTCGGCAAGCATAATTGTAAATGCGCCAGCCTTTACCAGTTTATCCATGCTTTCTGATTGCTTGCGCGCATCTGTGGTATCTATTTCAATCTCACATACGCCCTCAATCATGAAGTCTTTGCCTTGGGTAAACTGTAAGTCTGTGTGTCCTTGAAATAAACAAAAGGCGCTTTCATCATACGTGCGCCCTTGTTTATTCATGCTTGCAATACTGGTATTTGTCAAAAAGCACTTATCAATAAAGACTTTTTTATAACCGTTACTTTTAAGATAAAGGGTACATGATGTATTTGCGTACATGATCATATACCCCTGTAAAGATAGCCCGTTTTACCTAACCACTTTTTGAGAACACTTGTCACTTTTAACGTATAATCACGCTCGATTTCAATATTTGAATTGCCTTTATAAGTGACCGAATATTCCCCAACCTTCTCGCTCGCAACGCCTAACGGAACACTTGCAGAATTGCTATTTGACTGGCTGAATTGTACCTCTGCCAATTCACACATAGCCTGTTTCATTTCTTCAATCGGTTCACCGTCAAAGTCAAACTTAATTCTGTTCAGTATCTCGTTACTGGCTTTGTTCGCGTAAAATTTGAATTCGTTTTCAGGTATCAAAGGGCTTTTACCTAATAGGTATTGTTCTTTATAAAACTGATAGTCAGCAAAAATCATGTACCCTCCTTTTTACTTCTTCTCTTTCGGTTTCTTTTCGTCTTCCTTTGGTTCTTCCGCCTTATTTTCTTCTTCCTTTGGTTCTTCCGCCTTATTTTCTTCTTCCTTTGGTTCTTCCATTAACTGTTCTTCAATAACGGTGGACAATTCCCCATTACAGAGGATTTGCCCGTTACCGTTAAAGAGTACGCCATAGATTTTAGCCATAGGTTAAGCCTTTGCGTGAGAATAAATAGCGGATTTCTTGTTATCGTAAACTTCGTTTACACCATATAGATGGAAGAAGAATTTCCACCAGTCGCCATCCTGATTTTCTTCAGGTGTGACAATCTTATTTACAAGGTTCTTTGTAAACTGGATGAGTGCTGATGGGTGAACAATTTGGAAGTTTAGATCCTTACCTGCTGTTGCCTTTTCATATCCGCCCTTTTCTTCACCTGTCTTGCCTGATAGTGACTTGATTGCCGTTACAAAGCGTGACTGTGGTACAGGGATGATACGTGAGAAACGTGACAATACTGCACGGCTCTTTGTTGTATCCATGTCATTTACCAATGCCAATCCGTCCGGTGTAATGTATAAGATACGTCCTTCCATTGGCACTTCGGCATTATCCATATCAACTGTAGCCTTTGAAATAGCCTTTATCCAGTCTTCGCCAGTTGCAAGGTCAGCATTGACGGCAGGTGTACCCTTAGCGCAATAAGTTGCAAAGCGTGTCGCATCAACTTCAGGCACTGCCTTAGTTCTGATGAATTCAGAAGATAATTTGCCAAAGGCAATTCCCGCTGTTTCCACGTTATCCATGTTATCAACTTTGAACACACGCGCACGATCAAAGTTAGGCTTCTTTGTTTCAAAGTCTAGTGTTACCGCACCCTCAGGATAACCATCTGTACGGCTGTATTCACCTAATCCATCCATTTCAATTTTTGGAATTAAGAATTCCTTGCCGTTGTTTGTCATTTGTACAAGTGATGTGTTTGTGTCAAGAATAGATGTTAAAGACACTTGCTTATAAAGCTCGTCTAAAACTGTGATGTAAGATTGAAATAATTTAATACTGTTTGGCATTTTGCTTTCCTCCTATTTTTTCTCTGTTTTTACGCCCATGATGGAGCGTGCAAAATCAAGTCCTGTATCCCCAGCGCTTCCATTGCCCTGTGTGCTTGATACAGGATTTTTGACTGGCTCATTGGAAGTAAATAAGTAATCATGATCTTTTTTGACTGCTTCAATAGCGCTCTTGATGTCTGTTTCTTGGTTCTGAGAAGTCTTTAATGCTTCCACGTCCAAGAATGGAATGATTGCTTTTGCTTCACGTCCTCCAGCTGTTGCAACTGACTTTGTTAATAAATCATTGAAGTTTCTATCAGCGATTTGCTTTTCAAAATCTGCTTTCTGTGTTGCAAGTTTCTCGTTTAGATCGCTAACTTGCTTGCTTAGTTCTTCAGGCTTCAACTCTTGCAATTTCTTCAGTTCTGCCTGTGTGCTTGTAAACTGTGATTTGTAATTTTCTAGTTCTTTCTTGGCGTTCTCTAATTCGCCCTTAGCACCGTTTACGTCTAAGCCATTCATCTTAAAAACTTCGTTGATTTGTTCCTCTGTGAGTCCCAACTTTTGCAATTCTTCTTTTTTCATTTCTTCCTCCTGTTAGGCGTTGTTAAAGCAGGTCGCCAATCTGCTAAAGAGTTGCTATTTAAGGCATAGTTGCCAATAGAAAAAAGCGCATATAGCGCTTTAGTTCTCTTTCGTGAATACCCTTGCCATTTCTTCAGGCAAGCCCATTGCTTTCGCAAAGTCTTTGTATTCGTTATATGTTGCTGTTCTTCGGTTCTTCATGATGGTAACGTCTGCTTTATCGGCGTTTCCCATCTTTAATAACTCTATTCTTTCGTCCTGAACACGCATTCGTCTTTCTAATGCTCGCATGCGTTGCGTTGCTTCGTATAGAGTGTATTCCTTGCCGCCGTATTCGTGCGTTTCTAGCGTTCTTTGATACAGTTTGGATAATTCCTCGTCCGTATATCTTCGCTCGCTAAAACCACTTACAAATGGCATGTAATGGTGATAACAATTCACGCCACACAATCCACCGGCTTCACCTAAGCCGCAAATATCTATGAGTTGCTGTTTCGTGTATATCTTGCCTTGCCATAGCGCATGCGATGGTCTAGCCGTTGGGTGTGCCGATACTTCAAATAACTCTGTGTGTAATTTTTCAGCGTTATCATCTTCAATCTTTGCTATGACTTGTCGCATACCAGTCATTACAGCACGCCGTACAGCAACATCAATGCGATCATGTCTTCCGCTTTCGTATTCAATGTATCGTACACCACTAGCCGTCAATTCATTTACGGCCTTTTTTAGCGCTGTATTGTAATCAAATACGCCCGTTGATACTTCTATCAAGGTTTTATTAAGTAACTCGCCATAATAGCCATGTACGCTTTTAAATTGCCCGTCCACTGTAAAGCCTAATGCGTTGGTGATGTTGTTGATGTCTGATAGCGTTTGCTTCTGTACGGCTTCTATTAGTTGTAATAGTTCCGTGTTTTCTGATAACGGCACAAAGTCCACGCCCACGTCTTTATAAAGCGCTTCATCGCGTGCGTATCCGTCAGCAATCACACGCTCATACAGTTCTTTCATCTGCGCATCAGATAGATCTAATGCATGTTGTATGAGTTTCCGATAGTCTTTATTAAATCCATTCAACTGTGACAGCCTATACAATTCATAATCTGCTGTACGTGTAATGTGTCCAACTTGTTCAATTCTTCGGATAATGTCAGCAAGTATCTCGCTTTCCAGTCGTTGCATTGATTGCGCTAGAAATTCAGGGACTTTCTTAAGGTCGTTTTCACTGAACATTAAGGCTGTTCACCCTCTGTCATCATTCCCCTGATTTCTGCAATCTTACTCATGGCTGTTGCTTCATCTTCACCGTACCACTTCATGCGATACTCAACAGGTGACATAAAGCCACTTGCAACATCAATTCTATCTTGTGCGCGTTCTGTTTCTTCGTCTGTCTTAACTGAGTCATGGAATGTACAGTTAAAACCAAAGTCCGTTTTTATCATCGCTTGATAGAAAGCAATAGCATATGCTAGATCTTCCAGGCAATCTCTTAGGTTTACTTGGATTGCATTTACCATATTGTACTTACGGTTCTTACTTGCTTTGATTTCTTCGGCTGTCTTTTCCACGCTTTCATTCTTAGACAAATCGCCATAGGCAAGGCAACAATTAAACTCTACCAGTCGCTTATACTCATTTAATCCAGCAATGTATGAAGTATCGCGCATCGCTGGACTAAATTCACTTAGTGTCTTATCTCCGTTTGATGTATCGGGATCATATGGAATGAGTAAGCGTTCCTTACTCTTAGGCATCTTAAATGAGCCATCTTGCTTCTTCTTGACGGCTGTATAATCTGCAAAGATAAAGCGTTCGCCGCTTGCATATTCCCAGTCTAAACGCCCAAATTGCTGGTCTGCTTTCTTGATTTGCTCGATAGCCTTTTCAAAGATTGAAACACCATTCTTACTCTTATCAATTCGATTAGGAATAGGGTTTCTGTAATAGCCAAAGTCCATACGATCCATACCCTGATAGAGTATGTCTTCATACAGTTGCGCCCATTCTTCGATTGAAGTCAAAGGTACTTGGTTTCCAATCTCACCATTTACGCCCTTATACGCCTTGTTTTGAATTCGCAATCCCTCCGGTGTGAGTTCGTGATATTCAAACCGATAATACTTAGTATCCTTGTCAATTTCCTTAACTTGAATGAATGCAACCTTTAACAATCGCCCATCATCGCCAAATTCAAAGGGGATAATTCTATCAGCTGGAATGTATTCAACGTTTCCAGTGTTTCCAATCGGTTTTACAACCATAGAACCTAAGCCCAAGCCTGTTTGAAAGTGTTCGTTAAAGTTTCTTAGCGCCTTTTGATAGAGTTCATTCAACTTGTCATTGTCCAAACTCGTTTCCATTTCAGATAAAGTCACGTTAGCAAATTCAGAACATACAGCGCCCTCTAAGCCTAAACTCTTAACGCCTGAATCTGAATCCGTCTTATCTATCCATGGCGCTTTTCCGCATAACATCTCATCCCACAGTTGCATTCTTTCAATCATGGATTGTGATAAAATTACACGCTTGCCAGTTATTTTTTCCAGTTGTGTGTTTCCAAACATTCTGTTAAAGGCCTCCTTTATAAAATCAATAATCTTTCTTAGTATGTTCATCATTGCCCTTTCTTCTTCCAAACAGGGTTTAATGCGTATCGTACGCTGTCTATACTGTGGTTGTCCTTATCAGGATAGCCACTGATCACTTGCCCGTCTTTATCTCGCATGTATTCATAGTGCGTGAATTCCTTGGCTGCATTAGGGCATCTCTTGCTATCTATCACGATTTCCTTTAGTGAGGATAGCCACTTCATAGAATACGCCACACTTCCAGCGCCTTTTTCTGCACCACGTGCTGAGATGCCAAATGCCCGCAAGTCAGCAATAGACTTATTTTCAGCACTATCACACGTGACAATCTCATCGCCAATCTTAAACTGGTCTTTGAGTATCTGCGCCACGTCTTCATTAGGCATCTTATTAGCCCTGAATTCTGCGTAAATGTATAAAGTCATATGTGCGCTGTCATAACAACAACGCGTGAAGTTTAACGGGTCAGGAAACCAGCCCCAGTCAAGCCCGTTGTATGTATAGTTGAAGTTGTTTATTTCTTCATCGGTGATTTCTCTAATAGTCACGTTTTCAAATACATTGCCACCAGTTCCATTCACCTTACCCAAGTACTCGTTTTCATAAGCCTTAGGATTGATTTCTTTTAATGCTTCTGCTTCGTCTAGCCAGTTCTTACCCAGCCATTCTTTTGGAACATCTAAGTAAGTGGAATGATAGACTTTCATTCCGGCTTTTTCTGTAAGTACGTACTCATTAGCCCAGTTGTTAGCCGTCTTCGGTGGGTTGAATGACTTAAATATCCACGCTTTATCGCCACCACGCACGGCTGACTGTTCAATGTTTCTGACTGTTTCGCTACCATAGAATTGGTCTAATTCTTCAAACCAAACAATAGCGATATACCCCTTTTCAGGTTTAATGGACTTAATCTTTAACGGGTCATCAGCACCACGGAAGAATATTTTTTGTCCCGTTGCTGTGCGTGTGATTTCCATAGGGGATTTCGTACATTTAAACTCATTGTCTAATTCCAATTTATCAATAGCCCATTTAAGCTGGTTATACACTGAGTCTTTGATGGTGTTCGATACTTGGCGCATGACTAACGCGTTATAGTTTTCGTCTTGCATCATTAGATCAATGATTGCTAAACCTATACATGACGATTTTGTGCTTCCACGCCCACCCTCATTGACAAACTCGTGGACTTCATGGTGGTAAACGTCCCAAATGAATTGAGAAAAAGACGGTGCTATATACAAGGTTGGAATTCCCTTATATTTTGTACCGTCTTTCTTCTTATGTTCTGCTTCGTACTGTTCCATCTCGATAGCGTGCTTTTCTTGCTTCATCTTTAACTCTGCACGTCTTATCTTGATGTCTTCTTTATCTGTTAGGCTTTCACCGTTTACTATTCTGTTCACGGCTTCAAACGCCTTAACGTTTCCCTTTCTGGCCTGTGACATCATTGCAACGGCTAGTATCGTTTCTTGTGACTCTATGACTTCAGGTTCAACACCTAAAGCCTTAGCGACTGTTTCTTTATCCCTTTGTGTCGGTGGCAATGATAGCAACGCCTTAAACGTTTCTCTTAGTTCTTTCTTGCGTTTTCTTGTCTGCCCTGACTTGATACCACCGTTGCGGCTGATAGCCCTTGCTTCTTCCTTGCTTCTCTTTGTAACTGGAATTAGGTTATCGTGTCCCTTATTTTTTGACGTTTTGGGCTTGTTTTGGCTCGTTTTAGCCGTCTTTTTGGTTTCCTTGATGTCTTTATCATTTTTCCCCTTTTGGCTCTTATTCGCCATTTCTCGCCCGTCCTTTCTATTTTCTTCTTTGGAAGTCTTTTAGCCACTTCTTGTATTCTTTGCAATTCCGCCCTTTTGTACATCTGTTTTGGTATCTGCACTTATGGCACGGGCTTATATGCTTAATAGTACTTGTAACCATTTAGGAACATTCTCTTTTCATATGACTGGTCTTTGTCTAAAGCAATGTATGTCTTGTCTTGCTTCTTCGCCGTCTTTAGAAGACTGTCAAAGTCATCTTGCTTATCAAATAAATAGTCATCAAATGGCTTTTTGAATGTGTACGGCTTGAAGTACTTTCTATTTAACTTCACAGCCCAGCCATTCATACCCTCGCTAAAATTATGTACTGGCTTTACTTGCCAATCCTTTAGATATACAGCTTTGTCATTATCAACTATCATCACAAAGTTTCCTTTGATTGCCTTGATATTGTTTGTTACTAGAATGATATTGTCATTGTCTTTCACATGATCAAACTTAAAATACTTGTTTGAGCGCCATTCTGTGTCACCAAAAAAGAATTCAATGTCTTTAGATTTGCGCTTCTTAAACATTTCGCTTAGTGAGTTCTTTTTCTTCTTTGGCTCTTCACCAGCTGCTGCCGTGATTACCTTTGATGTTGTAGGCTCACTTGTTGCCTTGCTTGCTATTGATACATTAGCACCTCTCCCGCCCATGATATTTCCTTTCTTTGAACACAAAAAAAGCGATAATCACATGACTATCGCAATTTAATATTAAGGTAAGGCTAGGTGGTCGGGAATTTCCACCATATCCGACTTATACCAACGTATAAGGAGCAGGCGCCCTTTCCTGCGTTATTAGCCTATACACATTTTATCATTTTTTGTTTAAATGTAAAATGTTAAATCTCTTTTTCTTCTCCATTCTCTCTAATTCTCTTGTGGTTATTCTTCTTGCTGACTTTACACGATTTTTAATTTTATCGTTTTTTCTATATTTATCAAACGCAATAGCAACCAAATTTTTATCATCACCCGCTATATGCTTTATAAGAAGTATTGTGTTTTTGTCTTTTTCATCAATAACTAAAATATCAGGATTTTTCACCGTATTTTTTAAGTTTGAAAATATAAACTCTTTATCGTTGCCGTGTTTCTCAACAATATGCAACCATTGTGCCGCTGAAATGTCTACCTCGCTATCTGTAATGTCTATATGTTCCTTTATTTTCGAAAACACCTTACTATTTATCACCGTAAGCCTTTTAAACGCATCGTTTGCAAATGGCTTTTGCGTTTCTTCAATTTTCTTAACGCTATCGGGCTTGATGTTATTAAGCTTTTTTATTTGAATACTCGCACCACGTCCGCCCATATATTCACCTTACTTTTTTCTTCTATTAACTAGAACACTAAGCGGAACAGCACCAGCGCCCAAACTCTTATCTTCTTTGAAAGTGAATTTATAACCAAAGCGCTTTTGGTTTGCCCTTAGCCAATTCATTGTTTGCCTTTGTGTTCTTTCATACGCTTGCGCGCTTGTTTCATTGCCGACAACAATAACAGTATTTGTTACTGGTGATTTTTGTAACTGCTTCACAAATTCCTTTGGTTTGAAGTTCTTTGTTTTTGCAAAAATCCAGTCGCCCTTTCTTTCTGATGCGCCAATACCAAGTGAGTCGTTTTCTGCTGTTACAGCCAAGTCCGCACGCGAGAATGTGCCGCCACTATCACCATTTGCTCTATCAGGGTGATTATGAAAAACAAACTTGCCAGCAACTTCTTCATTACGTATGCCGACAGAACCACTATCACCACGGCGCATAACATGTGCAAATCCGTCACTATCAACAGTGATCATGTGTTCTATGTTATCGTTTATAACTTCGTTTCTAAAATTCATACGCATGTTGTCGATTGATTGCTTATTCCCTTTGTAGAGTCTATTCACACGCGCTGCAAGTTCTCTATCATCTGCGCTTCCATTTCTAGAACCTCCACCGCCTGCATTTGTCCCAATTACTATTTTTGCGCCACGTCCACCCATTTTCCTTTTCCTCCATAAAAATAAAAAGCGCCATTTAAGCGCCTTTTTGATTATTCAACTTCGTCCCCTTTTTCGTTAAAAAACATGACTGGAATGTGATACTTGAAAGATTGATTATAATGCTTCAACTTATCGACTAATTCGCCGACTGTCACGTTATCAATCTTTACATCAAATAATTCATCATAGGACTTGTATTTTCTTCTCTTCCCGTCAATCCCTAGCACGCATTCTGTATATACTTCGATTTCGTGCTTTCCGTCTTTTAGAAAGTATTTACCAGTTATTTCAAGATTATCTATAAATTTACTTCTTTCCATTTTTCTTCAACCTTTCTGTGACTTTATTATCAAAATAAATCACCTTTATATTTTCGCCATAATCATACTCAACTTGTCCACCATATACAAGTATTGTTTCAGGCTTTATCTTGCTGATCATTGCATCAACGCCGTTTTTCCATACTTCAAATGCTTCATCTTCCCTTTTAACGCCTATCGTACTGATAGCAACGATAGACTTTTCAGGTATTCCGTCAAAACAGAATGTGAATGTGTCTTCTTCCGCCCAGCTGATTGTAAGTATCACCTTGATGCCTTTACTTTGCCAGTATTGCCCTAATAAGCGTGAACGATACACGTTCCAAATCTTCATCGCCATAGGCATATTCATATATAGGCTAAAATCAGGGCTTAGCACACATTCATATTCATTTAGCATGTCCACGTATTCATCAGGTCTATTCCATAGTCTTTCAAACTGGTAGTCATCAACAAAGCAATGAATACCCACGTTTTTATTCTTGCTTGTCATTGCATAGTTAAATCCAATCAAATCGCTTGGAATAAATCCGTCATTTTTGATTACTGGCATCTGATAGAAGCCGTCTGTTTCCGTTTCATCATAGATTTGTAGGTTGTAATGGTTCACTGTGTTCATTCTAGCGTTTTCTTTTTCTTCAGGTTCACTGAATAAACCGCCTATTTCGTCCATGTCAAATCCTGTTAGTTCTAGATCATAGCCCTCATTGCCTAAATCAAGCAATAAATCAGTCAATCTGTCCATATCCCAGTAACCCGTGATTTTATTCAAGGCTATGTTCAATGCTTTTTCCTTGCTTTTAGGCAAGTCCAACTTCACCACTTCGATTTCTTCGATACCTTTATACTTCAGTACGTTTAACCGTTGATGCCCACCGATAATTGTCATGTCTTTATTGACTATAATCGGCTCACTATATCCAAATTCATCAATGGAATTGCTAATCTTGATAAATTCTTCATCATCAGGCTTCAATTCTTTTCTTGGATTGTATTCAGCTGGCAATATGTCACTTATCTTAACTTTAACAAATTCCATTGTGTCCCTTTCTAATGAAATAAGCCAGCAGTATGCAAAAGGAGTGAATTTATGAGTACATAAGGTTTCAAATGAAAAGAAAGTTATCTACTGGCTTATAACAGAAAAAACCACAAGCATAATTTGCTCATGGTTTTTGCCTATTGCCATTATACCATCAAATTAGCGTGGCGATTTCCACAAATCACCATTTATCCAAAATTTGACATATTTTTTTATAAACATATCCATGAGAAGTATATAGGATTTTCGCTATCGTGACATAATCGAAACCGTTCTCGTATCTAAGCCGCAACATTTCTATTTCGCTATCATCTAACTTCTGAAAGAATGTAGCATAGTCTTTATATTCATGCTCGTATCTATCGTACTCTTTGCGTGTTTCCACTTCTTCAGCAGATAGTGCGATTATGTTATCGTGGAATATCCTCGTGCCGCTTTGATACTTTGCTTCTTCAGGTGATTTGATAGACGGTGATTTTAGCGTGTTCCCTGATAGTGTGATGGCTAGTTCTTCCAATCTATCGCCCAGTTGTATGATCATTGCGATAGTGTGCCTGAAGCCTTTCATTTTGCCATCTGTGTACTGAAATTTTTCTTTTGTTATCATATAGGCTTCCTATTCTTCCCCCAAATCTGCAAGCATGATCTTTCTTGCTTCGATTTCGTCTGCGATTACTTCGTGTATTCGGTACTGTAAAAATGATGGAATTTCATGCGCACTACCAAACCACCCACTTCTGTACTCTGTATATTTCCCAGATAATATGTGTTTTACAAGTATTCCAATTCCATAGGCTCTAATTTCTTCTAATTCATCTATTTCTTTTTGCAACTGAATTACTTCTTTTACTTGTTCCGGTGTCATTCTTCACTCCAATCTAGCCTTTGCCCGCAAATACAACAATACAATGGACTAGCTTCTCTTGCCGTACTCCTTTTGCAATTAGGACATATCTTTCTGCCGGCTGGTTTTTGTACAGGCTTCATTGGTTTTGCTTTCTGAAGCAATTCTCTAACTTCTTCATACGGCACATATTCCCTTGAACTGTATCCATCGAATATGCCTTTTCCGTTGCTGACAGTTACGCTGTCTGGCCAACCATGACCATCAATACTATGAGAGAATGACATGCCCTCAAATCTTGGCTCAAAATCATCACTTATCATCGGTACTCCAATCTATCGCCTGTCCGCAACTCGCACAAAAATTAACGCGTTCGTTATATATTCTGTTGCAAACTGGACAATTGAATTCAACTTTTCCATTTACTCGTCTTTCTGCTTTCCAGTTTTTTGGCTTCTTCGGCGTTGCCTTATAAACGAGTTCCTGCAACTCTTTTCTTGCATTCTCTCTTTTGGCTTCTAACTCATCCCTATACGGTTTATCGTCAACTGTTCCATCAAACACTTGTAACGATACAGCCAAGTAATCTAATGCTTCTTGATATTTATTCATCAGTCAAACAACTCCTTAAATTCTTCAATGTTATATTCATCATAAAACTGTTCATCTACTACAAAACACCAGCAATGATCTTCAATCAACTCTACACAGATGTCCTTTTCTTTCATTTTTTCGCAATCATCAAAATCACTGAATCTTACAGCTCTGATATCACGCCAGTCCTCAATTTCTAAATTGCTTTGATACATGCAGCCATCAGGGCTATTTGCAAGTGATTTTGCTTTACCTACTGTTTCTGCCCATACAAGGCTTAAATATGGATTATTCCCTGTTCTATCACTTAATATCCATGCTTTCATTCTTGTTCTCCTATATCAAAACACTTCTTACATAAGGCTCTTTCTTCTTTCCAAGCCTTTTTGTATTCTTCCGTTTCTTCTGCTTTATCTGTTATTGCCCAACCGTGATAAGGAATCATGTCGTCTTCATCACCCAACAATTCAGAAATCGTTTTAACATAGCCTAATTTTTTTAATTTTCTTAATTGGTAACGTGCTTGGTTTACCGTCAAGTTTAGGCACTTAGCAATTGAACGTGCTGGCACTGGAAGCCAGCCATCCATAATTGAAACGTTACGTCTGCACAATTGATAAAGAATTTCATTCATTTGGCCACCTCATAAGTTTGCTCGAAGATATCAGGCTTGCATGGATAAAACTCACCATTTACTCCCTCGATGATGTAATCACCATCAGTAACTTTCATACGCCCCTCTAATGTATTGACGTAATATTCATTATCATATGGGTTGTAATATAATTCTCCGCAGAATCTTAATACTTTTCCGATATTCCCATTGTCGTATTTAATTGCTTCCACAATTACTGATTTCTTTCTGTATTTCATAACCCCAACTCCTCTAAAGTGTATTCTTTATTTGCTTCCATGCCTTTGTACATTTTTCCCTTTTCGAATTGTGGTAAATATATATTTCTACAATCCCCTATAATCCAAATTAATATACGCTCCTTATCGTATGTGTCCTCAAATTTTTCTATAAACTTTATTTTATTTTTCCATGGCTTTATTATTGCTGATAAATAAGCCTTTTCTTTTTCGGTTAGGATTGTAGGTTTATATTCTTCTTCAAGCCATTCAAGAAATTTTTTAATGCCAGCTTCATTAGTGCATGCATACTCTTTTACGATTTTTCCGTTATATTCGATTTCGACATAAGTTATATAGCTATCAAGTCTAGTTGTGCCGGTGTGTTCTACTATGTGTAAGTGTGCTAGATTATATTTTTCTTTATTCTTCATTATTCTTCTCCTACTTTCTTGATTTCTATCATCACTCCTGGATGCCAAGTCCAAATCTTACAGAGATTCAGCTGGACGATATTTTTGTCGTCTTTGAAAAATCCCAGTTCCTGCATTACATCCTGTAGCATCTTGTTCACGTTGTCTAAATCGGGTTTGTTTGTGCATGGCTCACCATTTTTGTGTTTGCCAGCAGGAAAGCCCCAGATGATGCTTAATGAAATCGGACCATCAAGCGGTTTATCAGGAACATACGCAGCTAAATGAGCGCGATACTTGTTTCTTGCGTCGACTGCGCTGCTATTTGTATAAATAGTCTTGGTCTTGAAGTTGACCTTTTTTTGTTGTGCCGTAGTAGTCGGTGGAATCATTTGTAAAAATATCTGCATTATTATTTTTCATCCTTCTGATTTATCTCACTTTGAATTTCTATATCTCGAATGATACGACCGGCAGTTTTATGTGAAATCGTCGGATAGTACTGTTGTAGTATTGCTTTTAAATCATCAAGCGTGATTTTCAATTTCATTTTTTATCCTCTTCTTTCTTTCTCGCGCGTTAGGGATGGAGCGTGTGATGTTGGGAATATGCCCGCATCTTAAGCGGGGCATTTCCCTACTCACACACATCCCTGTCACACACCTGGGACATTTACAAATGTATATTTATATACGTTTTTGTCCCAACTAAATGTCCCAACCTTAAAAGATATATGAGACATATAAATTTTACGTTTTTGTCCCAACCTCAATATTTTTAATAACAGTTGTTTCTTCACCTTTTTTGGACACTTTTTTATACAGTCCGTTAGACTCTTTTATACGCCTATAGATTGTTTTTTTCTCAACGCACAATTCATCAGCAAGCATTCCAACAGTTACCTCATCGTGTTCTTGCGATAGATTTTCAAACGCAATTCCAAACTCATTTAAACGTTGATTTGAATTCTCTTCAGGCGTTTTTCTTGCTTTCATTGCACGTTGCCATGAAGGTAACTCTTCATCAAGTGGTATATCTGCGAGCACTCCTGTTGTATCGACTGTATGAATCGGATAGTTGAACCACATATCAGTTTGTTGCGGCTTAGGGAATTCTCTAAGTGTCATATCCACTCGCCACGCTGTCATTTGTGAGGCTTTTAATTCAGCTTGTTGTGTGATGATTTCAATCTGCTTATCATTGAGTTTTCTCTTGATTGTTACAGAATCGTATAAATGGCCACCCATCTGTTTTCTGCTCATAAAATCATCATACGGAATCGTTTCATAGTATTCAGGATTGTGCTGCTTTATGACTCTTGCCCATTCATCACATACAGCTTTGTTTATCTGCTGTTCTGTTACACCATCATTCAAAGGTATCTGAATTAGGTCTATCATTGCATCAGGATCGCGTGAGAATACGCCTGAACCACTAGCTCTATCCATTGACTTCTTGCTACCCTGTGAGCCTTTTGAGTGATGGTGACAGTAAATCACGGCACAGTTTAATGCACTAGCCACTTTATCGAATTGGTTGGTAAACTTTGCCATTTGCTCGGCACTGTTTTCATCGCCTGTAATGACTTTATAGATTGGGTCAATGATTACTGCGATGTAGTTCTTTTTCTGTGCACGTCTAATTAACTTAGGCGTTAACTTATCCATCGGAACAGCATTACCACGTAAATTCCAAATTTCAACATTTCTTAGGTTTGGTCTTTGGATTCCTAACTTTTCGTACACATCTTTAAATCTGTGTAAGCAGCTCGCACGATCCAATTCAAGATTTATGTATAGAACTTTACCTTGTGCACAATCCCACTTATTAAGCCACTTACAGCCCTCTGCAATCGCAATCGTTAACTCAATCAATGCAAATGACTTACCTGCTTTAGATGGCCCAGCAATAAGCATCTTATGACCTTGTCTGAGTACGTCATTGATTAAACATGGCGCTAATTCAGGAAGATTACTCCAATCGTCTTCAAGACTCTCTGGATCAGGTAAATCATCGTTAATTGATTCGATGTATTCTACCCAGTCATTCCAGGACTCCTTACCGATGTTTGTTGCGATGAGGTACTGTCGATTGTTGCCACGTTCAAAGCCAGGCATTCTGCTTAATCGGCTTGGATTCTTTGTTGATGTATCTACATCTAATCC
>ERZ772948.914-NODE-914-length-18572-cov-6.776530_pt1 | contig 18572 bp, 17 predicted proteins | sample MGYA00511945_ERZ772948 | MGnify/ENA primary metagenome ERZ772948 (study PRJEB29015, sample SAMEA2737927) | human oral metagenome | biome: human oral; feature: human-associated habitat; material: dental | place: China | collected 2141 ... | reverse complement strand
GTCATACCAGCCTTTAATTTACTTGCTTCAATCATGTTTTTACCTCTTTAATAAATATTATTACTCTTCATTTTACCATAAAATATTCTGGAAATAAAGCCAAAATAGTTATTGGGAGCTGGTATGAAAGTTCTATAATGAAGTTAGCCGCCCAACTTTCCTAAAAATGAGCTGGTTCAACTAGCCAATGTTGCCAAATGAAAGATCATTTAGGGTAGAAAATGTGCACCTAATTTGACAATTCAAGCCTTTAAAAATCATCTAAGATATACTAGGCGTTATTTTTTAGCATTTAGCTTCTTTATGGAATGGCGTTCGACGAACCATCCCACAATCCATCCTATTGCTAGCAGGTAATTTTCAAAAGCACCGATAGCATTTACAGGAGAGTGATACTCTATATAATTGAGTAAGTGATTTGTTCCTATTCCAATCCCACCAATAATGAGAGCAAGAAGTGCGATTCGCAGATAAAACCAATCGTATTTAATATTGACAGTGAGAATAATAATCAATACAGCTAAATTCCATATTCCAATTTCTCGTTGCCAACCAGCAGATATTCCGTAACCGGAGTGGCTTCCCATGTATGATGGAAAGAAAATTTGTAGTATAGAAGCGCCTAACATAGCGATGATGACTATGGCAAATAGCAATCGTAAAAATTTGTTCATTTATTCTCCTTGTCTCATTCTCGGTTTAAAAGTAGAAAAAAGTGTATAAAGAGTAAATTACTCACTGTCTTTCAACTTCGCCAATTCTTGGGCGAGTAGTTTAAGGGCAACTTGTGGGTTGGCTTGGCCTTTGGTTGCCTTCATGAGGAAGCCTGTGAAAGCCTTGTCTGCGTTTCGTTTTCCTGACTTGAAGTCGGCGACAGCGGCTTCGTTATCGGCAAAGACTTGGTGGATGATTGGAATCAAGATAGCTGGATCTGAGATTTGGACTAAACCTGCTTTTTCCACGTATTCACGCGCTCCACCACCGTTTTTAGCCAAATGGACAAAGACTTTCTTAGCAATCTTAGAAGAGATAGTGCCGTCTTCGATGATGGCAATCATTTCAACCAAGTTTTCTGGTGTCAACTCGATTTGTTCAAGTGTCTTGCCTTCAGCGTTCAAGAACTGAGCGACTTCTCCTTGGAGCCAGTTTGAGACTTGCTTAGCATCGCCACCAAGGGCCACAGCTTTCTCAAAGAAGTCAGAAGTGACTTTATTAGCAGTTAACTGACTAGCATCGTAGTCTGACAATCCAAGGTCGGCAACGTAGCGTGCACGACGTTCTTTTGGAAACTCTGGCAATTCAGTCCGCATTTCTTCGATCCACTCGTCTGAGATTTCAAAGAGGGGTAGGTCTGGTTCTGGGAAGTAGCGGTAGTCTGCAGCTCCTTCCTTGACACGCATGAGGATGGTTGCCTTGTTAGCTTCATCGTAACGGCGTGTTTCTTGGCGAATTTGACCACCTGAACGAAGGATTTCAGCTTGACGCTGGACTTCGTATTCAAGCCCTTTACGGACATTGGAGAAGGAGTTGAGGTTCTTCAACTCTGTCTTGGTACCGAATTTCTCTTGGCCATAAGGGCGAAGGGAGATGTTGGCATCCACACGCATAGAACCTTCTTCCATCTTAACGTCAGAAATGCCAGCGTACTGGATAACTTCCTTGAGGGCTGTCAGATAAGCGTAGGCTTCCTCTGGAGAACGCATGTCAGCTTCAGATACAATCTCAATCAAGGGCACCCCTTGGCGGTTGAGGTCAACATAAGAGTAGCCATCTGTACCGTGGGTGTTTTTACCAGCGTCTTCTTCTAGGTGGGCGCGTTCGATACCGATTTTCTTAGTCGTACCGTCTTCTAGCTCCACTTCAATCCAGCCGTTATAACCGATTGGTTCATCAAACTGAGAAATTTGGTAGGCTTTGGGATTGTCGGGATAGAAGTAGTTCTTGCGGTCAAAGTGCATCTTTTTGTGGATGTCCATGTTGAGGGCAAGAGCTGCTTTGATACCGGCATCAACAACCCCTTTATTGAGAACTGGCAGAACGCCTGGGAAAGACCAGTCAATCACATTAGTGTTGGCGTTTTGGTCATTTCCAAAGTGGGCAGAAGTAGGTGAGAAGATTTTTGAATTGGTGTTGAGCTCTACGTGGACTTCAAGTCCAATGACTGTTTCAAAGTTCATTAGTTGTCACCTCCAAAAATCACGGGTTGTTGTTTGTGGTAGTCTGTTGTTGCTTCAAAGGCAGCAGCAACTTGGTAAATGGTTTCCTCTGAGTATTTAGGACCAATCAATTGTAGACCGACAGGGAGACCTTGAGCGAATCCAGCAGGGATTGAAATTCCTGGGAGACCAGCTAAGTTGACTGGGATGGTCAAGAGGTCAGCCAAGTACATGGCAACTGGGTCGTGGTTGAGTGAGTCCAAGTCATAGGCAACGCTTGGAGCAGTTGGTCCCAAAATCAAGTCGTAATCCGCAAAGACTTTTTCGAAATCTTGGATGATGAGGGTACGGACTTGACCAGCTTTCTTGTAGTAGGCATCGTAGTAACCTGATGAAAGGCTGAAAGTACCTAGCATGATACGGCGTTTCACTTCTTCACCGAAACCTTGGCTACGGCTATTTACATAGATTTCATCAAGGTTAGTCGCATCCTCTGCGCGGTAGCCGTAACGGATACCGTCAAAGCGTTGCAAGTTTGATGAAGCTTCTGATGAAGCGATGATGTAGTAAACGGCAACACCGTATTTAGAGTGAGGAAGGCTGACTTCTTCGACGATGGCACCAAGTTTTTCAAAGTGTTTAGCGGCATTCAGAATGGTTTCCTTAACCTCTGGGTCAATCCCTTCACCAAGGTATTCCTTAGGCAAAGCAATTTTCATACCCTTGATGTCTTGACCGATTTTTGAAGTAAAGTCGGCAATGCGGACAGGAGCAGAAGTAGAGTCTTTAGCATCTTCGCTGGCAATCGCATTGAGCAAGAGGGCATTTTCTTTAACAGTTGGTGCAAAAGGTCCAATCTGGTCTAATGAGCTACCGAAGGCAATGAGACCGAAACGAGAAACCGTTCCGTAGGTTGGTTTGAGACCAACGATCCCGTTGAAGGCAGCAGGTTGGCGGATGGAACCACCAGTATCAGAACCAAGTGACAAGCGGACTTGTCCTGAGGCTACGGCTGCGGCAGAACCACTTGATGATCCACCAGGAACCTTGCTGTGGTCCCAAGCATTTTTAGTGGCACCGTAGTAAGAAGTTTCACCTGATCCGCCCATGGCAAACTCGTCCATGTTGGTTTTTCCGACAACAATCATACTCTTAGCTTTGGCATTGGCAACGGCTGTCGCATCAAAGATTGGCTCGTAGTTGTAGAGCATTTTTGAGGCAGCAGTTGTGAGGATGCCGTCAGTAGAAATATTATCCTTAACAGCCAGTGGAATTCCTGAAAGGACATTATCCGCGTCAATTCCAGCTTCATCAATGGCTTTAGCCTGAGCAAGAGCCTGCTCCTCAGCGATGGTAACAAAAGCGTTGATAGCTGTCTCGCGAGACTTGATATCTTCAAGTGTAGCTTGGGTCAATTCAGTTGCAGAAATTTCCTTAGAGACAAGGAGATTGTGCAAGTCTTCAATCGTTTTGTTATTAAAAGTCATTAGGCATCTCCTCCATCATCTAGGATAGCTGGTACCTTGATATAGTAGTTGTCTTTTTCAGGTACGTTTTTAAACAAGCGATCACGGTCTGTTCCTTCTTCGGCCACATCAGGGCGGAGTACAGTCTTGCGGTCAGCCATGGTCGTAGTAGGTGCGACACCAGTTGTGTCGACTTCGCCCAGCAATTCAACCATGTCAACAATTTTAGACAAGGTTGTCGCAAAGGCAGCAGTTTCTTCTTCAGAGAATCTTAATTTTGAAAGATTGGCAACGTGTGTTACCTCTTCTTGCGTAATTTTCATCTTGCATCCTTTCGTGAAATGATGATTTTTAGTCTGTTCTATTTTACCATATTTTCCTATAAATAAGGGAGCCAAACTGAAAAGAAATAGAAATTGAAAAATCGCTTTTAATTCGCTATAATGGTTGAACTAGAGAATAGAGAAAATAAGAGTTAGGATAGAAATATGTTCCATCAATTTATCACCAGATCTCAGACGATCCCTCCTCCCATTCCGCTTTTTTGGTATGGGGTTATGATGCTTGTCTTAGTGCTTTGTATTTATGGGGCGCTTGCTTATCACAAGAATCCACGCTTTGTCTATTTGTTTAAGGGGATTCAGATCCTCCAGTTGCTAGCCCTATATAGTTGGTATGTTGGTTTTGGAATTCCATTTTCTAATAGCCTTCCATTTTACCATTGCCGTTTGGCTATGTTTGCGGTGGTTTTCTTGCCAGATAAATGGCGGAGCAAGCAATATTTTGCCCTCTTAGGAGCAAGTGGAGCGGTCTTTGCTTTGGTTTACCCCGTTTTTGACCCCTATGATTTCCCCCATATCACCAGTTTTTCATTTTTGATTGGGCACTATGCTCTTTTGGTGAACTCCTTGGTCTACTTGATGAATCACTATGACAAGAGCCTACTCAAGAAATATATGATTGTAGCCTATACCTTTATCCTCAATCTCTTTCTAGTTGGGGTTAATCAGGTGACGGGTGGAAATTATGGTTTGTTAAACAAGACACCTTTTATTCCGGATGCACCCCTGTGGTTAAAATATCTTCTCGTGTCCGTCATTCTCTCACTGGCTCTGGTTCTCTTTGATATCTTGTTCAAGAAACGGTGGAAAAAGAGAAATCAGACACAATCTGTGCTCTAGCTTGTCTTTTCGTCAGATGAGCAATTGAAAAACTCCCTAAAATCCGCTATAATGGAGAGTTGAAAGGAATGGTAAAATCCAATGTAAACATCATTCTTAGCTACTGAAACAACTAAAAATAGAACATCAAAGAAAGAGAACTTATGACTATTCAAGAAGAAATTAAGAAACGCCGTACCTTTGCCATCATCTCCCACCCGGACGCGGGGAAAACAACCATCACTGAGCAGTTGCTCTACTTTGGGGGAGAAATTCGTGAAGCTGGTACTGTAAAAGGCAAGAAAACAGGGACTTTTGCCAAGTCTGACTGGATGGATATCGAGAAACAACGTGGGATTTCGGTTACTTCATCTGTTATGCAGTTTGACTACGACGGAAAACGCGTCAACATCCTAGATACACCAGGGCACGAGGACTTCTCAGAAGATACCTATCGTACCTTGATGGCGGTGGATGCTGCGGTCATGGTCGTGGACTCTGCCAAGGGTATCGAGGCCCAAACCAAGAAATTGTTTGAGGTTGTTAAACACCGTGGGATTCCCGTCTTTACCTTTATGAACAAGCTAGACCGTGATGGGCGTGAGCCACTGGACCTCTTGCAAGAATTGGAAGAAGTATTGGGTATTGCGAGCTACCCGATGAACTGGCCAATTGGTATGGGGAAAGCCTTTGAAGGCTTATATGACCTCTATAACCAACGCTTGGAACTCTATAAAGGGGACGAGCGTTTTGCTAGCCTGGAAGATGGGGACAAGCTTTTTGCCAGCAATCCTTTCTATGAGCAAGTTAAGGATGACATCGAACTTCTAAATGAAGCTGGGAATGAGTTTTCAGAGGAAGCTATTTTAGCTGGTGAGCTAACCCCGGTCTTCTTTGGTTCAGCTCTCACTAACTTTGGAGTGCAGACCTTCCTCGAAACCTTCCTCAAGTTTGCGCCAGAGCCACATGGCCACAAGAAAACAGATGGTGAAATTGTGGATCCTTATGATAAGGATTTCTCAGGATTCGTCTTTAAAATCCAAGCCAACATGGATCCTCGTCACCGAGACCGTATCGCTTTTGTCCGTATCGTATCGGGTGAATTTGAGCGAGGCATGAGTGTCAACCTGCCTCGTACTGGTAAGGCTGCTAAACTGTCGAATGTTACTCAGTTTATGGCGGAAAGTCGTGAGAATGTGACCAACGCCGTAGCAGGAGATATCATCGGAGTTTACGATACCGGTACTTATCAGGTTGGAGACACTTTGACGGTTGGAAAAAACAAGTTCGAATTTGAACCACTGCCAACCTTTACACCTGAAATTTTCATGAAAGTTTCTGCTAAGAACGTCATGAAACAAAAATCCTTCCACAAGGGAATCGAGCAATTGGTACAAGAGGGAGCCATTCAGCTTTATAAGAATTACCAAACAGGAGAGTATATGCTAGGCGCTGTCGGCCAACTCCAGTTTGAAGTCTTTAAGCATCGTATGGAAAATGAATACAATGCGGAAGTGGTCATGAATCCTATGGGGAAAAAGACAGTTCGTTGGATCAAGCCAGAGGACTTGGATGAACGGATGTCATCAAGCCGCAATATCTTGGCCAAGGACCGTTTCGACCAACCAGTCTTCCTCTTTGAAAATGACTTTGCCCTCCGCTGGTTTGCGGATAAATATCCAGACGTAGAGTTAGAAGAGAAGATGTAAATGTCTGTGAAAAAACATTTGGTTTACTGAATACTTTAAGTTAATAAAAAAGGAATATATTTTTATAAAAATAAGAATGAAGAAATGAAAAGTAATATACAATATATAGATGTATTTGCGGGTGCAGGTGGTCTTTCTGAGGGGTTTAAAAGAACTGGTAAATACAAACCTATAGCTCATGTTGAAATGAATAAGCACGCTTGTGATACTTTAAAGACAAGACTAGCCTATTATTATTTAAGAGAGAATAATAGTATAGAAAGTTATTATAAGTATCTTAAGAAAGAAATTTCTAGAGATGAGTTATGGACTCTGATTCCGGATGCTATTTTGGAAAGCGTTATAAATGCAGAACTTAACGATGATAATATTTTTGAAGTTTTTGCACAAATAGACGGTCTTATAGGCTTATCTAAAACAAAAAGGGTTGATTTAGTAGTAGGTGGACCGCCATGTCAAGCATACTCTGTAATGGGACGATCTGTAAGTGTTACAGGTATGAAAGACGATCCTAGGAACTACTTATATAAACTGTATGTAAAATTTATTACTTATTACTCTCCCAAAATGTTTATTTTTGAAAACGTTCCAGGAATTTTAACTGCTGGAAATGGTAAAATTTTAGATGATATTATAGAATCTTTTTCGAAATCAGGTTATAAAGTAGAATACCAGGTTTTAAATGCGGAAGATTTTGGTGTTTTACAGAAGCGTAAAAGAGTAATTTTAATCGGATGGAAAAAAGAGTTTAATTTTTCTTACCCTGTTTTAAAAAAAATAAATTTTCCGAATGTAAGTGTAAAATGTATTTTGAATGATTTAGCTAAATTGGATATTGGTACTGAAGATAATACGTATGTATCGAGAACGAATGACTATCTAGTTAAGAGTTTTATAAGAGATAGTGACGCTCCGTTGACATGGCATGTTTCAAGATATACGAATAACAGAGATAGAGAAATTTATGCTAGGGCTATTGATTTATGGGATAAAAGTAGGGTAAGATTGAGGTATGATTCATTACCTGCCAATCTTGTGACTCACAAAAATCAAAAATCGTTTTTAGATAGGTTTAAGGTGTTAGCTTCAAATTTACCCTCTTCTCATACTATGATTGCACATATTGCAAAGGACGGGCACTATTTTATACATCCTGATATTAAGCAATGCCGTTCCATAAGTGTTAGAGAAGCTGCTAGAATCCAATCTTTCCCTGATGATTACTTTTTTGAAGGTTCAAGAACAGCAGCATTTACCCAAATTGGTAATGCCGTCCCTCCTCTAATGGCTTATTATATTGCAAAAAAATTAGAGGAATATTTTATTGACGAGGACTAAGAGATGACAGAAATTAAATTTAGACCGAAAGCTCAAATTTTAATTCAATTGGGAGATCAGTTAATTAAAAATGAGGGTATCGCATTATTAGAGTTAATAAAAAATTCATACGATGCTGATGCTACAGAATGTGAGGTAAATTTATCCTATTTAGACTCAGAAATGCTTGGGGAAATCGTTGTAGAAGATAACGGAGTAGGAATGTCTTTTGAAACGATTAGAGATGTCTGGATGCAACCAGGAAATACTCATAAAAAGAAACAAGTTGATGAAGAAAAGAAGACTAAGTTAGGGCGTTTACCGATTGGAGAAAAAGGAATTGGCCGATTCGGAATTCATAAACTAGGTAAAGAAATTGAAATTATTACTAGATCGAAGGGAAATCTTGAAGTATATTTTAAAATTGATTGGAGTAAGTTTGATTCAAATCAGTTTTTAGATGAAATACCAATTACTATTAAGGAACGGGAACCTCAGAAGTTTATAAATAGCACTGGAACAAGGATTCAGATTAGAAATATAGAACAGTGGAATAAACGTAAATTTCGTGAAACATATAGACAAATCGTTTCTTTGAATTCTCCGTTTGAGTCCCAAGAATCGTTTAAAGTTAATATAAAAAGTACACATGATGATTGGCTAGAAGGGATGTTAGATTTCGGTCAGATTAAACAATTTGCTTTATATCGTTCGACAGCGAAGTTTAAAGATGGCAATATTGAAGATTTTAAGTACGAATTTTTACCCTATGACAATATGTCAGTAAAATCTCGTAGAATAGAAAAAGATATAATTCCACTTAATTTTTTCAGTGATAGCAAACGTAAAGACCCAGCTAAATTTTTTCAAGATAAATCTAAAAATTATATGGAACAGTATGGGATAAATGATTTTTCTATAGAATTATATGTTTTTGATAAATCATCTGATGTCACTCGCTTTATTATGGAAGATAAGAAATCTTTTAAAGACTACCTGACTGAAAATGGGGGGATACGAATTTTCCGTGATAATATGCGTGTTTTAGATTATGGTGAAAAGGGAAATGATTGGCTTAATCTTGATTCAAAACGTGTAAATAATCCAGCTAGTTCATTGAGTAACAATATAATTTTAGGAGCTATATCTCTAAAACGTAATGAGAGTAGGGGATTGGTCGAAAAAGCAAATCGAGAAGGTTTCATTGACAACCAGAGCTATGAAGCGTTTGTAAATATAATCGAGAAATATTTATTTGAATTTACTAGAGAAAGAAATATTGATAAGGATAGACTACGCCAATCCTTAAAAGAAGATAATAAAGATTTGGTTGACATTATTGATGAAGTAGCAAATGATATTGACTCTTTAGATGTTGAAACAAAAATAAAGAGACAGATTTTTCATAAATTAAATCGAGTGAAGTCAGAGTATAAATTTATTAAAGAAACTTACGTAAAAACTTCATCAGCTACAAGCAGTTATGCAATTGTTATCCATGAGATGGAAAAAATTGTAAAGGAACTTTCTGTTATTTCATGGAATTCTACAGAGATCCAAAGAATTGATCAGTTGACGCATAGACTACGGGATGTAATTGAAGGATATACCTCGATATTACGAAATAGAAGAAAATCTAACTACTCTGTTATAGAGATTATTAATAATGCTTTATTTAATGTTGAGTTTAGGCTAGAAGCCCATGAAATTTCGATTGATAGCTTTTATAAAGATAAGAATTTTAAGGTATTGTGTGACAAAGGTTTAATTGTGTCTGCTATCATGAATATCATTGATAATTCAATATACTGGACACATAAATCAGGGAAAAAACAAAAAAAAATCTTAATCGATACGGTGCTAACTGATAGGGATCGTGTTGAGATAATATTAGCAGATAACGGGACAGGATTTCAAGGAAATCCAGAGGATATGATTCGTCCTTTTGTCGGAGAAAAACAAGGTGGACTGGGTCTAGGATTAAATATTGTTAACGAAATTATGAATTCACAAAAAGGACAGTTACTTTTTCCAGAAAATAAAGATTTAGATTTACCGAAAGAATATCAATCAGGTGCGGCTATAATACTAAGTTTACCACTGTCGGAGGACTAAGATAGGATATGATTAATTTACCTAATAATGGATCTATTGTAATTTTAGATGATAAATATATGGAAGCAGAACCTTTAATTAAACTTTTATCAAAAAATAATAAGTCTTTTCGCTATTATGATGGTAGATTTGAAAATTTACCGTTGGAAAGCGTTGAAAAAGAAGCGACAAGACTAGTTTTTTTAGATTATAATTTAACTGAGGGGACCACAGGTAGCGCTACTCAAGTTTCCACAATAACTGCAAATTTAAGAAGAATTATAGATAAAGATAACGGTCCGTATTTTATTTTGCTTTGGAGTAAGAATAAGGATGATGCTCAAGAGTTTAATGAAGATATGGGGGAAGTATATGAAAACTACCCCTATTTAAGACCTCTTAAGATTGAGTGCTTAAATAAGGCAGAATACTTTAAAACAACAGGTGGTGGATATGAATTCAATAATGATAAAGTAGAAGAATTTCAAAAAGAACTAGAAGAAATGGTAAATAGCATAGAGCTACTAGAATTCTATTCAAGCTGGGAAAATAAAATATTGTTAACAAGTCAGAAATTAATAAAGAAAACTTCTGATGTTGGTCAAGGGATGAGTGCCAAACAGTTAGTACACTTATTATCTAATATTAATTTGGAACAATTTTCAAGAAATGTGGGAGATGAACAGTTAATAGTTGCTGCATACCAAAGTTTAAATACTGTTTTTTCATCGTATTTAAATCATAAAATAGAAGATATCAAGCTAAGCAAGGAACATTTTAGTAGAATCTCTGAAGTAGACGGTTATGAAGTTAATTCTTCGCGAGTAAATAGTTGGTTTAATATTAATACGATAGAAAACCCTAGTCGTATAGGACAAGTGTTTTCAATAGATAGCTCTTCTTTCCTTGATGATAATATTATAAAAAATAATGAACTAAGAGGACAATTTATAGAAATTGCAAATCAAATTAAAACGGAGAGTGAGTATTTCAAAACGGTAGAACTTGAAATTAGTCCAGAATGTGATGTTGCTCAAAATAAAAGAAATTTTTATAGAGTGATTCCAGGAATGGTTATTTCCGAATCTTTAATGAAAAGCGTTTTCGAGGAGCTTACGAAGGAACTAAAGCAAGGGAAAAAGAAAGCTATGATTTATTCAATAAAAAGTAGTGGTGAACTAGAAAAAAAGTTACCACAGTCAATATTTTGGTCTCCAAAATTTGAATTCAAAGCTAATGGAGGGTGTTTTGATGTGTTTTTGATTTTGGATTTGTCACAATTTAAGACAATTCCAATTCAAGATGAAAGCAGGGATTATTTTGAGGATAAAGAAATGATTTTTTCAGTGAATAGTGATTTATTGCAATCGATAAAAAATAGCTTAGCAACTAATATACAAAGAAAAGGGTTTCAATCGCTTTAAAAACTATCATATTTATTAATAAAAATCTTAGCTTCAAAGAAGTTAAAGGAAGAGAAAGTAGTTTTCGTTAAATAGAAAAATGATAGAAAGGAGTTCTATGTTTCTGGAAAGAAAACTAAAAGACCAATCTGTCTGGATCAACATTGACTCAGATGATGTTAAAAAGAATGGACAGATTTATCAGGATTATAATATCGATCTTGAAACCATCGAGTATGCGCTGGATAAGAACGAGCGGGCTCACATGGACTACAATCGTGAGAATGGGACGGTTCTTTTTATCTATAATGTCCTGAATTTAGCGACTGAGAAGGACTACTATGAGACCATTCCGATGACTTTCGTGGTGCAGCAAGATCGCCTCATCACCATCAGCAATCAAGACAATGCCTATGTGGTTGATATCATGAAGGCCTACACGGAGCACCATGAGCCCGTGTCAGTCTATAAGTTTCTTTTTGCCAGTCTAGAGTTGATCTCCAATTCCTACTATCCGGTCATTGAGCAGATGGATAAGCGCAAGGATGAGCTTAACCGACTTTTGCGTCAAAAGACCACCAAAAAGCACTTGTTTGCTCTCTCCGACTTGGAAACTTCCATGGTCTATCTGGTAGCAGCATCCAAGCAAAATAGTATACTTTTAGAGCACATCAAGAGTCATGCCGTTTATCGTGGCTTTGATGAACTAGAAACCGAGCAGTTTGAAGATGCCATGATTGAGGCACGTCAGCTAGTTTCAATGACAGATTTGATTGCTCAGGTTCTTAACCAGCTTTCGGGTTCCTACAATAACATCTTGAACAATAATTTGAATGATAATTTGACTGTTTTGACTATCATTTCAGTTCTTCTGGCAGTCCTAGCAGTTATCACTGGCTTCTTCGGTATGAATGTCCCCCTGCCTTTGTCAGATGATAAAAATGCTTGGCTTTATATTATCATCATTAGCTTTGTTCTCTGGACTCTTTTGACCAAGCTCCTCAACTGGGTGGTCAATAAAGAGCGATGAATAAAATACATTAAACGAATGAGGTTTTCGAGCCTCATTTTTTTGTGGTATTAGTTGGAGCGAATTTCATATTTTACTTATGAAAAATAGAGGGAAAATTTTTTGTACACTAGGACAAAAGGATGAAAAACTGCTTTCAAAGTAGTATAATAATCTTAGTATCATAATAGGAGGTTTCATATGCTGCATGTAGAAAAACTAGAAAAAAGTTTTGGGCAAAAGCAAGTGTTGTTCGGTATTGATTTTGAAGCCAAGCCGGGGCATATCCTTGGTTTGATTGGGAAAAACGGTGCTGGGAAAACAACGATTTTTCACAGTATTTTGCGCTTCCTAGACTATAGTGGAGAGATTCGTTTCGAAGGGCAGGCTATCAAGCAGGAGACCTATAATAGGATTGGCTATCTGCCTGAGGAAAGAAGCCTGATGCCCAAGCTGACGGTCTTTGAGCAAGTGCGCTATCTGGCAAATCTAAAGGGTGTGCCGACAGCTGTTGTCAAAGAAAAACTGCCCCAGTGGATGGAAAAGCTCCAGGTCAAGGGGAAATTAACCGACAAAATCAAGAGTTTGTCCAAGGGGAACCAGCAAAAGGTTCAGCTGATTATCACGCTTCTGCATGAGCCAGACTTGATTATTTTAGACGAGCCTTTCAGCGGTCTGGATCCTGTCAATACTGAAATTCTAAAGGAAGTGATTGTTGAGGAGAAGAAGCGCGGAGCGACGATTATCTTCTCGGATCATGTCATGACAAATGTGGAAGAGCTGTGCGATGATGTCCTGATGATTCGTGACGGGCAAGTGGTCCTCAATGGCGATGTACAGGCAGTCCGCAACCAATATGGCAAGACTCGTCTTTTCGTCTCAAGTGACCTGTCTCAGGCTGAATTAGAAGCCCTGCCTCATGTTGTCAAGGCGACGCAGACCAAGCAAGGAATCTGGAAATTGATTTTGGACGACGAAACAGCTGGTCCTGAATTGTTTGATCGCTTGACCAAGGGAAGTTATGTGGCAACTTTTGACCAGCAGGCACCGACAATTGATGAAATTTTCAAATTAGAATCAGGGGTGGAAGTATGAAACAAATGTTAATCGTAATCAAAGAAACCTACCTGCGTCATGTCAAGTCTTGGAGTTTTGTCTTTATGGTCTTGTCTCCTTTTCTCTTTCTTGGGCTGAGCTTGGGGATCGGTTATCTGCAGGGAAGCTCTATGGCCTCCTCTCAAAAGGTAGCAGTACTGACCCAGCTTGATTCTGTCAGAGAAGTGTTAAGAGCTGAAGATCAGCTGAGTTTTCAGTACAAAGATGAAACTGCAGCCAAGCAGGCTGTAAAAGATAAGAAAATCGCGGGCTATCTGACGATTGAGGAAAGAGATGGACAGCTTTCTGCCACCTACTACGCAGAAACCAGCATGAATGCTGCAACGAAAATGGCTCTGTCCAATTCCCTCATCCAAGTCCAGCAGGCTTTAAACTTGGCTCAGGCCGATTTGTCAGATGAGCAGAGTCAAATTCTTGCACGGACAGTCCAGTTTGAAGAGAAAATTGATGAAAATAAAGAAAGCAAGAAGATGGTTCAGACCTTTGCTGCAATAGGACTGGGCTTCCTACTCTATATGATTTTGATTACTTATGCCAGCGTTACTGCCCAAGATGTGGCCAGTGAAAAGGGCACAAAAATCATGGAAGTCATCTTCTCTAGTATTAAGGCGACCGATTATTTCTATGCCCGTATGATTGGGATTTTTGCAGTGATTCTTAGCCATCTGGGTATTTATGTGCTTGGTGGACTGGCGGCCTTTCTCTTTGCGGACAGCATTCCTCTTGTATCCCAAGTTTTGAAGAGCAATCCAGCCATTCAGCAGTATATCGGAGAAGCTGTGTCTTTGAATACTCTAGCTTTTGTAGCTGTTAGTATCTTTATGTATGTTGTCTTGTCGGCCTTTCTTGGTTCAATGGTGGCACGAGCAGAAGATACAGGAAAAGTCCTTTCGCCCGTTATCATGCTGATTTTAGTCGGCTTTATGGGAGTTTCTTCAATAGGGGCTGCAGGAGACAATGTGATTTTGAAAGTAGGTTCTTATCTTCCGTTCATCTCGACCTTCTTCATGCCATTCCGATCTATCAATGGTTATGCGACCAGCTTGGAAGCTTGGCTTTCTCTAGGAATTACAGCTGCTTTTGCGGTGATGATGACCGTTTTCATTGCACGAATCTACTCCAGCCTTGTTCTACAAACAGATGATTTGGGAGCTTGGAAGACCTTCAAACGTGCTTTAAAATATAAATAAATCACAACTTCACTGGAGTCATCTGGTGGAGTTTTCTTTTTGTATTTTAATTTAATATTTTGAATAATAGGGCTAGGTAAAAAGTGGAATTTATGGTAAAATAGTACAGATAAAACAAGGAGTGGAAAAATGGTAGAACCTAAATATAAGCGTATTTTGATTAAACTATCTGGAGAAGCTTTGGCTGGCGAAAAAGGTGTGGGCATCAATATCGCCACTGTTCAAAAAATGGCTGAAGAAATCAAGGAAGTCCATGAACTGGGCATTCAAATTGCCTTGGTTATCGGTGGTGGTAATCTTTGGCGAGGCGAGCCAGCAGCAGAAGCAGGTATGGATCGCGTTCAAGCGGACTATACTGGCATGTTGGGGACAGTTATGAATGCACTTGTAATGGCAGATTCTCTGCAACAAGTGGGCGTTGACACTCGCGTTCAGACCGCGATTGCGATGCAGCAGGTAGCTGAGCCTTATATTCGTGGGCGTGCTCTTCGTCACTTGGAAAAAGGTCGGATCGTTATTTTCGGTGCTGGTATTGGTTCACCATATTTCTCAACAGATACGACTGCTGCTCTGCGGGCTGCGGAAATTGAGGCGGACGCTATCCTCATGGCTAAAAATGGTGTGGATGGGGTCTACAATGCCGATCCAAACAAGGATAAGACAGCTGTTAAGTTTGATGAATTGACCCACCGTGACGTTATTAATAAAGGCTTACGCATCATGGACTCGACTGCTTCTACCCTTTCTATGGACAATGACATTGACCTAGTCGTCTTTAATATGAATGAACCGGGCAATATCAAACGAGTCGTCTTTGGCGAGCAAATCGGGACAACTGTCTCAAATAATTTATAAAAATCAGGAGAAAAGAAAATGGCAAATGCAATTGTAGAAAAAGCAAAAGAAAGAATGACCCACTCGCACCAAAGCTTGGCGCGTGAATTTGGTAGCATCCGTGCAGGCCGCGCTAATGCTAGCCTTTTGGATCGTATCCATGTGGAATACTATGGAGTAGAGACACCGCTTAACCAACTTTCTTCTATCACAATTCCAGAAGCGCGTGTTCTTTTGGTGACACCTTTTGATAAGTCTTCTATCAAGGATATCGAGCGTGCCATCAATGCCTCTGACTTAGGTATCACACCATCTAGCGACGGATCTGTCATTCGTTTGGTTATTCCAGCTCTGACAGAGGAAACTCGTCGTGAATTGGCTAAAGAAGTGAAAAAAGTCGGTGAAAATGCTAAGATTGCGATTCGTAACATCCGCCGCGACGCTATGGACGAAGCAAAGAAACAGGAAAAGGCTAAAGAAATCACTGAAGATGAATTGAAGGTTCTTGAAAAGGATATCCAAAAAGTCACTGATGATGCAGTGAAGCATATTGATGATATGACAGCGACTAAAGAAAAAGAACTTCTAGAAGTTTAATATTTTAGCAGAATCAAAACTCAGTTGGCCTAGGCTGGCTGAGTTGTTTTAACATAAAAATCCTTGCGATTAGAAGAGGCAAGGTAGAAGTAGGACTATATGAACACAAATCTTGCTAGCTTCATCGTGGGGATTATCACAGATGAAAACGATCGTTTTTACTTTGTCCAGAAGGATGGACAGACTTATGCGCTTTCTAAGGAAGAAGGACAACATGAGCTCGGTCAATCTGTTAAAGGCTTTGCCTACAGCGATATGAAGCAGAAGCTTCGCCTGACGACTCTTGAAGTCACAGCGACCCAAGAGCAGTTTGGCTGGGGAACAGTGACGGAGGTTCGCAAGGATCTGGGCGTCTTTGTCGATACCGGTCTGCCGGATAAGCAAATCGTGGTGTCACTGGACATCTTGCCAGAAATCAAGGAACTTTGGCCTAAGAAGGGCGACCGCCTCTATATTCGTCTGGATGTGGACAAGAAAGACCGCATCTGGGGACAGCTGGCCTATCAGGAGGACTTCCAGCGCTTGGCTCGTCCTGCCTACAATAACATGCAGAACCAAAATTGGCCAGCCATCGTTTATCGCCTCAAGCTTTCTGGCACCTTCGTCTATCTGCCAGAGAATAATATGCTGGGCTTTATCCATCCGAGCGAGCGCTATGCAGAGCCACGTCTGGGACAGGTCTTGGATGCACGGGTGATTGGCTTCCGTGAAGTAGACCGCACGCTTAACCTCTCCCTCAAGCCTCGCTCCTTTGAAATGCTGGAAAACGATGCCCAGATGATTCTGACCTATCTGGAGAGCAACGGCGGCTTCATGACTTTGAACGATAAATCTTCACCAGACGATATCAAGGCCACTTTTGGCATTTCCAAAGGCCAGTTTAAAAAAGCTCTAGGTGGGCTGATGAAAGCTGGTAAAATCAAGCAAGATCCGACTGGAACGGAGTTGATTTAAATGAGAAAATCTTTTTACAGCTGGCTGATGACAGAGCGCAATCCTAAGAGCAAGGAGTCCAAGGCTATTTTGGCGGACTTGGCTTTTCAGGACACGGCCTTTCCTAAGCACACGGATGATTTTGATGAGGTCAGCCGTTTTCTAGAGGAGCATGCAAATTTTTCCTTTAACTTGGGTGAGTTCGATGCGATTTGGGAAGAGTATCAGGCTCATTAAGTGAATAGTGGCTAGGGATAGTCATTTTCTGCTTGCTTTGATATAATAAATGTAATTCATTCAATAAATTAAAATAGAGAGGTTCTTTGTTTGCAGGAACATTCAGTAGAATTGAAACTGGGCCATCCAGATGATGCCTTTCATCTCTTTGGCTCTAATGAACGCCATCTGCGCTTGATGGAGCAGGAATTGAAGGTCACCATTCATGCCCGAACTGAGATTGTGCAGATTTTAGGGACGGAGGCTGCCTGCGAGGAGGCCAGACAGGTTATTCAGGCTCTCTTGGTCTTGGTCAATCGTGGCATGACCATCGGCACGCCCGATGTTGTAACAGCCATTACCATGGTCAAAAATGATGAAATTGATAAGTTTGTAGCTCTTTACGAAGAAGAGATTATCAAGGACAGCTATGGCAAGCCAATTCGGGTGAAGACACTTGGCCAGAAAATCTATGTGGACAGTGTTAAAAATCATGATATTGTCTTTGGGATTGGTCCAGCTGGGACAGGGAAGACCTTTCTGGCGGTGACCTTGGCCGTGACAGCTCTCAAACGTGGGCAGGTCAAACGCATCATCTTGACGCGACCAGCGGTAGAAGCTGGTGAGAGTCTGGGCTTTCTGCCTGGTGACCTTAAGGAAAAGGTGGATCCTTATTTGCGTCCAGTCTATGATGCCTTGTATCAGATTTTGGGTAAGGACCAGACGACGCGCCTGATGGAGCGAGAAATCATTGAGATTGCACCTTTAGCCTATATGCGGGGGCGGACGTTGGATGATGCCTTTGTGATTCTGGATGAAGCTCAAAATACGACCATCATGCAGATGAAGATGTTCCTGACACGTCTCGGCTTCCAGTCTAAGATGATTGTCAATGGAGATATCAGTCAGATCGACCTGCCTCGCAATGTAAAATCTGGGCTCATTGACGCTCAGGAGAAATTGAAAAACATCTCCCAGATTGATTTTGTGCATTTCTCAGCCAAGGATGTGGTTCGCCATCCAGTAGTGGCGCAGATTATCCGCGCCTATGAGCCGCCAGCTCCTAAGAAAGAGGATCGTGAAATAGCTGAGGACGAAAGCGCTAGCTGATGATAAATGATAAAAAACGACTAACTTAGTGAGTAAGTTAGTCGTTTTCTAGTGTCTGCAAATTATTTGGTTAAACCGTAGTTGTAGTCGTCGTCTTGCATGGCTTCAACTTCACCAAGAAGGTAACCATTTCCGACTTGAGAGAAGAAGTCGTGGTTAGATGTTCCTGTTGAAATCCCGTTCATGACGATTGGGTTGACATCATCTGCTGAATCTGGGAAGAGTGGATCTTGTCCTAGGTTCATAAGGGCTTTATTGGCAT